>Ga0136652_1000484_pt1 | contig 19144 bp, 16 predicted proteins | sample ConPoolayeEmetaG_FD_94864 | JGI IMG/M metagenome (GOLD analysis project Ga0136652, IMG submission 94864) | Hot spring microbial mat communities from California, USA to study Microbial Dark Matter (Phase II) - Cone Pool mat layer E metaG... ...
CCAAATCCGCCGCTACGATCCTCATGGGCGTGTCCTCCTTGTCTGTTAATTCAATATGGGCCAGAGGATACGCCCTTCCTACGCCTCGGCAACGAGATTACACACGAAAGGATACGCCACCGTAGTCAGTCTCCGGGTTGGCCAGATGGCCTGGGGATGCTATCATCAAACCCATGTTCGGCTTTCGGCTGGACAAGCTGGTCCGGGCGATCTGTGGTCTGGGGATGCTCTGGCTGCTGGCCGCCCAGGAGAAGGTTTGCCCCTGGCTGTTGACGGTCCCGACTGCGGCCGGGGTTAACCGCCCGGCGGCCGCTCCGGGGTCCGAATCGACTTCCCCGAAAAAGAAACCGGCCAAGAAGATTTTGCCGCATGTCCTGCCAGACGCGACTGCCCCGCGCTGGCCGGCCGGCTGGGATACGGTCGCCTTTCGTCAGACCACCGGCTTGCGCGACGGCGTGACCAGCTGCGGCCAGCCGGATCCCACTTTGAGCCGGGTCGTGGGGGGAGCGTGGGCAGCGGATGCGACGCCGGGCTGGAAACGCGATTTGCGCCGCCTGGAACTCCACCAATGGATTCGACCTGGGGCCGATCTTCTGGTCCTGATTGACCCCTCGGTGCGCTTCTGCCTGATGCGCACCGGGCCCCCGCACGCCTAATTGGTCCGCTCGTGGCGTGGCCGGCCTGGGATCCGAAGCGCTGATGGGATCGGGCCGGCGGGCGCATTGGGAATCGTCTTTGCCGATTGAATTGCCGAACGCGCTGAAAGGAATCTGGTCATGGAGAAGAACGTTGGTCAACGTCTGCTGGTGATCGCGATTTCGATTGCGATCGCCTTTGTGCTGCTTTGGCCGCCGCAGCAGAAGCTGCGTCCGGGCCTGGACATTGCGGGGGGCACATCGCTGATTTTTGAGATCGACGCGACCGGCGCCGAGCAATACGCCAACCTGGCCGAAGACGTCAAGACGCTGTTGCAGCGGCGGGTGGACCCGCAGGGCGTGTACAACCTGACCTGGCGGGTTCATGGGCGGAACCGATTGGAAGTGCAGATGCCGCTGCCGCCCAAGAACGCGGCCCAGCGTCGGCAAGCCTACGCCCAGGCCCTGGAGCAACTGTACGCCTGCGAGCTGAAGCGCGGTCCGATTGAGGCGGCGTTGCGGCTGCAAGGGGAGGAGCGGGCGGCGGCCGTGGCCCGTCTGGCCAGAGGTCGAGCCGACCTGGCGCTGGCCGCAGTCGGAGGGGATGATGGCCGGCGGGCGGCGATCGAGCGGGTGGTGGCCGAGCGTCAGGCTCTGCTGGAGGCCGCCGCCAAGCGGTATGACGCGCTCCAGGCAGCAGAAGCTGCCCGGCAGCAGGGGCCGGTCGAGCCGCAGCCTGACAGCCGGCCGGACGGGGAGGAGCAGAGCGCCAGCGCTCCGGCCACCCAGGCTATCAGCCAGGGAAGCCTCAACCAGGCGTGGCGCGACGCATCCGAGTTGTTCGAGGACGCGATCCAGGAAGTGCTGGCCACGAATCTGAATCGCCGGCGGTTCGAGGAAATCCTGGAGCTGGAGGCCAAATCTGCCGTCCGTCAGAAGAGTCTGGCTCAGATACTCGACCGGCATGCCGACCTGCGCGATTTGATGGAGGACGTCATCGCCAAGCATGCGGCTTGGCGCAGCGGCAAGCAGTTTCTGGACGGGCCGGCCGACCTGAAGCGACTGCTGCGTGGGGCCGGGAAACTCGAATTCCGGATCCTGGCCGAGCCTGATCCGGGCAACCCCACCAAATATGACAGCTATCGCAAGCAGTTGCAGGAGGGGCGTCCGCGGCCGCCGGGGGAGTTCGGCTGGTTCAAAGTCGATAATCCGATGCAGTTTTTCGACTTCGGCTCTCCGGCCGAGCTGGAGGCGTTTCGGCCCGAGACCCATCCCCGGTTCGTGGTGGAGAAGTTCGATAACAACTACTGGGTGTTGGCCAAGGTCTCGCCCCAGGACGGCCTGCTCCAGGATTTGACCACCCGCAAGTGGCGATTGACCGGGGCCCGTCCCGGCCGGGATGAGCACGGCCGGCCCAGCGTGGAGTTCCAGCTCGATACCATCGGTGGCATGCTGTTCGAGAACCTGACCCGTGCCAACATAGAAAAGCCGTTGTGCATCCTGGTCGATGACGTGGCCTACTCGGCCCCCAGCATCCGCAGCGCCATCCGCACCCAGGGCCAGATAACCGGCGAGTTCAGTCCGGAGAAAGTCCGGTACCTGGTGCAGACCATGCAGGGCGGGACGCTCCCGGCCCGCCTGAAGGACACGCCCCTGTCGGAGCGGACGGTCGGCTCCAGCCTGGGCGAGGCCAACCGGGACGCGGCGGTCCGGGCCGGCCTGATCGGGGCCTGCGCCGTGGCACTCATCATGGTGGGCTACTATTGGCTGTGCGGGCTGATCGCCAACCTCGCCATGGCTCTGAACGTGATGCTGACCCTGGCGGCGATGGCCATGCTGGGGGCCCGAATCACGCTGGACGGGATCGCCGGCATCATCCTGGCGATAGGCATGTCGGTCGACGCCAACGTGCTGATCTATGAGCGCATGCGGGAAGAGAAGGAGCGGGGCGGCTCGCTGCGGATGGTGATCAAGAACGGCTACGACAAGGCGCTTTCCACGATCTTCGACTCCAACATCACCACCCTGCTCACCTGCGTGATCATCTACTATGTGGGCAGCGAAGAGGTCAAGGGATTCGGTCTGACTTTGGGCTGGGGGGTGGCCCTCAACCTGTACACCGCGGTTTTCGTCACCCGTACCCTGTTCGGCCTGCTGCTCAAGTACAACCTGATCCGGGACATAAAAATGCTCAAGCTGATCCGGGTTCCCAACATCGACTGGTACAGCAAGAGCAAGTACCTCATTCCGCTTTCGGCGGTGGCGATCCTGAGCGGCGTATCGGTCCTCTATCTGCGCGGGGCCAGCAACCTCTTCGACATCGAGTTCCTGGGCGGAGTGGCGGCCGAGTTCGAGCTGAAGCAGGCCGGCCTGAATGACCGGACCATCGGTGATCGCTTGCAGCGGGTGGGGCTGTCGATCGCGGACGATGCCCGCCGGCTTGAACAGGCCAGCCTCGAGCCGGTACCTGGCCAGGCCGATGCCTTCCTGCTCCGGGTGCCGGGCGTGGACGTGGCCCGACTGGAGGCCATGCTCACCGAGCCGCTGGAAAGCGAAAACCTCTTGCAGCGGGGCGGGATGTCGGCAGCCGGGGCCCGCGACCACCTGACCGTGTACACCCAGGGCGAAGTCAGTGCCGACCAACTGCTACAGAAGATCCGCAGCCTAGCTGCTCCTTTGAGCGAGGCTGGCAAGAAGCTGGCTGGAGCCAATGTCAGCGCGGTTCTGGAGGTGGCCGGCGTGGCCCAGCAAGGGCTGGTCTGGAACGTCACCACCACGGTGACCAACATGCGTCTGGTCGAGCATGCCATCACCTCCGCCCTGGGTGACGATATGCGGGTTCAGCCCAGCATCACCCACCTGCTGCGGAGTCAGGGTAACCGGCCCTACCCCATCACCAGCCGGCTGCTGGACAACGTGGTGCCGGGGTTGCCGCCGGGGGTCAATGCCGATTTGACCGACTACCTGGGCGGGGCGGCCATCTACCTCGACCAGCTCGACCCCCCGCAATCGGTCGAGGGGCTGAGAGCCCGGTTGGACAACATGCATTTCCAGCCCGACTTCCAGGATCAGCCCAAGCGCGACTTCACGGTGATCGGGGTCAGCCCGGCCGGCGACCGGCTGGACGAGAGCGGTAACCCGCTTTACAGCGCTGTGGTGGTGGCCACCGTCGATCCAGACCTGCGCTACAGCGATAACCCCGAGAGCTGGTACGCCAACTTCGCCCAGCCCGAGCTGAATCTGATCCAGACCGCGCTGAGCACCAAGCAGACCCTCCGCAAGGTCATGCAGTTCAAGCCGCAGATCGCGGCCCGCTCGACCCAGCAGGCCATCGCCGCCCTGCTGCTTTCCTGGGGCATGATCATCGGCTACGTCTGGATTCGCTTCGGCCGGGTGACCTACGGCATGGGCGGCGTGGTCGCCCTGATCCACGACGTGCTGGTCGCTCTGGCCTTCGTGGGCTTTTCCGGCTGGCTGGCCGCGCAGCCCTTCGGACGAGCCCTGCTGATCGAGGACTTCAAGATCAACATGCCGATCGTGGCCGCCCTGCTGACCATCATCGGCTTCTCGATCAATGACACCATCGTGATTTTCGACCGGATTCGGGAGATCCGCGGCCGACTGGGCATCGTCACGCCCAAGATCATCAACGACAGCATCAACGAGTGCATGTCGCGGACCATCCTGACCACGGTCACCGTGCTGGTGGTGATCTTCATCGCGTACGTGTGGGGCGGAAGCAGCATCCGCGGGTTCAACTACTGCATGCTGCTGGGCTGCATCAGCGGAACCTACTCGACGATCGTCATAGCCGCGCCGTTGCTGCTGGTCCGCCTGAAGGGCTGGGGAGCGCCGGCCGCAGTCCCGGCGGCCCGCTGAGCCGGGGCTGCCGCGGTCTGTTTGCTCCGCTATAATACTGCCCGACCCGCGCTGCGGGGCGCGGGTCGGGCAGTATTGCTTGGCGAGGCAGGCTCATGCGCCCGGAAGTCAAAATCGGCATCATTGTCGGTCTGGCAGTCATCGTGGGCGGGGTTATTTTCTTCTTTGCTCACAGCAAGCCGGGGAGCAGCACCGCGGGGGCACTTCCTATGGAGGCCCCGGCGCGGGTTGTCACGCCGGCGGGGAAGAGTGAAGCGGCCCACCCGAGGTCGCCTACGCCGCGGCCGGCCACCCCGCCTCGCCCGGGTCTGACCGAACGTGCCCCCACCGGCGGACAGAAACCGCTGGTGCCTGGCCCGACCGAGCAAGCGGCACCACCCGGGCGGCCGCCGGCTGCCAGTCCGACCGATGGTATTCAACCAGGGCCGACCCAGACGCCGGCCGGGCAGGGGTTAGGTCCGGCCGCACCACGTGCTGTCGAGCCTGGCGAGGCCGGTTTGCCCGGTCCGACGCCGCCCCGTCCGATGCCGGTTGCTCCGAGCGGGCACGAGCCCGCTAGTCAGCCGCGGGCTACTCCTGAGCTGCCGCCTTTGGCGCGACCAACGGAGCCGGGCGGTCCGTCGCCGACCGCCGGCGGGGCGGCGCCCGCCACCAAGCCGGCTACGCCCGCTCCGGAGCCGGTCATTACCCGCAGCCCGGCGCCGGTTCCGAGCGGCCCGCCCACTCGCAAGGAGTCGGTTTCGCCTGCACCGACGGTCCGTACCGGCCAGCCGTCGGCTGCCGCCGCCGCCATCAAGTACACGATCGCGGAGAATGACAGCCTGTGGTCGATCGCGGAGGAGTACTTCGGGGATGGCAATCTGTGGCCCAAGATCAAGGCCGCTAATCCCGGCCTGGATGAAAACTCGCTTAAGGTCGGGCAAGTCATCCTGCTGCCGCCCAAGGAGGAAACCAAGTCGCCGGCGGAGCCGCCCAAGGCAGTCGAGAAGCCCTCGCCGACACCGGCTGAGCCCAAGCCAGGTGTGGCTCCGGGCGGCCCGGCAGAGTCCAAGCCGCCCGCCCGGATGCAGACTTACGTAGTGGAGAAAGATGAGACCTTGTTCGCCATTGCCAAGAAGTTACTCGGCAACGGCGGTCGTTGGCGCGAACTGCTGGAACTGAACAAGGACAAGTTATCCAGACCGGAGGACCTGAAGGCCGGCATGGAACTGAAAGTGCCGCCCAAAGGGGGCGAACCGACCAAGACTGAGCCGGCCAAGCCCGAAACCAAGAAGAGTGGGGCCGGTAAGAAGACCTGAACCGGACCTCCCGCCGACTCCAGGTCCAGGGTCGAACCCCGTGTCGGCAACCGAGTGGATCGCCCGGCGTCCGGGGTGACAAGCGGGCAGCCTGGCACCTGATTGGCATTGCTCGACCGTTCGGCTATGATTCCGTTCAAGATTTGGTCCGGCGTCGTGCCATCGGCCGACCGGGCGGCATATGCATGTGATTGCTCTCATTCCTGCCCGCTACGGGTCCACTCGCTTCCCAGGCAAACCGCTCGCCCGACGCACCGGTAAATATCTGGTCCAGCATGTTTATGAGCGAGTGATCACCGCCCGGGCGGTCCGACGCTGCATCGTCGCCACCGACGACCCGCGGATTTTGGCGGCAGTTCGTGAGTTTGGCGGCCAGGCGGTGATGACCCGACCGGACCACGCCAGCGGTACCGACCGAATTGCTGAGGTCGTTCGCGACCTGCCGGGAAACGCCGACGATATCGTCCTCAACGTTCAGGGGGACGAACCGGAGATCGAGCCGAGCTACCTTGACCGTCTGGTGGACCGGCTCAGCAGCCAGCCGTCTGATTGCCCTGTGGCCACCCTGGCGTGCCCGTTCCCGGCCGGTGGTGACCCCCGGGATCCGAATTGCGTGAAAGTCGTCGTGAATTACGCCGGCCGGGCGCTGTATTTTTCCCGGGCCCTGATACCATACCCTCGTGATGGCGGTCAGGCCCCGGCAGGATGCCTCCTCCATCTAGGGGTTTACGCCTATCGGCGGCGTTTTCTCCTCGAGCTGACCAACTGGAAACCGGGTCGGCTGGAGCAGATCGAGAAGCTGGAACAGTTGCGCGTGCTGGAGCACGGGTTCGGCTTGGCGGTCGAGATCGTGCCCCAGGCTTGCATAGGCATAGACACGCCTGAGGACTACGAGCGGTTCGTAGCCCGCTGGCAGGACGCTTCCCAGGCTCGGCCGGTCGAGGACCGATAATGGATGCGGACCGGCTGCTGAACTCGATCCGCGATCAGTCTGGAGACACCGAGTTCTATCTCCCCATGCCGGCCGGCTACAAGCCCGGCGCCACCAAGTTCGTCGTGGTGGTCGGGACGGTGATGAGCGGGCTGGGCAAGGGGATCTTCAGTTCCTCGCTGGCTAAGTGCCTTCAGGACAAGGGGTTGCGCGTCGCCCCGATCAAGCTCGAGGGGTACCTCAATATCGATTCGGGCACCCTCAATCCGTTCCGGCACGGCGAAGTCTTCGTGCTCGACGACGGCACCGAGTGCGACATGGACCTAGGCACCTATGAGCGAGCCCTGGATCAGAACCTCAGCCGACTTAATTTCGCCACCAGCGGGCAGATTTACCGTCGAGTCCTGGAGCGGGAGCGCACCGGCGGGTATCTCGGACGCGACGTCCAAATGATCCCGCACGTGACCGGAGAGGTCAAAAACCGCCTGCGGGAGCTGGCCCTGGCCAGTCAGGCCGACGTGGTGTTCGTGGAAATCGGCGGAACCGTCGGCGATGTGGAGAACGCTCACTACATCGAAGCCATGCGGCAACTCGCCTTCGAGGAGGGCCAGCACAGCGTCTGCTTTGTAGCATTGACCTTCGTGCTCGAACCAGCCATCCTGGGCGAGCAGAAGAGCAAGGCCGCTCAACTCGGCATCCGACGACTGCTCGAGTGCGGTATCCAGCCTCACATAATCGCCTGCCGAGCCCATACCCCGGTCACTCGCAAGGTGCGGGAGAAGATCGCCCTGTTCTCCAACGTGCCTCCCGAGCGGGTCTTCAGCATGCACGACTGCGAGAGCGTCTACCTGATACCCGAGCTTCTGCGGGGAGCGGGCTATGACAAGGCGGTCATGGACTGGCTGGAACTCAAGCCGCGGGTCGACGAGGCGACCGAACGGGCCGCTCGAGAAGCCTGGGGACAGTACCTGGCCCGACTGCGAAGCGCTACCCGCGAGGTGAACATCGGGATCACCGGAAAGTACACCGCGGTCCGCGATGCTTACGCCAGCATCCTCAAGGCCCTCGAGCATGCCGGCGCGTACCTGGGCTGCAAGGTGCAGGTCCGCTGGGTGGATACCTCCGAACTGACCGACCAGACCGCCCGCGACGCCTTGCAAGGCCTGCACGGAATCATCGTTCCCGGCGCTTTTGGGACCCGGGGTGCCGAGGGCAAGATCGCCTGCCTTAAACAGGCCCGCCAGTCGCGCCTGCCAGTTCTGGGGATCTGCTACGGATTCCAGATGGCAGTCATCGAGTTCGCCCGCAACGTCTGCGGCATGGAAGGCGCCGACTCCGCTGAAATCGACAGCGAATGCCGCTACCCGGTGATCAATCTGCTGCCGGAGCAGAAGCAGATCGAAGGTCTGGGTGGCACCATGCGCCTCGGCGGGCACGACATCGTGATCCGGCCCGGCACTCTGGCCGAGCGCATGTTCGGCCCGCGGACTCGGCTCCGTTTCCGGCACCGCTACGAGGTCGATCCGCGCTACGTGCCCCAGCTCGAGGCTGCGGGGATGATCTTCTCCGGCAAATCGCCGCGGGCCGAGATCATGAACATTCTTGAACTGCGGCCGGACCTGCACCCGTATTACGTCGGCACACAGGCCCATCCCGAGCTGACCAGTCGGCCCTTGTCACCTCAGCCCTTCTTCGTCGGGTTGATTCACGCGGCCCTGTGTGCGGCTTACGATGATTATCATGAGCCGCTGGTCTTCCCGCGGGAAGCTGCCCGGCCGACCGATCAGGCTGCCTCGGCCGAGTCACCGTGCCGCCACCAGGCAGAGAAAGTTTGATTCCGCATCGGTAGGGCCGGGGGTAAATCCGGACGTCAATCGGCGATAGGCGCTCCGGCGCGCAGCCCCGTCCCTGGGCCAATCAGGCGCAAGCGGGCCGACTCCGCGACGGCTGACTACGACTCTCGAAACACCTCGGTAGTGAAAAGCAGGACTTCGGTGCCGGGTTTCTTCCAGGCATCGGGCGGGAGGCCGGCCTTCTCCGCACAGCAGCGGGACAGGAACTCCTCGCGGTCCAGGTGGTGTTCGACCGCTACTTGAGGCAGAAACAGTCCCCTTTGCCCATGGCGACGAACCAGCACCCCGTGCCGGCCGACTTCCAGGTCAGCAAGGTTCCGCATCGGTACCGGGTCGGAAAGAACCGAGACCTCCACGTCCAGCTCGGTTAGCTCGGCCGGCGTCACCGGCGGAAACCGCGGATCCTGAACCGCAGCACACACCGCCGCCTGTCGGACCGCCTCGCCCAGCGGTATCTGCGGGTCCAGCGTGCCCATGCAACCCCGCAGTCGTCCGCGCTTATGCAAGGTAACGAACACCCCTCCGTGGGGACGCGGCTGGCCTGGCGGCGAACCGGCCTCACTCGGGTCCCGCCCCTCCGCCACGCAGCCAATCACCCGGCGGGCAAAGGCGACCCAACCTGAAGAATCTTCCGTTGGCCGGTCGCTGCTTCCCCGCTCGCACATAGGTACCGGTCCAAGCCGACAGGCGCTGGCACGGGGCGCGTCAATCTGCGGCGGGTGTTCCCGGACCACGCCTCGCGCGACCCCGGGCAGCTCGTGCGGGCTATTCTTGTTGTTTCTTTCGCACGTAGAGCAGGACGATTACGACGACCAGCAAAACGATGATCAAGACCCACTGATAGGTCTTGAACCCCAACAACGCAGCGAGGGTCATTGCTTCTGGTCCTCTAGCTTATGGAACTGGTCTCTTGAACAAGCCGCGCAGGAAAGTGTTTACCCAGACCGCCGGCCGATGTCAACCAGGTTCCGGTGCGGGCCGCCGGGCAAATAACTGTCCAGCATCTTGCCGAACGACTCAGTTGGCTCACCCACGCGGGTAGCGGCCCCCCCCGATTGCGTGGCTTGGCTGGCGTGGGTAGCGGCGCTCTGCGGTCCGCGCGGCGCAGGTTCTTGATCTCGGTTTAGTGGCGTTGCGATTCTAGCGATTCTGCGGATGTGATCGACTGACGGTCGGCCGTCACCATCACTTGCCGCCTCGTTTCGGCTAAGCCGTCCGAAGTCGTTGGTGCAGCGGCACTTCGGGATGTCAGCGTCCGACCAGAGACGCCTGTCCGTCAGTTTTGCGCTCCCGTGAACGAACGAGTGAAGTCGAAGCGAACTGATCATAACTTCGTATCAACACGGTATTTATGTTTCTTTCCGCAGGATAAGCCATGGAGGCGCGCGACATGGTAGTGGGCGGATGAGCGCAAGGGTAAGTATGCGCCCAAGTATCCCAAGTGCCGGCAAGAGACGGCAAAGGCTGGGCTTGGGCGGTCGGCGTGGTCGATAGAACGTAGCTGAGGCAGTAAAGAAGAGGAGACACCATGTCAGGACGACTCTATCGGGTATGCCTGGGTGGCGCGGTCATGTTGGGCGTGCTGGCGGCTCCCGCGCTGGCCGACGAGGGAACGTCGGGCAGTTCCGATGCCAACCTGGCGCGGTTGGAAGCGCTGCTTGAGGCCCAACAGAAGAAGATCGAGGCCCTTGAGCAGCAGGTGGCCAGTGCGCAGCAGGCAAACGTGGATGCCGCGCGAGTGGAACAGATGAAGCAGCAGATCCGCGAGGTTCTCAGCGAGCGGGAGTTCCGCGAGAGCCTCATGCCTACCACGATGCAGGCGGGCTATGACAAGGGCTTCTTCATCAAGAGCAGCGACGAAAAGTTCATGCTGAAGTTCAACGGCCAGTTGCAGTTCCGCTGGACCCACTATGCGACTCGCAGCGAAAACCGCTACTTGTCGCCAGGCCTGCGGCGACACGATCGCACCGGGTTCGACGTGGCCCGCGCCCGGCTGCGGTTCAGCGGGTACGCCTACAGCAAGGACCTGACCTACTTGCTGGAGTTCGACATGAGTTCGCCGGTGGCCTACGACTCGCGGCTGTACTACGGCTGGGTCAATTATCGGATCGCCGACGAGTTGCAGTTCAAGGCCGGCGTGTTCCGCATCGCCAGCACCCGGGCCAACTTCGGCTCCACCGCCGACTTGCAGTTGGTCGACTGGCCGGTGATGGACGCGGTCTACGGGCTGGGGATCGGCACCGGCGTTCGCTTGTGGGGTAAGCTGTTCAACAAGCGACTGGAATACTACTTGGACGTCGTGAACTCGCTTAATAACCCTGCCACCCAGACCATCACCACCGACGAAGCCCTGCTGACCAGCGGACACGACAACAACCCCGCGATCGTGTTCCGCACCGTTTGGCACGTGCTGGCCGGAGCCTGCGACGCGGGGACCTTGGGCGACGATCAGCACTTCGAAAGTTTCTCAGACATCGAACACCACACTGAGCCGGCGTTGGATCTGGGCTTCCACTACGCTTTCAACGAGGATTATCACGACGGCACGCTGCGCATCCCGTTTGCCCGACGGACCTTCTTCCGCGACGGTGGATTCGGGATGACCTCCTCCGAGGGGCTCCAGATCAACCAGTTCGGGTTTGATGCCGGCTTCAAGTACATGGGGTTCTCGGCCACCGGAGAGTACGTGATCCGGATTCAGGACGTGCGGAGCGCCGACCACGCCCCCTACACGCCGCTGTTCCTCCTGACCAGCGACGACTCTACGGGCGTCCAGCACGGCGCTTACTTGCAATGCGGCTACTTCCTGCCCATCCCGGGCCTGGAGAATAAGCTGGAGGTGGTGGGACGCATCGGCGGCACGTCCGTCCTAGCCGGCGGTCAGGAGGGCACCTGGGACTACGGCGGGGGTCTCAACTACTACATCGAAGGGCACAAGGTCAAGCTTCAGACCGACGTGACCAAGGTCTCAGAAGTCCCTATTTCCAGCCCCGGCTACAGCTTGGCGAACGTGAACGACGATGCCTTGATCTGGCGTGTGCAACTTCAGGTGGCTTTCTAAACTCGCGAAATCCACGGAACTCATGGAGGAGCTGACATGATCAGAATAGGACGATATGTGGCGCTGCTCAGTGTTGCGCTCTTCGCCTTCGGTTGCGATTATGCGCTCAATCGCGACTACGAGACGTTACTCCAGAACATGGGCGAGGCGGTCATCCAGACCGTTTCGGACAATGTGTTCGGCGGCCTCGGCACCGATTTCGACGCGGTCGTCCGGATCCCAGCCACTGCTTACGCACAGTCGGTCTGGGATAACTATGTCGCCGCGCGCGTTCCGAACGATGCCGAACTGAGGTAGCTGGTCCGGTAGCGAACTCCAAGTGCCAGGGTAGACCGCCCGGCTGGTGCCGGGCGGTTCTTCTTTTGCAGTCCTGGCAGAGTGGCACACAAGCCTGGCGTCGCCATCCAATCCGGTCCGCCGGCTACTGTCCAAGAGGCGACCATCAGCCCCACGTCCCAGGCAGTCGCCGTTCCGGCCCGCCCGGGACGCGGCTACACTCCTTATATCCGACCTGTCGGAAGACTCCGGACTGTCAGGGAGAACCCCTATGGGAGCGACCCGCACCGAACGTGATTCGATGGGCGAAATGCAGGTGCCCGCCGAGGCTTTGTGGGGCGCCTCGACTCAGCGGGCCGTGCTCAATTTTCCCATCAGCGGATACCGTTTCGGCCGGAGATTCATCCGCGCCCTCGGGCTGATCAAGTACGCGGCGGCGGTCGCCAACCGCGAACTTGGTCTGTTGGATGCCGGCCTGGCCGAGCTGATCCAGGCGGCGGCTCTGGAGGTGGTCGAGGGTCGGCTCGATGGCCACTTCGTGCTGGACATTTTCCAGACCGGCTCCGGCACCAGCACGAACATGAACGCCAACGAGGTAATCGCCAACCGGGCGATGCAGATCGCTCACGGGCTACAGGCCGAGGCGAGCCGCGTTGAAGCGTCGGAGGGCCCGCCGGGCTTTTCCGGGACGTCACCCGGCGCGGAAGCTTGGCGGGCGGCCGGGCGAATCCATCCCAACGACCATGTGAATCTGGGGCAGTCGTCCAACGATGTCATTCCGAGCGCGATCCACCTGGCGGCAGTCGAGGCATTGGGGCAGGAGCTTCTGCCGGCGGCTCATGTCCTCCACGGCGCTCTGCGGGACAAAGCGGATGAGTTTGACGACGTGGTGAAGGTCGGTCGGACGCATCTGATGGACGCCACCCCGATTCGCCTGGGCCAGGAGTTCAGCGGCTATGCCGCCCAGATCAGCCACAGTTGCCGGCGAATCGAGGCGGCCATCGAAGGCTTGCGCGAGTTGCCGATCGGCGGCACGGCGGTGGGCACCGGGATCAACGCTCATCCGCGGTTTGCCGGCCTGGTTTGCCGGATTCTCAGCCGGCAAACGGGCGAGGCATTCCGCGAGGCGGCAAACCACTTCCAGGCTCAGGCGAGCATGGACGCGATAGTGGCTCTTTCCGGCGCACTCCGAACCCTGGCCATCAGCCTGGCTAAGATCGCCAATGACATCCGGTGGCTGGGCAGCGGGCCCCGTTGCGGACTGGGAGAGTTGCGTCTGCCGGCCGTTCAGCCGGGTAGCTCGATCATGCCCGGGAAGGTCAACCCCGTGATCTGCGAATCCGTCTTGCAGGTCTGTGCTCAGGTGGTTGGCAATGATTCCGCCGTGACGTATGCCGCCGGCCTCCTGGGCAACCTCGACCTGCACGTCGGCATGCCGGTGATGGCCTACAACCTGCTAGAATCCATCCGCTTGCTGGCTAACGTTTGCCCGGTACTTGTCGAGCGGTGCATCCGTGGCCTGGAGGCGGACCGGCTGCGGTGTGCCGAGCTGATCGAGCGGTCGCTGGCTATGTGCACCGCCCTGGTTCCGCTGATCGGCTATGACGCGGCGGCGGCGATCGCCCAGGAGGCGGCGGCGACCGGCAAGACCGTCCGCCAGGTCGCGCTGGAGCGCAAGGTCTTGTCCGAAGCTCAGCTCCAGGCCGCTTTGGATCCGTGGGCCATGACCGGCCCCGGCAGGGCCGCCAATGAATGAGCGATTTCCGTTTCGCACCCGGTTGCCCGAGCAGGCCCGGCCGGCCCTGGCGATCGTCCGCAAGCTGGTTGCCGCCGGCTACCAGGCCCTGCTGGCCGGGGGCTGCGTTCGTGACCTGCTGCTGGGCCAGACCCCGCACGACTACGACGTCGCGACCAATGCCCCGCCGACCGAGGTCGGTCAGCTCTTCTGCCCCACCCGGCAGGTGGGGGCTCAGTTCGGCGTGGCGCTGGTCAAAAAGCACGGGCGGTGGGTCGAGGTGGCGACATTCCGCGCCGACGGGCCCTACCTGAACGGTCGCCGGCCGGTCCGCGTGACCCTGAGCGACGCCCGCCACGACGCTCTACGCCGGGATTTCACCGTCAATGGCATGTTTCTCGACCCGCTCAGCATGGAAATCGTGGACTACGTGGGCGGGATGGCGGACCTGAAGGCTCGGCTGATCCGAGCGATCGGCGACCCGGCGGCCCGCTTCGACGAGGACTACCTGCGACTGCTGAGAGCCGTGCGCTTTGCCGCCCAGCTCGGCTTTGAAATCGAGCCGGCTACCCTGGCGGCCGTCAAAACCCACGCCCCCACGCTTGCCAAGGTGGCTCCCGAGCGGGTCCGGGAAGAGCTGGAAAGAATGTTCACGCACCCATCCCGGTGCCGGGCCTGGTCTCTGCTTGGCGACTGTGGCTTGAGACCCTATCTCTGGCCCGGGGCGGCCTGGACGCCGGAGCAAGTCCAGACGATTGATCGCCTTTTGCCCGAACTGCCTCCCGAGGCGGGTTTCGAGCTGGTCATGGCGATTCTGCTTTCGCACACCGGCCCCGACGAAATCGAGCGTATCGCCCGGGCCCTGACGCTATCGAACGAGCAACGTCAGACCACCGCCTGGTTGGTCGCCCATCAGGCCGATCTCGACGATCCCGGATCGCTTTCGCTTGCGGCCCTCAAGCTCTTGATGGCCAACCCCGCCTTCGGGGCCCTGGTGATGCTGGCCCGGGCCCGGCATCAGCGGTTGCCGGATGCTGGGCGGCGACAGGCAGTGCTCGAAAAGCGGGTCGCGGGGATTCCGCCGGGCGCGGTTCAACCGCCGCCACTGGTCACCGGCGAAGACCTCCTGCGGCGTGGCGTGCCCCCCGGCCCGATATACAAAGACGTCCTCGAGCAACTGTACCGTCAGCAGTTGGATGAGCAGGTACGCTCGCGAGAGCAGGCCCTGGCGGAACTGGAGCGGCTGCTGTCGGGGCTGGCCTTGCCCCGGCAGAAACCGGGTTCGCCCGGGTGATATGATGAGCCCCTGGCGAGTTGGCTATCTGGTTGCTGGCGTCGCGGGCTGGCTGATCGCCGGCTGTGCTGGAGGGCCGGCGCGATCTGTCGGGCCGTCGTCCCGGCCGACGGTTTCGCTGCGTTTCCACTTTGCGGACGAACAGCCGCGCGAAGGTTATGAACCCCTGGCGGACGAAGAGGGCAAACCGCTGTATGTATCCGGATCGCCCATTCTAACCGAAGGGGACCTGGTGCGGGTCAGCCGGCTGGAGGGCCATGGTCACAACCTGATCCTGCTGGAGTTCAAGCCGCTGGCCGCCGAGCGACTGGCAGCCCTGACCGCCCAGAATGTCGGGCAGCGACTGGCCATCTTCATTGACGACCGGCTGGTGATGTCTCCCCTGATCCGGGAACCCATCACGCGAGGCAAGGTCCTGATGGACGGGGACTTCTCCAGGGCCCGGGCGGAGGAGATCGTCCGAGCTCTGAGCCCTGGTCAGCCATCGGCTTTCGGCCGCCGCTGAGGGACCTGCGCGCCGCCTTGAGCCTCCTTTGGCCGCCGGGCCGCTCTACACCTGCCGCCCAGCGGCGTTATAATCCCGCGAGATTGTCGCCGCAGACCAGGCCCGTGTCCGGCCTGATCGGAATTCCTGTCGGTGGTCGATAAGAGCGGTGGCGGGGTGACGGGAGTGGGAGTTGGACCGGGGCCGAGCCGTGCAGCCCGGCTGCGGCGGGGCCGGGCCGGGAAATGGGTCCGGCGGACGACGCGGAAGCTCTCCGGCCGGGCGTGGACCGTCCGCGACTCTCTACGGAAAGCGATATGAACCGCATTCGACAGATCACCGCCCTGGGACAGTCGATTTGGCTGGATTGCCTCGGTCGTGACCTGGTACGTTCGGGACGACTGGCCGAGCTGGTCGAGGAGGGTATCAGCGGGGTCACCTCCAACCCGACCATTTTCCATAAGTCGATATCCGGGAGTGCCACTTACGACGGCGACATCCGTCACATGGCCCAGGCCGGTCGCGGCCCCACCGAGATCTACGAGGCCCTGGTGCTGTCGGATGTGGCCGAGGCGGCCGACTGCCTACGCCCGATATACAACCAGAGCCACGGACGGGACGGGTTCGTGAGCCTGGAAGTCAACCCGCATTTGGCCGACGACACGGACCAGACCGTCGCCGAGGCTCGTCGACTCTTTGCCGCCCTGGCCCGACCCAACGTGATGATCAAGGTGCCGGCCACGCCGGCCGGGCTCCCGGCCATCTCGACCCTGATCGGCGAAGGAATCAACGTCAATGTGACGCTGATCTTCTCCATCGGCATGTATGAAAGAGTGATGGAAGCCTACCTCGAGGGGCTGCGGCGGTACGAGCGGACCGGCCGGCCGCTGGGGCTGGTGTCCTCGGTCGCATCTTTCTTCGTGAGTCGGATTGACACGCTTACCGACCGGGTTCTGGAGCATCGGATCAACAACGGGGAGCCGCATCTGGAGCCGCTGTTGGGCCTGGCCGCAGTGGCTAGCGCCAAGATCGCCTATCAGAAATACAAGGCAGTTTTTGAAGGGCCCGGATTCGATGCGCTCCGTTCCGCCGGCGCCCGGCCGCAACGTCCCCTCTGGGCCAGCACCAGTACCAAGAACCCGAGATACCCCGACACCAAATATGTCGATCCCCTGGTGGGAGTAAACACGGTCACCACCGTGCCGCCCGAAACCCTGGAGGCCATTCGCGATCATGCCATCACCGCCCAGACCATTGAAGAGGGCTTGGACCGCGCTTACGCGGTCATGGCTGAGCTGGCCGGAGTGAAAGTGGACATGGACTGGGTCACCGGCGTGCTGCTGGAGGAAGGCGTCAAGGCCTTTGCCGAGTCCTACGATCGTCTGCTGGCCGACCTTCAGGCCAAGCGGGCGGTACTGTGTCAGTTGGCCTGAGCGCCCTTCCGAATTGGATGTGCCGGCCGAACCCGACGGCCGGACGGAGGTGCGGATGGCACAGCGGAACTTCTGGCTGGTTATTATTCTGCCCGGCTTGGCAACCCTGTCATCTGGCTGCCAGCCGCCAGCCCAAAGCCTGGAACCGTTCCGACCTCCGCCGACCGCCCCGGCTACGCAGCCGGGCTGCCAGGCGGCGATCACCCCGGCCGAGCAACCCTCGGACAATTCCAGCATACGGATTGCCGAATCCACTCACACGCTGACCGGCAGCAGCTTGCGGATGTGCGACCTGATCAGTGTGGCCTACCGCACCCCCGCCGGGCGGCAAAATCTGGTGCCGCCGCTTTCGGCCCTCCGGGTAATCTCGGCCGAGCCCTTACCGGATCAGCGGTATGACGTGCACGTCTTCCTGCCCGGCGGCGACGCGTCTCAACTGCGGGCTTGCCTGCGGGAGGCTTTGGCCGCCTCTTATGGCTTGGTGGCTCGATGTCAGCCGCGGGAAACCGAGGTCCTGCTGCTGACCGCTCCGGCTGGGCGACTGAAAGAAGGAGCCCCTACCGGCCAGCCCCCGGCCCAGCCCGGTCCTAATTGTGTCGTGCTGGACGGCGACGACCTCTCCCTGCTGGCCGAACAGCTTGAAGAGTTGCTACAGCGCCCGGTAGTAAATGAGACCGGGCTGCGTGTGCCCTACGAACTGGTATTACGCCGGCCGGTTAAGGATGGCCAGCCTCAGCCGGTGAGTGTCGGCCACGCTCAGGCCGCTCTGCGCGAGCAGCTCGGTCTGGAGCTTGCCCCGGCCACCCGGACCATCGAATACGTGGTGGTCCAGAAGCTGCGCCCTGGCCGCTCCGGCCAGTAGCAGGCGGGTTGGGTCGATCGGGGCTGAGTCGGCCGGTGGGTCTGTCGAACCGGCCCGGTCGGCACGCGGGTAGGAGCCGGGCCGACCCGCGGCACAGGGCCATCGGTGGTCGGTGACACCTGGTAGAGCTGCCAGTGGGGGTGGTACCAGTGACCGGCAGACCGGACGGGGGCGGGCGGCCACCGCCCCCTGGGCTTCGGGTTGGCCTGGGCAGGCCCGGGCGTCGGTCTCGAAACGAACCGCGACCCGACGCAATGCGCCTTCCGGATCGTCATGTCTGAGCACCCGGGCAAACGGTGGTAACGGCGCGGCATCCTCTCGCACTACCGGATGACTGGTTTGCATCTCGATCAGTTCGATCCGCTCGCCGACGGGCGGTACCTCTTCCGGCGTGGTCAGAAAAGCTGCTCCGCCGGCCGACATGTCCAGCATCCACCCGCTGCTGCGCTGCTCGCCATCCGGCCGGCGAAACCAGAATGCGAACGCTTTGGTCTGACGTGGTTGGCGACGGCGTTCGATGCGGACGCTGAGAGGTTGCGACACGGGCTGGCGTCCTCTAGAAAATCACACCGCAGGATCCGGGGGCGGACCCGGCCCGCTTATATGCCATCGGCGAGCTACGCCCCGGCCTCCAAGCTACCAGCGACCATCCGACGAGGTCCGATAGTCATGACCCTCACGCCGCAGCGCCCGGTAGCCGTCGATCCCCCGGAGCTGGACGGCCTCTGCTGGAGCGTCCTCTTCGGCAATTCGCGGCCGGTGGAACTGGAGATCGGGACCGGCAAGGCGGGCTTCTTGCTACGCCGGGCTATGGCCCGGCCCGACCGCAACTTCCTGGGCTTGGAATGGGCCAACCAGTACTACCGGTTTGCGGTCGACCGCATGGAGCGTTGGCGGATCCCCAACGTCCGAATACTCCGGGCCGACGCTCGCCACTTCATTCGGCAAATCTGCCCGCGGCAGTCGCTTACGGCCCTGCACGTTTACCATCCCGACCCGTGGCCGAAGCGGCGGCACCACAAGCGGCGGCTGTTTACGCCGGCCTTCGTGGAGGCCGCAGTCGAGTGCCTGATCCACGGCGGGCACTGGGCGGTGCAGACCGACCACGCCGAGTACTTCGAAACCATTTGCGGGCTGCTGTTAAGCCACCCGGAGCTTTATCCGGTGCCCTTCGACGATCCCGAGTTCGGCGTCGAGGCCGCCCGGGTCGCGACCAACTTCGAAATCAAGTATCTCAAAGAGGGCCGCCAGCTCTATCAGCTCGCGGTGAAGCGGCGGTAAAGGCCGCCCCGGGTACCGCCGTGGAACCCGGCCGCCCGGCCGCAGGGCGGTTTGGCAGTCCGCTAAGAAGCTGTATCGCTGGACCAGCGGACCCAGGGCTACCCTGATCTGCGGCTGGAGAA
>Ga0136652_1000485_pt1 | contig 19104 bp, 14 predicted proteins | sample ConPoolayeEmetaG_FD_94864 | JGI IMG/M metagenome (GOLD analysis project Ga0136652, IMG submission 94864) | Hot spring microbial mat communities from California, USA to study Microbial Dark Matter (Phase II) - Cone Pool mat layer E metaG... ...
GAACTGCGTGCTCCCTGCCCAGGTGGGGATGGCCTTCCCCGAGTCGCGGATAGTGGTCTTCTCCTCCGGCAACCCCTACGACTACACGCCGATAGAGTACGGCGGGTCAAGGGAGGAGGACGAGTTCGTTCCGCACGGCCTCTACGGCTGGAGCATCGTGGGCCGAGAGATGGCCTTCCGCGCCACCGCCTCCGGCCATCGCACCCAGAAAATGACCTTCTATCGCCTTATGTACGCGCAGCACCTGTGCTACGGCGTCATCGTGGACCTGGCCAAGATGATCCTGAAGGGCGAGACCATCTCCCTGGCTATGCCCTATGTCAATCTCATCTCCCAGCGCGACGCCAACGACCGGGCGATCCGGGCGCTGGAGATCGCCGCCAACCCGCCGCGCCCGCTCAATGTCGCCGGCCCGGCCGTATCGGTCCGCCACCTGGCGGAAAGCCTCGGGGAGCATCTAGGTCAGGCTCCCCGCTTCGCCGACGATGAGCGCTCGGTGGCCCGGATCGCCAACGACAACCTGTGCGTGCAGCGCTTCGGGCCCTACCGGGACTCGGTGGACGAGATGATCGCGGCGGCGGCGCAGTGGGTAGCGCGGGGGGGCGAGGACTGGGACCTGCCGACCATGTTCGGCAACCTGAAAAGCCAGTACTAGGGGCAAGTCGCGAGTCGCCAGCAGAGACCCGGCGTCGGGATAGGCGTTGACAATTGCCGCCCCTAAGTCATATCATCCCTGTCGCTCGCGACCTAACTTGTAGCGAAAGGAGCACCAGCATGTGGCGCGCCCTGGTGTTACTCGCAGTCATCCTCTGCCTGGTCTGTCTTTTGGCCGGCTGTGCCGGCAGCAGCGGCCTGGGCCTCAGCGGCAACCAGAACCCGGGCAATGTGCCCGCTGAGGAGGGCGGCGGCATCGCGCCCCCGACGCCGGTGGAGCCACCCCCGGGTCCGCCGGCTCCGCCCATTTTCTAGAGTGCCGCTACCGACGAGCGCCTCGGCAGAGCTGGTTCTGCGCGCACGGCCGGCGTCACCGTTGGCTGCCAGCGAGAGGGGAGGCCGGGGGGTCGTGCCCGTCCGGTGACGCCATGTCCTGGTTCCTCGGGAATCCTCCCGACTTCGCCGAACATAACGCGGAGGTGGCGGCCGTCTGGGAGGCCTACCATGCCGGGCGCCCCTACCGGGTGCCGGTCAGCATCGGGGGGAGCATCCGCAACTACCTCCAGAACCCCGACCTCAACGACACCGGCTATACCTTCCGGGACTTCTTCACCAACCCTGAAGCGCAGATCGAATGCCAACTGCGCTATCAGAAGTACCAGCGACATCACCTGATCTGCGACCGGGAAATGGGGCCGCCGGCGCAAGGCTGGCCGCTGGCGGTGGACTTCCAGAATTCCTACGAAGCCGGGTGGTTCGGCTGTCCCCTGTTTTTCCGCGACAATCACGTTCCCGACACCTTGGAAATCCTCAAGGAAGACAAGTACCGGCTGTACGAGATGGAGTGCCCGGACCCCCTGTACGGGGGATTGCTGGGGCGGGCGATGGAGTTTTTCGAATACATGCAGGAGCATTGCCCACAGCGGGAGTTTGAGGGGCTGCCGGTCTTGCCCCCGACCACCATCCCCGGCGAAGGCACCGACGGCCCGCTCGACCTGGCCTACAAACTGCGCGGCACGGCTGAGGTTTGTCTGGACATGCTCACGGATCCCGACTACTACCACGACCTGCTGAGTTTCCTCACCGACTGCATCATCCGTCGCATGAAGGCGATCCGGGAGTGGCGCTGGCAGAGACAGCCCGACTCTCCCGACCGGGGGCAGTTCCGACGGCCCAATTTCTACCTCGCAGACGACGCCATCGCCCTGCTTTCCGTCGCGCAGTATCGCGAGTTCGTGCTGCCCTACCACCGGCGGCTGGTGGCGGAGTTCAGCGACGGCGGCCCCATCTCCGTGCACCTGTGCGGCGACGTCCAACGCTTCTTCCCCCTACTGCACGACGAACTGGGGGCCTACAGTTTCGACACCGGGTTTCCGATAGACTTTACACGGCTGCGGAGCGAACTGGGACCGGAGGTGCAGATCTCCGGCGGGCCGACGGTCATGCTGGTCAAAAGCGGCCCGGCGGAAGCCATCCGAAACGAAGTCCGGCGCATCTGCGAGTCGGGCGTTATGGCGGGGGGCAAATTCATCCTTATCGCAGCCAACAATCTCTCTCCACTCACGCCGGTCGAGCATGTTCAGGCGCTTTACGAGGCGGGGAAGGAGTTTGGCAGGTACCATTGACAGAGGCCAGATAGGCAACGGAAGCCCCGCCCCCTAGGTTGACCGGCTGGCGGTACGATGCAGAAGAAAAGACACCGCAACGAGCAAGCCGCTCTTGACAATCCGGGGGCGAATGTGTATGCTCCCGACTGCAAGCCCGGGGGAATGATCCTCCGGGCTTGTTTGGGTACAGCCGGCAGCGCCTGTGTCACGGGAGCAGCGGCGCGCGGGGACCGGGGCTGCCGAAGCCACCGCAGCCAGCCGGACAGGAGTGCGGCAGTGAAAGCGTCAAGTTCTCTCGGGCACCCGGCCGTTCCCTTGCTGGCTTGCCTGCTGGTGCCGGCGTGCATTGACCTGGCCTGCGCCGTTAACCTGGAGCAACTCAACCCCAGCAGCCAGACTCTGGTGCTGCGGGCCAGTGGGGTGCTGCTGGCGGTTTCCTGGGGCTGGGCCGGGCTGCTTGCCTGCATCCTGTTCGGGGTACTTCTGGGTCTGCCCGTCGCGGGGCTACAGGTGGCCTACTTGCGGGCGGGCCTGGCGCGGATTGAGCGGGGCCATGACGTGCGGGAGTCACTGCGCCCGGAATCGCGCCTGCTGGGGTTGTGGCCGTGGCTTCCCATGGTCGCCGTGGCCTGGCTAGTAGGCTGGGTCGGGGTCTTCGGGGTGTTGGGCGGCACCTTGATGGCGGTTAACGTCCTCTGGGCGCGCACCCTGGTCTACCGCGCGCACCTGCTGGCCTATGAGTACCTGCGGGCGGACGAGGAGTTGCGGTGGCAGGAAATGAGGGAAACCGAACCGGAACGCCCGCGCCTGGAATGGTTGGGGTCACAGTAGCATAACCGGGCCGGCACCCGGCGTGACCGGGTCGCCTCGGACCCCGGACTTGCGCTCCTGTCGCAGCGGCCAGGCTCAATTGTGTTCTCCCGGCTATCAGCCCTGCCGTTGCCCTGGCTTCATCGCCACCCTCCCGACTACTTCCTCCAGGACGCGCAGGTTGATCTCCGCGGCCTGGCGCAGGCGGGCGGCGGCTTCGGCCCGCGCCTTGGCCCCGGCCTCGCGGGTTTCCCAGAGATCCTGCGCGGCGACCGAGAGCACCTGCCCAGTGAGGTTCGCCAGGGGCAGCACCTTCTGACCTGCCTGCAGGGCGAAGGCGGTGACTTTGGGATCATACGAAAGACCCAGTGCCGGCACTTGCTGCGCCGCCGCAAAGACCAGCCCGTGCAGCCGCATGCTCACCACCATCCCCAGGTTGGCAACGAGGCTGAGCATCTCGGCGGGGAGCACAGGCTGTTCCAGCACCGCCGGCTGGCTGCGGGCCCCTGCTGCCACCCGCCAGGCCAAGGGCAGATCAGAGGGCTGGAACGGCAGGAGCAGGCAACGAATACCCAGTTTATCCTGGAGGTGGTCGCACAGAACGGCCGCCGCCTCCTCGGGTTCTTTGCCCCTCCAAGCGCGCACCACGACGCCGCAGAGAGGGTCGCCGGGCTCCACGCCGACCGCCCGCAGCAGGTTTGCGGCGATCTCCGGACCGGCGGGCCGCAGCAGCAGCGCCAGATCGCCGGCTTCCGTGATCCGCTCGCGGCTCACACCAATCTCTTGGGCCAGCCGCACCGACTCGGCGTCGCGCAAGACCACCGCCTGCGCCCTTTCCAGGTAGCGGCGCACCCCGCGCAGCACCCCGGGGCCCAAGAAGGGGCCCAGCCCCTGGCCCAGCAACACATAGGGCGTGCCTCGGCGCAGGGCCAGTTCCAGAATGCCCAGATAATAAAGCAGGGAGAGTTGCGAAGTCACATTCTGGAGCAAGCCCCCGCCGCCGCTGATCAGCAGGTCGGCCCGACCCATTTCCTCCCACAGGCAGAGCAGGGAGTCACGGGCCACCGCCGGGACGCCGTAGGTAGCCTCGGTATCAGAGGGCTTGTGAGAAAGCACCACCGGGGTCCAGTCGGGGTGCCGCGCCCGTAACTCCTGGAGCAGCGCGGCAAGGATCGCCTCATCGCCTAAGTTGTCGAACCCGTAGTAACCGCTGATCAGGAGCCGCATGAGCTACCCCTCTGGAAGCCGCGCAGTCGGCCGGCTGAGAACGAAAGCAGGTTCGCCGAAGGGGGCGGGGTGACCTTCCAGCCGGCAGACGCACCGCCGGGCTTCTCCCTGTTTCCACCCGAGCCAAGTCGCAAAGAATCCTTGCCGGCACTAGCCGAAGCCGGCCAGTCAGCAACGCAGGTTTCGCGTGGTCGCCGCAAGGCGATCCTGGAGCCAGAAGCCCGCCCCGGCAAGGGCCAAAATATGTCCCGCAGGCACGCGAACCCGTCCGGCCTCCAACTCGCTGGTGGAAAAATCCGGGAATTCCTGGCAGTCATCGGACGTCCTGGCTATCGGGTGGACCTGCAGGAGGGTATTCTTCCCTCTCAGGAATCCCCCTGCCACCTGGACGGCAAGGGGGAGGGGGTTGCGGGGATTTTCCCGATCAGGGAACTACCCTGCAGCCTGCCGCTCATGGTGGAGAACCTCTGTGACAAGTGGGCGGCCTACGGTACGAGCGCAGTAACCGGCGCCGGCGTCCGCTGGGGATGCCGGACAACAAGGCCTATGCGCAGTTGGGGGGCAACCGACGACCCCGACCTCTTCCTTGGGCATTCCTTCACCTGCAGCAACCAGAGGTTTTCTTCACGGTCGTGCAGACCGCTTCCGGCAAGTTCCTGCTGGACCTGCACAACCCCACCGCCCAGTCGGTGGCTGTCCAGGTCAAGCGCGCCCCGCTGTTCGACTTGGCCAAAACCGAGTCGCCGGAGGTGCGGATTCCCGCAGGGGGCAGCGTGGTTCGAGAAGTGGAGTGAGGCCGCGCCGGCGGCTGGTGCTTCACTTTCACAGTCTTTGTGGTATAATGCAGGCGTTTGCTTCCGGCACCGCCGGGTGCGAGGCTCGTCTGGCGACGGGCAGATTCGAGGTTAGACTGTGCGCGGTACCAACATAAGCAGCATAGCGGCGATTCTCTTGGCTCTGGGAACGCTGGGGCCGGCGTGGGCGGCCCTCCCCGCTCCCGAGGCGGCCGGCTCCCTGGTGCAACTGGGCAGCCCCGTCCCGCCGCTCTGGACTCCCACGGCGGAGGTCAGAGTCGGCTCGCCTCGCGAGGTTCCGCCCCTGGACCTGGCACTGGCCGGGGACACCTATGGCCCGATATATGTTCTGCGTGCTCCCACGGATGGGATAGTCGAGTATCTCTATTCCTGGACGGGCTTCTTCTTCGTGGGCCAGCCGTTGGTGCGGGTCTACGACGCGGGGTTGCTCGCGGATTTGACCGCCGCGAAGGCGGCCGGCAAGTTTGATGCGCGGCCGTTCATCATCGCCGCCACCACACGGCCTCCCGTCTGGGATGTCCCCTTCCCTTCCCCGACCACCCGGCCGGTGACCCCGGAGGCAGCCCTACGGCCCGTCAACCCGCAGACAGACAGATCGCCAGCCGAGCGGCCCCGGGCCACCCTGGAGCGGGAACAGGCCGCCGCCAACGTTTCCCGGGCGCGCCTGACCATGGCCCGCCGGGAACTGGAGGCGGCCGAGAAGCACCTGGCCGAGACCCAGGAGGAACTGGCCGCCCGCCGGCAGTTGCAGAAGTCCGGGGTGCTGGTTGCGGAGGAGGTCACCCGCTTCGAGGCGCAGCACGTGCAGGCGCAGGCCGCGGTGAAGGCGGCGCGGGAGAACCTGCAAGAGGCTGAACGGGCGGAAAAGGCGGCCTCGGCAGCCCCCGCAGCGGTCCCGCCGCCACGTCCGGTGGCGCCGATGGCGCTCCCGGCCCTGCCCGCGATCCCCGCGCCTCCGCCGGAGTTGCAGCGGCTCTCCGCTCCGCGCTGGGAGGACACTTTGGCCCCCACCGGCGGCCTGGTGCTCCGGCCCCTGCAGGTGCCCGGCACAGTCGTCAAGAAAGGGACGCCTCTGCTCAAGGTAGCCAACAGCGCCTGGGCACGCCTACGGATGCTGGTGGCGCCCGAGCAGTTGTTCCGCTTCCAGCGTTCTGTCCCGGTGGCGGTGACTTTCCCCGAACTGCCGGGGCTCGAGTTTGTCGGTTGGGTGACTTCCAAGCACCTCGTGCCGGGAGACGAGCGTGGGGTTGTCGAGGTGCTGGTGACCAACTCTCGCCAGCCCTTCGAGACCCAGGCTCTCCTGATGAGCCTGGCTTACGCTGCGCCGCCACCGCAGAACAGCGACGAGGCCATACTGGCCCCCGATGTGTCTCGGGTAGCCGCGGGCCTGGCGCCCTCCGAGCGGTTGTTCGCGCTGGTGCCCGCAGCGGTGATGACCTCGGCGGCCAAGGCGAGGGCCGAACAGTACGACGACCTGCCCCTGGCCGGGCGATTGGCCGTCGTTCCCGCCGTGCCCCGCTTCGGTCCCCCGCAGTGCCCCGATCCTGAATTGCGCGAACGGCTCGCTAGGCTACATGAGTGGCAGGAGAGTTTCATTGAGGGACTGACCACCGCCATCTACGGACAGCGGATCATACTCAGTTATCCCCGCGAGGGTGCGATCTCTGCCGCCGTGGAACGGATGATGAACCGCGAGGTCAGCCACGACCCCGGTTATTGCGCGCGGACGCTGCGCGAGGCCCTGGGCTGGGGGCTGGGCGACGCCTACCAGTGGGCCCTGCGTCTGCCGGAACACGGGTACATCCCTCGCGAGGACGGCATCCCCCGCCCCGGGGATATCCTGGTCTGGCCCTTCACCTATGGTTCACACCACAGCCAGCACATTGGGGTAGCAGTGCTGCAAAACGGGCGGCTGATGCTGCTGTCGAACCTGGAAGGCCGCCTCGGTACCTCCGAGATTGTGGGCGGATACATCGCCTACTACAAACCGAGCACTCCTGTGCCACCGGCGGCTCAGGCCGCACCTGCGAAGGGACGTACGGCGCGCCCCTAGGCGTGCAGTAAGTCCAGGGCAAGTCGAGAGGAGACCGGGGCGCGGTAGCGAAAAAGCGCTGCTCGCCGCAGCAGCGCTTTCCCCAACGGTCGGTTCGTTCACACCCTTCTTCAATCGGCGTTGGGCTGCTGGTCCGCCACAATCACCGAGACTTCTTTCTGGGCGACCTCTTCCCCATCCGGCGCCGTCACCACCACCCGAATGATATGCTCCCCCGGCTCATACGCGGCGGTGTTCCAGTTCCAGGTGCAGGGCTGGATGTTGGTGATGCAGCGCACCTTGCCGTCCAGCAGAAAGGTAACGTTGTCCATCGGCAGTTTCTCGCCCACGGCGGCGGTGATCGTTACCGTGCCGGTGGCCGCCTGAGGGGAGGCGCCTCGGATGGCCACCACCAATTCCTCCGGGCCCGGCGCCGCCGGCCCCGTCAAGGGCAGGGGACGGGAGGGCACGACCGGCAGGGCCGGCGCCGGCGCGGGCGGCTTAATCACATCGGGCGGCGTGACGCCCGCTCCGGGACCCGGGCCGGCCCCCAACCCCACCACTTCAGACAGGAAGACGTCCTTACCGATGAGTTCGCGGTAGGCCGCCAGCACGGCCGGGTCGGTCGTCACCGCGTAGTCGTTGTCCGCCAGGCCGTCGGCGGAGGCATCCACCGAAAACCAACTGAGCAACACCACGCGGGGGAACTGCTTGGGCAGCAGTTCGTAGAACTCCTTCATACTTCTCACCGCGAAGTCGGTGGTGCTCCGCTTCGCGGCGCGGCAGAAGTGGGTGGCGGCGTATTCGCAGATGGCGATCGGCTTGCGGTCGGCGTAGAGGTTGTAGACGAACTTCAGTTGGTCAAATTGAGTGTCGGTGGCCGGCTGCCGGGGATCGCCGTTATTGTAGACGACCGCATAAATGTTGACCCCCACCCAGTCCACAAACTCATCGCCGGGGTAATAAAGCGGAATAGTGCTGCGGGGGACCCCGAAGGGGCACCAGATCATCACCACATTCGGCGCGGTCTGGTGCATGACCCGGTAGACCAGGCGCCACTTGCGGATGTACTCGTCGGGGTCGCCGGAATAAGGCATCCAGGCCCCGTTCATCTCGGAGGCGTAGCGGAGCAGGATCGGAGCACCAAAGTGCCGGGCGGCCTCCGCCCAGCCGCGCAGATAGGCATCATCCTGCACTTCGCTGAGGCCGTTGTTCGGCTCCCAGGCGATCTGCGGGATTGCACCCACGGCCCGCAGGCTTTGCGCCCACTGGTAAGGGAAGGGCTCCCCATAGCCGACGTAGCGCAGATAAACGGCGTGCTTCTTGCCCACCAGGCGCTCGAAGGCGGCGACGTCGCCTTTGACCACCGGGTCCTGATGAATGTAGGCGCCGAGGTAGAGGCCCTTGGTGGGGAGAATCGCGGTAGCGGCAAACTCGGCCTCCGCAGCCCAGGAGGCTACGGGCTGCAGACAAAACGCCACCAGAGTCGCCAGGACGAGTGTAGCCGGCCAGTGCAGACGCCTCATCTCAGGGGCAATTATAGGCGTCGGCAGCGAGGGGTGTCAACGGGAGCAGAGGGAGCAACCGGCGCCCCTCTGCCCGACCAGGAGTCGCGCGGGAAAAGTGTCGGCAGGGCGCTGTGCTGCCGGCAGTCAGGCCGCATCCCACCCGACTCTGAACAATCCTGAGGCAGGCGTCCTGCCCCCGCCCGCCTCTCGCCCTCCGCGCCGATTTCGGGTATGATATGCGTCGCGGGCGGCGCTGCTTGGTGACGATCCTGCCTGGCGCCTCCCGACTCCAAGATGCGCGTTGCCCTCGTCCACGACTACCTCATGCAGGGCATCCGTGGGGCGGAGCGGGTGCTGGCCGCCATCCACGAACTGTACCCCCAGGCGCCGGTCTACACGCTGCTGTATGATCCCGAGGCCATGCGCCCGCTGTGCGCCGACTGGGACATCCGCCCCTCTTTTCTGCAACGGCTACCGCATGCTCGGCGCCTGCACCGCAGGCTGCTCCCCTTGATGCCTCGGGCCACCGAGAGCCTGCGGCTGGGGGAGTATGACTTGGTGCTCTCCAGCAGCAGCGCCTGGGTAAAGAGCGTGCGCACGCGCCCGGACGCGGTACATGTATGCTATTGCCACTCCCCCGCGCGGTTTCTGTGGTTCTGGAGTGAGCAATACCTGGCCACCTACCCGGCCGGGAGCGTGGCCAAGGCCGCCGCCCGCCGCCTGTTGGGGCGGTTGCGCGCCTGGGACCGCGCCACCTGCGACCGGCCTACGCGGTATCTGGCCAACTCGGCCCTGGTGCAGGGGCGGATCCGCGAGTACTACGGCCGGGAATCCGTGGTCGTCTACCCGCCGGTGGACACGGACACCTTCGTGCCTGAGGATCGTGACGAGGAGTACTTCCTGGTGGTAAGCGCGCTCACTCCCTACAAGCGAGTAGACCTGGCAGTGGAGACTTTCACCCGCCTGGGCCTGCCGCTGGTGGTGATCGGAGAGGGGCCGGAGCGGGAGCGCCTGCGGCGCATGGCCGGACCTAGTGTGCGCCTGCTGGGGCGGTGTGAGGAGGGGGAGGTCCGGCATTACGTGGCGCGCTGCCGGGCGTTCATCATGCCCCAGGAAGAAGACTTCGGGATCGCCGCCATGGAGGCGCAGAGCGCCGGGCGGCCGGTCATCGCCTATGCGGCCGGCGGGGCCCTGGAGACAGTGATCGCCAACCGGACCGGGCTGTTCTTCCCCGAACAGAGCCCCGAGGCTCTGGCCGCGGCGCTTCGGCGGTTCGAAGCGATGCACTTCAGCAAACGGGCGTGCCGGGAGAACGCCTTGCGCTTCAGCAAAGCGCGTTTTCAGCGCGAGTACATCACCGAAGTGGAGCGCGCCCTGACAGAACATGCATAGCGGGGACGTGGCCGCCGGATAACAGAAACCGCCGGCTCCGTGGCCGGCGGTCTCCGAGTCGCCCTTGGGTTAGGGAGGCGGTTAGCGGTAGGCAATCACCCGACCGCTGTCCGCATGTAGGGTTACCTGGGTGAGCGGCCCCGGCACGTACCGCCCGGTGCCGGCGTCCTCTACCCCCTCGAAGTTGCCCTTGAGCACCAGCCCGCTGCCCTCCTCAGCCACCTGGCAGGGCGCCGCCGTTCCCGCCTGGGCTGCCGCGAGCGACCCCGCGAAGGGAATCACCGCCATCACACGACCGGTTTCCACCGAGGTGCTCACAATGGCCCGCTGGATCCGCCCGGGCACTCGGGGGCCGGCGGCGGGATCGCCGACATGAAGCAGCCGGGGGATTCCTCGGCCCTGGTCTTCGACCATCACTAGGTACGTGGAGGCAGTAACGTCAATCAGCGGCACCATCCCCATGGAGCGCACCTGGGCCAGAGTGACCGTACCGCCTTCGGGAGCAGAAAAACCGATCATGCCCAGCCAGCCGGTGTCCTCGCCGAAGGTACCTACCACTGCCGCCCGGGAGGTGCCCAGCGGCGGATTGAAGCCGCTATCGGAACCGTTCGGGCCGACGCCCACATGGTACCAGCCGAAGGCCTTCCAGTACGGCATCATATCCTCGCCGGCAAACCAGGTGAGATTGACCTGGTTCCTGCCGTCATCCTCCATCGCGTACAGTTCCATTTGGCCGTCGCGGTTGCTGTTGAACAGGATATAGTCGCTGCCGCCTTCCCAGGTGGGGTTGCGATTGGTGCCGGTGCCGGTGGTCAGTTGTTGAGGTCCGGACGGCAGCAGATTGCTGCCCAGGCCGAAGTCGCCGGACTCGAAATCCCAGCGCCAGATGTGGTAGTTGCCGCCATCGGGGCGAACAAAGACCAGCCGCTGTCCCTTGGTGTCCACCATCGGCTCGATCTCAGATACCGCGGGCGTGTTGGTCAGATTCTTCTGTACGGTGCCGTCGAGGTTTGTCTCCCACAGGTCAAAGACAACGCTGCCGAAGGGTTTGTAGGCATAGATCAACTGCCGGGAGTTGGGCATCCAGGTGGGGTCGCGCTCGTCTCCGGTAGTACCCGCCACCAACACCTGGCCGGTACCGTCGGGGTTCATGATCCAGACATCGCGGCGGGTGGTGGCGCCCACACGGGTGAAGGCGATCTTGGTGCCGTCAGGCGACCACTCGGGCCGCTGGTCCTCCACCTCGGCGCTATTGGTGAGATTGGTTTGGCCGGACCCGTCCGCATTCATAATCCAGACATCGTCGCCGCGGAGGTAGGCGATCTTGTCGGCTCGCGGCGACCAGACCGGCCACTTTTCCGTGGTCGGGGTGTTGGTGAGGCGCCGGGTCTGCCAGGTGTCGAACCAGGATCCCACATTGCAGTAGATATCGCCGTTGCGCACGAACAGCAGGGGAACGGTGGCGGTACGTCCGGTCCCCTCGCCGCTGACGGCGAACATTTCGATCGTGGTGCCCCAGAAACCGAGGGCCAGAGACTCGGCCGCAAGCACCGGACCGTAACTGATGACCTTCAGGTCGGCCGGGTTGACCGCCTGCACGGAAACACTGGCCGCGCCCAACGAAAAGGTCTGACCACCGGGCGGCCCGCCACCGGGATGAGCGGGACCGGCGCCTCCCCCACAACCGCTCACCAGCAACGCCGCCAATAAAGCAAGCACCACGACACCCACAGCAAGGCTGTACTTGACCACGGAAAGGACCTCCCTTGCTCCAGTAGATTGCTACCCCTTCAGCCACCACGCTCCTTTTGTGCTTTTCGCCACGTCCGATCGTTTTCCTACTCCGGAGCCGTCCCGGTTTTTCGCTAGGAATCAGCGCGACCCGGCCTTGCCGAATCTGAGAGACTGCGGTAAAGTAAGATGGCGGCCGCACCTCACAGGGGTGCGGTGCCCGCGCTTTTGGCGAAAGGATATCCGCGGACCGTGTCGGAGCAGACCACACTCCAACCTAAGGTGCCGGAACCGCTGGGGCCGGGCGACCTGGTGCTGAGCGATTTCGACGGCACCATCAGCCTGGTGGACACCGGCGTGGAAATGATCACGCGCTTGGGCCTGCGGGAGGCCTGGGAACTGGAAGAGCGCTGGCGCTGCGGGGAGATCGGCTCGCGCGAGTGCCTCGCCGGGCAGTGGGCACTGGTCAGGATGCCGGAGCAAGAACTCCTCGACCTCCTGGACGCCATGCCCCTGGACGAGACCTTCGTCGAGTTCGTGAACCTGTGCCGCCGGCGCCGGACCGACCTCGCCGTGCTCAGCGACGGCCTAGACCTCTACGTGAACCGGATGCTGGCGCGGCTAGGCCTACGGGCCTGCCCGGGACGAGTGCCTCTGCCGCCTCTGAGCGAGTGCCTGCCCGCGTTCGCCAACCACGGCGAGTGGACTCCCCAGGGCGTCCGGGTCACCTTCCCACTGACCCGGCAGGACTGCGAGGCCTGCGGCAACTGCAAGAGGGCGCATCTGGAGGCACTCCGGCCCGGCCATCGCCGCGTGATCTACATCGGCGACGGCTATTCCGACATGTGCGCCGCCCAATACGCAGACATGCGCTTTGCCCGCAACCACCTGGCCGACTTCTGTGACGAACAGGGGCTGGACTACCGTCCCTTTGCCTGCTTCACGGACGTGGCGGCCGCGCTACGGGGTTAGGTGCCGGCAGGGCTACTTGCTGAGGCGAGCGACGGCCTCGGTGGCCAGGCGCTTGCGCCGCGCGTCCTGGGTAGCCTGAAGCACCGTCTGGAACTCGGCCCGCGCCTCCGCTTTCTTGCGCTGCTGGGCCAGTACCCAAGCCAGCACCCAGTGCGCGTCCTCGTTGTTGGGGTCGCTCTGCAAGGCCTCCCGGCATTTGGCGGCCGCGGCGTCCAGTTGCCCGATATCCTTGAGGGTGATGGCTTCCTTGACCAGAGAGGCGGCGTCACCCGCGCCGGCAGCCGGGCCCCCGCCGGCAGCGGCCGGTCCCGCCCCGCCTGGACCGGGAGGTCCGCCCGCCATCGGCCCGGCGCCAGGAGGTCCACCGGCCATCGGCCCGCCGCCGGGCGCTCCCCCAGGCGGCGGGGGTGGAGGCGGAGGTCCCCCCGCACCCGCCGGCCCCCTAGCACTGGGCGGAAGGCCCGGTCCCTGGCCGGGGCCACTGCCGCCGGCCGCCGCTGGCCCGGTCCCTTCAGCCGCAGTTGTCCCGCCGCCGGCTCCCGTGTCCGCCTCCTGCTTCTTGCCGCAACCGACCAAGGTCATCAACCCACAAACCAAGGCTAGTACCACCAACAGGGCCAACACGGTTCGCATTTGTCTCCCTCCGGATTCGTTCTTGGTTTGTTGATGAGTGCTAGAGTTCGATTTCCCCGGTGAGGAATCCTTTTAGCCATTTGCTTTCGGCAGATCCACGCCTTGGGCAGCGGCGAGGATCTCCGCCACGTGCCTCACCTGCACCGGGCTGCCCACCCGCCGCAGGCCGTAGGCGAGTTGAATCAGGCAGGAGGGGCAGGCCGTGGCGACGGTGGAGGCGCCGGTCCTGGCGATATTCTCCAGTTTACGCTGCAGGATAGCCAGGGACAAATCCGGATGGGTGATATTGTAGGAACCGGCTCCCCCGCAGCACCAGTCGGCCTCGGGTAGTTCCACCAGTTCGGCCCCTGCCCCCTCGCGGAGCAGCCGGCGCGGCGCCTCCCGGAGGCCCTGGCCCCGCCCTAGGTGGCAGGGGTCATGATAGGTAACCTTCCCGGGCCACGGCTGCACGGGCGGCGGCAAGGGCCGCTCCGCCAGAATCTCGGTAAAGTCCCGGACGCGGCCGCTGATCTCTTCAGCCAGGGCGTGGAACTCCTTGTCCTCCGCCAGCAGCCCGGCGTAGCCCTTGAGGAAGTGGCTGCAAGACCCGCAGTCAGTGACGATGTGCTCCACGGCGGCTTCCGCGATGGTCTGGAGGTTGGTTCGCGCCAGTTCCCGGGCCACCTCCAGGTCGCCGTACGAGTACGGCGGCAGGCCGCAACAGACGTTGGGTAGGGCCACTACCTCGCAGCCGGCCCGCGCGAGGAGCGCCATGGCCGCTGCCCCCGCCTGCGGCTCCTGGAAGTTGGTGCCGCAGCCCAGGAAGTAGCCCACACGAGGCCCGACTGCCATCGCTTGTTCGTTGCGAGGCAACACCCACTCCTGACCGCGCCCGGTCCGTCGCCGCTGGAACCCCAGCGTCGGCAGCAGATCGCGCAGGAAGCGCCGGGGCACAGTCTCCACCAGCCCCTCCGCCCCTTCCAGAGTGGCATTGATCCAGCGCAGCAGCCCCAGGCGACGGAAGAGGCGGCTGAGGCCCGAGCGCTTGCCGGCGCCCAGCAAGCGCATGACCGCGGTAAGCCGCTCCGGGCGCCCCAGCAGTTGCCGGAAGATAAAGCGCTGCACGAACGGCTGGCCGTGCCGCCGATGGAAGTCTTGCCGGGCGCGCGCCATGATCTCATCGGTGCGCACGGCGCTGAAGCAGGCCTCGGTGCAAGCGCCGCAGAGCAAACAATCGAACAACGGGCCGCGCAAGGCCTCCAGCGGGGGCAGATCGCCTTCCCGCACAGCCTCGAACAACGCATTGCGCCCGCGGGCAACCTCGGCCTCGCGGCGCGTCACCTGGTAAGTCGGGCAGGTGCTCTGGCAGTAGCCGCACTTGTTGCAGCGCAGCAGTTCGGTTGCGACGATTTGCTCGTCATTCATAGATTAGATCGCGCAGGCGAGGCAAGACCCCGCCAGGGTCAAAGGCTTGCTTGAGCCGCGCCTGGAGCCGCGAGAGGCCCGCCGGAGCCCGGCTCAGCGGCTTCCCCATCCGCAGCGGCAGGCGGCGCGCCAGGCCGCCGCGTGTCTCAGCGATCGTTCGCAGCAGGCTCAACATGCCCGCCAGCGCCTCCGGATCAGCCGGGGGCAACCCCACAACCAGGCTTCCGGCACCCGGCGCGGCGCTGAGCAGCACCGGTTGTTCCAGCGGCGCCGTCGCGCCGGCAACCGCGGCCATCGCTTCCAGGCACCGAGAGGGGCGGCAGGTGATTTCGACTGCTTCCCCGCCACCCGCCACTTCCGGCAAGTTAGCAAGGCGCGGCCAGAGATCGGCCTCGCGTTCGGCGGCGAGCGTCTCCGCCGCCAGACCCAGGGAAGCAGCAGTTTCCGACAGGCCGTCCACCCCCGCCGCCACTTCTTCGGCAGAGCCTTGCCAAGCGGCCAGCACCACCTGCTCGTCCCCCGGCGGCAGGCCGAGTGCCTGGGCCACCGCCCCGTTCACCACCTGCAGGGCCACGGGACGCGCCGGTTGGCGCAGCAGCCGCCGGCACAGTTCCCCGGCCAGGCCGGGGGAAAGGCAGCGCACTAGGCAGGTCTGTGACGCCGCCGGCAGCAGCGCGGTGCGCAGGGTAGCCTCAACGATCGCCGCCAGCGTTCCCTGTGAGCCCACCAGCAGCCGCTCCGCCGCATACCCGGCCACGTTCTTCACGCAGGCCGCGCCAAAGCGCACGATCTCGCCCGTGGGGAGCGCCAGACACAGGCCGGTAACCAGGTCCGCCAGGCGGCCGTATCCCAGCGCCAGGGGGCCGCTGCGTCCCGCCGCCAGCACGCCTCCCACGGTGGCTTGGGGTCCACCCGGTGGGAGCACTGGCCACCACTGCCCGTGCTCGGCCAGCGCCGCCTGCAAGTCCTTGACTCGCACTCCCGCTTGCACGACGGCGGTGGCATTGGCGGCGTCAATTGAGACGATCCGATGCAGGCCGAGGGTGGAGATCACTTCGCGGCCCTCGGCTGGCGCAGGCGAGACGCCCGGCCCACCCTCGTCAGGCGCGATTGCTCCCGTCCCAGCGCCGCGCAAGGCAACCGCCTGCCCCTCCCGCGTGGCGAGAGCCAGCAGTTTGGCCATGGCCTCATAGTCATAGGGACAAAAATGCCCGGCTTCGTCGCGCACCGCCAGGGAGTCGGCCACCCGCTCGAAGGCACCCTCTGCCAGCACGGGCGCGCCGGCGCTCGACGGGGTCTCTTCCGGCAGCAACTTGTCGGGATTGCACAGGTGCTCCGGATCCAGGGCTCGCCGAATCCGCTTGAGTAGGGCCAGCGCCGGCGGGGAAAAGACCAGCGGCATAAACTTGCGCTTCTCAGCGCCGACTCCGTGCTCGCCGGTCATCGCCCCGCCCAGGTCGAGCGCCGCGCGCACAATTTCCTCCTGCGCCGCCATCACCCGCCGCTTCTGATCGGCATCGCGGGGATCGAAGGTAATCTGCGGGTGCAAGTTCCCGTCTCCGGCGTGCAGGATGTTGCCGATAAGCAGATGGTGACGCTCCGCTATCTGCGTCATCCGCTCCAGCATCTGCGGGAGGGCGCTGCGGGGGACGGATACGTCGGTGGAGATTTTGCCCGGCGCCAGGTTGGCGATGGCGGCGGCGGTGCCCTTGCGTCCGCGCCAGAGGCGTTCGCGTTCTAAGAGGTCTTCGGCCTGATGGAACTCGCGGGCCTGATGGGCCTCGCAGACCTCGCGGATGGCCGCCAACTGGGGACCCAGAGCGGCGCGCGGGCCGTCCACATCAATCAACAACACCGCCTCCGCATCCAACGGATAGCCGGCGTGGAAAGTGCGCTCTACGGCCTCGATTAGCGGGCGGTCAATCATCTCCAGGGCAGCGGGAACGATTCCCCGCCCAATGATGTCCGCCACCGCTGCCGAGGCCGCAGCCAGGCTGTCGAAAATCACCAGCGCGGTGCTGACCGCCTCGGGGAGCGGAAGCAGACGACAGGTAATCTCGGTGACGATGCCCAGTGTCCCCTCGCTACCTACCCACAGGCCCGGCAGGTTGTAGCCCGCAGGATCATCGCCCCAACCTCCCAGGCGCACCACCTCCCCCTCGGCGGTTACTACTTCCAGCGCCAGGATATGATTCGCCGTCACCCCGTACTTGAGGCAGTGGGCGCCCCCGGCATTGTGCCCGACATTGCCTCCCAGAGTGCTGACCAGTTGGCTGGAGGGATCCGGCGCGAAGAAAAGGCCTAGCGGCTCGAGGCGCTTTTGCAGGTCGAGGTTGACCACACCCGGCTGCACCACCGCGCAGAGATCGTCGGGGCGGACCTCCAGGATCCGGTCCATGCGGGTGAGACTGATGACCAGCGAGCCGGGGGCGGGAATCGGCCCGCCGGAAAGGCTGGTGCCTGCGCCCCGGGGGACGAACGGCACTCGGTGCCGCGCGCAAACCCGCACCAGCGCGGCCACTTCTTCCGTACTCTCGGGGAGAGCCACGGCGGCGGGCAGCCGTCGCTCCAGGGCGGCGTCATACTGGTACAGATGCAGGGAGAGAGGATCGGTCAGCAGCCGCTGGGGACCGACGGCGTGCCGCAGGTCCTCTACCACCACAGCCGGGAGTTGCGGAAGGGAGGCCAGGCTCTTCATGGGTGTGGGTGAAGGAGCAGCACAGGCTTCCCACCCCGTGAGCATCTGCGCGCCCTCTCACGGCGTGCGAAGCAGAGAAAAGCCGGGGCTGTTCGGGGCACGCGCCCTAGGTGGGCCCCAACTCCACCGGGGGCCGAATGTCGCCCAGTTTCTTGATCTCCGCCAGCGTCATCAGCGCCTCCAACTGCTTCTGGGCTTCCGCCGCGGTCCGTGTGACGGTCAGCATCTCGCGGATGTCGTCCTGCACCTGCTCGAAAGGAGGGATGCCGGGCGCCTGGTACCTGTTGCGCTTGACAATGAGCCAGCCCATGCCCGGCTCCTGGAAAACCGGACTGATCTCCCCGTCCTTGGTCAAGGTGAAGGCGACCTTCTGGAGTTCCTTGTCCCCTTTGCCCACCGGCCCCAGATACCCTCCGTTGTCTCGCCCGTAGGGGTCCAGGTTGAAGTCCTTGGCGGCCTTATCCCAGGTGATTTTGCCGGCGACGATGTCGGCCCGCAGTTTCTCCGCTTCGTCCTTGGTGCTTACTGCGATGAAACTGACGTCCATCGCTTCCTCGCGGGCCAGGTTCTGCTTGTTGGCCTCGTAGTACTTGCTCACGTCCTGGTCGGTGATGTTTACCTTGGGCTTGACCATCTTCTCCAGCAGGATTTGCTGGCGCAGGCGCTGTCGGAAGGCCGAAACGGTCAGATTTTGCTCCAGCAGCCACAATTGAAAGGTCTTGCCGCTCATCCGGGCCCGATTGTCAATCTGTTGCTTGGTTCGCGCGTAGGCCTCGTCAATCTCGGCTTCCGTGCAGGTAAGACCTCTTTTTTTGGCCTCCAGATCCACCACCAGCTGTTGGATCAGTTGTTCGCGCACCTGGTAGCCGAATCGGGCCTTGAGTTCGGCAACGAGTTGTGCCTCGGTGATTTTCTCACCGTTGACAATGGCCACCACGTCGCTTTGTGCTTGGGCCAGGGCGGTCCCGAGGCTCAGCAGGCCGGCACCGACGAGGAGCATGAGGGTTGCGAGGCGGCCGTGTATTGACTTGGGCATTCTGTGTCTCCTAGTTCTGGATTGGAGGGGCAGAAGGACCGTCGGCGCTCCCGGCTGACCGCGTTTCGATCCGCAAGGCCCCGTCCGCAATCTGGGTGTCCGTGCCGAGCCGCCGGCAGTAGCCGGCAAATCGGCGCAGAATGGCATCCCGTTTCTCCGCCGGCGGGTACTCCGGCCCCAGGCGGTGGGGGGGCAGGTGAATGGGTACCACCTGGATGGTCCAGCCCTGCCCTTCCGTGTAGCGCAACCGGAAGATGGCGCTCTCCATTCTAGGGCCTTGGCGCTGGTCAAAGATGAAGTTGCCCATGCTGTACAGGATGGGCCGACCCCGGTAGATCTCAATCCCCTCCAGCACGTGCGGGTGGTGCCCCAGCACCAGGTCGGCACCTGCTTCCACCGCCGCGCGGCCCACCTGCTTCTGCCGATCACACGGGTGCTCCCAGTACTCCTGTCCCCAGTGATAGGAAACAATCAGCAGGTCACATTTGTTCTTGACCGCCGCAATCTGCTCCCGGTGCCGGCTGAGGTCGCGGGGCACGCGCGAAGGGCAGCCCACCGGGAAGTCCAGGTCGGTGTAGGCCAGCC
>Ga0136652_1000487_pt1 | contig 19065 bp, 22 predicted proteins | sample ConPoolayeEmetaG_FD_94864 | JGI IMG/M metagenome (GOLD analysis project Ga0136652, IMG submission 94864) | Hot spring microbial mat communities from California, USA to study Microbial Dark Matter (Phase II) - Cone Pool mat layer E metaG... ...
GACATATTGAAAGACCTGTGAAGATAGATTTTATAATTGCATCAAGTTATATAAAGGATAAGTCCTCTGGAGAGGTAAAAATTCACTATTTCCCAAAAGAAGAACTGCATAAAAAGGATATACTTCTTGTTGATGATATCATTGATACAGGAATTTCACTTAAAAAAATAAGAGAAAAAATTCTTTCAATGAATCCTGCATCTCTTAAAATATGTGTGTTTCTTGATAAAACAGAAAGAAGAGTTGAAAATGTTCCTGTTGACTATGTTGGCTTTAAAATACCAAACAAATTTGTTGTTGGTTACGGCCTTGATTATCATGAAATGTTCAGAAATCTGCCTTACATTACTGTATTTAAAAAAGAGGTTAAATAGTGTACAGGCTTAAAATTGTCACAGGCTTTGATGCTGCACATCAGCTCAGAGGATATAAAGGGAAATGTGAAAACATTCACGGTCATCACTGGAAGGTTGAGGTAGAAGTATTTGCTGAAACTCTCAATGAGCTTGGTTTTGTAATTGATTTCAAGGAATTAAAAAAAATTACTGAAGAAGTTATATCAAGGCTTGATCATGCCTTTATAAATAAAATCCCGCCTTTTGATGAGATAAATCCTTCAAGTGAAAATATAGCAAGATGGATATATATGTCACTGAAAAACGGGCTTGATGAAGATTCTTTAAAGCTTTCATCCGTTACTGTATGGGAGTCTGAACATGCTTCAGCAACATATTTTGAATGAAGTTATAAAAGAAATCCCTCAGACTAATGCTCACTGGGAAATATTTTTTTTAAAAAGAAGACTTTACTGTGTTGAAGGCAAGGATTTGAGAATTGATAAAAAAAAGGCAGCTTCGCATGAATTCTTTTCAATCAGAGTAATAAAGGATAAAAAAGCAGGTTTTGCAACCTGTGGGCAAAAAAATAAAATTAAAGAAGCCTTTGAGTTTGCTTTAAATATTGCAGAAGCCTCTGATCCTGATGAGTTTTTGAGCCTGCCCGAGCCAGGAGAAACAGAAAAATTAAATGTCTTTGATGAAGAATTGATAAATAAAAAAGATTTGCTTCCTGATTTTTTACTGGATATGCAATCAGAGGCACTATTTGACAGAAGAATCAAAAAAATAAGGAATGCTGAAATAACTGTTACAGTTGATGAAAGAGGAGTAATAAACTCAAAGGGAATTGCTGTCTATGAACCTTCAACAACCTGTTCAGCCTATATTGTTACCATTGCTGAAAATGGAGACTCCCAGATGGGATGGTCTTACAGAGCTGAAAGATTCATTAAAAACATTTCATTTGAAGCTGTTTCCAAGGAGGCAGGCTTAAATGCTTTAATGTTGTTGAATTCAAAAAAAATTAAACCATACAGAGGACAGGTAATTTTTTCTCCATTAGTTGCGTCACAATTTCTTGGAGTGATCGCACAATCACTTTCTGCAGAGAATTATCAAAAAGGCAAATCAGTTTTTACAGGCAGGATGGGACAGCCTGTTATTGGAGAATCTCTGAACATCATTGATGATGGACTGCTTCCTGAAAGGTTTGGCTCAATTTCATTTGATGCTGAGGGAGTATGTACATCAAAAAAAATTTTAATTGAAAAAGGAATTTTAAAATTCCTTCTGCATAACACATATACAGCATGCCGTGCAGGAACTCGCTCTACTGGTAATGCTGTAAGAACTGATGCAGGAGTTAGTGTTGGTCCAACCAATCTTTATATAGAAACGGAGGAGAAACTGAATCCTGAAAATTTAATCAAGCAGGTTGAAAGAGGAATTTATATAATTGAAGTTATGGGAATGCATACTGCAAATCCTGTCAGCGGAGATTTTTCAGTTGGAATTTCAGGAATTTACATAGAAAAGGGTGAAATGAAATATCCTGTAAAAGAGGCTGTGATTTCAGGTAATGTGGTGCAGATTTTTAAAAATATCCGAGCAGTCGGTGATAATATAAAATTTTTCGGTAATATTGGCTCACCAACCCTCCTTGTAGAGGGTGTAGATATATCAGGTTAAGGAGGGCAAAGTGGATTATTTTTTGACTGAAGAGCAAAAAATGATAAAAGACCTTGCAAGAGAAATTGCTGAAAAACATGTAAAACCTATAAGAGCAGAGCTTGATAAGACAGGAGATTTCCCATGGGAAATCATGAAGATTCTTGCCCAGGCTGATATGTTCAGAATTTTTGTTCCTTCAGAATATGGAGGGCTTGGAACAGGCAGTCTTGAACTCTGCCTTGTGGTTGAAGAACTTTCAAGAATCTGTCTTGGTATCTCCACAACCTATGCTGCTAATGCTCTGGGAACATATCCGATTATTCTATTTGGAACAGAGGAGCAAAAGAAAAAATATCTACCTGATATAGCGGATGGGAAACGCCTTGTAGCATTTGCTCTCACAGAGCCAAGTGCTGGTTCTGATGCTGGAGGAATTCAAACAACTGCGGTAAAGGATGGTGATTTTTATATTCTCAATGGAAGAAAACAATGGATAACAAATGGTGGTGAAGCAGAAATTTATACTGTTATTGCATTGACTGATAAAACTAAGGGAGCAAGAGGAGCATCTGCTTTTATTGTTGAAAAGGGAACTGCGGGTTTTAACTTCGGGAAAAAAGAAGATAAAATGGGTATAAGAGCTTCAGCCACAAGAGAACTTATATTTGAAGACTGTAAAATCCCTAAGGAAAACCTTCTTGGCAAAGAAGGTATGGGCTTTATTGTAGCCATGAAGACACTTGATCAGAGCCGTGTTGGAGTTGGTGCCCAGGGTGTTGGCGTTGCTCAGGGTGCTTTTGAAGAAGCTGCAAAATTTGCTAAACAGAGAATACAGTTTGGTCAACCTGTCATAAGTTTTCAGGCAGTACAGCATATGCTTGCTGATATGGCAATTCAGATTGAAGCAGCAAGAGCCCTTGTTTATTCTGTTGCAAGATACATAGATAGCGGAGCGAAAGATATTACAAAAGCTTCAGCAATAGCAAAAACTTTCGCAACTGATGTTGCTATGAAAGTAACAGTTGATGCTGTTCAGGTTATGGGTGGTTCTGGATACATGAAAGATTATCCTGTTGAAAAGATGATGCGTGATGCAAAAATTCTCCAGATATATGAAGGGACAAATCAGATTCAGAGAAATGTTATAGGTCAGGCAATCATAAAGGAGCTTACAAAACTTGGTATTTAGACCTTTTAGAGTTTTGATAAAACCATTACTCTGTGGGATTGTCCCATTCCCTCAGGAAGCACAAGTCTTTTAAATTGCTGAATTAAATCTTTTTCCTGAATTTTCTTTAATAGTTTTTCATCACAAAGGGAAACAAGATAGCTACCCTGAGAGGAAAATTTTTCAATGCTGAATCCTTCCTGAGTTGCCCATTTCTGAAGTGCTGTAAAATTTACATGAGCTGTAATATCCTGTTGTCCAATATTTATATAGGGATTTTCATTTATTGTGTGTTTGTAATAACAGAGCAAAGTTCCTTTATTTCTTGAAGGATGGTAGTATTCCTCTGCTGTATAACCGTAGTCAAATACAACTATATAACCTCTTTTGAGAACTTTACTCATTTTTTCAATAATTGGTTTCATTGCTATATTTACCTCTGAACGATATCCCTGTATTTTTAGGGTCCATGGAGCAAACTCCATCAGATATTGAAGTGTATCATTTCTACAGGGGAAAAACACCTCTTCAAACATTTCTTTTTCATTAACAGTGACATAGACTTCCTGTGGTGTATGTCTTATTTCAAATAATCTTACTGGAAGAGCATCAAAAACTTCATTACAGATTATTACACCCTCAAAAGGAGACAAATTTTCAATGGAATGATACCAGAAAGTTTTATTCTTATGTTTTTTCAATCTTTCTTTCTGAATTTCTGCAAGGGATGAATTTATTTCTACAAGATTATATTTCAATGGAATGTGTGATTCTGAGGAGTCAAGTATATCCTTTGCAAGATATCCCATTCCAGGTCCTGTCTCTGTTACAGTAAAATCCTCAGGGCAGCCAAGCCTATGCCATAGAATTTCAATCTGTCTGCTTAAAAGAAACCCGAAGACCTCTCCGAGATGAGATGCTGTAAAAAAGTCTCCTTCTCTGCCAATTTTTATGTCAGCTCTTGTGTAATAACCGAGTTCAGGATAATAAAGAGCCATCTCCATGAATTCATCAAAGGGAATAAAACCCCTTTTTTTAATTTTCTCAATTATAACCTTCTGAAGTCTCATTTAAGAAACAAGATAAAGCATTCTATCAACAGCTTCCTTGGCTTTCAGTCTTATTTCTTCAGGCACTTTAATGATATATTTATTTTCTTTTAAAGCTGTAAGGATGCTTTCAAGTGTTGTTATCTTCATGCTTGGACATATTGTGGTTTTTTTAAGAGGATAAAAATTTTTATCTGGATTTTCTTTTTTCAGTCTATAAAGAAGCCCAACTTCTGTTCCGATTATAAAATCTTTTGCTGGATTGGACTTTGCAAATTTAACCATTCCAGATGTTGATGTAACATGATCTGCAAGGTCTATTACCTCTGCAGGACATTCAGGATGGGCAACAAACAAGGCTTCAGGATGGGATTTCTTTGCACGAATAACATCTTCTTTTTTTAGCATGTTATGAACCGGGCAGAAGCCTTCCCATGGAATTATCTTTTTTTCAGGAACATTTCTTTTTACCCAGTCTGCAAGATTTTTATCTGGAACAAATATCACTGAATCATAAGGAACAGCTTTAACTACCTGAGGAGCATTTGCAGAGGTGCAACATGCGTAGCTTAAAGCCTTCACCTCCGCTGTTGTGTTAACATATGAGATAACCGCAGCATCAGGATTTTTTTTTATCCACTCTTTAAGCTTTTCAACATCTACTTCATCTGCCATTGGACAGCCTGCCTCTATTTCTGGAAGAAGAACAGTTTTATCAGGATTGAGAATTGCTGCTGTTTCAGCCATAAAATGAACACCGCAAAAAACAATTACATCACATTTAATCTCTGATGCAATCCTGCTTAATTCAAGAGAGTCTCCAGTAAAATCTGCAATTTCTTGAACTTCTCCTATCTGATAGTTATGAGCAAGAATTATTGCATTTCTTTGTCTTTTTAATTTTACAATCTCGTTTACTGTGTTACTGACCATATGTACATGTCTTCTCTGTTTGTGTAAATAATAGTTCCATCAGGAAGAATTATAGCCTTTATCGAAGGGTTTCTTTTTTTGGAATTTAAATAACCATTTCCTGAATATCTTAAAGATATTTTTCTAACATAGTTTTGAGTTTCCGCTATTCTTGGAATCCTTCCAAGAGACTCAACAAGATTCGGACCAGCATTATATGCAGCAAGGGCAAGGCTTACATTCCCGTTAAATTTCTCAAGAAGGTATTTCATGTATCTTATCCCGCCGTCTATATTTTCAACTGGATCAAAGGGATTTTTTACGCCCATAAGAATTGCTGTTCCTGGCATTAACTGCATAATTCCCATTGCACCCTTTGGAGAAACTGCATTCACATTCCATTCAGACTCCTCTGCAATCATCTCCTTGATAAGTTTGGAATCAACACCATAAAGGCAAGATTTCTCTTCAACAATTTTTTCAAGTTCTTCACGGGAGATTCTGCTGGATAAAATTTTATTATTAATTGATTTTTTTGTCTGTATTTTTTTGACCTCTTTGTTACAAAGGTTAGTGTAAACTTTTTCTCCATCAATAACTTTTACACAGATTTCTTCAGCCAATACTGGAGATAAAAATAAAAAAAATAACAAAAAAGATGTTAATAATTTAAACATATTAAATTATATCAAAAGACAGGTTCAACTTCAAATCAAACTAAATCTTATGGCAAACTTAGTTGACAAATAAATATCAATATATGTTAATGTTACTGAACGGGGCTGTAGCTCAGTTGGGAGAGCGCTTGAATGGCATTCAAGAGGTCGGGGGTTCGACTCCCCTCAGCTCCATTCTTTAATTATCAATTCAGTAACAAGCATAAATTTCTATCAGCAATTCTCTGGTTGACGAAAAATTTATAGAAATATTAAACTTTATTTTTAAAGGTCAAAGAATGAAAAGCAAAGTATTAAAAATTGGTTTGCCAAAAGGAAGCTTACAGGAAACAACTGTGAGGTTACTCAAAAAAGCAGGATACAATATACATATCTCACATAGGTCATATTATCCTGTAATTGACGATGAAGAAATATCAGGTATGTTATTGAGAGCTCAGGAAATACCTGTTTATGTTGAAAAAGGGTATCTTGATTGCGGTCTGACAGGCTATGACTGGATTTTGGAGCAAAATGTGGAAGTGGTTGAGGTTGCAGAACTCAAATATGCAAAGGAAGGATTCAGACCTGTTAAATGGGTTATTGCAGTTCCTGAGGACTCCCCACTGAAAACAATTAAGGATTTGCAGGGTAAAAGAATCGCTACAGAACTGGTTGGTTATACAAAGAGATATTTAAACTCAAGGGGCATCAGAGCTGATGTTTATTTTTCATGGGGAGCTACTGAGGTTAAACCTCCATATCTTGCAGATGCTGTAGTTGACTTAACTGAAACTGGTTCTTCTTTAAGGGCGAATAAACTGCGTATAATTGAAACAATTCTTGAGTCAACCACACGTTTTATAGCAAATAAATCTGCATGGAAGGACAGCTGGAAAAAGAAAAAGATGCAAAACATAGCAATGCTTCTTCAGGGAGCCTTACTTGCTGAGCAGAAGGTTGGACTCAAGATGAATGTTCCAAAAAAATCTTTAAAAAAAGTGCTTGCATTGCTTAATTCACTGCACTCACCAACAATTTCACAGCTTTATGAAGAAGACTGGTATGCAATAGAGGTTATTATTGATGAAAAAAAAGTTAGACAGCTCATTCCAATGCTTAAAGATGCTGGTGCATCTGGCTTTGTTGAGTATCCACTGAATAAAGTAATTCCATGAGGAGGTGAGATTCATGTATGCAATTATAGAAACAGGAGGAAAACAGATTAAAGTTAAACCCGGAGATACAGTAAAGATTGAAAAGCTCAGTACTGAACCGGGACAGGAGATTATTTTTGATAAGGTATTGTGTCTTAAAGATAATGCTGATGTTAAGTTTGGAAATCCATATCTTGAAGGAGTAAAAGTTAAAGCTGAGGTGGTTGAAACAGCAAAGGATAAAAAAGTGCTTGTATACAGACCACCAACAAAGAAATCAATACCTAAGTTAAAAGGTCACAGACAGTGGTATACTAAAATAAGAATAAAAGAAATTATAAAGTAGGAGGATAAAATGGCACATAAAAAAGGTGTTGGAAGTTCCCGTAATGGAAGGGATAGTCAAGCTAAAAGACTTGGTGTTAAGAGATTTGGCGGACAGTTTGTAAAAGCTGGAAATATTCTTGTTCGCCAGAGAGGAACAAGATTTCATCCTGGTGTAAATGTTGGGGTTGGTTCAGACTATACCCTTTATGCGTTGATTGACGGGATTGTGAGATTTGAAAGAAAAGACAGACAGAGATTGAAAGTAAGCGTTTATCCTGTTACAGAACCTGTCCAGTAAGCTACGGGTGGCTTAAGCCACCCTATCCTTTCCATGCAATTTATTGACTATGTAAAAATCTATGTTAAAGCCGGTGACGGAGGTCGTGGCTGTATCAGCTTCAGAAGGGAAAAATATGTTCCTCGTGGTGGTCCAGATGGTGGAGATGGTGGCAAAGGTGGAGATGTAATAATTAAAGCTTCTTCAGAGCTTCATACTCTTGTTGACCACAAATATAAAAAGATCTACAAAGCTATGCGAGGAGAACACGGTAAGGGAAGCAATAGGAAGGGGAAAGACGGCAATGATCTTATAATAAAAGTACCTGTTGGCACAGTAATAAAGGATGAAAATGGAGAGACTCTTGCAGATCTTGACGAAGATGGAAAACAATTTACAGTTGCAAAAGGAGGAAAGGGTGGACTCGGTAATGCCCACTTTGCAACACCAGTAAATCAGGCACCAAGATATGCCCAGCCGGGGCAGAAAGGTGAGGAACGGTGGATAATTCTTGAGCTCAAGCTTCTTGCTGATGTAGGACTCATTGGACTTCCAAATGCCGGAAAATCAACTCTGATATCAGTAATAAGCTCTGCAAGACCAAAAATTGCTGAATATCCATTTACAACTCTCATACCTGTTCTGGGAGTGGTAAAATATGGTGATTATCAAAGCTTTGTTGTAGCTGATATCCCTGGATTAATTGAAGGAGCTCATAAAGGTGTGGGGCTTGGACATCAATTTTTAAGACATATTGAAAGAACATCTTTGCTTTTACATCTTGTGGATGTATCAGATTTTGTTCAGTCTGATCCTGTAGAAGACTTTGAAAAAATTCGGAAAGAACTTGAGCTTTATAGCTTTGAGCTTATACGTAAACCTTTTGCGGTGGTGGGGACTAAAATTGACCTGGTTACAGAAGGCATAAGGCTTTATAAACTTAAAGAATACTGCATGAAAAAAGGAATTGATTTTTTCCCTGTAAGTGCAGTAAAAAAAGAAGGAATTGATAAACTTTTAAGGTATATTGCAGAGAGAGTAAGAAAAAATGAGAGTTGTTATAAAAGTTGGAAGCAATCTTTTGACAGATAGAACAGGAAGAATTAATAAAAGGAGGATTCAGTCTCTTGCAAGGGAAGTATCCGAAATTGTTAGCAGCGGAGTGGAAATTGTTATGGTTTCATCTGGAGCAATCGCATCTGGATTAAAAAAACTGAGGTTAAAAAGCAAACCAAAAGAAATAAGAAAAAAACAGGCAACTGCAGCGGTTGGACAGCCCATTCTTATGTGGATGTATGAACAGTATTTTTTAAAATATAGAAAACATGTGGCACAGATACTTCTTACAAGAGATGACCTCAGTGACAGAATCCGCTATATTAATGCAAAAAACACAATTCTTACACTTCTTGAAATGGGTGTTATCCCCATAATAAATGAAAATGACACAGTTGCAACAGATGAGATAAAATTTGGAGACAATGACCAGCTTGCAGCACTTGTTTCAGGTCTTGTTGAGGCAAATCACCTGATAATACTATCAGATGTTAAAGGACTCTATACATCAGATCCCAAAAAAGACCCTCATGCAAGCATGATTAAACATGTTAAAGAATTTTCAAAAGAAATTGAGACTATAGCAAAACCGACCACAACTGGTTTTGGAACAGGAGGAATGTACTCAAAAGTTATTGCTGCAAAAAAGGCGACATCCTTTGGTGTACCTGTTCATATTGTAAGTGGAAGAAAATATGGGAATATTAAAGCAGTTCTTGAAGGAAAACAGATAGGTACATACTTTGAACCTGTAAAAGAAAGAGTAACATCCAGAAAGGGCTGGATTGCCTATGCAACAAGAAGCAAAGGAAGTTTATATATTGATGAGGGTGCTGTAAGGGCTTTGCTTAAGGACGGTAAGAGTCTTCTTCCATCAGGAATTAATAAGGTTGAGGGAGATTTTGATGTAGGTGATGCTGTATATTGCATTGATGAAAAGGGGAAAAGAATTGCAAAGGGACTGGTTAATTATTCATCCTGTGAGATAAAGCTTATAAAAGGTAAAAAATCTTCAGAGATTGAGAAAATTCTCGGTTATAAGTCCTCTGATGAGGTAATTCACAGAGATAATCTTGTTATTATTGTGTGAGTCTTGCAAGTCTTCTTAAAGCTAAAATCTTATCTGTCTGACCAATTTTAGCTTCCTTTATAGCTTCTCTAAAAACTTCAATTGTTCTATCATAAATATCTCTGTTTACAGGATAAGGTATTCTATCCTTTCCTCCATGAGCAAAGCTATATCTGGCAGGATCTTTAAAACTCAGTGGGGCCCCATAAATAATTTCAGATGTTAATGCAAGAGCTCTCAGTGTTTTTGCTCCAACTCCCCTGACTTCTATAAGAGACTCAAAATCAAAAGGCTGTCTTTCATATGTCTGAAGAAGAATTTTATAAATGTTTTCATATTTTATATCACAAATTTTTATGTAATGTCTCTGTGGAAGATTGAGTTTCTCAATCTTTTTTATTTCAAGAATAACTTTCTCAGGTTTTTCGCATGAAAGAAAAACAATCATTTTCCTTAACTCAGCGGCTTCTTCTGCTGTAAAGTTCAAAGTCTGGGTTTTAATGTCACAGCAAACAGCTTCATGTGGCTCTTCAACAAAGCTTCTAAGGTTTAAACTCAACCAGTGATATCTTCTTGCCATTGATATGGTCTCATTCATACCCTGCTGAATAACACACCAGTGTCCTTCAGGAGTAAATATTATTGTATGATGATAAAGATTGAATCCATCCTGAACAGCAACACTGTCAACCTTTGCTGAAAGCCTGCTTGCATAAATGAAACTTTCTGGAGAAAATCCTGCCTTTTCAGCATAACTTATTATTTCCTGTGGAGTATTCAAAGCTCTTTTTGCCTTTCCACCTGCAGCAAAAACCCCGAGATCATTTTCAAGACCCTTCAATGCTTCTTTTATAGCTCCTGTGAGTGTTGTTGTAACACCGCTACTGTGCCAGTCAAATCCAAGAACACATCCAAAACACTGAAACCAGTAGGGATCAGAAAGCCTTCTAAGCAACTCCTTCCTTCCAAACTCAATAATCATCAGCTCAATCACTGCTCTTGCAAGTGCAGTCATTCTTTTAAAAAGCCATTGTGGAGCTCTTCCATAATGAAGTGGCAGGTTTGCTATTCCTGTTTTTTGCATAAATTATTTTAACAAAATGTTATAATTTTAAGGCATGGCACATATTAAAATGACAATCCAGTATGATGGAACAAGGTATTCAGGATGGCAGAGGCAGAAAAAGGGCAGAGATATACAGACAGTTATTGAAAATGCGATTTCAAAGATATTCAAGAAAGATATCAAGATTCGTGGTGCTGGTAGAACAGATGCTGGAGTTCATGCCTTAGGACAGGTTGCATCATTTAAAGTCGAGCTTAAAATGCCACCGGCTGTTCTTAAAAAAGTTCTGAATTCTCTGCTTCCAGAAGACATAAGGATAACTGGTGTTGATGAGATTGATGACAGCTTTCATCCTCAGTATTCAGTTAAAAGAAAATCTTACATCTACTATGTCTGCATTGATGAAGACTGCCAGTGTTTTATCAGAAGATATGTCTGGCATTATCCAAGACAGCTGAATTTATCAGTGATGGAAGAAAGCCTTTCTTTATTCAAAGGAACATTTGATTTTACAGCTTTTTCAGGCAGTACAAATGTAAAGAATAAAATAAGAACAATTTATGATTTCACAATGCAAATGCTCTCAGAACTCTGTTTTTTGGATATGAAAATACAGGGAAATTTTATTAAATTCCGTATAGAAGCAGACGGATTTTTGAAATACATGGTAAGAAACATAGTTGGATGTATGATTGAAGTTGGCAGGGGAAAACTCACTCATGAGCAGATAAAAAAGGCAATACAGAAGGGAGAGAGACCAAAACCTTTGCAGACAGCCCCTGCCTGTGGACTTTTTCTTGAAAAGATATTTTATTAACTTTCCTCACCTTCAAATTTTTCTATCATCTCAATTTTTTCCTGACAGTCCCTGCAATATATGGCAAATGGAAGAATTTTTAATCTTTCTTCAGGTATCTCATCTCCGCACATTTCGCAGATTCCATATGTTCCTTCTTCAAGCTTTCTTAAAGCCTTTTCAATTTTTTTAAGAACATCCCTGTGAGTGCTAAGCTGTTTCAGGCTTATGTCTTCTGAAAGATCAATAACACTTAAATCTGCATCATCCATTACCGCTTCAACAATCTGACGTTTTTCAGCTGTCTGGAATTTTTTTATCTCTTCCTTTGCCTCCTGAATAATCTTTTCTTTCATCTGATTGAGCATTTTTTTTAGTCTTTCTTTTCTTTCCTGTTCTATCTTCATTTAAACCTCCATGATTTCTTTCTCTTTCTGCTCAAGGGCCTGATCCACTTTTTCAATGAAAGAGTTTGTTATCTTCTGTATCTCTTCCTGAAGTCTTCTGGAGTCATCCTCACTGAGTTTTTTTTCTTTCTCAGCCTTTTTGATTTCTTCAATTATGTCTCTGCGAATATTTCTTATTGCTACTCTGGCTTCTTCAGCCCTTTTTCTTACAATTTTAACAAGCTGTTTCCTCCTTTCCTCAGTCAATGGTGGTATAACTATTTTTATCATCTTCCCATCATTTATTGGTGTTACTCCAAGATCTGATTTAAGTATAGTTCTTTCTATTTCCGATATCATTCTCTGTTCCCAGGGTTGAATTGTAATCATTCTTGGCTCTGGTATTCCAAGAGTCGCAACCTGATTGAGCGGTACCATGCTTCCATAATATTCAACTTTTATGTTATCAAGAATACCAAGAGAAGCTCTGCCTGTTCTGAGTGTTGCCAAATCCTTTTTGAATACTTCAATAGCCTGAGTCATTCTTTCATTTGCCTTTTTTTTGAACTCCTGCATATCCCACCTCTTTTAAAACAATGCTTCCTATTTTTTGCCCCATAATTATCTTCTTTAAGTTATCCGGTTTTCGGATATTAAACACAACAATAGGAAGATTATTATCCATGCAAAGAGTTATTGCAGTGGAATCCATAACTTTGAGAGAATTTCTTATTACATCCATGTATGTGAGTGTATCAAATTTTTTTGCTTCCAGATCCTTTAAAGGGTCTGATGAGTATATTCCATCAACCTTTGTTCCTTTTAAAATTACATCTGCATTAATTTCAATTGCCCTGAGTGCTGCTGCTGTATCAGTTGTAAAATAAGGGTTACCCGTTCCTGCTGCAAATATAACAACGCGCCCCTTTTCAAGATGCCTTATTGCCCTTCTTCTTATATATGGTTCAGCAAGCTCACGCATTTCAATAGCTGACTGCACCCTCGTATCAACACCAATTTTTTCAAGACTATTCTGAAGTGCCAGAGCATTGATTACAGTTGCAAGCATCCCCATGTAGTCTGCTGTTGCTCTTTCAATTCCCTGTTCAGCAGCTTCAACACCTCTGAATATATTACCACCTCCAATCACAACCGCCATCTGAATCCCCAGTTCACATGCTTTTTTTATCTCTTCTGCCATATAGCTTACAGTTTTTGGGTCAATTCCGTAACCCTTCTCTCCCATAAGGGCTTCTCCGCTGAGTTTAAGGAGTACTCTTTTATAATGTGGCTTACTCACTTTGCCCAACCTGAAACCTTACAAATCTTCTTACAATTATATTTTCACCAAACTTTGCCACTTTTTCAGTAATAAGGTCTTTTACTTTCTTCTCTGGTTCTTTAATAAAAGGTTGATCAAAAAGACACATCTCTTCAAAAAATTTTTCAAGCTTTCCCTGAACAATTTTTTCCATAACCTGTGGTGGTTTGTTTCCAGTTATCTGAGCCTTATAAATCTCCTTTTCCTTATTTATAACCTCCTCCGGAACATCCTCTCTTTTTAAGTACTGTGGATTTGATGCAGCAATATGCATTGCAATATCCTTAGCAAGCTGACGGAATTCCTCATTTCTTGCAACAAAATCAGTTTCACAGTTAAGCTCAACAAGCACACCGATTTTATCCATATGAATATATGATGAGACTATGCCTTCTCTGGCTAAACGAGATGCTTTTTTCTGAGCTGTTGCAATACCTTTCTGTCTTAAATATTCAATTGCTTTATTAAAATCACCTCCTGATGCTTCAAGTGCCTTTTTACATTCCATCATCCCAGCACCTGTCTTTTCTCTAAGTTCCTTTACATCTCTGGCAGTTATTCCCATCTCATTCCTCCTTTACTGTTCTATATACTCATCCATAGATTTCTGATACTCCTCTTCCTGAAGTATTTTTTCCTTTATTGCAGCTTTTTCAGCCTCATCTTCAAGCTTTTTAATAAGAATTTCCTTACCCTCAAGAACAGCATCAGCCATTTTCATTGTAATAAGTTTAATTGCCCTGATTGCGTCATCATTCCCTGGAATCACATAATCAACAAGGTCAGGGTCACAGTTTGTATCAACAATAGCAACAATAGGTATCTGCAGTTTTATTGCCTCTGCAACAGCTATTTTTTCTTTTTTAATATCCACTATATATATTGCTTTTGGAAGTTCTACCATATCTTTAATTCCTATCAGATTTGTCTCAAGTTTTTGTCTTTCCTTTTCATATTTTGCAATCTCTTTCTTTGTGTGCATGTAAAGTGTTCCATCTTCTTTCATCTGCTCAATTCTTTGCCATTTTTCAACACTCTTTCTTACTGTGGAAAAATTTGTAAGCATTCCTCCAAGCCAGCGATGGTTCACATAAAAAACTCCTGCTCTTTTTGCCTCTTCCTGAATTGCCTCCTGAGCCTGTTTTTTTGTACCAACAAAAAGAATACTTCCTCCTTCTGCTGAAATTGTTTTCAGAAATTCATAAGCCTCTTCAATCCCTTTAACAGTCTTTTGAAGGTCAATAATATGAATGCCATTTCTTTCAGCAAAGATATATTTTTTCATCTTCGGGTTCCAGCGTTTGACCTGATGGCCAAAATGAGCACCTGCTTCAAGAAGTTCTTTCATTGTAACTACTGACATAAAAAACCTCCTAAAATGGTTTTTGCCTCCGCCCTTTCTCCTTAACCTCACAAGAACCATCGGAGAATTTTCAGGGCGTGCGTTTTAAAAGAGTCAAAGACTCTTTACATTAAGTTTAAAATCTATCATATTTTTTTAATTTCTTTCAATTGTTTCTATCGTATCTTTCTTTTTCTTAGCTTTTAAAAGGGCCTTATCAACTTCTTTAAAAAATTCTTTATAATCCTTGTAAAATTTAAAATTCTCACCTCTACCAATACAGCCTACTGCTCCAGAGGTACTAACAGAAGCTTTTTTATATCTGTTTTTAAACTCTTCTTTTATTCTTTCAGCAAATTTTACTGCTCCTTTTTGAGAAGCTCCGATTAAAATACATCCAAACTCATCTCCTCCTATTCTTGCGACAATGTCTTCTTTTCTTTTAATAGTTTTTAAAATCCTTGCAAAAAATTTTATAAGTCTGTCTCCTTCAGGATGTCCAAACATATCGTTGACCTTCTTTAAACTGTCAAGATCAAAAAGAATGACACAGAAACTATTGCCATATCTTAAAGTTCTTGCATACTCTTCCTCAAGCCTTTGAAAAAAGAACCTTCTGTTATGTATACCTGTAAGAGAATCTGTTATGGAGGCTTTATAAAGTTTTTTATTTATTTTTTGTAGTTCTGCTGTTTTTCTATTGACTTCTTTTTGTAACTGCTCATTAAATTTTAAATTTTCACTATATAGTTTAAAAAGTGTTAATACAGCAGAGAAAAGCTGAACCATTGAAACAAGAGAGAAAATACAGGCTTCATCAAAAGCATTTACTTCTGGATGGGAAAAATTAATTATACCAATTATTTTATTTTGTATTTTTACAGGTAAAGATAAAACTGAGCTTATGGGGAGCGTGGAAAGGTCTGAATCAAATCTTTCATCTATTGTTACATCAGGAACATAAATAAAATTACCTTCTTTAAAAGCTACACCTGACAGTGTATTTTCAATATTAAATATTTTTTTCTTAAAATCTTTAAATTTAATTTTCCCTGAAGCAACTTTTAAAACAAGCCAGTCCAGCTCAGGAAGTTTTTCCATAAAGGATATATTTTCAGCAGGAAGTAATTTTATAAATTCATCAAAACAGTAAGATATGAAACTGTAAATATCTTTCTCAGTGTAAATCTTATCAAGAATGCGATTTATAGAGGAGATAATCCTTACAGAAAGCTCAGTAGAGCAGGCAAAATCTTCAGTTAATTCAAAAAGAGATTTTTTTATAATCAGTGTTTTTTTAATATTCTCCAAAATCCTTTGCTTTAACTCTTTATCATTAAGTTCATTCAGATTTTTAAGTTCTAAAAGCTCCCCAATGTTTAATAAAAACTCTCTCATAACTCTTCCATATCTTTAACAATTTCTTTCAGTTCTAAAATTAATTCCTCTGGTTCTGGAAGGTTTAAAATTTTATAAATCCTTTCTTTATAAAACGCAGACTCTATTGAAACTTCAAAAGGATAGTAGCCAAGTTTTTCAGCAATAAAATTTGAAAGCTGAACTAAAGCAACAGTTTTTGCATATTTTATGGATTTTTGAGGTATATCGTGATGGTAAAGAATTACATCGCAGACAATCTCTGGCAGTCCCAACATCTCAGCAAGCCATTTTCCTATTTCTGCATGATGGATTCCAATGATTTTTTCTTCTGCTTTTATTAAAGAGGGTTCTTCTAAAAGAGCTTCCTCTATTTTTTTAAAATGCTCATAAAAAGCATAATGAAGAACAAAAAGTCCAAGATCATGAAGAACTCCAGCAGTAAAGTTTTCATCTCCTGCTTCCTTTAAAAATTTTTCCGAAATAACCTGAGATATCGTTCCTGTAGCAATAGAGTGCTTAAAAAGCTTTGTATAACTTTGTTCCTTTTCCTCTGATGATTTAAAAAGGCTAAATATTGATACACTTAAAGCAATATTTTTTAAGGTTTTAAATCCTATTTTAAGAAGTGCATCCTTCACTGTTGTGATTGGTTTATAAACACCAAGATAAACTATATTGGCAACACCAAGAACCTTTGACATAATTGGAGGGTCTTTTTCAATAATTTCTATAAGTTCATCAAGATGCGTTGACTCTTTTTGAGTTAAATTAAGTATTTTTTCAGCAGTATAAGAAAGTGTGGGAAGTTTTTTGAGTTTTTGAATATCAATTCTTATATCAACTGAATGTTTCATATCCAGTTCCTTGTTCAAAATTATTCTAAATAATACAATATAAATTATGGAGTTTTCAATAAATTTAAATAACATAATTGGAATCATAGCAGGGATAATAACAACAAGTGCTCTTGTTCCACAGGCATTAAAAATTTATAAAACAAAATCTGCCAGAGATATTTCCTTAACAATGTTTATCTTCTTGGCAATAGGAATAACACTCTGGCTTATCTATGGAGTTTTGATTAAAGAAATCCCCGTAATATTAGCAAATTTTGTTTCCCTGATTTTAATTTTCTCAATTATATTTATGAAAATCCGTTATGGATAAATTTTCTATCGGGGTGAGAGGATTTGAACCTCCGACACCACGGTCCCGAACCGTGAGCGCTACCAGGCTGCGCTACACCCCGTTTTTTTCATTATAACATCCCTATTACCGCATACTGCCTTCCAGCTTTTTTGCCATGAAATCTGTATGAAGCATATTCATTACTATTGCAGTATGTGCAATCCTGTGAAATCCAGATATTTTCTCTCTTAACACCTGAAGCTAAAGCCTGAAATAGATTTGCCAGTGAAAGGTCAAGATGTTTTCTGCCATTTATTCTTAAAATATAATCTTCTATCGGATTTTCCTTTTTAATAGCTTCAATAACATCCTCTCCAACCTCATAACAGCATCCCTTTATTGATGGGCCCATAGCAATCAGTAAATCACCAGCATCAGAACTGAAAAATTCCTTCATCTTCTGGATTGTTTTCCTTAGAATTCCATTTGCTGTTCCCCGCCACCCAGCATGCAGAGCTCCAGCTGCATGATGCTCTGGATCAAAGATGAGCACAGGTAAACAGTCAGCTGTTTTTATCCCTATAAAAATACCTTTTCTATCTGTAATAACTGCATCTGCAATTTCTGGCTTTGCAAAATTTTGCAGTACTATTATACGGTCTGTATGTCTTTGAACAGGCAGATAAATTTTGAAAGGCAGTGAATCTTTAAATTTATCAAAGTCATCCACCCTTTTTGTAAAAAAGGCTTTAACTGGGTGGTTTTTAAATATTGCAGGAAAATCCATATTTTATTATACACAGAGAAGTATTCCATTTTGAAAATGTTTTTTGAGATAATTAAACAGTGACAGCAAAATCAAGAATAATAGAAATTCATCAAGAGCCTGTAAAAATTGACCTTTCTAAATTACATCTAAATAAACCATTACCATTTGATGTTTATATAAAGGAAGAGGATGAGATAAAAAAAATTTTTAATAAGGGGACAGTATTTACAGAGCATTTTCTTGAAATACTGAAAGAAAAAGGAATAAACAGTGTTTATGTTGAATCATCAGATGAAGAAATCCTGCAATTCTATATTTCAAAAAAACTGCCTGAGGCAGTATTGGTTTCACCTGTTAGTTTTAAAAACTACTCATATTTAAAAGAAAACTTTTACCAGATAGATAGAGCTCTGATTATTCCAGGAATAGAGGTTGATTTTTCAATTTACTGTCTTAAAAATTTAAAATTTCTAAAACTTGTTGATGCATCACCAGAGAAGCCTTTTATGATTCATGATGATACAATTTTAGAGGAGGGTGATATTTTAATTGAAAAAAAGGATTTTCCCCTTTTTAAGGAATATGTTGAATTTCTTGAAAAAAGGATTGAAATGGTGAGTGAAAAAAGGGAAATAAAAAATATAATTATTAAAGAAACAGCAAAAAATTTAGTTATTGAAGTGCTCAATGATCCACGTAGTGGAGAAAAGATAAAAAAAATAGAAACAGTAGTAAACAATATAATAGAAAATATTCTTGATGATCCAAATTCAATTTATGCTCTTCTTACTTTAAAAGGTCATGATTACTACACATATACCCATTGTGTTAATGTGGGAGTCTTATCTATAGGTCTCGGAATTCAGATAAAACTTAACAGAGATGATATATTTAAGCTCGGCATGGGTGCAATTTTACACGATATAGGTAAATCACAGATTCCACATGAGATTCTCAATAAACAGGGAAAACTGAACACTACAGAATACAACATTATAAAACAGCATGTTTTATTAGGATATGATATTCTTAAACTATACAAAGAAATTCCAGGAGAATCATTTACAGCTGTGCTTCAGCACCATGAAAAACTTTCAGGAAAAGGTTATCCCTTTGGAATAAAAGGGAGCGAGATAAAACTCTTTGGGAGAATCTCAGCAATTGCAGATTGTTATGATGCTTTAACAACCCGAAGAC
>Ga0136652_1000492_pt1 | contig 18963 bp, 14 predicted proteins | sample ConPoolayeEmetaG_FD_94864 | JGI IMG/M metagenome (GOLD analysis project Ga0136652, IMG submission 94864) | Hot spring microbial mat communities from California, USA to study Microbial Dark Matter (Phase II) - Cone Pool mat layer E metaG... ...
AGAAAGAGGTGGGTTTAAAAGATTTATCCAGGAGTCCTATTGTTTCACCCAGGAAAGTAGCCAGAGAGTTAGAAGAGAAAGTAATAGAAATAAGGAAACACACCAACTATGGAAGAAGAAGAAGAGAATATTTTCTCTTTCCGGAAGAAGGAGTAAGAATTTTAGAAAGCACCATAAGGAATATTTTAAGGAGGAACAACCTGACCAGAAAATGATTAGGAGAGACCTTTGTGAAGGAATAAACTATCAGGGTACCAGTGGACATTCTGCGAAGGGAAAACAAGGTTAAGATTTTTAGCCTGCAGTCATAACCTTCACCAGACCAATGGGCTGGCATTTGTAGTTTTAGTTATGAGCTGGTTAAGGGCGTTGGGGATAAAAGAGGAAGTATTGTGGCAGGAAGACCGGGGACAGGAATTTGGTGGGGATAACCTGAAAAAATTGGGTGAATTAAATGAGAAATATTATAAACCTTTCCGTGGCAGATTAGGGAGGGCACCCAAAGGAAGGAAAAGGTATCAAGGCAGAGCAGAAAGAAGTCATAAAACAGATGATGAAAAATTCTATCTGCCTTATCTACTTACGGTTAACAACGAAGAGGAATTTTTGCATCTGGCTGGTAGGTGGATTTTCTGGTACAATACAGGGAGACCTCACTATGGAGATAAAATGGCTGGAAAAACTCCCTACCAGAAATTACAAGAATCTTCCTTACAATTTACCTGTAGAGTTTTGTGCTTTCCCTGCAGTAGTCTTAGATAAAATTTCTACCTTTTTAGCCTTAGTGGGAACGATCTGTTGGCCCTTACAAAAACGTGTTAAAAATGAACGGTTTTCGTAGAGAAAAATTAATGAGGCAACGACTTCCTCTTCGCGTAGATTTATTTATGAAGCATCAGCAAAGTCTTTTCTCAGACTCTATCTTCATGCTAAAATTATAATTAGGATTTGACACATGAACGAAATTCGAGAAGAAGTACTCAGAAACGTTTTTGTCACATCCCAGAGGAGAAGAAAATACTCCCGTTTGTTGATACTTCCTTTCTTATGCATTTTATTCAGCAAAATAGTTCTTGCCTCCGCTCCAACGGGACAACCACCCGGAACGCTCCAGACGGCGGAAGAAAAAATAGAGCAGGAATTAGTATCTGCGAAGACAAAGAAAGCTGCTGCGGTAGTTGCTGAGGCAATAATAAGGAATGTGTATTCGGATGAAATAATCAACGGTGAAACATATCTTCAATTTATTGGCGCGATCAATACCGCTGTGCAAAAGGAATTGGAGAGCAAGAACATTGGCATGAGGGTAGTTGAATTTCAAACAGACCAAATTTGCCGGGAAACTTTGCTGAAAATTATTAAGGAAACTGATAACAAGACGTTAACCAGCAATACCGTCCCCGATCAAATTGGTAATTACTACCAAGAGTCAGACATAGACATGGTGATAGTAATACTTATTAGGTCTAAGAGGGGAACTAAACAACCGTACCCACTCTTCAGCCGGGAAGGGACTCTCACAACCTTCAGTCTGGACCCAAGTCAAACTTATCTGAAAGCGGCAATTTTTGACACGAAGGCTAACTGTTTCATCTGGTTTAATCAGGTTTTTGAGCGAAAGGATGTTAGCAAGCCCGGTTGTTTAGAAAAGTTAATTCACAAAGTCTTTGAAAAGTTACCGCATAAAAAGGAGTGAGAAATGGTTCCAGTGAAGCTAAAATGCTTTAGGGTATTGTTGGTATCATGTCTTTTTCTGAGCGGGTGTGCTGGTTTGCAGGTTAAATCGTCTAAAGAACCAGTACTTCCTATACCGCAGAGCATCTCTGTTCTGCCGCTAATAGACGACAGGCTGGATAAAAGAAAAATGCCAGCGGAAGATATTCAATCCCTTATAGCCACAGTCCTTTACGGCCTAGGATACGATGTACCAGAAACAAAACAGACTAATGCAAAACTCAAAGAGAAAAACACTCAATCTGAAAATCTTGTTACAATTGATGTTAAAGAATTATGCTCCGTTTTAGGGACGGAGGGTGTGTTGAAAACCACTGTTTATGATTTTGAATCCGCTTATAAGGGCTTCTATCGTACGGATCGGCTGGAGATGGAATTGATTATTTATAACAATGCTGGGGAAAGCGTATGGAAAAACCGTTTAGTTAAGCACCAGAATTACGTAGGTGGTCTTTTAGGAAGTGCAGTTCCCACGTCAATCAGCGGCTGGATTAGACTGGAGGCTTTTCAGGGTCTACCGCGTGGCCAGAAATATAAAGAACATACCAGCACAAGACTAAGACTGGAATGGATTGGCAGATGAAAATCGAATGGCCTACCAGTTGCCAATGGCAGGTTTAGAAGCTCTGCAAGGAAAGGCCACGTCTTTCTAAAAGGGATCCTTCCATATGAAACAGTTCCACCAGGGAGTTGATATATTTTACCACAGCCTCAATCTCTCCTATCTGGCTGGCAAGAAGGTCCCTCTGTACCTGAGCCACCAGAAGCGGGGTGGATTTGCCTACCCGGAACTTTTCCGTTTCTGCCCGCAGCTTTTCTTCCTGTAAAACCCTGGTGGCTGCCGCAGCCTTTATCTGCTGGAAGGAACTGTTCACTTTCAGGTAAGCACAACGGACATCTAAACTAACCAGCTGGGAAAGATTTTCTAACGCTTCCTCAGTCTGCTGCCTGGTAACAAGAGCCCGCTGGTGCTGGGCTTTTGCCTGCCGGTTACCAGAGGGCCATTCCAGAACCAGACCAGCAGAAACATCATAGCCTTTTCCGGTAATATCCTGCCAGGAACCGCCGAAGGAAGAGGAATAACCGGTTTTCCCCAGGGTGATGAAGAAATCCAGCTTAGGAAGAAGTCCATTTTTTGTCTTCACCAGCTCTAACTCTCCTTTCTGCAAACTGAGACGCGCCTGGTTAATCTCCGGACGCAACCTTAAAGCCAGCTGACAGTGGTCTTCTACTGTGTCCAGCTGGATCTCTGGCACAGCCGGTAAATCCCTGGGAATTATTTCTATTTTCCATTGCTGATCCGTTAGATTTAACAGGGAGAGAAGATGCAGTCTAATATTTTCCAGGTTACTGGTGGCAGTAATAACTGCTTCCTGCCGTAGCGCCACCTCAGCCCTGGCTGCGGAAAGTTCTATTTCTGCTAATTTACCAACATTAATCCTTTGTTCCGTCTCCTTAAGCTGTTCTTCAGCCAGTCTCAATGATTCCTGATAAATTTCTATTTCCTTGCGGGCTAATGTATACTGCCAGTAAGTCTTCTCTATTTCCGCCACCAGATTTTCTACAAAACCACGCAGCTGGTATTCAGAAAGGAGGGTATTTATTCTTGCCTGTTTTATTTTTGCTAAGTTGGCTTCGGAACTACCACCTTTTAGCAGTGCCTGGGTCACAGTGATACCCAGCCTGGTGGTATGCTGATTGCTGTAAAGACTGGACCAGTCTTTTTCCGTACTTATGCCTGCAGAAAAAGTTGTCCCCTGAGGGGAAAACCTGCTGATACCGGCATCCAGGTGTATCTGGCTGCTGGTGGACCCGGTTAAAGCACCGGTGGTTCTGGCAGGAGACTGACTATGTTGACGGGAAAGGGAAAGGTTACTCACAAAACCGGGGTCAAACTTCGCCTTTTCCTCTTCTTCATAAGTTTTGCTGATAGCTGGTGATAATTTCTCTACCCGCAAAGAGCGGTTATTCTCCAGACCTAAAAGCACAGCTTCTTTCACACCCAGAGATAATACCTTAGAAGAAGAACCCGGCTGTCCGGAAGGATGGGAAATTGAAGACTCCTGCGCCTGGCTGGCTATACCGGGAAAAAGTAGAAACATTAGATTGCTTATCAAAACAATTGATTTCGTTAGATTTCCTTGCATGGTTACCCCTTTCTTTGCATTTTACTTTTTTTCTGGAGCAAGATTCCTTTCCAGAAGAGAATAGACAACAGGAACCAGAAGTAACGTTATCAGTGTAGCACTTAACAGTCCTCCGGTGACGGCTCTGGCTAAGGGGGACTGAAACTCTCCTCCTTCTCCCAATCCCAGACTCATTGGCAAAAGCGCCAGACAGGTAGTAAGACTGGTCATCAGGATGGGCCGCAGTCTTCTCCTGCCTGCTTCTTCAATTGCCTGTGGCAAAGAAAATCTGTCCCGAACACGCAAAAGGTTGATATGGTCCACCAGAACAATAGCATTGTTGACCACAATACCCCCTAACATGATACAGCCAATAAATGACTGAAGGTTGAAAGTGGTACCTGTAAGAAACAAAAGCCAGATAACGCCGATGGACGCTGGTGGCACTGCAAACATTACCACAAAAGGGTCCCGGAAAGACTCATACAGAGAGACCATGACCATATAAACCAGAATCAGAGACAGTATCAAGACCAGGATTAGTTCCTGGAAAGCCTCCCTTTGCTCCTGGTATTCACCACCAAAATTGATGGTAAAATCAGCTGGCAGGGTAACTGAGGCAAGCTTTCTTCTAATGTCTTTGAGGATGGAACTCAGGTCACGGCCACTGATATTGGCAGAAACAGTTACTATTCTTTCCTGGTCTTTTCTCTGGATACTTACCGGCCCACTGTAACTTTTCGACTTCACCACGTTTTTCAGGACAACTGTTTTCCCCTCAGGGTTAACCAGGGTAAGGTTCAAAATATCTTCCATGTCCATTTTTTCTGCATCTTTGAACTGAACAAAAATGCGGTATTCTTTTCCCCCTTCCCGGTAGTAACCGGCGATACTACCTCCCAGAGCTGTTTCCAGCATTTTAGAGATGTCGGAAACAGTGAGCTTTAGGTCCGCAGCTCTGGTCCTGTCAATTAAAATGAGCTCTTCTGGTGTGCCGGATTCACGGCTGACTGAAGCATCAGTTACACCTTCAACCTCTTCCACTTTTTTCTTCACTTCCTGTGCTAAAATCTCTGCTGTTTTCAAATCAAATCCTCTGACTTCTACCTGGATTCTTTCTCCGCCACCACCAAAACCTCTCGTCAGCATCATGGTAAACATACCAGTTCCGGCTCTGGTGCGGATGGTCATCCCCGGGATAGATGCTAACTTTCTCCTTAAGGCAGCTGCTACCTGGTCACTGGAACGACTCCTTTCTTTCTTTGGCTTTAAAGCAATCCGCATCTGTCCTTTATGGCTTCCTGCTGAGGCGAAACCAAAACCACCACCAATTGTAGCCACCATACTCTTTCTTTCTTTCACCTCGGCAGTAACAATGGATTCTATTGTCTGAAACTGTTCCTCCAGGACAGAAAGTTTTGTTCCTACTTCTCCTTCCGCCTCCACCCTGACTTCTGCTTCATCGCTCTGTGGTAAAAGTTCCACACCTATCAAAGGTACCAGCAGTAAACTTATTCCCAGCAAGCAAGCTATGCTGGCCAGAACAACCCGGCGGTGGGCTAAAGCCCAGTGGAGAAGCTTTTTGTAGTTATTCTCCATCTGCTGGAACATCCTGCCACTGAGGACGAAAAGTCTATGCATAACATTTTCCTCATCCCGGATGGATAAATCCACCGGGTGCAGATACCTGAAAGCCAGCATCGGTACTACAGAAAGAGCTACCACCAGAGAACAGAGCAGGGAGAAACTGACTACCAGTGCCAGTTGCTTGAAAAGTGCGCCTGCCATACCCCGTAAAAAGATAAGAGGAAGAAAAACGACGATGGTGGTCAATGTACTGGCTACCACTGCTGCAGCCACTTCCTGTGAGCCATTGATGGCTGCCTGTTCCGGTTCTAATCCTGTCTCTCTTAACCGGTAGATATTCTCCAGGACCACAATGGAGTTATCCACCAGCATCCCTACACCTAACGCTAAACCCCCTAAGGTCATCATGTTCAGGGTAAAACCAGCAAAGTACATCAGTGCAAAGGTGGTGATGACAGAGGTGGGAATAGCGATGGCAATAATGGCGGTACTGGCAAAATTCCTGAGGAAAAAAAGTAAAACCAGGATAGCAAAAGCGCCCCCATAAAAAGCAGCAGAACCTACTGAGGCAATAGACCGTTTAATATAGTCTGAGGAATCAATGATAGGGATAAGTTCTATCTGTTTCATCTCCTGATTGATTTTCTGCACTTCAGCCAGGACCAGCCTGGCAATTTCCACCGTGTTTTTCCCTGATTGTTTGGTCACAGCCAGATGTACCCCGGGCCTTCCATTGACCCGGACAATTCTGGTGAGTTTGCGAGCTGTATCTTCAACAGAAGCAATTTCTTTCAGTCTGACAGGCACACCCTTGAAACTTGCCACCACAGTTTCACCAATTTCCCCAACACTGGAGTACTGGCCAGGTGTTCTGACAGTGACATCGTAATGTCCCTGCTCTATACTGCCTGCTGGCTGGGTGATGTTAGCAGCCCTGAGAGCATTTAAAATCTGATTCAGGGGAAGGTTTAAGGCTTTTATTTTGTTTGCGTAAAGGCTAACCCTGATTTCTCTTTCCAGTCCACCCCTGACATCCACAGAAGCCACGCCAGGCACTCGTTCCAGACGATACTTAATCTGTTCATCAATAATTTTTCTTAACTGGATGGGGTCTAAACTGCTGGAAGCCCCCATAATCAGAATAGGCATACTGGAAGGGTCAAATTTCATCAGTCTGGGACGGTCCATTTCCTCAGGTAATTGTGAGATTATTCTATCCAGCCGGTCCCGGACATCATTGGAAGCTACATCCAGGTCTGTTCCCCAGGAGAAAGAAACCCGAACGACACTGTTACCTTCGGAAGATTCCGAAGTAATTTCCTCCACCCCGGGTACAGCACTGACTGCTTCTTCAATCGGTCTGGTAATGAGTTCCTCCATTTCTTCGGGGCTGGCATTTTCATAGGTGGAAAAAATCGCCATCGTCGGATAGGTAATATCAGGCATCAAATCAACTGGCAGTCTCCTCAAGGAAATACCACCCAGGATAAGAGCAATGAACATTACCATCACGGTCAGTTTTGGTCTGCGCACACAGAAGGCTGGAAGGTTCATGGTCTTTCTTTTGCTGGACCGGAGAAATCCGGTGGCAGAATTACTGAACTTTTATCCTGGAGAAGGTGATGCCCTAAGGTCACAACATATCCGGCCAGTTCAGGTTTCACAATCTCCACCTCTTCCCCGGCGCTAATACCTAACTCCACCGGAATAAAATGGGCTTTCTTCTCCTTGCTATCCACCAGAAAAACGCCAGTCTTGTTTTCTCTTTTCGTTAAAGAGGAAAGAGGTATTACTATCGCAGAAGGATGTCTGGTAAATTCTATCTCCGCCTGGACGAAGGCACCCGGTTTCAATAAATGGCCAGGGTTAGCTACAGAAACTTCTACCTGTCCTGCCCTGACCTCTTCTTTCAATGCCGGTGCTACCCGGACAACCCGGCCGGTGAATCTCTTTCCCGGACAGGACTCTGCAGTTAAGATTACACCCTGGCCTGGATGTATCCTGAAATAATCTTCTTCGGTAACATGAAGGATGGCTTTTACGGTGTCTATGTCCAGAAGAGAAATAATACCATCATTAGCCCGGAGCATCGCCCCGGTATCGACAAAACGTTCTCCCACCACCCTTCTATCACTGCCATCTTCCCAGGAAGCCTGAATCCGGGTAAAAGAAAGTCTTACCTCCGCAGCCTTCAACACGGCTTTTTTCTGTTCTACCTGGGCTAAAGCTACCTTATATCTGGCTTCCCGGACTTTATAGTTGGTTTCAGCTTCCTCCAGCTCTGACTGAGAAGCAATTTTTTTCTCCCGGAGAACTTTTGTGCGTTCCAGTTCTCTTCTTGCCATTTCCAGATTGGTTTCACAGTCAGCTACATTGGCTCTGGCTACCTCCAGTTCTGCCCTGGCTGCTTCTACTTCCTCTTTATATTCCTGACTGTCCAGGCATGCCACCAGCTGTCCTTTCCTTACCCAATCTCCCATATCCACGAGAAGTTTTTCCAGGCGTCCAGAAATTTTCGGTGCGACTACAAACTGGGAGGAAGGGAAAATGGAGCCTGTAAATTGCCCCTTCTGGGAAATGGTTTTTCTTTCTACTGCCACTACTTTGACCGCCACAGGAGTGCCAGAGGGTTTGACTGCTGGTCCCTTTGTTTTCTTTAAAATTTTTTCAGAAAGAGACCTGGCAAAAAGAGCAAGGAAAATGACCACCACTGCGAACAAGAAAATTTTCTTCTTTTTCATTTGCCCACTCCCCAAGCTTTTTCTACCTGGAAATCTTCAATATCTATTTGACGGAGAAAAAGCTGAATTGTTTTAGAAGTTCTAACGGATATTTTAAACTACTTACAGGAAAAAATTGTCATCTTGTCTGTCCCCGGTTAAAATAAAAGATAAAACAGGAGGGAAAATGCCAGAAAAACATGTACAGGTGGAGGTTGTCCAGGGTGAGACTTTCCTGACAAAGTGCCAGGCTGGCAGGCATACCCTTATTATGGACCAGCCTGTTGCTTTCGGCGGTACTGATGCCGGGCCAACACCTTTAGATTACCAGCTGATGGCTTTAGGAGGCTGCCTGGCAGCGATTGCCCGGATTATTGCCAGACAGCGCCATCTGGCTCTGAGAGGTATCCGCGTCAGCCTGGAAGGTGTCCTGAATACAGATAAACTTCTTGGTAAGGAGAGTACTTCCCGGGTGGGTTTTTCTTCCATCAAGGCACTGGTTACTCTGGACGCTGATTTTTCCCTGGAGGAAAAGAAACTTCTCCTGCAGGAGCTGGAGCAGCGCTGCCCGATTTCAGACAACCTGCTTAATTCCACTCCGGTAACCATAGAGCTGGCAGAGTAGGGGAGAAGTTTTTTCTACAACTTCCGGTAGTAGGTTACCCATTCGTGTTTAATGTTAAATCCAGCTCTTTCGTAAGCCCGTCGGGCATATAGATGTGCCTGGTCCAATCCTGTGTTGACGCGGGCATACTTCATCCCGTTTTTCCGGAAAAATTCTAAAACTGCCTGATACATCTTCTGCCCGATACCTCTTCCTCTCTTTTCTGGTAAGACTGCATTGTTGCCAATCTCACCAATAAGGTGCTCTCTATCCAGCCAGAAGGTAATAAAACCTACTACCTGACCATTTTCTTCGTAAACCAGACAGTTTTCCGGATGCTGGCGGCACTGAGCTGCCACTTCTTCTCCTTTATCTGTCTCCGGATGAGGACGGATTAAGGAAAAAAGCTGGTCTCCCAGTCTCTGCCGGAACATTTCCATGATAGGCTGCCAGGCCTGGTTGGCAATCTCCTTTACTGCGGGCAAGTCTTCAAATTTAAATGGTCGTACCATATTACCTCCTGGTTACCAATGTTTACCATATGCTTATTTCTCAGGCAAGACATAACTTTTGACAGACGCTGTTTTTTTCAGGAAAATTATTTCCATGGATAGCAAAGACTATGCCAGAATCGGACTGAAAGAACTCATTGTTTTCTCTTCTCTGGACGGTTCCAGCCAGCCCTCCCTTTTCTGGCCAGCACCAGGGAAGAAACCAAGACCTCTTCTGGTGGGACTGCATACCTGGAGTGCTGACAGGCACAACCAGGTAAAACCTCTTTATCCTCTGGCGAAAAAAAATCGCTGGCATCTGCTACTTCCTGAATTCCGCGGACCAAACTTAAACACCAATCCCCATGCCAGGCAAGCCTGTGCCAGTCGCTTAGCCTTACAGGATGTGGTAGATGCTCTGGAGAAGGTATGCCAGGAATTCGCTGTGGATAAAAGCAAAATTTTTCTTTCAGGGGCAAGTGGTGGTGGACACATGGCTTTGATGCTGGCTGGTTACAGACCTGATTTGTGGTGCTCGGTGGTCTCTTTCTGTGCCATTACTGATCTGGAAACCTGGCACAGGCAAAATCCTCGTTATGCTGTCCATATTGAAGCCTGTTGCGGTGGTCCCCCCGGGGAAAAAACCAGGGATGAATACCGGAGCCGTTCGCCCCTGTTTTACGCTGGAAAGATAAGCCGGTGCCGGGAACTTTTTATCTATCACGGAAAGTTTGATAATTCTGTGCCCTTTACACACAGCCTGAAGCTTTTCCAGAAGATTTGCCGCCTGCACCCTGCAGCCAGAGTTTTTCTGAGTATTTTTGATGGCGGACACCAGATACTGCTGGAACAAGTCGAAAAACAGTTTCTTCAGGCGGAAGAAGCAAAGACAGGAGTTACCGGGTAATCAGCAATATAGACAGTTTTCCATAAAACCTTTTTCCCAGAAAGATTTTTTTATGGTTAGCAGAAAGGATATACGTATCATCAGGGAACTGGCAGGACAGGTAGCAGAAATCGCTGCTTTGCCGGTGCAGGAGGAAAAAAGAAGGCTGTGGCAAAGACTGAACGGTTTGCAAGCAGAAAGACCCATGGTGATGATTGACCAGGTCTGCTGGAATGAAATGAATATCAACGACGAATTAACCCTTCTTTGTTCCGATAGCGCCTGCCAGAAGTATGAACAGATGTTGCGCCGTATCCTCTATCAATGGCGATATTTTCCGGTGGATATGGTGGTGGAACCATTTGTCCGGGTACCCAGGGCAGTAACCAGTACCGGTTTTGGTATCACTGTTCAGGAAGAGATTGCCATTACAGACCCGACAAGTTCCGTCGTCGGCCATAAGTTTATTAACCAGTTTCAGACAGAGGCTGACCTGGAGAAAATTAAAGAGCCTGTGGCCAGCGAAGAGGTAGCAGAAACACAAAGGCGGCTGGAGCTGGCGCACCAGCTTTTTGATGGTCTTCTGGAGGTGAAGAGCTGGGGAGTAGAACCTTATCTTTCCCTCTGGGACCCGATTGCCACCTGGATGGGAGTGGAAAATGCTCTTCTGGCTATGGTTGATAAGCCAGATTATATGCACCAGATTCTTTCCCGGATGACTTCCGGTTATCTCAGCCTTTTAGACCAGCTGGAAGAAAAAGGACTGCTGTGCGGAGTCCAGAGTATTATCCACTGCACCGGTGCCTGGACAGATCAGCTTCCTGCTGCCAGCTATAACCCGGAAAAACCCAGAACAAAAGATATCTGGATGTATGGTCTGGCACAGATGCTGGGTACTGTTTCTCCGGCGATGTTTAAAGAATTTGAAGTGGATTATACCAGTAAAATTGCCGCACGTTTTGGCCTGGTCTATTATGGTTGCTGTGACCCGCTGCACGACAAAATTGACCAGGTACGTCTTATCCCTCATGTGAGAAAGATTTCCATCAGCCCCTGGGCTGATGAGGAGAAGGCCGCAGAAAGGATTGGTTCTGACTTTGTTTTTTCCCGGAAACCCAATCCCGCTTTTGTGGCTACAGTTTCTTTTGACCCGGAACTGGTGCGGAAAGACCTGGCCCGGACAAAAGAAATTTGTGCCCGGTACGGTTGCTCCCTGGAGTTTATCCTCAAAGACATAAGCACTGTACGTTACCAGCCACAACGGCTTTTTCAATGGGCCAGGATTGCCATGGAAGTAGCCCAAAAATAAGGAGAAAAAATGGAAGGCAGGTTGAAAATAAGAGCAGTCCAGTTAGATTTAGCCAGACAGATGGAAAACCTATCATTTATCAAGGAGTTTATTGATTTTTCCAGTGATTTTGGTTACAACTGTCTGGTCCTTTATCTGGAAGCCAGGATTAAAACCCGCAGTTTCCCTTATCCGGCTTCCAGCCAGTGTTACACCGCTAACCAGATAAAAAAGATTGTCTCTTACGCTGCAAGGAAAAACATGGATGTTATCCCTGTGGTCCCCAATCTGGGTCATACGGAACAGTTTCTGCAGTTTTCCCCTCTGTCTCACCTGGCAGAACTCCGGGAAGGTATTTCCGGCCGTTTTTCCCGAGGTCTTTCCATGGTTTGCCCCTCCCTGGAAGAGACCTATGAATTTTTTGAAAAGTATTATACGGAAGTGGCTTCCCTTTTTCCATTCCCTTATTTTCATGTAGGAAACGATGAATCCTGGGATATCGGTTACTGCAGCCTCTGCCGGAAGCGTCTGGAAAAAGGGGAAACCCAGGCTGATATTTTTACCCGGCATCTTAAGAAAACACACCAGATAGTAGCAGGCAGGTTAGGGAAGAAAATGATTATCTGGGATGACCTTTTTGAACACTACCAGAAATCCCTTCTGGAGATTCCCCGGGACATTGTTTTATGCTGCTGGCACTATGATGAACTGGTGGATATCCCACGTGCTCATTTTTGTAATCTGCAGCGTCAGGATAGTCTGAAGCTTTACGACCAGCTGGGTTTCTCCTACTTCATTGCTCCAGCAGAAAGATCCCCGGCAAATGCAGAAAGTTTTACCAGGTATGCTACCAGGTATCATCCTCTGGGCGGACACCTCACCACCTGGGAAAAAGGAACCTCCTTTCTTTATGAACATTATCCTACCATTGCCTACATCGGCTGTCTCTGGGAAAAAGGAATATCAAAACAACCGTCCACTCTTTTCTATGAGGTTTGCCAGGAAATTTTTGGTGTGCAAGACCGTGGTTTTCTGAAAGCCATACAGCTTACCCAGTACCTGACAGGCTGGCCAGGGCTTTCCAGTGTTGAAAGCCTCAGACGTGGTCCCTTCACTCCTTATGAAAACAAAAAATTTCTGACAGTTGATTATCTTTACAGCCAGCTTCTACCTTTCACCAGCCGGGTGCGGACGAAGCTGGGTCGTAAAGTCATGGAAGATATCCTTGTCAGCTTGAAAGAGGAAATTCTGGCTCTTGGTCTGCGCAAGGTAGTGGCAGGACTGGATGATGGTTTTGCTTCACCTGGCCAGCGCGTTCGTTTTCTTTCCGCCGGCAGGTCTTTCCTGAAGCAGGTATCCTCCCTGAAAAAACAACGTCTTTCTCAATGGAAGCGCCACCGGACTACTCTACCTGATACAAAGATAGCGAAAAAGTTTGAAAACTGCCAGAAAAGTTTTTCCTTTTTTTTCAGAAGATATTCTGAAGAAAAACCTTCTCTTCTCCAGGTAAACTACTTTTTGCCTGATGCCTACAATGCCCAGAAGGTCTGTCTGCAGGTAAAATTTCAAGAAAGTGAGAACTGGAAGGAAGTCTACACCGGTGTGCCCAAACCCAATCTTTCTGACCCCAGCCAGACACCATTTTTCACCTTTTCGTATTTTTTGCCTGAAAATCGTGTTCCCCGGAAGTTGCTGGTATCTTCCTGGGGCTATGGAGGGTTAGGAATTACTTTTATGAAGGTGATAACCAGGAAAGGTATTTTTGTCCCGCAAGAAATCCTGGCTACAGAAGGACTGGTTTTTCGTCCGGAAGCGATTCTGGTGGAAGATAGCCGCTGGTGTTACCTGGGAGACCAGGATGTAGCCAGCCAGTTTTCCCATCCGGAAAAAGCAGAACAGGTGCACAGCATGAAGATTCGTTTCCTTTAATTAATCCTTTTCCGGTGAAATTTTTAAATCACCCGGGTCTGTGATAGAAGCAGTGAAAAGATTGTTGCCACCACCACCCTGACACTTTACCAGAAGAGTATTGACACCTTTCTTCAGAAAAATCTGTGCTCCGATAGGCGCATCAGCTTTAAACCAGGCACCATCAGCAAGAAAAAGTTCCTTTTTTCTCTCACTCTGGATTATCTGGCCGTTCAGGAAAGCATTAGCCCAGAAATCACACCCGATAACCAGCCTGGCAGGCCTGTCTTCAGGACTGCGGATAAAAGTTACAGCGTAACATATCTGGCCTCTTTTCACGCCATTGGTTACCAGAAAATTCACACCTTCTTTCATTTTCACCCCTTCAGTACTTTCAGTATGCTTCCAGGAGATTTCCTGACCATCTGTTCCCTGGTAAACAGCCTTAAAATTCACTTCCTTTTCTGGAGGAAAAACCTGGGCTAACGAATCCTTCACTTCTGCGTCTGTTGTTCCCCGGGTTAAGAAAAAACTGGGAAAAGGACCGATGGTTCTCCAGAGATTACCTGACAACGGCCGGTAAACAGGTCTCAATTCCAGATAACCAAGTGCCCAGTCACCTTCTCCGCCAACCGTTAAAGGTAAAACCTTGCTTTTTGCCAATATCTCAGGAAAACTCAGACGGCGAAATCTACCCTTTTGTACCGGCAATTCCGCTCCAGGCTGGTTGTCTACCAGTGCCTGGACAGTACCGTCTTTCATACTGCTAACTCCCAGAATAAGCCGGTAAACAGAAGGACCATAAGTAGGTAGAGCCAGCTGGATTTTTCCTGTCTCACTTTTCAGGACAGGAATCTTTTTCCAGGAAGCGTCATAGAGCCCCCCATCCACCAGTCTTACTTTTGTGTTGGACGTAAGAAAGGTTTTCAGCTCCTGGGCTTTTTTCTGGTCTTCATAAGGGAAAGGACCGCCGCTTTTCAGAAAAGGATAAATGTTGCCCTGGCTGTCCCGGATAAAAAACCTTTCCCTTCCGTTAACAGTAACACTGAAAGCAGAAGGAGCCTTTATCTTCAAAGGCAGTGGTCCGTCTCCAGTGACTTGAACTCTGGTACCATCATTCCTGATTTTTACATCCCAGCGCTGTGGTAACTGCGGTATAATAATTTCTGCCACCTCAGCCTTACCCAGCCTGTTCTCCTTTCCCTGGCAAACAATTTTCTCAGCACCTGCCCGCAGACAAAAAACACGGCTACCTCCTGGACCGCGGATGACAATAGTTTTACCATCATTTAGCACTGTCACCTGCTGGTCAGACCTTACCAGGGTTAAACCCTGCCAGACAAGAACCTTTCCCTCTGCCAGGGCATATCCTGTGAGAACCTGTCGTTTGTCTGAAGAGACAACCGCAGCCGCAGCATCTGTGAAAAATTCTCCACTGAACACCTTTTCCCCGAAACTACCGGTGACTAAATCCTGCCCTTTGTCTGAAGAAATAATAGCCACCCGGTTATCCGGACTGAGTTTTAGTTTTCTGTCATCTCCTTCCTGATGCGGCACCATAACAGAAAGAAACTGAGCCTTCTGTCCTTTCTTGATGGCGTGCAGTACCCGGTAATTGCTGGATTTAGAAAGGCTTACCTGTAACTGGGGTACTTCTCCGAGGAAAACTCCATCCAGTACTGCTTTGGGGCAATAACCTACCTGCCATGGTGTTTCCGAATGGACTGCATCATCTGCCTTCAGGATAACAAACTTATCCCCGGAGGGAATTTCATCTTCAGGCTGCCAGTCTTTTTCCCTGGTAAAAACTGCCAGGGCTACCCGACCGCCGCTATGGGATTCCAGCTGGACTTCCAGAGTACCTTCTTTAATTTCTATCTCTGGTTTTCTGTCCGGTAAAATCGGCAACCACGACCAGCCCTTCATAAAAAACCCTCTGCCAAAATAGGCAGTATCATAAGGAGCCAGTTTTTTATTTACCCGGATATTGTTAGAAGCCCAGGAAGCAATGGAAGGTTCGCTTCTTACCAGGAGCCAGCCGCGATAAACTCCGGGAGTAACATTTCTAACTACCAGCGTGGAAATCCTTTTCGGTTTTAGAGTATGGAGAAACTTTCCGCCAAATCTTTCTTCAATCCTGAAAAAGGCGCCGTCTGCCTTCAAGATATTATTAGGTATGGTGTGCAATAACCAGTCATAGGAACGTATTTTCTCATCCTTACAGAAATCATCAGTAATAACCAGAAGCGGTCCGCTGATTCCCCGGATAAAAAGAGCCCGACGGTCAGCCCTTTCCACTGGATTGTACTCCTTAAAAACCCATGGTCCTTCCAGGCCCCCTGCGAGGAACCGGCTATAAGAAAGCGATAAATCAGCATCAATAATATCTCCGTAATCATTGGATTCTACAGAGCGGATAAAACCTTCCACACCACCCTGGTACTGGGGTTGACCCAGGCCATCAATAAGGACAACATTGTGGTCCTGGCTGGAAAAATAGGTAACCCCTGGTTCTGCTACCAGGAAAGCACCATGGGCAGCCAGACAGAAAGAACCCTGGTCCGCGTGGGAGTGGCCTGCTCCCAAGGAAGAATTGGTGACAAAGGTGAAATGAGCATCCTGTGGACCCCAGCCACTCCTGCAGTAAACCAGGCCCACAGTGGAAAACCAGTGGGATAAAGGAAGATGCTCAGGTTTCTCACCTTTTGCTTCTGGAAAACCGAGGAAAAGAGAAATCATATCCGGTGTACCGATGTCATGTTTTTCATCAATAGAATTCAAATAAAGCCAGTTTGCCAGACCACCGAACTGCCTGGCTAAAAACATTGTAAGGCTTCCTGGACCGTAACTTCCGCTGGACTGATTAACAGGTACCCCCTCATATCCCCAGGGAAGCAGGTCATAAGCAGTCCACAGAGGTACTTTAGCCAGGTTAGTCTTTTCTATTAAATCAGTCTGTCCCCGCAGTTTCATCGCCACCAGGTAGTAAGGGAGATGGTTGGTGCCAAAGCCAAGAGCATAACCTGTCCCTTCAAAAAGACAGCCATCGCTGGTAATCCCTTCGTTCAGAAACGCTCGCATATACTGGTAACAGAGTTTTTGAATTTCTGGACTGTAACCAGGACGACCTTCCAGAACCATGTTGGTTAACCCGAGATTGGATGTACAGATAGGGGTCCAGTTAGTGGTATTCCTGCCACTGACCCTTGGTCCATTTAACCACCAGGCTGTATGAAACATTTCCTGGGTAGGCTTGCCCAGCAGGGAAGCAAAAATTTTTTCTGCTTTTCTCCTTTCTTCAGCCGTAAGCCGGTCATAAATCCAGTCATAGGCTAAAGCATACTCTGCACTTCCCCAGGAAGACACAGGCTGAATTTTTTCTTCCGGCGGCCAGGCAGAAAGCCAGATACGGAAGTATTCCGCAGCAATCTGACCATCTTTCTCTTCTCCAGTAATAAGGTAGATTAAAGCTGCCTGTCGACAGGCTGGTGCAAATCTTCCCCACTGGGCAAGACTTTCTTTTCTCTGCTGCTGGAGCCATTCTGCTTCTTTTTTCTCCAGGGCTTGAAGAAAAGATGTCTGCTGGGATAACCACCGGGCATGCCAGAGAATTTTTTTGCCCAGGGGTGTCTGGGCGCGCTGGCGGATAACCGGTAAATCAGAAGTCGTACAGATTAACCTGGGATGCTGTCCAGGTTCAGGTAACCTGCTGGCTGAAGCCATATTATCCATTGCTGTAACAAACATAAATAAAATTATTCCTCCTTTCCCCCAGGCAAACATTTTCCCCCTTCTTTTACCTGATTTTATCATACCATAGTTTCTAATCACCAGTTTTCCTGTCTTCAGAAGAATTCAGCCTTTTTACCCTCGGTAATGGTTGCACGTCAGGGAAAGCATGTATTTTCAGCACCCGGAAAAAATCTCTTCCTGCAGTATGGGGGTGAAAGGGGTCAAAATTAACAAAATCTTTCTGCCTGGCTTTTTCCACTGCTGGAGCAGTAGCCAGAGTGCTTTCCGGTGTGCTTTTATCTCTGGCACATGATTCCAGAAGGCCATCAGGTCCAGCAGAAATAATAATCATGGCTCCCTTCTCACCAGAAGGAAGAAGCCTTTTTTCTGTCTCTGTCAGCTGGTCAGCTCTGGCAGGGCAGAACCAGAATACCCGGTAAGGACGAAACCACGGGTCAGTCTTAACATTGTAGGGAATCCTGATAAGATAGGGACCATTCCAGTATTTTTGCATCTTACCTGGCAAAAGATGCTTGACTTCCGCATCGCTTTTACCCCTGACTAAATCTCCTTTAGCCGGGTCCCAGATACGAACAGGTTGATTTGGACCCTGACCTAAATCATGGGGATGACAGAAATAAAATTCCGGTAAATCACGGGCAACAAGGTTATAGGCATACTCATACCGGCTCATCATCCATTCCACCTGCCGGATGGGAAAATGATTTTTTTCTGCCGGAGTAGTCTTTTTTTTCCAGCAGGGAAAAAGGAAGAGGCAGAAAACTAAAGTCCCGCAAGCAAAAAGAAGAAACTTTCCTGCTTTTTTCCAGAACATGAAGGACAAATTCTAAACAAGGAATTCTTTCCTCATGGAGGAAGAACACCTAAAGCCGGGTTTTTCTGCCGCCACTGGTTGAATGGGTATCTGTACCGGCGGCCATTTGCATCTATCCACTGTGCCCGGAGAGCATCACCATCAGGAAAATAAGCCACATTGCCAGCAATGAAAAGGATATTACTTCCCTTCACATTTCCGGTACCATGCCGGTAAAAGTTAACTGAACCTGGAACATAACAACAGACTGCACCAATGGTAGTAGATCCACCTGCCTGTTCACATAAGAGCATGGTTTCAGCTGGTTTTAAAGCCATGGAAAGCTTCCACGGCGGCATAGTAAGAGTGCCTCCCGCAACACACCAGTCATGCTGCGGATAGGAGTAACCAATCCACCACCGGCAGGCACCACTTGCCCGACCACCTGTTCCTGGCCAGAGTCTTTTTACTGTGGGCAGATAAGTAGGACAGAAAAAGGGACTGTTGTAAGGGGGACCGTAAGAAGAAGTAGTAACCTGAGTTTTCTCTGTACCGGTGTAAAGAGCAAGCAACCCATACCACCACGGCCCTGAATTGTAATCAGTCGGCGGGTAAGGCCAGGGAAACTGCTCATTATAATCCTGGACATACATCTGGAAAGCCAGCCCTAACTGCTTGAGATTGGAGGCACAGACAGCCTGTCGGGCTTTCTCCCTGGCTGTAGAAAGTGCAGGCAGAAGCAAAGCGGCTAAAATAGCAATTATGGCTACCACTACCAGAAGCTCAATCAAAGTAAACCCGCGGTCTCTTGCATCCATTTTTTCCCCCTTATTTTAGGGATTATATCATTTAACAAACAATCCTGTCAAATTCCCTGAGATTTTCTGAAATTCCGACATAAGAAATTTTTAAAATTTTCCTCTTTTTACCTAATTTTCAATCTTTTTCTAACTTTCTACTTTTTTCACTCTCAATTTTATTATACCCCCCCAACAATTTGTCAATAGATGTAAAAAGTGTTGATACTCAATAGATTTAAAAATTTCTCTCTTACATACCCATCATCCCTTGTG
>Ga0136652_1000498_pt1 | contig 18893 bp, 23 predicted proteins | sample ConPoolayeEmetaG_FD_94864 | JGI IMG/M metagenome (GOLD analysis project Ga0136652, IMG submission 94864) | Hot spring microbial mat communities from California, USA to study Microbial Dark Matter (Phase II) - Cone Pool mat layer E metaG... ...
GGATAAAGTAATAATAGCAGGTAGAGATTATATTCTTCAGGATAAAGATATTATTGAAATACATGTTTAAGGTATAAAATTTTCTTATTTTTCTTTTATCTCATCAGAGATAAAGGCAATTCTTCTACATTTTGGACATACAACTTTAAGTATATCTGTTCTCTGAATTGGTGAAACAAATTTTTCTTCATATTCTGTTTTTATATCCAAATTTTTTATCATCTCAGTTATTAAGTTTGGCTGACTGAATGCAAGATTACCAAGTTTTTTATAAAGATATCTTATATGTTTTTCAGTTCCTATAATTTCTCCACAGGCAATACAAATAACTAAATTATGCTCAATTTTTTCTTTAACTTCATCTGGCTCTTTTAAATATGAAACATCAAACTGATTTGTAAGTTTAATTCCTTCCTTTGTTATACAGTTTCTTTCGCATTCTCCACAGAAAATACACTTATCAGGATTATGTATTAAAATTCTCTTTTTATTTTCAATATCATCTATCATATCAATTGCTTTTGAAGGACATACCTGAAAACAACCTCCACATCCAACACATCCATCCTCATAAAATTTAGGTTTTCCTCTAAATCTTTTAAATGGTATATGCTCTTTGTAAGGAAATTCTGTTGTATACGGTTTTGAAAATAAACTTGTTATTGCCTCTTTTAATTCCCTTATCTTTGGTTTTCTCATTTTTTATCCTCTTTCAATTTATCAACAACGCTCCCTTCCCAAAGATTTACTCCTGATTTATGACTTGCTCTTGAAATTGCATGTGCTGCTGTTGGTGCTGTTATTAAAATAAAAATAATTGTTAAAAATGCTTTTAATGAAGTATTTACAGGACCGGAAATTAAAACAGCAAGTAAATACAACATGTCCCTAAAGTAACACATTTTGTTGATGCCTGTAATCTATTGTAAACATCAGGAAGTCGCACAAGTCCAATACAACCAAATAGATTAAATAACCCTCCGATAAACATTAAAAATAAACTTATTATTTTACCCATTTTTCACCTCATTCATCAAACCCTTTTCCTTCAAGAAATTTACTAACTGCAATTGTTCCTATAAAACTCAATAAAGCCCAAGAAAGAGAAATGTTTAAATAAAAATCAGTTTTTGTAATATAACTTACAATTGCTGCAAAATTAACAACAATTATACCAAGAATATCAATACCCACTACTCTATCAGCAGGAGTAGGACCTCTTGAAATCCTATATAGACACAAAAAACCACACAATAAAAGCACAGTAAATAAATATACTATCATTCAAATATCCTTTCTAAAATTTTTTCAAATCTTCTTACTATAATTTCTGTTGCTTTTTCAATATCATCTACCCTTACATAAATCCAATGAACATATAAATATCCTTCTGGATCAATTTCAACACTCATTGTTCCTGGAGTTAAAGTTATTGAATTTGCAAGTGCAGTTAATCCACTTTTACTCCTTAATTTTGTTTTGACTTTAATAATTCCAGGTCTTATCGGTAAATTTGGATGTAAAACCCTATATGCAACATCAAAATTTGCAACAATACACCAGAATATTAAAACAGGAATATAATAAATAGCCCAGAAATATCTTTTAATTCCAAAAAATTTATGAGGGCTTTCAGTAAACCCTTCACCAAAAATTAAACCACATATTATACATATAAAAATTCCTGCGATTATACTCTGGTAATCCACACCAAATCTACCAAACGGCCAGACAAGAAATATCCAGGCAATAAATAATAAAACTATTAAGACTCCTTTTTTCATTTCAAATCTCCAGTACCTTATTTATATATTGTAAAACACCTCCATTAATAACATCAACTACTGGACCCAATATACCATTTTCTCCACCAATTAAAAGAAGCCCTGTAAAAATACATAAAATTGAAAGAACAATCAGTGGAACAATCATTAAATTTCCAACCTCTTTATAATTTTTGAATTTTTCTTCATCAAACTTTTCTCCTTTTCCATATAATGCATATCTACAAACCTTTGTAAATGAAGAGAGAGTTAATATACTTCCAATAACAGCCCATAGTGCAACAATAGGTCTTCCTGCTTTAATTGCAGCAAGAATTATAATTAATTTTGACCAGAAACCATTTAATGGGGGGATTCCACTTATTGATAAAGAACCAATTAAAGTTGAAAATGAAGTAACCGGCATCTTTTTGTATAATAATCCCATTTTATTTAAATCTCTTGTTCCTGTTTCATATTCAATTGCGCCAGAATCAAGGAATAATAATGACTTAAATAAAGAATGGTTAAAGAGATGAAAAATTCCGCCTAAAATTCCAAGACCATTTCCAAGACCAAGACCAACTACTACATAACCCATCTGACTTATTGAATGGTAGGCAAGAAGTCTTTTAAAATCTGATTGTAATATTGCAAGGCATACACCTGAAATCATTGAAATTATTCCAATATATATTAAAAGATTGCTTGTTATTGAATTGAACCCAAAAAGATTAAAAATTAAACGAGTAATTACATATATGCCAAGTGCTTTTATAACAACTCCTGATAGCATAGCACTTATTGGAGCAGGAGCAGATGGATGAGCATCAGGAAGCCATGCATGAAAAGGAACAAGTGCTGCTTTAACCATATATCCACCAATAAGTAAAACAGATGCAAATCCAATTAAATTATCATATGGTATTTCTCTTATTATTCTTGCAACATCAGCAATATTTAATGAACCTGTTTTTCCATAAAGTAATGCAACACCATAAAGAACAAATAAACTTGCAACATTTCCCATAACAAGATATTTAAAACTTGCTTCAAGTTCTCTTGCCTCACAACCAAAACCAACAAGAGCATAAGATGCAATTGAAGCGATTTCCATAAATACAAAAAGATTAAAAAGGTCTCCTGAAAGAACAGTTCCATTCATTCCGCCTATCATTAAAAGGAAAAGAGAATAATATCTTAATTTTGAAGTATATCTTTTTTCTATATAGTCAATTGAAAATAAAGTAGCCATAAATCCAATCAAGTTAATAATTATAAGTAAAAGACAGGAAAGACCATCAAGAACAAAAACAATTCCAATAGGCGCTTTCCATCCACCAATATGATATACAAATTCCTGATTTAATGTCATAAGTGATAAAAGCAATAGAGTAAAAGTTGTGATATTCCCCAGAACATCTGGAACCCATTTTACTTTCCTTGAAACCATCGGTATAAAGAATGCTACTCCAAAAGGTATTCCAATAAATAATGGTAAAATATTCATTTTTTCATCCTTTTAACTTTCTCATTTCAGTTATATCAAAAGTTCCATATCTCTGATAAAGGCGTATAGCAACTGTTACCATTAAAGCAAGGACTCCAAGACCAATTACAATACTTGTAAGAACCATTGCTTGTGGTAAAGGGTCCACTGCTTTTTGTGCAAATTCAACAATATTATCACCTTCTCTTAAAATAGGCGCAATCCCATTTTTTCTATATCCTAAAAGAATTAAAAATAGATTTACAGAATACTCCATAATCCATAAACCAAGAATAATTTTAACAATATTTTTCTTACAGCACACACCATAAAGACCAATTAAAAATATCACAAAACATAAATAATAAATCATTTTTTATCCTTTTTTTCCGTTGTTATAAGTTTTCCTTTACCATTTTCAAAAACAACCCTTATAACTGCAAGAATTATAAATACCATAAATAAAGATGCTCCAACTTTTATTCCAATGCTTATCTGACATAAAGGAATAGTTCCTGCTGAAAATAATTTGAAATTTACTGTAGGATATCTTTTTTCTATAAAATTTAAAAAGAATGTGCCACCATAATAAATTCCAAGCAAAGCAATAAGTAAAAATAAAATCGCACCTAAACTATCAAGTTCAGAAGCAAGAATTTTACCCATTTTTCTTAAAGCATATTCTCTTCCAAATGCAAGTGTAATTAAAATAAATGTAGCAGCAAAAACAACTCCTCCTGGAAAACCACCTCCTGGAGATAAATGTCCATAGATAACTATATATGCTCCGAAAAGGAAAATAAAACCTTTAAGCCATCTTGTAACTGTCTTCACTATCAAACTCATTCCTTTTTCTTCATTCATTTTTACTCCTTTTCCTTGCATATATTCTTAAAATTGCAAGTGCACCAAGAATTGCTGTAAATAGAATTGTTGCCTCTCCAAGAGTATCATAGCCTCTATAATCAAGAATAATTGCACTTACAATATTTGCTGCACCTGTTTCTTTTAGTCCATTCAATAAATATCTATTTGAAGGAGCATTATTATTTAATGTAAAAGATGGAGTTCCAAAAGAAGGTAGATGTTTCAATGCTTCCATTGAAAAAATGAAAAATACAAAAATAAATGCAAAAGTTGTTACAAGTCCAAAGAAATCCCTCTCTTCTTCTATTGTTGTTAGGTCCCTTCTTATTGTTGCACGGATTAATATAATTAAAGATAAAACTTCAACAACCATTTGAGTTATTGCTATATCAGGTGCTCCAAGTAAAAGGAAAATTATACCGCAGAAATATCCAACAGGAACAATTGCAATGATTGCAGAAAGTAAATCTTTTGTTTCAAGAGATATTATACTTCCAATTATCATAAAAACAAGCAAAATCCCTATAATTATTTCCATTTTCTACCTTAAAATTTCATAAATAGTATAAACAAAACTATAAAACCAAATAAAATCCATGTCAAATAAGTTGGCAAAACACCTGTATGTGTTTTCCTTATTCCTTCTGAAAAATAGAAAATAATTCTTTTTATATCATCATATAAATCAAATATTTTTTCTTTTGCTCCTTTATACATCTTTGAGAAAAATCCAACTTCTTCAATTGTCTTATAAAACTCTGTTCCACCCATTTCCATTTCTTTTGATTTCTTCTCCCCTCCTACAAAACTTTCAACTTTTCTTCCTTTAATAGAAGCAAATATTCCAAAAATAATAAATCCGATAATTAGAGAAATTAATATAAGTGTTAATGCATAAAGGAAGACACCAAAATCTTTTTCAATAATAAGATTTGTTGAATTTTCAAAAACTCTAACAGGATATAAAAATCCGAAACCAAAAGATATACATAAAAGAGAAAGAATAACTGGTGTAAATCTCATTGAAAAACCAACCTCTTTAATTTCTTTTTCATATTTCTTTATATGTCCTAAAAACACAGAATGAACAATTTTCAAAAAACTTGCAAGAGTTAAAGCAGAACCTATCATCGCACATATTATCCAGACAACCCATGAAAAATCACCTGATTTTGCACCTTCAAAAAGGCCCTGATATATTAAATATTTTGAAAAGAAACCATTAAAAGGAGGAATACCGCTGATTGAAAGAGAACCAATTAAAAATGTTAAAAATGTAATAGGCATAAATCTACCAAGTCCTCCAAGTTTTTCAAGTTCAACTTCTCCTACATTTTTTTCTACATTTCCTGCTCCAAAGAATAGAAGTGATTTATAAATTGCATTGTTTAACATATGAAATAATCCTCCTATAATTCCTGCTGGATTTGCGCTTGCTATACCTAAAACCATATATCCAACCTGACTTACTGCATGGTAAGATAGAAGTTTTTTCATATTATGCTGAACTATTGCCATCAAAACACCAGCAACAATTGTAATAGAACCGAGTAATTTTAATACAAACCAGAGTGATGAATGAAGGTCGGGTTGAAATTCAAATATATTTAATAAAATCCTTGAAAGGAAATAGATACCTAAAAGTTTATCAAGAGAAGCAGGTAAATAAGCCATAATTATTGATGGTGTTTTTTCAGAAATTTCAGGTATCCATGTATGTAATGGCATACATCCTGCTTTTGCAAATGAAGCACATATAAGTGAAAAGAAAATGCCTATTTCAATTCCACTTGCCATTAGAATTTTCATATCACTCATTGAATATTTACCTGTTAAATAAATCAAACCACAAATACCAAAAAGTAAAAAAGAATCACTCCCTCCAACTATAATCATTGTTTTTTTAGCAGGATAGGAATTTTCAGGGTTAAATATATTTAATAGTAAGTAAAGGGTAATTGCTAAAAAACCCCAGAAGACTGCAAAAATGACTAAATTGTTTGAAAAAACAGCACCTATTGAAGAAGAAAGATTCCATAAGATATATGCATAATACCTATTTAAATTTTCAAAATTACCAAGATAGGAAAAACCATATATTAATGTAAGTAATGTGAAAAATGAAATGAATATTGAAATAAAAGAAGAAAGTTTATCAATCCAGAAAAGTTGAGAAGTGTAAGGATAAGAGTAAAACAAAAATGAGAAATATAAATAGAATAAAGAAATTAAAGTGGCAATTATCTCCTTAACAAACTTTACTCTTGAAGGTATAAATCTTATAATAAGTCCTGTAATAAAACCGCAAGAGACAAGATTTATAATAATTTTTTCCATAATTTACTTTCTTCCCCTGTTTCTTTTTTTATTTCTTCTGTTTTTTCTATTGATTTTTTTACAAGGTCTTCAAAAGAATACATTTTTTTGTTTTTATCCTTATCATAAACAGCAATTCTTTCAGTACAGCAATAACATGGGTCAACTCCTGCAAGAATTATACAAACATCAGAAATTGTCTCACCTATACAACTCGCCTTAAATGTTGGAATATTTACATAACTTGGTGCTCTTATCTTATGTCTTACAGGTCTATTTGAACCATCACTTCTTACATAATGGAAAACCTCTCCTCTTGGCGCTTCATGACGACCTATTCCTTCTCCTTCTGGTATTTCCCTTACTTCTTTACATATTTCACCTTTTTTACCTTTTATCGCATCAAGTGATTGTTCAATTATCTTTATACTTTCAAAACATTCAAGTAATCTGACAACTGCCTTATCAAAAACATCTCCATTTTCTGTCGTTATTACTTTCCATTCAACAAGATTATATCCTGCATATGAGTCATCCTTTCTTACATCTATATCAACTCCACTTGCCCTTGCTACTGGTCCAACAGCACCATAATTTTTAATATCTTCTTTTGTTAATACACCAATTCCTTTTAATCTTGCAGCCAAAACTGGGTCATCAAGAACTGCCTCTGTTAACATCTGAATTTTTCCTCTTATTTCTTCTAATGTCTTTTTCAAAACAGGTATATCCTCATCCTCAATATCTCTTCTTACTCCACCAATTTTAAGCATAGCATAATGATTTCTATTTCCAGTTATCATTTCAAACATATCAAGAATACCTTCTCTATATTTCCATGCCCACATAAAAACAGTGTTATAACCAAGGAAGTGTCCTGCAAGTCCAACCCATAATAAATGACTGTGAAGCCGTTCAAGTTCTCCAATTATATTTCTTATATATTTTGCCCTTTCAGGTATTTCAATCCCTGCTAAATCCTCAACAGCATTACAATAAGCAATTGGATGTGATGTAGAACAAATACCACATATCCTTTCAACAAGAAATGTTACCTGGTCCCAGTGTTTTGATTCAGATAGTTTTTCAATCCCTCTGTGATTATATCCAGCAATCCATTCTGCATCAATAACCTTTTCTCCATCACAATAAAGTTGGAAATATTCTGGCTCCTCAAGCAAAGGATGATATGGACCAATTGGAACAATAACTTTTTTATTTGCCATCTGTTTTAACTCCCTTTCTTAATGGATATAAATTTTTATCCCAGTCCTCTCTTAATAAAAAATGTTTTAAATCAGGATGTCCAATAAAATTTATTCCAAGCAATTCCCATATTTCTCTTTCAATCCATGCAATCCCTGGTATTAAATTAGTTAAACTTTCAATTTCTGGTTTTTCTTTTTCAATAAATGTTTTTAAAGATACAATAATTCCACCTTCTTTATCAAATGAAAAATGGTATAAAAGTTCATAGTTGTTAAAATTGTCAATACCTGATACTATCTGATACCTTGCACCCATATCTTTAAAAATAATACTTGCTGCTCTTTTTAAATCATTTTTATCAATTGTCAAATAAATCCTTCTCTCATTATGTATTTTTATATCCTTTATTATATCTTTTAGTTTCTCTTTCAATTTTTCTATCATTTCAACTCCTTTAAGAATTTAACTATACCTGCTATTATTGCTTCTGGTTTTGGAGGACATCCTGGAATATAAACATGAACAGGAATAATTTTATCCAGTGGTCCAGCCATCTGATATCCATCTCTAAAAATCCCTCCTGAACATGCACATGCTCCAACTGCAACAACTACACATGGCTTTGGTGTTTGCTCATATACTTCTTTAACTCTTTCAACACATTTTTTATTAACAATCCCTGTGCATAATAAAACATCTGCATGACGGGGACTGCCTGCAAGAATAATTCCAAATCTTTCAACATCAAATCTTGGAGTTAATAAATCAAGAATCTCAATATCACAGTTATTACAAGAACCAGAACTTACATGATATACCCATAAACTTTTCTTTAGTGCTTTCAACTTTAAATCCATTTTAAAACCCCATTAATGTAATTAAAATTCCAAGAATTCCTATTAAAGTAAGCCATCCCCAGAAAAATTTTAATGCCTGGTCAATTCTTAATCTTGGATTTGTATTTCTTATCAATGTTATTAAAATTAAAACTATTAAATATTTTAAAACAAAAAACAGAAAACCTCCAAAATTATTTATTTGGGTTCCTCCAAAATATAAAATGACTACAAAAGCAGGAACAACAAAAAGTAAAATTGATTTTGCAAGTTTATAAAATCCAAGTAAAATTCCTGAGTACTCTATTAAAGCACCACCAGCAATTTCTGTTTCTGCTTCAGATAGGTCAAATGGAACAAGTCCAAGTTTTCCTGTTGAAGAAATTAGAATTATTACAAATCCAATTATACCTGATATGGATAAAATATTACTACCTGCCATTTGTTGATGTTTAAGTATTTCAATTAAAGAAGTTGTAGAATTTGCTTTTAATGCAGGAATTATAATACCACATATAAATGGAAGTTCATATGATAGAAGTAATTTTAATTCTCGGCTTATTCCAACAGATGCAAGAACATTTCCTGATGCACTTCCTCCAAGAATTATTGAAAGAGATGGTAAAGTAAGTAAATAAACAAAAAGAATTAAATCTCCTCCAAAACCGAAACTATTTTTTAAAACGAGGAAAAGGATAGTCCCACATACACTTGAAGAAACTACAGCAAGAATTGGAGCAAAAACGAAAATAAATTTATTACTCCCTTCAGAAATTAAAATTTCCTTCCCGGAAAGTTTAATAATATCTGCAAAATTCTGATACCATGGAGGTCCAACTCTCCACTGAATTCTTGCAGTTATTTTTCTATCTATCCAGGAAACAAATAGTCCAATTATGCTTAAAGCAAAAAATGAAATGATAAAATAACCAAAAGTATAAATTATGTTCATTTTTTCAGCCCATATGTTTCAATATAACTAAAAACTTTAACAATTAAATTATCTCCAATTTTATAAATATTCTCCTTTTCTTCAATTTCACTTTCTTCAATAAACTTTATCGCATCATATTTACATGTTTTAACACATAAAGGTATTTCTTCATCTTTCAATCTTCCTTTGCATAAATCACATTTACTTACAAGATAAGGGATTATATCAAAAAGAATTGTTCCAAATGGACATGCAAGCATACAACTTTTACATGATATACATAAAATATTGCTCCTTTTATTTATATCTTTTTCTCTTTTAAGTGCTTCAGTTGGACACACATTTATACATGGATGGTCTTCGCACCTTCTACACGCAAATAAAAATGCAATCTCTTCCCTTAAAGAATTTATACCATTATTTTCAGGATGCATAATATAACTACAAGAAACTGTGCATTTTTCACATTTCAAACATTTATCATAATCAATAAATAATTTTTTCATTTTATACCCATATATTTGGTTTATCCTTCAGTTCTTCATATGTAAAAACAGGGCCATCCTTACATACAAATAAATCTCCAATTAAGCAATGTCTACAATGCCCAACTCCACAATACATCTTCCTTTCCATAGATAAATAAATATCCTTTTCAGAAAATCCAATTTCAAGAAGTTTAAGTGTTGTAAATTTCATCATTATAGGAGGACCACATACAACGCTTACAGCATTTTTAACATCAATATCAAGTCCATCAAGTGTGCAGGTTACAACTCCTTCCATATATTTCCATGTCTTATCCTTTTTATCAACTGTTATCCTGAATGAAAGAGGCATTTTTTCACATAAATTTTGCCATTCTCCAAATATTTTATCTTTGTAAATATAATCTTGTGGTGTTCTTGCACCACAACAAAAAACAATTTTTTTATAATCTTTATATGTTTCAACAAGTGCTAAAAATAAAGCCCTTATAGGTGCAAGTCCAACTCCACCACCAACAAGTAAAATTTCTTTTCCTTTAAACTTTTCTAAAGGATATGGTTTTCCATAAGGACCTCTTACTCCAACAATATCACCTTTTTTCAATTGATGTATTTTTTCTGTAACCCTTCCAACTCTCATAACTGTAAATTCTAATTTTTCTCTATCAAATGGAGAAGAAGATGGAGTAAATGGTGCTTCCCCAAAACCAGGGACAGTTAAAGATGCAAATTGTCCTGCAAGGAAAGAAAATTCTTTTTCTGGTTTTAACACAATTGTATTTATTGTTGGTGATTCTTTTATATTGTCAATTACCTCACATTTTATTGGTTTGTATATATTCTGGTCCATTTTAAATTTTCACCTTTTCTCTTAAAATTTCTGTTATCACTTTTCTTTTGTCTATTTTTCCTATACAACCACTTATACACCTTCCACATCCAGTACAACCTAAAATTCCAAAATTTTCCATCATATACCAGTATTTACATAACAATCTATTCCCATATCTTTCAAATAAACTCGGTCTTGGAGTTGCTCCTGAAGCCATTCTTGCATATCCAGGGAAAAGACAACTATCCCATACTTTAACTTTTCTGAAATTTCCTACATCAGTTATATCTTCAAGTAAAAAACATACACAGGTTGGACAGTTAAATGTGCAACTTCCACAAGAAACACAATTTTCTATATCTTTCAATTTTTCCCAGTATTCTTTTTGATAAATTCCTTTTAAATCTTCAATATTTTTGAAATCAAAATCCCTATTCATTTCTTCTATTTTCCTTATAACTTTATTTCTTTCTTCTTCTCTTTCTCTTATCTGGGATTCACTTGCCTGATAAAACCTTGTATCTTTTCCTATAAAATCTCTACCTTTTTCACTTCCGATTTCCACCACAAAACCATTTTCTGTTTTACATAAATTTAAATCAAAATTTTTTTCAGGATATGGTTTAATTCCGACAAGTGAACAAAAACATGTTGGATATGGCTCTTTACAATCAAAACTTATTATAATTATATTTTCTCTCCTTTTTGTATAATTTGGGTCTTTAAAATCTCCTTCTTTAAAAACTCTATCAAGAATTTCAAGTCCTTTTAAATCACAGGCAGTTACTCCCATAACAACAATTTTATCAATATTTTCAACTTCAGGAACAATCCTTTCTTTAAATGGATATAAAAATATTTTAAATGGTTCAACAGTTCTTGCTTTATCATAAACAATCTTTTTAAAATTCTCCTCATTTAAAATTTCATATATTGGAATTAAACCATTTTCAATAGGAGCATAAATTTTATTTTCTTTTAATTTCCCATTTAAAAAATTTTGCCATTCATCAAATTTTATATATAATTTTTCCATTTTATTTTTAATTTGTGAATTTTTTCACAAATTATTTAAACAATTTTAATACTATTTTCTTTCTTGTCAAGTTTTTTTAAAAATATTGACCAGAGCCACTTAAATTAATATAATTTTAAAATAGTAAAAAGGAGATTCTATGGGAAAACTTAAAGAAGAATTAAGGAAAATTTATCATAAAAAGAAAGAAAAAGCAAGACAACAGTTAAAACTTCTTGAAGAAGGTAAAATTTCATACGAACAATTAAATAGAGTTGCAAAAAAACTTTTTTATAAAAGAATTAAAGCAGGTTATCAATTTCCTAAAACTGTATTTTTTAAAACTCTGGTAAGTAAAGAAGAAAGTGGAGGGGTCGCATAGTGGCCGAGTGCGCACGCTTGGAAAGCGTGTATCCGCGATAAGCGGATCGTGGGTTCAAATCCCACCCCCTCCGCTTAGCAATCTTCCTCTGTGGTGGGATGGTTTCGGTAAAACTGAGGCGACAGGGAAAACAGAGGAAAAACAAATTAACTATAGGATAAGGTGATAAATTTTATTGTAGGAGAAACAATCCCACCCCCTCCGTTTAGCAATCTTCCTTCATTATTTACCCTTTTATTACACCAATAGGAACCATCTTGGCAATTTTTTTGGAAATCTCCGCACCTTCAACAACCTTTATAACTTCATCAACATCCTTATAGGCAGATGGCATTTCTTCAGCAAGTCCTTTTTCACTTACCGCTTTTGGAATTATTCCTTTTTCCAGCAATTCTTTTGATATACTCCTTCCTTTTGCTTCTCTTATTGCCTGACTTCTTGACATCATTCTTCCTGCTCCATGACATGTAGAACCAAATGTTTCTTCCATTGCCTTTTCTGTTCCAACAAGAACATAAGAAGCAGTTCCCATTGTTCCAGGGATTATAACTGGCTGACCCACATCTCTGTATTTTTCAGGGATATCTGGATGTCCTTTAGGAAATGCCCTTGTTGCACCTTTCCTGTGGATATATAATTTCTTTTTATTTCCATTTACATAATGTGTTTCATATTTGCAGATATTATGGGCAACATCATAAACTGTCTCAATCCCAAGTTTTTCAGAAGGAGTATTTAAAATTTTTTCAAATGTTTCACATATCCAGTAGTAAATCATCTGTCTATTTGCAAAAGCATAATTTGCTGCTGCTTTCATCGCTTTAAAATATTTCTGTCCTTCAGGAGAATTACATGGAGCACATGCAAGTTGTCTATCAGGTAGTTTAATTCCATATTTATGAACAACTTTACCAAACATATCAAGAAAGTCATCACATATCTGATAACCAAATCCCCGACTTCCTGTATGAACCATTATTGTAATCTGACCAACAAATATACCAAATTTTTCAGCAATTTTTTCATCATAAACATGAATAACTTCCTGAATTTCAAGAAAATGATTTCCAGAACCAAGAGTCCCTGATTGCTCAAGTCCTCTTTCATATGCTCTATCACTTATAACAGATGGTTCTGCTCCTTCCATGCATCCATATTCTTCAATATTTTCAAGATCTTCTCTTTTTCCATATCCTTTTTCTACCGCCCATTTTGCTCCTTTTACAACAAGTTCTTCAAGTTCTTTCCTTTTCAATTTTAATTTTCCAGTTGAACCAACTCCAGAAGGGATATTATAAAATAAACCATTTATTAAATCCTGAAGTTTATTTTCAATATCTTTTTTTGTTAAATTTGTTTTTATCAACCTGACCCCACAGTTTGAAACAAGAAAATTATTTGCAACAAAATTATGATTTTTATCCAGTACTGTTAAATCATAAACATAGTCAGAATAAGGAAGTTTTTTTATTTCTTTAATTTTATCATAAATAAATCCAGATTCTCCTAATTTTTCTTCAATTTTTTCTTTAAATTCAAAAAATCTATCAAAATTGAAAGGTGTTCTTGAACCAGTTTTTCTTCCTTCATATAATGACCTTTCAATAAATCTTTCATTTGCAAAATCAGTTTCTAAACAAGATGTAATTTCTTTTTTACTTTTACCGCCCATCTTTAAATATACTGCCAGTTTTTCAATTTCATTCCTTTCTTCAATGACTTTTTCTTTTTTCCTTAAATAAAAAACTAAAAGATTTGCAAGATACTGTTTTTCTTTATTATATTCAAAGCCGATTTTCCCGTATAAAGATTTAAGATTTTCACTTGTTGAAGAAAAAATCATCCTTATATTTACTTTATTCCCAATAGTTTCTCTCAAACTTATTTTTTTTACTTCAACTCCAAACTCATTACACAAATTTTCTATCTTTTTAAAAAATTCAATACCATTTTCAACATATTTTGTTTTTTTATTTAAACTGATAATAGGAGAATAAAAGTTAAATCCATTTGGCATTGGTTTTGGAGTTGACATTTCTGCACCAAAAAAAGAAGCAAGAAATAATCTTTTTTGCCATAAATTTGCTTTTAAAATCCATTCAGGTAAACTAAATTTTTTTTCTGTTTTATTACCATAAGGAATACCAAGAGAAATTAATAAAAGTGCAAAACTTCTTGAAGATGTTTGACATACAGATGTTTCACTTTCAAATTCATAAAAATTATATTCTGTTTTCATCTTCCCTTTTCTTTTTCTTGAATAGATATAAGTTTTAAAACCAATTGCCTCTATATCCTTTTTCAAATCAATCATATCTTCATATTTTCCATAAAAAGAGACAACAAATTCATTTGTTTTCTTTAGATATGAAATTGAGCCATTCCCAAATAAATATCCAATTATTTTTAATATTTTTGGTAGGGATGGAGAAGAAAATTTTAAAGGTAAAAGATTTTTTTTCTTAAGAATATTTATAATCTGTGTTTCTCCATTTCCTTTTTTAAATTTCCTCAAAATTTTTTTAAATTTAATTTCGTCTATTATTACTTCATCGGATGGTGGGAAAAATGGCACTCCTTCAAATGGATAGATAATGAGATTGTCTCCTATTTCTAAATTTCTTGCTTTCTTTTTACCAGTTAAAGTAAATAAAGGATGTTCTTCTGTGACTTTTATTTCATAACCAGATTCTGTTTTTATTGAATAAATAAAACCTTCTCTTTTTTGCTTAATAAATCTTAAAACATCTCTCTTTTCTACTTCTTTCTTTTCTGTATCAAAGGTTATGACTTTTCTCCACAAATTTTCAAAGTCTTCTATTTTCAAATAGTATCCATAATCAGTTAATATTTTTGTATTTTTTAAAAGACAGTTGATGTCGTAGCCCACAAATCCAGGGACAATTACACCACTTTCTTCATTAAAAGCACCAACTCCTCCAATAGGAGCACCATATCCCCAGTGAACATCAGGCATTGCTAAACTATACTTAACTATACCAGGCAATTTTGCAACATTTGCAACCTGTTCTATTGCTTTATCTTCAATTGCCTTCTTCAATAATTTTTCAGAAATAAAAAGAACTCCTGGAACTCTCATATCTCCTGTCTTTGGTATCATCCACTTATATTCACTTATTTTTTCAATTTTTAGTTCTTGTGCCATTTCCTTTTCCTTATAATTTAAATAATTATACCTTAATTTTATAGCCCTCTTCTATCGCAATTTTACATAGTTTTTCTGTTTCTTTATTTGATATTACATTTTCAATTTCACTTATTAAATATTTTTTGTTAAATTCAAAAAATTTTTCTGTTATGATTTTTGAAAGATAACCTGCCATAACCATATTTGTAATTCTTATATCTCCTATTTTTTCAGCAATTTCTGTTGCAGGAATTGTAATTACTTTTTCATTTTTATTTTTAATTTTTATTAGTGAAGAGTTTAAAATTATGTAAGCATCCTTCTTTAAGTATTTTTTCAGCATCTTATAGGATATTTCATTCAAAAAAACACCGATATCACAATTTTCACTTAAAGGAGAAAAAATTTCTTTTTTTTTAGAGATTGTAACAAATGAATAGATATATCCACCTCTCATTTCAGCACCATAGGTAGGAAGACATGAAACATGATAATTTTTTTTTATTGCACCAAAAGAAATCAATTTCCCAAGAGTTAAAACTCCCTGTCCTCCTGAACCACCAATAATAATTCTGACTATCATTTATGTCCACCACGCCTTTGGTTTTGGTTCCCTTATTATTACATTTTTCAGAAATTGAATTGCCTTTTTAAGTCCTTCCTCTCCACTCATTAAACTATCCTCATGTTCTATACTTAAAACACCATCATATCCAACAACCCTTAAAGTTGAAACAAAATCATTCCAGAACTCATATCCATGTCCATATCCAACTGTTCTGAAAATCCAACTCCTATTTTCCTCATCAAGATATGTTTTTGTATCAAGGACTCCATTTACTGAACATGTATATGGATTAATTTTTGTATCCTTTGCATGGACATGGTATATTGCTCCTTTAAGTTTCCTTATAGCAGAAATAGGATCTATCCCCTGCCAGAATAAATGGCTTGGGTCAAAATTTGCTCCAATCTCCTCCCCACATGCATCTCTCAATTTTAAAAGTGTTTCAGGGTTATAAACAACAAATCCAGGATGCATTTCAAGACATATTTCTTTTACATTATGTTTTCTTGCAAATTCAACTTCTTCCTTCCAGTATGGTATAACAACTTTTTCCCATTGCCATTTTAATATTTCAGAGAAATCAGGAGGCCATGGACAGGTTACCCAGTTTGGATATTTTGAATTTTCACTATCTCCGGGACAACCTGAAAATGTTATAATCCTTCCAATTTCAAGTTTTTCTGCAAGTAATATTGTTTTTCTCTGAACTTCCCTATGACTTTGAGCAATTTTTTTATCAGGATGTAGAGGATTGCCATGGCATGATAAAGCAGAAATTTCAAGATTTCTTTTTTCAAATTCTTTCTTGAATTCCTTTAATTTCCCATTATCCTGAAGAAGTTGGTCTACCTTGCAAAAAGCATCTCCTGGGTAATTCCCTGTCCCTATTTCAACTGCATCAAGTCCAAGTTCTTTAATTTTATCAAGTGCTTCTTCCAGGGGTTTGTTTCCAAAAACAACTATAAAAACTCCTAATTTCATAGCACCCTCCTTTTTTAAAATTATAATCCAAAATCTTTATTGATCAAAAATTACATTTTTTCAGGAAGAGAAATATTTAAAAGAGACAGAGATAATTCAAAAATTGTAAGGAGTGATTTTATAAGAACCAATCTTGCATATGTTAATTCCTTTTCCTCTCCAACAATTCTGTATTTCTGATAATATGAATGAAAAAGTTTTGAAATTTCAAGTAGATATTCTGCAAGTAAATGAACTCCATAAGTATTTACTACACTTTTTATAATATCATTGAATTTCCATATTTTTTTCATTATTTCAATTTCTTCTTCTTTTTCAAGTAAATCAATATGTCCATTATAACTTTCTAAAATATATCCTTTCTCCTTACCGAATTCAATTAAATGTTTTAATCTTACATAAGCATACTGTAAATAATAAACAGGATTTTCAGTTGATTGTTTTTTAGCAATTTCAATATCAAAATCAAGGTGACTATCTATTTTCCTGAATAAAAAGAAAAATTTTGAAGCATCTGGTCCTATCTCATCCATAAGTTGTTTCAATGTAATAAATTGCCCTTTTCTTGTTGACATTGATATTTTTTCTTTTCCCCTGTATAAAGTTGTAAGTTGAACTATTAAAATAACAAAATTTTCAGGATTAAATCCAAGAGAGAGTAATGAAGCCCTTAATCTTGGTATGTATCCGTGATGGTCTGGTCCAACAATATTTATAAGAATATGGTATCCTCTATCAATTTTATATTTATGGTAGGCAATATCTGTTGCAAGGTATGTATAATTTCCATCACTTTTAATAACAACCCTATCCTTATCATCCCCAAAAAGAGAACTTTTAAACCATAAACTTCCTTCTTTTTCATAAATAAGGTTTTTTTCTTTTAAAAAATTTAAAACTTTTTTGACATGGCTTTCTTCAATAAACATACTTTCTCTTATCCAACTGTCAAATACAACTCCAAATCTTTCAAGGTCTTTTTTTATATCTTTTAGTATTTCTGAAGATGCAAATTCAATAAAAAACTTTTTTTCATCTTTTACTTCTTTTAATTTTTTTGCAATTTCAATTAGGTATTCCCCAAAATATCCTTCATCAGGAATTTTGTAATCAAGGCCTTTTAACTGGTAGTATCTTGCTTTAAGTGACTCTCCAAGAAGTTCCATCTGTCTTCCGCCATCATTTATGTAGTATTCCTTTGTAACATCAAACCCTGAAAATTTTAAAATTCTTGAAAGGGATTCTCCGTAGGCTGCCTGTCTTCCGTGAGCAATTGTTAATGGACCTGTAGGATTTGCACTGACGAACTCAATAAGGACTTTTTTACCATTTCCTATATTTTCTTTAAGATATTCTCTCCCAGAATTGAAAATTTTTAAAACATTATCCCTGTATACATTCTCATCAATAAAAAAGTTAATGAACCCATTCTTGACTTCAATTTTTTTTACAATACCTTTTAAAAAGGGAATAAGTTTTTCTTTAATATTTTGAGCAATCTTTTCTGCTGGATTTTCTTTATCAGATAATCTAAAAGCAAGGTTTGTATAAAAATCTCCAAATTCTTCCTTTTCAACAGGTAATACATTGAAATCTACATCTTTTTTTTTAAAATCGGTTATAATTTTTTTTAAGGCAGTTTCTATTTTATTTTTTACATCAATCCTCATTTTCTTCTTTTATCTCTTTCAGGAGTTGTTCAATTCTATATTCTTTTCTATCATCTTTTTCAAATTCTATTATAGGAGTAAATTTTAAGGATATACGTTTTCCAAGTTTATACTGAATAAATTTTGTAGCACTTAAAATACCACGAAAAGCATCCTCTTTTTCTTTCTCATTTCCCATAAAACTTATTCCAACTTTAACATTTTTAAGGTCTCCTGTAATATGAACATATGTAATTGTGAAGAAACATATTCTCGGGTCTGAAACATCCCTTCTTATTATTTCCTCTATTTCTTTTCTCAACATACTTTCAACCTTCAATTGTCTTCTTGTTTTAATTTTTTTCTCCTTTTGATTATAGAATATCAAAAATTAAAATTTGTTTCAAATTAAAAAA
>Ga0136652_1000499_pt1 | contig 18847 bp, 17 predicted proteins | sample ConPoolayeEmetaG_FD_94864 | JGI IMG/M metagenome (GOLD analysis project Ga0136652, IMG submission 94864) | Hot spring microbial mat communities from California, USA to study Microbial Dark Matter (Phase II) - Cone Pool mat layer E metaG... ...
GATACATAGATATTATGTCCACTTGATATATCAATGTAAAGCTCTTTCATTCCATCATTAAAATATCTCTTAACAAGGTCTATGAAAATTTCAAGAACAATGTCATCAAAGGTGCCTTCAAAAATTTGCTTTTCAAATTCTCCAATTGAGTGAATTACTATGAAATCATCTGCAATCTTTGTATGTGGATGGGTTTTAAAAAATTCTTTCGGATTTTTAAAATATTCAGCGGGGTTTTCAATGGCAGATTTTAATGCTTTTTGGAATTCATCGAATTCATGGGTATTTTTAATTAGATTTCTGTTTAAAGGCAAACTTACAGGATAGATTAAGATGCTTTTAGTCTTCAGTTTTTCCCTTTCTATTAGAAAATTTTTTAATGCGAAGGAGGATAGCTCACTTTGAAACTTTTCTTCATTAATTAAAAATGTAAGACTTTGTCTATTTATTACACCCGGTTCAAGTCTGCCAATCTGATAAAGATACTTCATTTTTGTTCAGCTATAAACAAAAGTCCCTTGCTGGTTATCCATAATGCTTTTTGAAACTCCTCAGGCATTCTTGCTATAAGTCCATAAATTTCAAGTCTATCAATCTCCTCCATATAATTATTTTCCAACTCATCAACTTCTTTACCTGTGATAACTTTTTTATCTGATAGTTTTCTAAGAAGTTCAAGCTCTCTTCCTTTTGGAATGTAAAAAAGCTTTGGAAGGAAAACAACTTCGTGGAATTCTTCATTCATGTAATAAATTTCACATTCTGTAAGAATGCCTGCCAGTGCTGTGGCAATTACATGGGCTTTAAGTCCACCTGTGGGATTGAAAAATACTTTGTAACCTTCTTTTTGTTTCTTTTTTGCAAGATAAATCAATCTGTCAAGAAGTTCTGAAACTCCAAGCTTAAATTTGTCAATTGCGTAAGAAGTCTCATAATACTTTGCCTCCCAGAAATATCCACTTACTTCATAGGGAGTATAAATAGAAAATCCATAATCTTTAAGGAATTGTTCAATTGCCCGCCTACAAAGTTCATTTGAGGCAGTTTTAGTTCCAAATAAATAAACCTCAATATTGGATACGGGTTTATCCCCAACCACTCTTAAAAATGTGTTCATCTCTGCGGAGTTTTTCATTGGGTCTGATTTAAGAAAACCCACAAGTTTTTGAATTTCACTGGGAGAATTAAGAAGACTTTGCCAGTGCTCTTCATCAGAAATTTTTTTATCTAAAAAGAAACCTTGCTTTTGAGCATTTGTAAGAAGGGATATACCTGTGCTTATTATATGAAGTTCTTTCATAAATTATTTATTAAAAACACATATCATACTGAAAAGTCAAGAATTTGTCATTGTATGGAATTGCCTACGCCGAAATTTGTGATGACAGAAATACAAAACTCTCAACCCTTTTTAAATGAGGTCATGTTTCCTACCATTACATCATACATTGCAAGGCTTACCAATAAACTGTGATAGGCTGAAAGTATTTGTTCTGCATTAAGGTTTTCCTCAGAGCTCTATACTGCATATACTGCATAGTATCCATCAAATTCCATATCCTTTTGTATAAGGGCTTCATCAAGAATGTATCTGTTTTGTCCTTCTGTCTTTGCACCATGCGGCTTCTTCTGAGATATAGCCTTTTTTGGCAAGCCATTCCGAGAGCTTCTTGATTACGGTGTCAGCAAGCCGCTTGAAATCGCCTCCTGCCATGACCCTGCGTATAAGAAAGTAACCAAGAGGCCTTGATAAGCATAGCCGCTCATACAATCCTCAAACAATTGCTTTGCAGATTAAGTCTATTAAAACTCACGCGGGCACAAAGACACCAACCGTTACGATTCCGTTGACATTGACGAGGAGGGGTTGACAGAAGGTGTTAAAAATGTTTATTATCCAACAAGTTTGGGCGATTAGCTCAGTGGGAGAGCGCTTCCTTCACACGGAAGAGGTCGCAGGTTCAATCCCTGCATCGCCCATTAGATTTTTCAAGGGTTTGTAAAAGTATCACAGTAACAAAGTTTCATAACTGTGTCAGTTTTTGTGTCAGTTGCTCCAAAATCACTATCTTCTGTAATCAGAATCGCATTAAGCTCTTTGCAAGTTTTAAAACTTGTATATCTGAAATTCCTTTAAAATTTTATGATACTAATACTGCAAGTATATCTTCTTTTGTTAGAGGAGGGTATGCTTCAAGAAGTTCTTCTATTGTCATGCCCTCTGAAAGTTCTCTAAGTATTAGCTCAACTGTAATTCTTGTTCCTTTTATAACTGGTTTGCCAGGCATTATTTCAGGATTGACCGGTTAATTTTTGTTTAAAATAAATTTTATTTCTTCCTTTGTTAAATTATAGAGCTTGTGAATGAGTGTGTCAATTTGTTTTTATTGGTTGGTTTGGTAGAAGCATTTTTTTAATGGTCTATTCTTCTGAGTGCACATGCAGTTGATAATATATACTGAGCATGGGAATTATTAAATGCTACTTATACAAAACCTTTAATAAAAGCTATCAAAAAAAAGAGATTTAAAACTTCTTCAACCTTTGATAAAATTAATTAATGGAACTTACAATATATAAAAATGTAGAACTTCATGAGCCAAAATTTATTATAGGACTTGATGGATGGGCGAATGCGGGAAAGGTTTCCACAAATGTTGTCATTTATCTTATAAACAAGTTAAAAGCAGAAAAATTCGCTGAAATAAAATCCGACCTGTTTTACATTCTGGGTTTAAATAGACCACAGGTTTCAATAACAGAAGGACTGGTAAGAGAATTCAGCTTTCCTAAGAATTATCTCTATTTTGCTAAAGATAAAAAAACTTTAAAAGATTTTATCTTCCTTCTCGGACATGAACCTGATATAAGATGGGCAGAATATGCTGATAGTGTTTTCCATATAGCAAAATTATATAATGTGAAAAAAATAATCACTATTGGAGGATTTGCGGACTATATCCTTCATACAGCAGAGCCTCCTGTTTCAGCTGTTGTAAATACCGAAAATATGAAAGCTCATATGCAAGAATTTTCTGTAGAATTTATTGACTACAATGGACCTGCTTCACTGCATTCCTTTTTTCATCTCAGAAAAGACATAGAAATAGTAACCCTCTGGGGAAGCGTACCTGTTTATCTAACACAAAGTCCAAAAAGTTATTATTCAGTATTAAAAGTGCTTCTTGCTGTCTCGGAAATGAATATTGATATTGAAGATATGAAAGAAGCTGCGGAAAAAGTGGATGAAAAAATTGAAGAAATTATAGCACAAAACCCCCATCTTAAAGAACTTGTGGAAAATTTGAAGGAATTGCAAAATGAAAGAAAACCTTCAAGGCAGGAGATAGAAAACTTAATAAAGGAAATAGAGGAGTTTTTTAAAAAACAAAAAGGAGAAGGTTATGAAGGTAGCAATCCTTTACTCTGATGAAATAAGACAGTATGATTTTGGAATAGGACACCCATTCAGGGCAAGTCGTTTCAAAATATTCATTGATTTTTTGAGGAATAACCTGCCGGAAAATGACAATTATATAATTATTGAATCTCAACCAGTTACTGATGAAGACTTACTGCTTATCTGCACAGAGGATTACATAGATTTTGTTAAAAATTTTTATGAGGCTGCTTATCACGGTATTACTTATCCATTAGAGGTATTCTTTAATAAATTCCTCAGTCTTGATAATATTCCAGGAGAGAATCCTGGAAATATAGAAAAATCAGCAAGACTGATTGTTGGTCAGATGAAAAATGCGTGTGACCTTGTTCAGGAGGGAACTTACAAGAAAGTTGTTTCAATTGGTGGAGGACTTCATCATGCAAAACCATCTTTTGGTGAAGGATTCTGCGTTTACAACGATATTGCTTTTGGTGCAAAGTATTTAATTGAAAAACACTTGCTTGAAAGAATTTTGATTCTTGATACAGATGCCCATGCTGGAAACGGAACAATGCAGTATTTTTATGATGACCCAAAAGTTCTTTTTATTGATATTCATCAGGACCCTGCAACAATTTATCCGGGAACAGGATTTATATCACAAATAGGAGAAGGCAGAGGAAAGGGTTTTACTGTGAACTGTCCTCTGCCACCTGGTGCTGGATGGGATTCATATCAGTATATTTTTGATAATATTGTGTTTCCCTTGGCAGAGGAGTTTAAACCACAAATTATAATAAGAAATGGTGGAACAGATCCGTATTGGAATGATTCATTAACATATCTTGGCTTGACAGTATCTGATTTCAGAAAGATAGGAGAGTGTCTCAGAGAAATGTCAAAAACATGTGATGGCAAAGTAATAGATGCTATTGCTTCAGGATACAATGAAAGAGCTATTGCACCTGGATGGCTCTCATTAATATGTGGACTGGCAGATATAGAACTGAAAATTGAAGAACCAGAACCTGTACCAAGCGAATATTTTAAAGATTATAAACTGCAGGACACAATGGAGATGGTGAAAAAACTCAAAAACAATCTGAAAGATCACTGGAAATGCATGTGTTAATTGCTTTTATTTTCTGCTGTGTGGTAAATTTTTTCAGTTTTTGAAAACTTTAGCAGGAGGTAAAAAAAATGAAAGTGACTTTATCTGTTATCAAGGCAGACATTGGTGGATATGTAGGACATTCAGGTTCACATCCTAATATTTTAAACACAGCCAGACAGATTCTTCAAAAAGCTAAGGAAAAGAAATTAATTTTTGACTTTTCTGTATTAAGCTGTGGAGATGATCTGGAATTAATCATGACACACAATAAGGGAACAGAAAATACAGAAATTCATAATCTCGCATGGAATACATTTGTTGAATGCACCAAAGTTGCAAAAAATCTTAAACTTTATGGTGCAGGACAGGATCTTCTTTCAGACAGTTTTGCAGGAACAGTAAGGGGTATGGGGCCTGGATTTGCAGAGATAGAGTTTGAAGAAAGAAAAAGCGAGCCTGTTGTTATTTTTATGGCTGATAAAACTTCTCCGGGAGCCTGGAATCTCCCTCTATTTAAGATATTTGCAGATCCATTTAATACTGCAGGTCTGGTTATTGACCCATCAATGCGTAAAGGTTTCATATTTCAGATTCTTGATGTATTTGAAGACAGAATTTATACTCTTTCCTGTCCAGAAGACATATATGATCTTTTAGCTTTAATTGGAGCTGTTGGAAGATATGTAATCAAAACAGTTTATAAAAAGGGAAGCAATGAAGTTGTAGCAGCTGCATCAACCCAGAAACTGGGACTAATGGCAGGAAAATATGTAGGTAAAGATGACCCTGTTCTGATTGTTAGAAGCCAGAGCGGTTTCCCGGCAATCGGTGAAATACTTGAGCCATTCTCCACCCCATATCTTGTTGAAGGATGGATGAGAGGTTCGCATCATGGTCCACTTATGCCTGTGGCATTCCATCAAGCAAATCCAACTCGGTTTGATGGTCCTCCAAGAGTAATAGCTGCAGGATTTCAAATCACTAATGGAGTGTTGATTGGTCCAAGAGACATGTTTGATGATCCAAGCTTTGATGAGGCAAGAAAAAGAGCAAATGATATTGCCAATTACATTAGAAAACATGGTCCTTTTGAACCTCATAGATTGAGTCTTTCTGATATGGAGTATACAACACTTCCAGAGGTTTTAAAGCTCATATTTGAGGAAATCAAATTTGAAATTCCGAGAAAGACAGAACTTGAAGAAAAAATTAAGAAAAAATACAGATTTTTAAAGGATGTAAGGGTGGTTGTTACAGAAGGTGCTACTTTTCACCAGGTTCTGAAGGTTATTGCTAAAGAAGCAGCGAATTACTTTGAAAAGATAGCAAAGGATGGAATGAAAATAGGTGTTGGATGCGGAAGAACAATAGGAAACCTTATAGCAAATCTCACACCAAAGATGTTCTCAGGTTTAAAAATCTATCCCCTGTCAGTAACTCCAACACTTGAAGCTGTTGAGTTTTCATCAAATGTTCTTGTCGGGCAGATGGCAGGTAAATACCCTGACTCATCAGCATTCAATCTTCCTTCAATTCCTGTGGCAAGCTATAAAGAATACAAAGAAAAATATTTGGTAAACCCTGATGTGAAAAAAATCTACGATGAAAGCCATGATGTTGATATATTCCTTGTTGGAATCGGCGCTGTTGAATTTAAAACCCCCGGATTTGCACATATTGCTTATATGTACAAAAAACTCACTCCAGATAAGCTAAGAAAAAAAGGAGTTTTAGCAGAGATAAACTTCTTCCCTCTTTATAAAGATGGAACTCCTCTAACAGAGTCAGAAAAAGCTGAGAATGTTCTTAAAGAATTGGCAAACAGAATCGTTGGAGTGAGTCTTAGCAGACTTAAAGAAATGGCAAAAACACCTGGAAAATATGTGGTTGCGGTTTCAGGAGGCATGGAAAAGGTGGAAGCAATAAAAACCGCCTTAAAGGGAAAATACTTCAATGTTCTTATAACAGATTCCTATGTTGCTGAAAGAATACTGGAGGATTGAGAAACCCTTTTATGCACAGACATCTAAAACTGAGACTGTATGAAGCCCTTAAAAAAATTGTCCCGGAATCAAAAGAGGAACTGATAGAAATTGAAGTGCCGAAAAATGAAGAGTTTGGAGACTTAAGCAGTCCTGTTGCAATGGAGATGGCAAAAATACTTAAAAGGCCTCCCCAAAGTATTGCAGAAAAAATAATTTCAAACATTAATACAGACATCTTTGAATCAGTTAGTGTTGCGGGTCAGGGATTTATAAATTTCAAATTTAAAAATGAATTTATATTTTCTCAATTTTCAGAACTCTTAACAAAACGAGAATCTTTCCTCATCCATAACATTGGAAAAGGCAGAAAAATTCAGATTGAGTTCGTAAGCGCAAATCCAACAGGGCCTCTTCATCTGGGTCATGGAAGAGGAGCTGCCATAGGCAGTGCGCTCACTAATATTTTAAGAGAAGCTGGTTATAATGTTTGCGCAGAATACTATATTAATGACGCTGGAAGACAGGTTGAACTTCTTGGACTTAGTGTCTATTTTGCTTTACAGAAATTGTTCGGAAGCCAGCCACAGATACCTCAGGAATGTTACAAGGGAGAATATATAAATGAACTGGCAGAAGAGGCTTACAAGATTTACAGAGATGATTTAAAAAATAAGAGTTTTGAGAGCGTAAACAGCCTTTTGATAGATTTTTCATATAAAAAAATTCTTGATGAAATCAAAAAAGATCTTGAGGATTTTGGAGTTAGATTTGATAGCTGGGTAAGTGAAAGGCAGCTTTACAGTGAGGGAGAGGTTGAGCGTTGCCTTCAGAAGCTTAAGGAGCAGGGATTCATATATGAAAAGGAAGGAGCTCTCTGGTTTCGCTCATCAGCCTTTGGAGATGATAAAGACAGGGTTGTTATGAAAAGTGATGGAACATATACTTATTTTGCTTCTGATATTGCCTATCATAAAAACAAGATTGAAAGAGGATTTGATGAATTGATAAATATCTGGGGTGCTGATCATCATGGATACATTAAAAGAGTGAAAGCTGCTGCTGAAGCACTTGGCATGAGCTCTTCACAGATTAAAATACTTCTTGTTCAGATGGTTAACCTTCTGAGAGAAGGAAAACCTGTGCAGATGTCAAAAAGAGCTGGAACATTTGTCACCCTCAGAGAACTGATTGATGAAATAGGCTCTGATACAACCAAATTTATATTTCTTACGCGAAGACATGATGCCCAACTTGATTTTGACATTGAAGTTGCAAAAAAACAATCCCAGGAAAATCCAGTTTATTATGTTCAGTATGCTCATGCGAGAATTAACAGCATTTTTGAAAAAGCTGGGATAGAACCGGAAGAGTTTCATGGAACTCTCTTCAATGATGATGAATTAAGGATAATTAAAAAAGTATTATTGTATCCGATGATTTTTGAATTGGCTACTGAGATGAGAGAACCTCACAGAATAACTTTTTATCTACAGGAACTTGCTGGATTGTTTCACAGCTATTATCACAAATACAGGGTTATTTCTGAAGATAAAACCTTAACTGATACAAGACTCAGCCTGTGTAAAGCTGTTATGATTGTATTAAAACATGGTCTAAGAATGCTCGGGGTGAAAGCTCCAGAAAAAATGTAATCAGCAGAGCCCGAATTTAATGGCATCTGCCATTTTTACAACCTTATACATGAATCCAACATCATGAACTCTCACAATATTTGCTCCGTTAAGAATTGATGCTACAACAGCTGCTGCAGTTCCCTCAAGACGTCCCTCTGGTGGGGCATCATTCAAGACTTTGCCAATGAAACTTTTTCTTGATACTCCAATCAATATTGGTTTTCCAAGATGAGTAAAATCCTTCAACTTTTTTATTATCTCAAGATTGTGCTCAGGAAGCTTTCCAAAACCGATTCCAGGATCTATAATTATCATGTTTTCCTGAATTCCTGCACTCTTAGCAATAACTATTGATTCTCTTAAATATTCAATAATTTCTGGTATGAGAGCATTATATGAAGGATTTTTCTGCATATCACGTGGAGTTCCCTTAATATGCATAACAATGACAGGAACCCTGTATTTATTCACAATTTCAGGCATCTCAGGGTCAAATCTCAATCCGCTTATATCATTTACAATTGTTGCTCCTGCCTGAATTGCTACCTCTGCAACTCTGGCTTTGTAAGTATCAATTGAAATTGGGACAGAAACTCTCTTAGAAACTGCTTCAATAACTGGAATAACTCTTTTTAATTCTTCATCAACTGTAACAGGTTCTGCTCCAGGACGTGTTGACTCTCCTCCAATATCAATTATGTCTGCACCTTCATCAATCATGCGGATCACATGGTCAATAGCATCCTTTACACTGAAGTATCTTCCACCATCAAAGAAAGAATCTGGAGTGACATTTAGAATTCCCATTAAATAGGTTTTTTTTAGAAAATCAAACTCAAAGTTACGAAAACTGAGTTTCATGCAGCCTTTTTAAGTTCATTGATTATCTCATCTATTTCAGCTGCTTCAAGGGTTTCTCTTTCAAGTAAAGCTTTTGCAATTGCATCAAGAAGATCTCTGTTCTGTTGCAGAAGCTCTTTAGTCTGGCAGTAAGCTTCAGTTACTATTCTCTTTGTTTCCTCATCTATTTCCTCTGCTGTTTTATCTGAGTAATCCCTGTGTTTTGCAATCTCTCTTCCAAGAAATACATGCTCCTCTCTCTTGCCAAATGTAAGAGGCCCCATTCTTTCACTCATCCCCCACTCAGTAACCATCTTACGAGCAAGCTCTGTGGCTCTTTCAAGATCATTTCCAGCTCCTGTTGTCATTGTCTGTAAAGCTATTTCCTCTGCAACCCTGCCTCCAAGAAGAACCTTGAGTGTTCCATAAAGATATTCTTTTGAATATGTATATCTGTCATCAAGCGGTAACTGCTGTGTTACTCCAAGAGCTCTTCCTCTCGGAATAATGCTTACTTTATGAATAGGATCAGCAGCAGGTGTAAGTTTTGCAACAAGTGCGTGTCCTGCTTCATGAAATGCTGTGATTCTTCTTTCTTCTTCAGAAAGAACCATGCTTTTTCTCTCTACTCCCATTAAAACTTTATCCTTTGCAGATTCAAAGTCATTCATGTGAACAGTCTCGCTATTTCTTCTTGCTGCTATCAATGCTGCTTCATTTACAAGATTTGCCAGATCAGCTCCTGAAAATCCTGGAGTTCCTCTTGCAATTTTTTCAAGATCAACATCACTTCCAAGAGGAACATTCTTTGTATGAACTTTGAGAATTTCAAGTCTTCCCTTCACATCTGGAAGTGGAACAACAATCTGACGGTCAAATCTTCCCGGTCTCAAAAGAGCAGGATCAAGAACATCAGGTCTGTTTGTTGCTGCAAGAACAATTATTCCTTCATTGCTTTCAAATCCGTCCATCTCAACAAGAAGCTGATTAAGGGTCTGCTCCCTTTCATCATGCCCTCCACCAAGACCTGCTCCACGCTGTCTGCCAACTGCGTCTATCTCATCAATAAATACAATACAAGGTGAGTTTTTCTTTGCCTGATCAAAAAGATCACGGACTCTGCTTGCACCAACTCCAACAAACATTTCAACGAAATCTGAGCCAGAAATTGAAAAGAAAGGAACACCAGCCTCACCTGCAATTGCTTTTGCTAAAAGGGTTTTCCCTGTGCCTGGAGGACCCACAAGTAGAATACCTTTTGGAATTTTAGCACCAAGTTTTATATATTTCTGAGGATTTGTAAGAAAGTCAACAATTTCTTTTACCTCCTCCTTAACTTCATCAATTCCCGCAACATCTGAAAATGTTACTTTAACTGCTTTGTTTGAAATCATCTTGGCTCTTGCCTTACCGAATGACATTGCACGACTGCTTCCTGCCTGCATCTGCTTCATGAACAGTATCCATAAAAAAACAAGAAAAATAACAGGTCCCCATGATATGAGAAAGTTTACATACCATGGTGTTTCCTGAGGAGGTTTTACAGAGATTTTAACTCCATGTGATGAAAGTTCATTTATAAGGTCTGGATAGTTCAGATAGTAGGTTTTAAACTGTCCACCATCTTTAAATCTTCCTGTTATTGTGTTGTCCTTTATTAAAACTTCCTCCACCTGATTGGTCCGCATTTTTGTTATAAACTCAGAAAATATTATCTCCTTTTCAGTCTTTGTAGGAACACTGAGAATGTTAAAAAGCGCAATTATGCATATACCTATAATTAACCATACTATTAAAGTTTTGAAGTTCCCCTTTGCCTGTCCATTCATAAATTAATTTTAACTTAAAACCTGTATAAAAGTAAAAAAATCAGATAAAATATAAAAAACCTGAAACAGGAGGGAAAATGCAGAATTTAAAAGAAAATTTTTATCGGCTTTTACATCCAAAAATTGTTTTTTTACTCACATCAACAAATAAAAATGGAAAGGATAATGTTATGGCATGTGCATGGGCTACTCCTGCATCTGAAGAACCACCAAGAGTGATTGTATGTGTTTCAAAAGAACATTATACTGCTGAGTTAATTCTTGAAACAGGGGAATTTGCCATAAATATTCCAACAAAAGACATGGTTAAAGCTATATGGATATGTGGAAGTAAATCAGGAAGAAAGATTGATAAATTCAAGGAAGCAAAACTTAAAAAACTTCAGGCAAGCAAGGTCTCAGCTCCTCTCATAGAAGGATGTGCTGGTTTTATTGAATGCAAACTTAAGGATGTCATAGATGCAGGTGAATGTCATGCTTTTTTAGCTGATGTTGTTTCATGTACGGTTGATGGAAAATATTTTAAAAAAGGAGTATGGACTCCTGAAATCATTCCAATGCATCTTGGAGGGAAAAATATCGTTTATTTCAATTTTTAAGGATGAAAAAATAAACTGAGATTTTTTAAAATATGGCTATGCTCAGATTCCTCACAGCTGGAGAATCACACGGAAGAGGACTTATCGGCATAATAGAAGGCATGCCAGCGGGTATACCTCTCTCAAAGAATGATATTGACATAGAGCTTAAAAGAAGACAGACAGGTTATGGCAGGGGAGCGAGAATGAAAATAGAGTCTGATGAGGTGGAAATTCTATCAGGTGTAAGATGGGGAAAAACACTCGGCTCTCCGATTGCTCTTTTTATTAGAAATCGTGACTGGGAAAACTGGGAAAAAGCAATGAATCCTGATAAAACCTTTGAAGGCTTAATTCCTTCCTTAACAAAACCAAGACCAGGTCACGCTGATCTTGCAGGATTTCTTAAATACCATCACAGTGATATTCGTAATGTTCTTGAAAGGTCTTCAGCAAGAGAAACAGCAATAAGAGTTGCTATCGGAGCTGTCGCAAAACAGTTTCTTTCACAGTTCAACATAAAAATTGGAAGTTTCGTTACAGGAGTAGGCTCTGCATGGAAGGATATTGAAACGGCTTATTTAAGTGAAGATGAACTCTTAGAGCTTTCAGACAAAGCAAACTCTTCAGATGTTAGATGTCCGTGGAAAGAACTTGAGACAGAAATTATAAATGTCATTGACACTGCAATGAAAAATGCAGATACAGTGGGAGGCTTCTTTATAGTTTTTGCTACCGGCGTTCCTGTTGGTCTTGGAAGCCATGTTCACTGGGATAGAAAACTTGATGCAAGAATTGCTAAAGGATTGATGAGCATTCAGGCAATAAAAGCAGTTGAAATTGGTGATGGTATTAAACTTGGAAAGCATTCAGGTTCAGAGGCAATGGATGAAATTTTTTATGAAAGATTCTTTTACAGAAAAACAAATCACATGGGTGGAATTGAAGGAGGAATATCAAATGGAATGCCTGTAATTGTAAGGGCAACAATGAAACCCATTCCAACCCTGAAAAAACCTCTCAAGTCAGTGGATGTTTTCACAAAACAGACTGCATTGGCAACCTATGAGAGAGCAGATGTATGTGCTGTTCCCGCTGCCAGTGTTATTGGTGAAGCTGTTTTGGCATGGCATATTGCAGAGGCTTTCCTGGAAAAATTTGGTGGAGACAGCCTTGATGAAGTCACTGCAAGTTTTCATTCATACAAAAAAATGATAATGGAAAGATGAAAATCTGTATTTTACTGATTATATTGTTATTTATTATTATCCCAACATCTACATTATCCCAGCATGCTTTGATTGATGAACTTATACAGGGCAGGAACGCTTTAAAATCTAAAGATTATTTAAATGCAGAACAGTGCCTTACAAAGATTCTGCCTGAATTTAAGGAGATAGGAGATTACATTTTATTCTGGCGCGCAAAAGCCCGCATGGGGATGAATAAATATGAAGAAGCTTTAAAAGATATAGAAATTCTAAAGAAAAATTACCCACATTCTCCACTCCTTAAAAAGAGCAGAAAGGAAGAGATTGAGATCGCAAAAAAGCTTGATTTGGCTAATATTGAGCGAATTTATGAGTCTTTCATCAATGATTATCCAGATGAAACAGAAATAAAATTTGAATATGCTCTTTATCTTAAAGATTTGGGCAAAACAGAAAGAGCAAAAAAATTATTAAAGGAAATTTTTGTAACAGCTACATTACTTGCTGACAGGGCAGAAAAAGAATTATCTGAAAATGATATAACAGTAAATGATCTGATAAAAAAGGCTAAAGCTTTAAACAATGCATATCTTTTTAAAAAAGCAGAAAAATATTTGAGAGATGCTATTTCAAAGGCAAATCCCTCCCAGCTATTAGAAGTCTTATCAACACTTGGTTATTCTCTTTTTATGCAAAAAAAATACTCTGAGTCAGCGGAAATTTTCAAAAAGTGTTCAGAGCATTACTGGAGAGCAAGAGCACTTGTCAGGGCAGGGGATTTTGAAACCTTTGAAAAAGAACTACCTGAGTATATCAGATTAAAAGACTCAAGAATTTCTGATGTGCTTATAAATTACGCAAATATTAAAAGAAGAGCAGGCGAAACTGATGAGGCAGTAAAAATTCTTAAAATGGTTAACTCACAATATCCATCCTCAAAAGAAGAAAGTTTGTGGTATCTTGGTTGGATACATTACATAACAGGAGAACTTGATAAAGCAAAACAGATTTTTCAGGAACTTTATCTATTACATGGAAAGCTCAAATATTTTTACTGGCTTGAAAAGGTTAATGAATTAAAGGGTGTAATGAAAACAAAGGAGTATTCAGTATCATTCAGACCTGGTGATATTTATTCATATCTGCTGTATATGAAAGGTAAAGTTTCTTTTATTCCAGAGTCTGTTTCTATCTCACCAAAATCAATTATTCCAAAAAGAATTGACACACTTTTAAGAGCTGGCTTTAGAGAAGAAGCCTTACAGGAGATTAAGATAAAATTGAATGACAGCGGAGAAATTGAAAATATCCCCTTAATGAGCAAGCTTTTATATGAACTCGGAGATTATCCCACATCAGTAAGATTGATCTCAAAAATTCCTAATAGCTTCAGTTATCAAGATCTGTTATATCCTCAGGTTTACAGAGACACTGTTTTAAAAGCTTCAAATCAATTTAATATAGACCCCTGTTTAATTTTTGCAATAATGAGAGAAGAATCAAGATTTGACAGACAGGCTCAATCTCCTGCAGGTGCCATAGGAGTAATGCAACTTATGCTGAATACAGCTAAAAAGGAGGGGAAAAAGATAGGGATTTCAGTTGATTCAAATACAGAGCTATTTGATTCAGATAAAAATATCCTTATTGGCAGTTTTCATCTAAAAAATCTTATTGAAAAATTTGGTAGCACAGTATTTGCCATTGCTGCATACAATGCAGGTGAGAAAGCTGTCTCTTCATGGATTAAAAGCACCACATACAGAGACATTGATGAATTCATTGAAGACATTCCATACAGTGAAACAAAAGCTTATGTAAAAAGAGTTCTTACATCTTATTTTGAGTATCTAAGGATTAATAAGGCTCTGACTGATGAAACTATTTCAAAAATAATAAAAGTTAAAGGAGGTAGATCATGATTGAAGAAAAAATTGTAATGGCTCTTGAAAAAATTAAAATACTCAAACAGGAGAAGGAGGAATTACAAAAAAAGGTAAATACTCTGGAAGAAGCCTTAAGAGCCAAAAATCAGGAAATTGAAAACCTTTTATCTGAGAGGGATGCAATCAGAAATCAGATAGAAGAACTTCTGAAAGAACTTGACCTGGAGGCAAATGTATAAAACAGAAGTTTATATACTTGGACAGAAATACACCATAAAAGGACAAAAACCACCTGAATACATACAGAGGCTGGCTACCTATGTTGATGAAAAACTGAGGAAGGTTCATGAGCAAAATCCTGCGCTTCCTCCTCTGAGGGCTGCCATCCTCGCCTGTTTTTATTTGGCAGATGAGATTTATGAAGTAAAAGAAGACTGTGAAGATACAAAAAAGAAGCTTAAAGAGCTTGAAGAAAAAACAAATGAATTACTTTTACTTCTTGATTAAATCTTTTCTTCTGTCAATAGCATATCTTTTGCCTTCCTGTTTCTTGGCAACAGATTTCATTACAGAGGCAGCCTCTGCCATCTCACTGAAATGTCTGAAAGTTCTGTAACGGGTGGAAGTTATTCCAACTGAAACTGTCATAATCGGATAAAAACAAATTTTGCCTTCCCTGTCAACAGATTCTATATAGCCTTTTCTTATTTCCTCTTCATCATAAAAATTAATGATCAAATTGTCAAAAATATTAATTATTTTCTGTGTTGTAGATTCAATCTTTTCATGATCCATTATATAAACAAAATCATCTCCTCCTATGTGCCCTACAAAACAGCCTGATGGCTGCTCAGTCCTGACAATATTGAGTATGAGTCTTCCAAGCATTTTTATTACATCATCACCCCTTGAAAATCCATATTTATCATTGAATGGTTTAAAATTATCCAGATCTGCATAGGCAAGAGCGAAGATTTCTTTTCTGTCAAGTCTTTTCTGAATCTCTTTCTGAATAACAAGATTACCAGGAAGTTTTGTTAATGGATTGGTTGCCATAACCCTTTCAACTCTTTCAAAAGAAAGATTAATTCTCATGAGGAGGTCTATCTCCAAATTATTAATTCTTATATAATCATCAACAAAAAAACTTTTCCATTCTTCTGTATAAAAATCCGGGGAAACTATTGCTATTACATTAATTGATACAAACAGAGGATCACTTTTCAGGGTGTTTATGATGGATAATTCAGTTGCAGGACTGGTTATTGCTTCCACTACAACTAAATTTGGAATTTCATCATAAATTATTTGAAGAGCTTCCTTCTGTTCCTCAAAAAATTGAACTTCATAAGAAGAATTGAAAAAAATTTTCTCTGTTATTTTCTTTATCTCTTCGTTTTTTACAATAACAATAACTTTTTTACTCATCAGAAAAGAAGATTTCTCCTGAAGCATTCACAGGCTCTTCTGCTTCTCTGAATATCTCAATTATTTCTTCCTCTTTAAAATTTAAAATTTCTGATAAAGAAGGGTGGACTGATGGAACATAAACCTCTCCTGAGTATCCAACCCCTCTTGATAGAGCAAAAGTATTTGCAAGATGAACAACAGCGGTTTCCATTTTAAATTTTTCACTCATCTGAGGTCTGTGATGATACATCATAGGTTCTATTAATTTTAAAGGAAAATTCCATTTTTTTGCTATGATTCCTCCAACTTCTGCATGAGTTATCCCGAAATTTTCTCTTTCAACCTCATAAAGAAGTCTTTCTCCGCCCTGGACTGAATCTATTATTTTTAAGTATTCATCTTTTAGTGCTATTATGAGAATAACCTTTCCAATGTCATGTAAAAGTCCTCCAATTGATATTTCTTCAGGAGACTGAAGTTCCTTTTTTATTGCTATAATTCTTGCAAATATAGCTGTTGAAAGTGAATGCTCCCACAGACCTATCATGCTTTTTTTCATTATTTCAAATACAGAAACACCTAAGAGAAGCCCCTTTACAGCATTCAATCCAAGAATCACCATTGCATGACTTACTGAGGATATTCTTCCAGGAAATCCATAAACAGGAGAATTAACCATCTTAAGAATTCTGGCAGTTAGAGATGGATCAGAGGAGACAAAATCCGTAATTTTTTGAAGTGATACCTTGGGATCTTCTATAACTGATAAAATTTTTTTCAAAATTGGAGGAATTGTTGGCAAACTTTCTATTTTTTCAACTCTTGCAATTACTTCCCTGGCATTCATTTGTAAAGTTCCTCAATATATGTCTTCAATGCTCTTTTAATTAAAAGAGTATAAGGGTCATCTGCCTTTTTAAATCTTTTCTCAATACCTTCAAAAACTTCCTCCTTAGGAGGCATTTCCTTTTCTCCCTCAACATATATAACACTTATATTCATCATTGAAAGTTTGTCTATTAATGACTCATTTAGCTCCCTGCCCGCAGGAATAATAATCATTCCTGCCTCGTTAACCACATCCTTTACTATTTTCATTCCTGGTTTTGCTTTATCAATTGGGATTTTCATCATTGTTAAATTATATCCTGAATATCAAGTTTTATATGTAATTCCTTCAACTGTTTTGAATCAACCTCTGTCGGAGCTTCACTCAGCGGACAGAAAGCTTTCTGTGTCTTTGGAAATGCTATCACATCTCTCAAAGAGTTTGCACCTGTCATAAGCATAACAAGTCTGTCAAGCCCGAGTGCAATTCCACCATGAGGAGGTGCTCCGTAGGTTAAAGCTTCAAGAAGAAAACCAAATCTTTTCTTAACCTCTTCCTGAGAAATTCCAAGAATACTGAATATCTTCTTCTGAACATCTGCTCTATGAATCCTTATACTTCCGCCACCAAGCTCATATCCATTAAGAACAATATCATAAGCTTTTGCCTTGATATCCCTGAGCGGTCCTTGAGGGTCTCTGAAGCTTTCTTCAGATATATTTAAAAGTTGCTCAATATAGATGTCTTCAGGACTGGTAAATGGATGATGCATGCTGGTAAATCTTTTTTCCTCCTCATCCCACTCAAAAAGAGGAAAATTCAATATCCATGTAAAACAAAAACCTTCTCTCTTAATTTTAGCCATTTCAGCTATTTCAATTCTGAACTTTCCCAGAACATCATTTGCTACAGACTGCCTGTCAGCAATAAAAAGAATCATATCTCCAGCCTCTGCACCCACTTTTTCAGCAACCTTTGAGATTATTTCTTCTGGAAAGAACTTCACAACTGGAGATTCAAAACCATTTTTAATCTTTATCCAGGCAAGTCCTTTTGCACCGAATGACTGTGCCTTTTCTGTAAGTTTATCTATCTCACTACGTGTTAGTGTAGCATAGCCTTTTGCTGTGATTGCTTTTACAACACCTCCTTTTCCCAGTGTATCAAGAAAAACTTTAAACTGAGAATTTTTAACAATTTCGCTTACATCATGAATCTCAAGCCCGAATCTCAAATCTGGTTTATCAGAGCCGTATTTGTTCATTGCTTCCTCATATGTAAGTCTTTTAAAGGGACGTTCAAGTTCAACTGAAAGAACTTCTTTAAAACAGTATGAAAGCATCTCTTCAACAATTTCCATGATATCTTCTGGTTGTACAAATGACATCTCAAGGTCAACTTGGGTAAACTCTGGCTGACGGTCTGCCCTCAGATCCTCGTCTCTGAAACAGCGAACAATCTGAAAATATCTGTCAAATCCTGAAATCATAAGAATCTGTTTAAAAAGCTGAGGTGACTGAGGAAGTGCATAGAATGTTCCTGGATTTAGCCTGCTTGGAACAAGAAAATCCCTTGCTCCTTCAGGCGTTGATTTTGTTAACATAGGAGTCTCTATCTCAATAAATCCCCTGCTGTCAAAAAACTTTCTCATCGCCGTTGTTACTTTATGTCTTATAAGAAAATTTCTCTGCATCTCCTCTCTGCGAAGGTCAAGATATCTGTATTTCAGTCTTAAAAGCTCGGCAATCTGTTCAGCCTCATCTACCTGAAAAGGTAAAGGCTTTGAAATGTTTAATATTTCAAGCTCACAAGCCCACAGTTCAACATTTCCTGTTTTTAACTCAGGATTTTCAGTTCCCTCAGGTCTCCTTCTGAGAATACCCTTTACTCTGATAACATATTCATTTCTCAAGTTATGAGCTTTCTCGTGTGTTTGTGCTGATATTTCCGGACTGAAAACTATCTGAATAATGCCGGTTCTATCTCTTAAATCAACAAAAATTAAACCTCCATGGTCTCTTCTGCGAAAAACCCATCCACAGAGTCTGAGTTCCTTGCCTATTTCTTCTTCTTTTACCTCTGCACAGTATTTATCCCGAATCATCTGTCCTCCGCTTTTAAGATTTCATCAAGTTTTTATTATATC
>Ga0136652_1000503_pt1 | contig 18774 bp, 16 predicted proteins | sample ConPoolayeEmetaG_FD_94864 | JGI IMG/M metagenome (GOLD analysis project Ga0136652, IMG submission 94864) | Hot spring microbial mat communities from California, USA to study Microbial Dark Matter (Phase II) - Cone Pool mat layer E metaG... ...
CCCTCTCCGCGAAAGACGCCCCCAGGAATTCTTTCTTAGCCATTAAATCCCCCTACCCCCTTTGAACAATCAAAGGGGGCCTGAGAAAAGGTGGGCGTCTTTCGAGCAGGCCGGAGGGGAACACCGGTGAGCGTCTCGGGTAAGGTCGGCCCCCGAACCACGCCACCCCTCGGGTGCACTCGCTATCGTGATAATTTGCTACAAGATCAAGGACTTTCGCTTGATGATAATTCTCTAGCGGCAAATTTGGGTCTATCTTGTCGCTTGCTTTTATTAGTATCGTTGTGAACAAGAAGAGAGAAGAGGAGATTCGTCTGGCGGTTGTTTTTGCTGCCGGATTTTGGCCATGGTCTCGATTTGGCGACTCAGCCACGTCCAGAGCTTCTTGTGGAAATCGGCACTCCCCGGACTCCTGGCCAGGCGAGAAGGGAGACTCTGAGCGCTCTTTTCCTCGGGCCTGAAGCGAACCAGGTTTTCGGGAGTGTAGAGGTCGGGGTACTCGGGATGGAACTGGACCCCGAGGACATGGGGAAAACGGCGGTGTTCGATCGCTTCCGCTACCTTGCCGTCGAGAGAGTAGGCGATGATGCGAACATCCTTACCCAATTTCTCGATGTGCTGGTGATGCTCTGAAATGACCAGCGGCTTATCTTCCGGTTGACAGCCCATCTCGGTGCAGAATTTTCCGTCGGCGACGAGCCGGATGGGGTGGAGGATGTAGGAAGAATAACCCAGATGGGGAGCCAGCCGAAAGAAGGGGTTGACGTGCCAGGTTTCTTCTCCCGAGGCGATGATGTCCTCAAGCCACCCTTTTCCATAGACTTCTGACCAGATATCCTGGGTGAGTGTCCCTCCGGTGGCGACATTGAGGCTCTGACTTCCCAGACAGATTCCCAGGATGGGAAAATCAGGCCGCTTCTCGAGGAGCGGAGAAAAAGACTCGTTCTGATACCCGCCGAGAAGGTGGAAGAGGAATGATAGCTCCAAGAAATGCCGGTAAGGGTCGACAATCTCTGTGAGAAGGCTGGTCTTTTTTTTATAGAGATAAGGCGGGATATCAGGCCCGCCGAAGAAAATGAGGCCGTCGATTTTCTGGAAGATGGCCTCGAATTCGGGCGTGCAGGGATTTCTTGCGAAAAGCGTCTCTTCCGAGAGCTCTCCGGACACGGGAAAGAAGGAAAACCAGTCCAGATGACTCGAGCGGACATATTCTCTGGCCTGGGTGTAATCCGTGAGCTGTTTCTCGTGGTAGACTCCGACGACAGAAAGCCGGGGGAGGAGAAGAAGCCCTTTCTCACGGAGAGTCCTCAGGGCTTTAATGGTTCCCATGGAAGGATGGAGAATGGCGACCGTGATTGAAGAATCGAAATCAGCGAGTGGAGGAAGAGATGATTTCTTCCCTGCCCAAGAACCTATGGGCAAGGCGATGAAGATGAGGACAAGAACAATGGTAAGCTTTTTTCGCTTCATCTCGCGCCTTCAACTGGCCACTAAGCTCTTCAGGCTGCGGACCAGGACGGCCTCGACCAGGGCCATCTTGAAGCCGTTTTCCCGGAGGGGCTTTGCCTCTTCCAGGGCAATGGCCGAAGCTTCCTGGATAAGGCCTTCCGTCAGTCTTTTCCCGGCGATTGCATTTTCCACCTTTTCCAAACGCCAGGGGATGGGAGCGACCCCGCCAAGGACGATTCTTGGGTTGTTCAGGCCTTGGCCAGAGACAATCCCGCGGCTGGCGGCGGAGACGAGGGCGAAATCCCATGCATTTCGCTCTTGGAGTTTCAGGTAGTTGCTTTTCTCGCCCTTTTTCGGCGGTGGAAGACGAACCTCGCCGAGGATTTCATCTGGAGCTAAGATGCTCTCCCGCCTCACGTTAGCTGAGGGGAGAATGTAAAAATCAGCCAGCGGCACAACCTTCTGTCCCTTCGGGGAGAGAATGAGGATTTCTGCGTCCAAAGCTATTAACGCGGGCGCCAAATCGGAGGGAAAGACGATGTGACAGATCCCACCGCCAAAAATGGCGTGGTACTTATTTCTTCCTGTGGCGGCAAAACATTGCTTCCCACCCTTCTTGCGACAGAGAAAATTTGCATCCCGGTAGTACCAGCAGCGGGGTCTCTGGCAAAGATTGCCGCCGACCGTCCCCATGTGGCGGAGCTGAGGGGTAGCCACCGAGGAGGCAGCTTGGTGAAGGACAGGATAATTGCGCCGGATGGTCGGGTCCGAGGCGAGCGCGGCTAACGACGTCGTGGCGCCGACACGAAGGCCGCCTCTCTCCTGGGTGATAAAGGCTAACCCGTCGATAGCCTTGAGGTCGACAATGAGCTCGGGCTCGACAACGCCCTCCTTGATTTCGGTGAGGAGGTCGGTTCCACCAGCCATTAGATAAGTTCTTTCCCTTTTTTCAGAAAGGATGGCCAGCGCTTCTTCCACAGTCCTGGGCTCGGCTAACCTGAAATTTTTCATGGGTTCGCCTCCTTTTTCTTGAGAGCGGCCAAAACGCGGTCGGGGGTCATCGGGATTTCCCGGAGATGGACGCCGATGGCGTTGTAAACGGCGTTGGCGATGGCGGCGGCGATGGGAATGCGCGGTGGCTCTCCGAGGCCTTTGGTGCCAAGGTTATTGATTCGGGGGTCGACCATATCCACGAAGAGGGGCGTAATTTCGGGGACATCCATCGTCGTCGCTATTTTGTAGCTCTGAAGGTTCGGGTTCACCATCTGGCCTGTGCTTTCGTCGATGAGGCGCTCCTCGAACAGGGAGGCGCTTGTTCCCTGGATGATGCCACCCACGACCTGGCTTTCGGCCGTCAGCCGGTTGATGACGCGCCCCACCTCATGGGCAGCGACGACGTTGAGCACTTTCACCTGGCCGGTTTGGACATCGACTTCGACTTCGACAAAGTGAGCTCCGAAGCTGTTATAAGCGAAGCCGCCAGGAAGGTCGCCCCTGATACCGTGGAATACAGCCTCCCGTCTCAGCTCGCGCGCCGCTTCGGCAAAGGAGATGGACCGCTCAGGATTGTCCTTGACCTTTACTCTTCCATTCTCGAGAACGATATCACCCGGTGAAGCTTCTAATTTTTTGGCGGCAAGTTTTTTGAGCTCTGCGGCAGCTTGCATCGCCGCCTCCCGCACAGCTGGCGCCACGGACGGGGTGGTCTGGCTACCCCCCGAGCTGGGGGCCCAGGGATAAACCGTATCGCCGATTTTGACCGTGACCGCCTCGGGCTTGAGTCCGAGTGTCTCAGCGACGATAGTCGCCATGTAGGTGCGGGTCCCCGTTCCGATATCCTGAGTTCCTGAAACGACCTCGACGCTTCCGTCGCGGTGGATTTTCACGTCGGCCAGGGTGCCCGGAACACCAGCTCCCCACCAGATCTGGCTGGCCATTCCGAGGCCGCGGCGTTTTACCCCCTGGGTTTCCCCTGGCTTTTTGTTCCGGCGGGACCAGCCTATCTTCTTGGCCCCGAGCTCATAGCACTGGAGTAAACCCTTGGACGAGTAAGGAAGACCCGTGTCACCCTGGTTGGCCGTAGTGCAATTTTTCTTGCGGAGCTCCAGAGGGTCAAGCCCCAACTCCGCGGCCAGCTCGTCGAGGAATCCTTCTAAGGCGAACGTCCCCTGGACATGGCCAGGAGCCCGGGTCGGTCTCGAAGCACAGGTATGCGTGTAGACAGTGTATTCTTCCACCTTGACGTTGGGACATCTATAGATGTCGATGAGAGGCTCGGAGCTTCGATCCCCGCGGCCGATTCCGCCACAGGTGTAATTGGTCATGGACAAGGCAAGGAGGGTTCCGTCTTTCTTGGCGCCTCCTTTGATGGTGATCAACGTGGAGGGCCTGTTGCCGACGCAAAGGGAATTCTCCCGCCGGGAGAGCGTGATTTTGACCGGTCGACCCGTTTGTCTGGCTAAGCGGGCGGCGATAACGGTGTGGTCGTTCACGCCCAGTTTGCTTCCAAAACCTCCGCCCATATACGTTTTGATGACCCGCACCTTGCTGGCCGGGATGTTGAGGGCTCGAGCCAAGCCGTCGCGGACGCTGAAAATAGCCTGGGTCGAGTCCCAGACAGTGAGCTGGTCCTCGTCCCACTTGGCGATGCTGGCGTGAGTCTCGGCTGTGTGATGGATTTCGACGGCTGTTTTGTAAGTTCGCTCGAGGACGACATCGGCCTCGGCGAACCCCTTTTCCACATCGCCACGGCTGTACTCATTGAATTTTTCCACATTTCCAGAGTCATGAACCCGGGGAGCGCCTTCTTCTCTCGCCTTCTCGGGCGAGACGACATGGGGAAGCTGTCTGAATTCGACGCGGATGCGTCGCAGCGCTTCCTCGGCCGCGATTTCCGAAACAGCCGCCACGGCCGCAATGGGCTCCCCCTCGTATTTGACCTGGCCCTCTTTAAGCTGAATGACAGCTTCAACTCCAGGCAAGCTCTGGGCTGCGCTCAGGTCGACGGACATGATTTCGGCTGAAGCATAGGGAGAACGAAGGATTTTGCCATGGAGCAAATGGTCAAAGAAAAGGTCATGGGTATAGCGGGCTTTTCCGGTGACGATGAGGAAGCCATCAAGCCTCGATGTGGGGGTACCGATAAGCTTGAAATCATCCGGTGGGGGCGAGGGTGGCTGTTGACCGTCGGGCTCTCTTCCTTTAGCCAATTCTAGGTAAGCCAGGTTGAGGTCCTTTTCTATTTCTGAAGCATGTTTCCTCATCTTAAGCCTTCCTCATGCGCTGGGATGCGGTGGCCACCGCTTCAAATATTTTTGAATAGTTCCCGCAGCGGCAGAGGTTGCCGCTCAGGGCTGATTTTATTTCGGCCGCTGTTGGCGTTTGATTTTTCTCCAACAGAGCCACCGAGGACATGATGAAGCCGGGTGTGCAGAAGCCACACTGGTAGCCGTCCTTGTCGATAAAAGCCTGCTGGACGGGATGAGGGTTGTCTTCCTTGGCTAAACCTTCCACAGTCGTGACTTTTTTCCCGTCGACCCTCCAGGCGGGGTAGAGGCAGGAATAAACAGGCTGGCCCTCGACAATCACCGTGCAGGCGCCGCATTCGCCGTGACCGCACATTAACTTCGTTCCCGTGAGCTTGAGCTTTCCTCGAAGCACATCAAGGAGCATTTCCCGAGGCTCGACTTCGAGAGAAACAGCCTGGTCGTTGACGGAAAAGGAGATGGACTTCCTCGAAACGATGGACGGTTGAGCCAACTCCTTAGCTAAAGTTTCGGCCGGATGGCTGAGCAGCCTGGAGGCGAGAGCAGTGCCGGCAGCTCCTCCGCCCAGACCTTTGATGAAATCCCTTCGGGTGATGGTTTTTTTCTTTCTTTTAGCTTGTGTTTCCATATTGCCCTCCCTTAGGCAAGCTGGCTATCTCCCGCCGTGGAGGAGGACGATGAGGAGCAGGCAGAGAGCGAGGGTGGCCGGCGAGGCAAGATGGCGGAATGCCTTGCTCTGAAGAAGAGCGTTAGGTGTGGCGGCAGCAGCCAGCACTCTTCGGGCGAGCCCAAAGCCCAGGGGCACGGTGATGAAAGAAAGGGCAATCGCCACCGGCGCATAGTAAAGAGAAAGGGGATAGCTCGTCCCAGGAACCACGCAAGCGGGAATACCGGTTGCATATTTCACCAGTGGGAAGAGGTTCACTGACACCAGTGCGCTGAGGCCGCCGAAGAGGGCGCGGCCGCCGATTTTCTCGATGAGGGTGGTTTTCGTGATGCCCAGAATGACAAGAAAAGCCAGACCTTCTGTCCAGAAAGCGAAAATGGGATTGGCTACAGCGCCATGGCGGATGGGAAGAGAAAGAAGCCAGGCATCGAATATTTTCATCACGGAAACGATGAGGAGAAGCCAGACCAGACTGATGATGCGGCGACTCAATACCCAGGCCGTGCTGAGAAAAAAGAGGGCCACGGCGGTCATCACCGAACCGGAGATGGAGGAAGCGCAGGACCTCAGCCCGACACCGAGCGCCGCTTCGGCCAGGCCCCAGAGGGCGCCAACCATCATGGTTACCATGAAGGGAGAAGGAAGGCGGTTATCAGACATCCTGACCTCCTTATCTTTGGCGATGCTAAACCAGGCTCGCTCTGATTATAGAAAGCCTTCTTTGCTTTGACAATACTTTTTTGTTGGGCACAAGATGGGAGAAATGGGCCCTCCGCGGCGATGCTCGGTTGAGCTAAATTCACGCGTGGCAAAAGTTTTCTCTGGCAAAAGGTCAACAGGTCTTGTCTTCTCCCCTAAGAATCGTCTGGATGATTCATCCCCTCTCCGGTTGACGAGGGCGAGGCTTCGTGGCTATGATAGGAGCGCGATGGCAATCAAAGAAGATGAGGTGATTTTTTATTCCGGATACAAGGGGGAAGAGACGCCGCGCGCCGTGCGCACCGGCGGGCATGAATATCCCGTTGACGAGGTCCTGTGGAGGAAGCGCGTCGTCGACCGAGCTACCGGAAAGATGGTTGAAAGATTTGGCTGTCGAATCGCTGGCCGGGAAATCGAGATAAGGAGAGACGAAACAGGCCGGACTGAGATCCTGCCGCCGGGGATCTTGCCCTGAAATTAACGTCGATAAGAAATTCGCTTCGCGTGAACTTTTTTCCTTTTTAGGGCGTGTATTACCAAGAGGAAGAGCTGGGTAGGTAAGATGGTGCGCCAACAAGAAGAGAATGTAGTTCATGACTATCGTTGATTATAACCACTATTGCACAAAGACCTTCGGGAGCTTGCTCTTTAGCTATGTTTTGCGGCCCGGCACGGTTTTTTCTTTGGAGTCGATTCCAATTATTTAAGAGGGGAAGACGGTCGCTATGAGCGGCTTAACTACGACGTCTTCTTGAAATTTTTTTAGTGGTTGCGGGTTTTGTAGTATGACCTGATAACCTACACCCTACCTTTTCCTCTCTCCATCATCAGAAGGCCATGAAAAGACAGGGGGCCTGTATCATCCGAAATCGCCATGAGAATATCGCCCTCGATGAGAACCGCTTGGCATCCTAAAAAATGAGGACGAGGCAAAGCGAACTGAATTGCTGGGAGACAACAGCTCTCTTTATTGGCAATAGGGAGGAAGCGCCGCGACAGACCGGTTCGGGAATTCCCATTGACGATTTTGGGTGTTAAGAAGATGAGCCCTGAGGTCGGGTGAAGGGCGAAATTGCAAGTTTGCGGCATGGACGCAGAATGAGGGGTCCACGTATAATAGATAGGAGCCAAGATGAGCCTTGATTTTCTCTTGCAGACAGACAGCTTTAAGCAGCTTCAACGTCATATTGCGGGAAAAAAGCTGCCCGTCCGTGTGTCTGGTCTGATTGAGCCGAGCAAGCCCTATTTCCTGGCCTGCCTCGCCAGGAGTTTAGACCAGCCCATTGTTTATGTCCAGCCCGAGTCCAAGCCGTTTTCTCGCCTGGAAGAGCAATGTCGCTTCTTTTTACGGGAGCTTTCCGTGGCCTGGGACCTCGATGTGCTTCCAGCTCTGGGAGTGAACCCTTATCAGGAGACCCTGCCTTCTCTTGAGACCGTAGCTTCCCGGATGAAATTTTTCCATCGTTTGCTCGGCGGGAGCCGTTCTCCCTTTCTCCTTCTTACTAATCCTATCGGTTTACTCAAGCCTTTTCCCTCCCCGGCTGATTTGGCCAATTCCTTTCTTGAGCTGGGCGAGGGTTCTCGTCAAGACCGTGATGCCTTCCTCCACGTCCTTCAGGAATTCGGGTACATCAGGGAAGATCTTGTCGCTTCCCCCGGCGAATTCGCCTGGCGCGGGGGCATTGTTGACGTCTTCTCGCCATGGGCAGCGAATCCCTACCGCGTCGAGTTTAGCGGCGATGAAGTGGCCTCGGTCCGGGAGTTCGATATTTCGAGCCAGCGTTCCATCGCCCGAATTTCGAGGATCGTGGTCCCGTCGCTGCGGGAATTCCCCGCCCGCTCTGCCTTCGTCGAAGAATGGGCGGGACTCGCCCAGAAAATGTCGAGCTCGGCTGGCCCGGATTTAGAAGAAAAAGTGGAGGCTCTTCGGAGAGGAGAATTCTTCCCCAGTTTTGCTTTCCTTTCCCTCCTTCATCAGGAACGGTTTGTGCCGTTCACTCATTACTTGAAAAACGCTCTGTTTGTCCTCGATGAGCCGGTCGAAATGGAAGAGGAGTGGAAAGAAAGCATGAAGGAGGCTGAGCTCCAATATCAGGCGCTCCGGGAAAAGAAAGCCTTCTGCCTTGCGCCGGAGGAAATTTTCCCCTCGGCTCTCTGGGAAAAGGTGAAGGAAGGCTCTGTCCAGCTCGAGAGCTTTTCTTCTTTTCAGGGGGAGAAGAGCCACGTTCTGTCCTTTCCATTTCAATCGGTGCCTCGCTTTGAAAATCGCCTGTTGTTTTTCCTCCGCTATTTAAGGAGAATGCAGCGGGCTCGAGAGCGAGCTGTCCTCTATCTATCCAACGCGGCTGTCCGGGAGAAACTCGTCAACCTTTTGGCCCAGGACCGCATCCGAGCGCGAGCAGAATCGAACCCTCTGTCTTCGCCGAGGTCGGCCGAGGTCCTCCTTTACGTCGGAATGCTGGAGAGAGGATTCAGCTATCCCCCGGAACGGATTGCTTATTTTTCGGAGAAGGACATTTTCACCGAGGAAAAAGTCCTCATCAGTCGCCCTTCGCGGAGGCGATTTGTCTCCCATTTTCAGGACCTTAAGGATAATGATTACATCGTCCATGCCGATTACGGGATTGGCGTGTTTAAGGGTCTGGTCAAGCTCCACGTCGATGGCCGAGCCGCCGAGTTCATGGAACTCGTTTACCAGGACGGGGACAAGCTCTATGTGCCCGTCGAGGATCTGAACCTCGTCCAGAAATATTCGAGGGTCAGCGCCGCCCCGCCCGTCTTGAGCAAGTTAGGGACGTCAACCTGGCAGAAGACGAAGGAGAGGACGCGCCGGGCGATCGAAAGGATGGCCCGTGAGCTCCTTGAGCTTTATGCCAAGAGAAAGGCAGTCAAGGGGTTTAGCTTCAGTCCCGCGGGCAGTTGGGAGATGGAATTCGACAGGACGTTTGAATACGAAGAGACAGAGGACCAGCTCCGAGCCATTAAAGAGATCAAAAAGGACATGGAATCGGATTCACCCATGGACCGCCTTGTCTGCGGCGACGTCGGGTACGGGAAAACCGAGGTGGCCATGCGGGCTGCCTTCAAGGCAGTGATGGACGGCAAGCAGGTGGCTGTCCTCTGCCCGACGACCGTCCTGGTCAGCCAACATCTCAAGAGTTTCCGTAACCGAATGGTGCTTTTCCCTGTTCGCGTCGAGGGCCTGACTCGATTGCAGTCCAAGAGGGAGCAGAAAAAAGTCATTCAGGACCTGAAAAAAGGGTTAGTCGATGTGGTTATCGGCACGCATCGGCTGCTTTCGGCCGACGTTGAATTCCATGACCTTGGGCTGCTCATCATCGATGAAGAGCAGAGGTTTGGCGTCAAGCATAAGGAGAAACTCAAGCAGATAAAAGAAACGATCGATGTCCTGACTCTGACGGCGACGCCAATTCCGCGCACACTCAACCTCTCTCTTTCGGGGCTCCGTGACATAAGCCTCATCGAGACACCGCCCAAGGATAGGCTGGCTATCCATACGGTTGTCGCTCCCTTTGACAAGAGACTCATTGCTTCAGCCATCAAGCAGGAGCTGGGGCGGCAAGGACAGGTTTATTACATCCACAACCAGATAGAGGACATCGAGGAAGTGGCCAGGATGATCGGGGGACTCGTCCCCCAGGCCAGGGTAGTATTCGTCCACGGGAAGATGGCCGGCGGGGAGATTGAGAAGCGGATGATTGAGTTCATCCAGGGCAAATACAATGTTCTGATTTCAACGACGATCATCGAGAACGGCATTGATATTCCTCTCGTCAACACCCTCCTTGTCGACCGGGCTGACCAGTTCGGGCTATCCCAGCTTTATCAGCTTCGAGGCCGGGTGGGGCGCTCTTCGCGGCAAGCCTATGCGTACTTTTTTGTCCCTCCCTATTGGGAACTTAGCCCTCAAGCAAGGGAGAGGCTCAAAGCTCTCCAGGAGTTCAGCGAGCTGGGTTCTGGCTTCCGGTTGGCGGCCAGAGATCTCGAAATTCGGGGTGCGGGAAACCTGCTCGGTTCCGAGCAGCATGGTTATATCGAGGCGGTCGGGTATGATTTTTTCATGGAGCTCCTGGACCAAACAGTGAAAGAGCTTCGGGGAGAGAGGAAAGAAGAAACGAAGACAGAAATCAATCTCCGGGTGGATATCCGCATTCCTGAGGACTATCTTCCTCAGATCAGCTTGAGGCTGAACCTTTACAAGCGTGTTTCTTCCATCGAATCGCTCGAGGAAATCCCAAGAATCAGGGAGGAGATAAGAGACCGTTTCGGCCCCCCGCCCAAGAGTGTCGAAAACCTTCTTCGCTACGGGGCGGTCAAGTTTCTGGCTCGAGAGCGGAAGCTCAAGTCGCTGGATAGAATTGGTAATCGGCTTGTCATGAAGCTTGATGGGGCGTCAGCCATCGAACCGGCGCGCCTTTCTCGTCTTCTCCAAAGTAAAGGAGGGTCATTGTCACCCCAGGGAATCCTGACGCTCTGGCTTCTTTCGGATGAGGAAGAGAAGGCGCTGGAGGAAACGATCGCTATCTTGAAGCAGTTATAGGGATAGACTATAATGGCCTTGCTGAAAATGGAAGAAAGATCAGGCGGCGCCAAGGCTGCTTTTCGTCTGCTCCTCTGGTTGCTTGTCGCGGCATGGATAGCGGTAGGGTGTGGGAGCAAAAAGAAAGGCGCTCCCGAGTCACCTCTTCCTCTTCCCGAAAGCGAGACAGAAGACCGAGTCATCCTCAGCGTCGGAGAAACGGAGTACCATAGCTCGGATTTTAGAAAATATATTCGGGATGCTTTCGGAGAGAAAGCGGACACTCTCGAACCAGCGACGTTGAGCCGTCTCCTCGATGAATTTATGGAAACGAAACTCCTTCTCCACGCGGCCCGACAGATAGGAGTTGTTGTCTCCGAAGAGGAGAAAAACGTCTATTTGGAGAAGGTCAAGCAGGGAGGCGGAGGCGAAGAGTCGGCGGAGCTTTGGGAGTTCGATTCCGGCGACTTCACGGAAAAGCTGGTCATCGAAAAATATCTTGCTCAGGTCACCCAGAATGTGACCGTGGAGGACGAAGAAATTAGACGTTACTACGAGCTTCACAAGAGCGAATTCTTCCTACCCGAGAGGTATCAGGTCAGCCAGATCCTTCTTCCGACCGAGGCTGAAGCAGTGGAGACCTGGGAAAAGTTGAGATCCGCTTCCGAAGAGGAGTTCAGGGCGGCGGCCCGGACGAAGTCGATTGGACCAGAAGCAGCCCACGGTGGCGAGATGGGCATCTTCCAGAAGGGGCAGCTCCCTCAAGAAATGGAAGCGGCGATATTCTCTTTAGCCGAAGGTGAGGTGAGTTCGATCATCGAGTCCTCTTACGGGTTCCACATTTTTCGACTGGATAAAAAGTTTGAATCCGAATGGCTCTCCCTGGCCGAAGCCTCGGCTTCCATCTCCCGCATGCTCCTCGACCTGAAGATCAAGCAGGCTATCCGGCTTCATATTCAAAGCCTCGAGGGAAGCCTGAAATGGCAACTCTTCCCCGAAAATCTGTTTTTTCCCTACCAGAGGAACAAATCATGAAGCTAGGGAGGAGACTGGCTGCCTTCCTTCTCCTTCTCGCCGGCTTTTTGGGGATGGAAGCGGGGGAGGTCATTGAAGAAATCGTCGCCATCGTCAATGACGACATCATTACCCTTTCCCAAGTCAAACAGTATCACGACTCTCTCTATCAGATGCTCCGGTCCCAGTTGCAGGGGGAAGAATTTGAGAAGCAATATGATCGTCTCAAAGGAGAAATCCTCGATAATATGATCACCGAGCTGCTCCTCCTCCAATTAGCCAGGCAAAAACAGCTCAACGTCAGCGAACAAGTGAAGGATGCTGTTGAAAGGATTAAGAAGGAAAACGAAATCGAGTCTGATGAACAGCTCCGCTATGAGCTTTCCCGGCAAGGCATAGATTATGAGCAGTGGCTCAAACAGCTCGAAGAAAATTTTTTGCGGCAGGCCCTCATCTTCACTGAAGTTGACCGCAGCCTTGTCCTCGACGATTCAGAAATCGTTAACTATTACAAGGGCCATCCTGAAGAGTTTATTGAGCCAGAGCAATACACAATCCGGGCCATCTATTTTTCCTCTGAGCACAGGGACAGGGAGGAAATCCAGTCTCTCCGGAGAGAGGTCGAGGCGAAGCTCAGGGCTGGGGAGGATTTCAGTCAACTGGCGGGCGAATATGCGGACAGTCCGCTGCGAGAAAATAAGGGCGACCTGGGGACGTTCAAGAAGGGCGAGCTGGACAGAACGATTCAGGATGCGGTGGCCAAACTGAAGCCAGGTGAGCTGACACCTTGGTTGGAGGCAAGAGGAGGATGGTACTTGGTGAAGCTGGAAGAGAAAAAGGATAGTCGGCTCAGGTCTTTCGAAGAAGTCAAGCAGGAGATTGAGGAGAAAATATTCGCCCAGAAGCGGTCCGTCAAGCTGAGGGAATTCCTCAAGCAAATCAGGGAGAAAAGCTATATCAAGATCCTCAAACCCAACCCCCTCAACTTTTAGGTCGGAGGCCTCGAGGCTGCCTCAACCATTCAAGAAATAAAAACGGCCGCCGCCAGGGCAGTTGTCCAGAGTCCCTTCTCTCCCTTGGTGGTCTGGGTTATGCTACGTGTTCTGACGAACAAGTCCTCGGCGATGCGATAGGTCTGCTCCTTTTTCTCCTCAGTCCAGATCTGGTTGATGTCGAAATTCTTTCCCAGCGTGGTGGCCAGCATGTAGGCCGCCAGCTGCTCGGCGTAGAGTCCGGCCTCCTTCTCGCTCTGGCCAAAGCTGTGGTGTTCGGAGAGGTATCCGTAATGGACAGGGTTGTTGGGGATGGCCAGGCCCACGGAAGCAGAAATGAGCCGGTGGGCTTCGTTGGTCGAGTTTTCGCTCATCACGAGGAAGACAATCTGCCCCGGCCGGAGAGATTTCAGGCCCTCTTCTCGGGAAATGAGCTTGCAGTGAGGAGGAAAGATGCTCGACGTCTTGACCAGGTTGAACGGCGCAATGCCGGCGTCGCGGAGCGCCTGCTCGAAGCTGGCCAGCTTCTCCTTGTGCTGGCCGCGGCCTTTGGTCAGAAACAGGCAAGAGGGAATGATGGTCTTCATGAATTACCTTCGGCTCAAGGATTCTTCTGGCCTTGCTTTTTCTCCATGCCGACAGGCTCAGGCTCCTTGAAGTCGATGGTGCGGGAGATGTCGTATTCCCCGAGGAAGATGTGCGGTGAGCCCTTGGATTGGATGAAAAGCCGACAGACGACAGGCCTCCACTGGGGGTTGTCTTTAAAAGAGGCCAGGGTCTTGCCCTCGACGCCAAAATTGCTCTTGAGAGTGATCACGGGACTCATCTCGCCAGGCAAGACAGGCTCTTTCCGGATAGCGGCCAGGAAATTATCTCCAAGGTTCTCTTTTTCGTCCTTGAACTTGAAGATGGCGTTGAAGTTGAGATAGTTGAGAGGTTTGGAAGAGACATTCTTAACGCGGAAGGAGATGGCGGGTACGAGGATAAGCTTGGGAGGCCAGGGCTGGTAGGCCTTAGCTACCCATTTCGTTTCGATATCGACGATTTCCACGGAATTCTTCAGCTCCTCGGGCGAAGTGGATTTACAGGCAGGAAGCCAGACGAGGGACAAAAGAACTGCCGTAAGCATCAGGGGAGCCACTTTTTTTCTCATTTCTATCCTCCGTTTCTCATCTTTACTATAACGGACGGTCGATATTTATTCAATGCTGATTTTCTCCTGAGGGGGCAGGGGATTCCTTGTCTTTCCTCACCGGACCGCCTGAGAGGCAAAAACGGGTTCGACCTCGAATTCATGAAAGAGAGGGAGGCTCTCCTTAAGAGCGAGGAAAGTTTCGGGGAAGGGATGGCCTATGCCCACCGCGGTCCCCATCTTCCGGGCCAGCTTAAGAAGCTCGATGAGTTTTTGCTTGGAAAAATTGACATCCACTGAAGTGTCCAGAAAGACGTGGCGAAAGGCAGACCGGATGCCCATCCGTTTTGATAAATCGAAAGCAATGGAATTGCCCGTCGTTCGACTATCGACGAAGTAAAGTTGGCGCTCGGCGATTACCTCAAGGATGGGCCGCATGGCCGACGGCTCCTGGGTGATCTTCGAGCCCATGTGATTGTTGACCCCCTTGATGAACGGAACTCTGGCCAGGAAATCCTCCGTCATGGTCCGGATCTCCTCCTCCCCCATGTCTGACCGGATGCAGCTCGGACTCCCATCATTTTCTTCCTGATGATTGAGAGATTCGCAGGGAAGATGGAGCATGACCTCCAGCCCCTTCTGGTGAGCCACCGTAGCTGTCTCGCGCGCATACGGACTCAAGGGAAGGATGGCCACCGTGAGGGGAATGTTCAGGCCGACGAGTAGGTCGAGAGCTTCGAGGCTGAAGCCCATATCATCGATGATGATGGCCACCTTGCTCTGGGCCGGTTGTGGAACCGAACTGACTTCCTTTTCTGGAGGTTCAGGGTAAGCGCATCTAAAGAGAAGGGATAGCTCGCCTCTCCCCTTCTTCCTGACCCGCCATGAGTAGGTTATCTCTGTCTCACCCTTTTTTTCTTCCTTGGACACGTCAGTTCCCAGATTAAGCAGGTCCCTTTCGAGTTCAGAAGCAAAAGCAGCATAAGAATCAAGGGGGACTCGGACAACGATCTGGCGAATTCCAGAATCTCCCTCGCCGGACTCGATGGCTGATTCAGGAACGTTGTGTTTAGTAAGCAAAGAACGGGCCATCTCTTCGAGCGGCTTTGGCCGTGTCGTCGTTTTGGGAGGGGGGCGGAGTGCGGAAAAGAAAAAAGAGCTATCTCCTTTCCGCAGGTTGATATAATCCAATCCAAGCAGGGAAATGACCGCCAGCGAGAGGAAGGTCAAATAAAGACGACGAAGGTAGGAATCGATTCTTTTCTTCTCAGGGGTTGGACCTCCGTCCATCGATCACGGCGCGGAAAGCAGGCTTTTCGATTTTTTCAAATATGCGCTCGAGCTCAAATCCTCCCTTTCCACAAGAACATCTGGTTCGACACCCCGTCCCCATACTTGGGCTCCGGAACGAAGGGAGAAAACTCCAGAAGTGAGAAGGAGGGAGGTGCCGTCCGGTAGCGGGAAAAAGCCATTTTGCCCGGCTAGGCCAGGAGTGGGAACTCCGATGACCTTCGCCCTTCCATTCTCCTTGAGGACAGCGGCCACCGCCTCAGCAGGACCCAACGTCGCTTGGCTGACCCAGACCAGCAATGGTGTGTCGGGAAGAAGAGGGTCTTCAGAAGCAGCGAGGGCTTCCCTTTTTCCACCGGCCTTTTCCAGGTATCCGATGGGTTCTGTTTTGAGGAAAAGATTGATGAGTTGGCGGGCTTCTTCGAAAGTGCCCTCTGGGCAGGTGCGGAGGTCGATGATGAGGGGTTTGTCGAGGGATCTAAGACGCGGCAGAATCCCGGTCTTGAGCTCGGTCAATAACGGAGGCGAAAGCCGGAAAACCTTGAGGATACCTCCAACCTCTTTTTCCTCAGAATAGGACGCTCGCTCAGCTTTCAACCGGGCTCTTTCGATTTTGATTTCCAGCGTTTTCTCATCCCGGAGGACCTTCAGCTCAACTGGCTCTCCTTCCGTTCCTCGGAGAATGACGTTGGCCTCCGTCAGGCTCATGGATGAGGTCGATTGCCTGTTGATTTCTGTAATCACATCTCCAATCTGTAGTCCAGCTTCGAGAGCAGGCGAGTCCTCGTGGAGGCCAACGACGGCCAGGAAGGCGCCCGGTTTTTTAAAAAGAATCAGGCCGGTTTCGGCAACGATGTTTTCCTTTTGAGCCAGGTAGCGAGCTGTTGTTTGCCTGTCCAGATAGCCTGAGCAATTGTCCAGAGAATTGACCAGCCCCCGGAAAGAGCCTTCGATGACTTTGTTCGGGTCAACTTCTTGGATGTAATCATTCCGAACATGACGGAAGACGGCTTCTAAGAGATGAAGTTGCTTGGGAGGCGAAGAGGGGCGAGAGATCTGTCTTAGGGAGCCGTCCTCTACGAGCACAAAGAAAGGCAAGAGGACGAGAACGCCAACGAAAAGAAGTCTTATTTTTTTCACGAACCTAACTCATAAATTGATTTTTTATTCTATCATCTTTTCTTTAGCCATTGCAAGGGATCGAGGGGCTTGGATTTGAACCGGATTTCGAAATAGAGGCACACGCCTTTGAGCGAACCGGAGTCGCCAACCAGGGCGATGGGCTGGCCCTCCCTGACGAGACTCCCCTTTTCGACCAGGAACTCCGCGCAATGACCGTAGAGAGAATAATAGTTGAGCCCGTGGTCAATGATCATCAGGTTGCCATATCCCTGGAAGTAGTCGGCAAAAATGACCTTGCCGGGATGGATGGCATTGACAATGGAATTTCCTGGCGAAGGGGAAATCTCAATGCCGTTATTCATGGTGATGGTGTTGAACTGAGGGTGGCGCTCCAGCCCGAATCGAGTTAGGATTTTGCCCGAAATCGGCCACGGGAGCTTGCCCTTTTTTTCATAAAAGGGGATGAATCGGAAAGGGAGGACAAGCTCTTCGGCCTCCAATCGCTTCATCAAGGACTGGAGTTGTTCAGCTCGGTCGCGCTGTTCCTGCAACGCCTGCTCGTAGATTCTCTTGTTTCGTTGAACGTTCTGGATGAACGCTTTGTTTTCCGCCTCTTGAGCTTCCAGCTGGCGCTTCTTTTCCGCTGCCTCCTCAAGGAACTGAGCAATTTCTTTTCTTTTGTTTTCTTGGGCGAGCTCGGCCGTTTTGAGCTCGGACATCGCCTTCAAAAAATCGGCAATCACTTTCTTTTGATGGGAAGCCAAATAGGACAGATGTTTGCTTTCGGTGAGGATAGCACTCATGTTCCCCGTTTCAAGAAGGAACTGGAGGAAGTCGAATTTTCCGTATTTATAGAGAGTGACCAGAGTTTTTTCCATGGCCCGCTGCTCGCTTTCGACTTTTCGCTTGAGGAGGTCGATATCATTTCTCAGCGAGGCCAGCTCCCCATTCGTTTTCTCCATCTGGAGAGAAAGACGGATGATTTCGGCTCGGATCAATCCTTTCTTCCAGGATATTTCGTCAAGCTGAGAAAGGAGCGTGGCTTCTTTTTTCCTTTCCGCCTTGATCTTTGATTCGAGGGCCTGGATTTCTTGGTTTATTTTGTTCAGGCGTTTTTCCAGCTCAGAAATGTCCTGGGAGGCGAAGATCAAAGAGAAATGGGAAAAACTGAGTAAAAGCAAAAGGGTCGGCCTTCGGAAAACCCCCAAAAACTTCATTTTCTGGTGACGTAAATGAGGCCGCCGATAATTCCGAGGACGAGCACAAAAACGACATCGACGAGCGAGAACGTGAAAGCGGCCTGCGGAGAAATCGAATAAAACTTAAAAATTTCGATATAAGAGCCTTCCCGGAGTCCCAGGCCGTTTATAGTGATGGGGATAATCTGGATGAGCAGAACGATAGGAATGAAGATGAAATAGTCGATGAAGTGGATCTTCAGGTGTAGAGCTTGACCGATCAAGAAGTAGTAGATAATGACGTTGAGCTGAAGGAGAACAGCCCACAATGTGGCCCGAAAGAAGGGGCCTCTTTGCGTTCGGTAATGAAGGATGGTTTTTCTGAAGAGGAGGATTTTGTCGCGGACTTTTTTCAGGAACCCTTTCGAGGGGATAATCCGGAGCACGGCGGTCGCCATGGGGCTGAAGAATCCGATGACCATGGCCAGACCAGCCAAACCAAGGAGGAGGGAAACCCAGATGACGGGAATCTGTCTCGCCATGTCCATGCGGTAAAGAGAGGCGAAGAGGGCAAAAAGGAAAAGGACGACAATGCCCGTGAAGCGCTCGACCAGGACGATGGCCGAGGATTTGAGCAGCGACCGGGAGAAGCGCGAGCCATCCCAGATGCGGACGATGTCGCCTCCGAATCGGGTGGGCAGGAAGTTATTGAAGAACGTGCCAACCAGATAAGACTTGGCAAGAAAGTCCAAGGGGATGTTGTCTCCCTGGGCTCTGGCCAGTATTTGCCACCGAAGAGCACTGATCAAAAGTCCGATAGCGTGAAGGGAAAAGGACACAACCAGCCACGCCGGGTTGAGTTCCTTGATTTTGTTTGCGATGTCCCGGACCGAAGTCTGCGTGGTAAGAAGAAAAACAAGGATGGAGAGGCTAAAAATGGCTCTGAGCGCCAGGGTCAGAGTTTTCTTTTTCGGCGGCATGACCTGGATTCCTTATTTACCATAAAACGGAGAATTTTGTAAGAAATGGGTATATACCCGAAATTCCCGATCAAAGCACCCCACGAGTCCTGTCGTGGTTCACCCCCGGCCAGGCTCGGGGTTGGGATTCCGAAGCCCGCTCGTTTCCCCAGCGAGAAAACTCGCTCCGACTCAGCCTTCGCTCTTCTCTCGCTTGGCTCGAGAAACCATGCCCGCTCAGGCTTCGACGGGCTTTCTCACCCCAACCCCTCGCCTGTTCCCCATGGCATCAAACGCTCGCGTCGGCGTTCCGAGGCGCTATCGAAAGCTTTGTTTTTTATATATTAACCACCCCTACCCCTCTCCGCGAAAGACGCCCCCAGGAATTCTTTCTTAGCCATTAAATCCCCCTACCCCCTTTGAACAATCAAAGGGGGCCTGAGAAAAGGTGGGCGTCTTTCGAGCA
>Ga0136652_1000504_pt1 | contig 18765 bp, 14 predicted proteins | sample ConPoolayeEmetaG_FD_94864 | JGI IMG/M metagenome (GOLD analysis project Ga0136652, IMG submission 94864) | Hot spring microbial mat communities from California, USA to study Microbial Dark Matter (Phase II) - Cone Pool mat layer E metaG... ...
AGCCAGGAGGACATCGGGAAAAGGGCCGTAGGATCTCTGGATCTCGCTTCTCATCAGCCGAGGTTTGCCTTTGAGGAGATAATCGAGAAGGGCATGCCCTCGCCATTGATGGACCGGTTCATCCCAGTTGATCCCATAATCCCTGAAGCAGAGGATCCCGGTGAGAAGGAGGAGAATGAGGAAAAAGAAGGTGATGATTTTTCGGGCCTGCATCGCGCTGCGGTCTCCCGGAGATCATACAAAGGGACGCCCGGGATTTCAAGTTACATAAGCGCGGACCGAGCGCAGGAACCGGGAGCGCTCATAAAACCCGGTAGATCCAGACGCGTTCGGGCTTTGCCCGGCCGATCACCTTCACCAATTCGAGCCCTTCCGGTCGGACTCCTTCTTCGGTCAACCACTTGATCGGAAAATCGGAATAGAGGAGCAGCCATTCGGGCAGGACGAGGAGGTCGACTCTTTCCCGCCGGGCATAGTCCAGGACTTCTTCGTAGGGCGCAAAGGGGATGTTCTGGAGGCACGAATCATAAAGATTTCCGTCGTAAAAATAGTACGGGATGTGAGCCCCCCAGGTCAGGATTTTCGCCTCTTGAGGGAAATGGCCCTTGAGATAAAGACCGGCCTCTTTCTGTACGACCGGGTCGCTTTCCCAGATGAAACTGCGGTCGTGGCGGGCCCAGGAGGCGGAGCGCATGACGAAAGCGGCGACAAAGAGAAAGGAAAGAATCGGCAGGGGCGAGAGGTACCGGCGTCTGAAAACTCCGGCGACAGCGGTTTCGAGAATGAGCAGGCCGGCGGCTGTAAAGACAAGCGTGACGATCGCCAGCGGGACGACCAGCCGGTCATGGATGAACATCATAAGCAAAGGGAGAGAGTAAAAAACAAGGCTGAGGAGGAGAAGCAAACTCCATCCCCTCGTCTTTTTTGTCAGGAGCAGGCTAAGAATTCCGAGGACAGTCAGGCCGACGCCGATCAGCCGGAGAAGCGGGACCCCCCGTGTCGGCGAGAGGACCGTGAGATATGACGTGAAGAGACGGGGAAGGTTGCTTTTCATCCGTTTGAGGATAAGAGCCCGGTTCTCGGCGATAAACCGAAGCGCGTTGACCCGCTTGGGCCAGAGGTTGACGAAGCGGCCGTTTTCAAAACGATTGAGGTACTGTTCGCTATCGCCGTAATAGAGAAGGCCCATTTTCAGGTTGATGGTCAGTTTTTCTCCGAATCCGAAGTGCCACTGTCCTAAATAATGACGGATCAGGAGGGCCCGGGAGAAAAGGAAGAGGACGACGATTCCCGCCAAGACCAGGGCGCCGGTTAAAGATCGCTGGATATTTTTTCTCTTCAAAACGCAGCGGCCGAGAGCGATGATCGCCATGAGAAACGCCGGCGTCTGGACCTCGGGCCGTGTCCAGAGACCGACGCCGACAAGCAGGGCGAGCCAGAGCCAGCGCTCGAGGCGTTCGGGACTCTTGATCAGACGGATTCCCAGCCAGATCGTCCAGGCGAGAAGAAAGGTAAAAAAGGATTCGGAATAGAGGAGGGTCGAAAACCGCAAGAGATAGGGCTGGGCGATGACCAGCGAGGAAGCGACAAGGCTCGTCCGGGTGTTCAGGAATTCGCGCGAGAAGAGGTAAACGGGGAAGACCGTCAGGGCCCCGAACACGGCCGACGCCAAGCGGCCGGCAAGTTCAATCTCCCGGACGAAAACATCGAAAGCGGCGATGATCAGAGGCCAGAGGTTGCTCCAGTACTCGTTTGCCGCCCCGAGCAGGCTCCCGTCCCGAGAGATCAGCCTGGCCAGGGCTGCATAATGAATGCCGTCCCCTTCGATGATGTGATGGTAGCGAAAGAGGAGGAGACGGAGCCCCAAGGCGAGAAGAGAAAAAAAGAGAAGAAACAGGGCCGGTTTTTTCGGTCGATCGTCTACCCTGGTGATCCCCTCGAGCAGATTCAATTCAGGACTTTGAATTTTTTCCCCACTTCCGCCATAACCGCCAGGGCTTCGTCGAGCATTTCGTCGGTGTGAGTCGGCATGTAGGATGTCCGGATCAGCGCGCTCCCGGGCGGCGTGGCCGGCTGAATGAAGGCGTTGGTGAAGACTCCCGCGTTGAAGAGTGCCTTCCAGAACTTGACGCATTTCATGTCGTCGCCGACAAGAAGTGGAATAATCTGACTATTCGAGCCGCAGGTATCGAACCCGGCGGCTTTCAGCCCCTGGCGCATTTTTTCGGCATTGCTCAGGACGGCCGCTCTCCGGTCGTCGGCTTGGCGGATGATGTCCAAGGCTTTCCTGGCGCTGGCCACGGAGGCAGGAGGAAGGCTGGCGGAGAAGATCATCGGCCGGGCCTTGTGCTTGATCCACATGATGACTTCGTAAGGGCCAGCCACGAAGCCGCCCACTCCGCCGAAGGATTTGCTGAACGTGCCCATGATCAGGTCGACATTCTTGAGCTGTCCCTGTGCGTCGGAGATGCCCCGTCCCTCGGACCCATAAACGCCGATCGAATGAGCTTCGTCGATCATGACCCGGGCGTCGTACTTTTTGGCCAGCTTAACAATTCCGGCGATGTCGGCCATCGTCCCTTCGGCAGAAAAGACACCGTCGGCGACGATCAGCCGGCCGAGATGGGAAGGAATCTTCTCCAGGTTGCGCTCGAGGTCTTCCAGATCGTTATGTTTATACCGGATCGTCTCTCCTCCGGTCAGCCGGCAGCCCTCAATGATGCTGGCATGGTTGAGCCGATCGGAGAGGACGACGTCGTCTTTCGTCGCCAGGGAAGAAATCACGCCCTGGTTGACAAAAAACCCCGTCGAGAAGACGAGGGCGGCTTCTTTATGCAGCCATTTCGCCAGAGCGTCCTCGAGGTCGACATGGATGTCCAGGGTGCCGTTGAGAAAACGGGAGCCGGTGCAACCAGAACCGTACTTTTTAACCGCCTCGATCGCCGCCTGCTTGACCTCGGGATGATTGGTCAAGCCCATGTAGTTGTTCGAACCCAGCATGATCCGGCGCTTGCCGTCGATCCAGACGACGGCGCCGGCTTCGCTTTCGATCTCGGTGAAATAGGGGTAATAGCCGAATTGTTGGGCGATCTTCCAATCTTTCCATTTGTAGCATTTTTTGAAAATGTCCGTCATGGTTCACCTGATTCTCTTCTTTAATTCGGAATCATTTCTCTTTATTTTGAGGCTTCCAGTCGTCAAGTCGCCTCCATTGTCAAGCCAGGTTAGAAATTTATCAAATCTCCCGTCGAAAAGGCAAGAGTCGGCCTGCCGCCAGGCGGCAGAGATCAAACCGAAACCCGGAGACGGTAGTAAATTTGAACCGGAGGAATTTCATCCCCGGGTCATTTTTCAAGGGCCAGGGCGCCTCGGCTGCGGTATTCATCGAAGAGCCGACCCCAAGATGTTTGGGCGAGCCATTTTTTGAAGAGGCGCTTTTCTCTTAACGGCCAATGGAGGACATCGTGATAAACGTAGGAATAGAAGGTCAAGAAATAGAGGAGGGGGGGTCGGGTCAGGAGGCGCTGGAAAACTCGGCTCGGCCCGAACCAGGTCACCCAGCCGGCAAAGCGATGGAAAGATCTCCCGACGCGGAAACCCCAGTTCTCGGAAGCCAGGTCCGGGTTTCCGACAACCTTGATGTCCTCCGGCCGTCCCGTGCCCAGCCCAAGCTCATGGGCCAAACGGATGTATTTGATCTTCATCGGATCGAACCCCATGAGCTTGGCAGCGACCGCGTCGACGGCCACCTGATCGGCGCTGGCGAGCATTACATCCTTTACCACCGGCTCCATAATCCTCGGCCCAGGTCCGTTGCCGGCGGTTGTTCCGTCCATGATGCAGAAAATCCCTGGATGAATCTCTTTCTGGATGGCCAGAAGATCGACGAGAGTTTCATGAATATGCGTATGGGTATAATGGCGCTTATGGGTCAGGAGACCGCCGAAGGCGTTCTTCATGGCGCCGGTCGTCGTCGTATAGATATGGCACTTGACTGTCGGAAGATGGACGATGTTCTTGCCGAAGAAATAGTCCGGGAGGCGAATCCTTTTTTTATAGATTTTGTCGAGGACAAGCATTCTGGCTCTGGGTTCGTAGATCCTCCAGGTCATATCCGATGGAAAAAAATTGAACTTGACCTCGACGCCATGGGCCTGAAAAATCGGCCGGTAGTTGTTGAGGTCTTCGCCCTTGAAGGCGTCCGTCACTTCGGTTTTGTTCTGGACGCAGGAGATCTGCCGGAATCCGTTCCTTCGCAGCGCCAGGACCGTTCCTTCGAGCTGCCAGGGCGTGGTGTTAGCCGAGGGAAAAGGATAATGCCAGGAGATGTTATCCTTGAGGATCACGGGAGCCGACCTTTTCAGCGAGGCTGGGCCGTCGGCCAGGATAAAGAGCCGCTCGATGTCCTCAAGGACGGTCCGGGGGCTCGTCCGGAGCAGCGCGACTTTCGCCTCGGCCATGGCTTCTCTTAATCGAACTTCGATTGTATTTCATTTTGGGCGAACTTGCAACCGCGAACTAAAAGTTTCTGTTGTAGGCGGATTCAATCGTCTCTCCCTTGATTTTTTCGTCCAGAAAGATTTCCAGATCGAAGGCCGCCCAGCGCGGGTTCGGTCGGCGGCGGGTGATGCGGTGGATATTGAGAAGATGCCGAACCGAGATATTGTCCGTTGTCAGGCTATTTCCTCCGCTTCCGCAGCTCAGGGTGAACGACGGATTCAAGGTGTTATAAATCCCTCCCAGTGCGCCTTGAGTGGAAGGCATGTTGACGAGGATTCGGCCCGCATCGATCACCCGGGAAAAGTATTCGATCCGCTCATTGCTATTGGAATAGATGACGGCCGTATGACCGGATCCCCCGTACCGGGTGATTCTGGAACATAATTCGATGGCCTGGTCAAGATCTTCGGCAATATAAAAAGCGAGGATCGGCGCCAGAATTTCCGCCGAGAGAGGGTACTTTGGACCGATCCCCTGGAGCGGCGCGATAAGGAGTCTGGTTTGGAGAGGAACTTCGATTCCTGCCCGGCTGGCAATTGTCTGGACATTCTGGCCAACGACGGCCGCCGTCATGGTGCCTCGCTCGGAGTCAAAGGCGATCCGGCCGACCCGATCGATTTCTTCCGGCTGGAGGAAATAAGCCCCTTGCTTCTTGAATTCTTCGATCACCCGGTCGGCAATTTCCCAGCGAACAACAACGGCCTGCTCGGAAGCGCAGACCGAGCCGTTGTCGAATGTCTTAGACTCGATAATGTTGCGGACGGCAAACGGGATATCCGCGGTCGAGCCGATATAAACCGGGACATTGCCCGGTCCGACCCCGAGAACGGGGGTCCCCGAGGTCAAAGCTTTGCGGACGAGGGGGTCTGTTCCTGTTGCCAGGATCAAGGCCAGGCGGGGATCAGCCATAAGGATGGAGAGGGTCTCCGGAGCAGGCTTTTCCAGCCATTGGATGCAATGTTCTGGCGCTCCGGCCCGCAGAGCGGCTTGAGCGCAGACCTCGGCCGCCGCGGCAATGGAGCGGCGCGCCGCCTGATGAGGAGAAATGATCAGAGGATTTCGGGTTTTCATCGAGATTAAGCACTTAAAGATCGTTGTCGAAGTCGGATTGGTGACGGGGATGAAGCCAAGAATAGGCCCGACGGGTTGAGCAACTTCGGCGATTCCGTTGCGGATGTCTTCCGAGATCAGGCCGACAGTCCTTTGGTCCTTGATATCATCGTAGACGAGCTGCGTGGCGATCACATTCTTGATGACCTTGTGTTGCCAGAGGCCGATCCCCGTCTCTTCGTGGGCCAATTTGGCCAGCCGGATTCGTTCGTTGAGGGCGCTGAGATAGACGGCCCGGACGATGGCATCGGTCTCGCCCTGGGTCAGCCCTTTGAACTCCCCGGCGGCTTTTTCGGCCCGGGCCATGAACTCCTCGGCTCTCGACATCGCTCTTCTCCTTAAAATTTTTATGAATGCTTACCGCTTCGCGTCGAGCTGCGGACAGAAAACCCGAGGAGCTGGACGAATTACGCCAAAAGTCTACCGCTCGAAGGTCAGGCGTGTCAAGAAATGCGGGTGATGAATAGTCCCTTCTCGCTTCAGGTCACCGGGCCGGAAAGAATGGCTGAGGCTAAAGAATTCCTTGATTTCGCCCTTGTCTTGGCATTGCGGATGAGCTATTTATAAAAAGATATCATTCGACTCAAAGTGGTCAAATTTGCCTTCGAAGGAGGTCAAGAAATGAACACCATTGAGAAAGCGCTGATGCATGCGCTGTTCGTCCATCTGCATCACAATATTGATAAGGCGATCGATTTCAAGGCGATCGAAGCCTTGAACAGGAAGGTCAGCAAGCTCTTCCCCGGGGCCCTCATCGTCGGCCCGGGCGACGACGCCGCGGCCTTCAGGTTCCCCGGGATCAAGGGGACCTTTGTCGGCAAGATGGAAAGCCACTGCTCGCCGTGCGTGCCCCGTCCATACGACGCTGCCGCCACTGGCGCCGGAGGAGCCATGCGCGACGTCGTAGCCATGGGTGCCAGACCGATTTTCCTGATGAATTTCATCGGCACCCGGCCGCTCGATGAGAAGGTCATCGTCGGTCCCTGCGGGTTTTCGGGGAAATGCACCTGCGGCAATTGCGTCGAGATGACGAGCGGCGAGCGGGTCAACCTGATGGTCGAGGGCCTAAGGGATATGTGTCGGGCCATGGATGTCTTTATCGTCGGCGGCGGTTTCTCGACCTCGTTTTCGGACATTGTTCCGGCCGTCGTCGTCTCCGTGATCGGCAAGCTGGTCACGGCCAAGCCTCTAACCAAGCCGGCCAAATCTGCGGGCGATCGGATTATCCTTATCGGCCGGACGGGAAACGACGGCAACGACACGCTTTTCCGGGCGGGCCTGGTGAAGGAGATGAGGCCGGCAGTGGCGCTTTTCAAAGAAGAGCGGCAGATCATGGAAGCCACGCTGGCTGCGTTCCGCACCGGAAAAATCAAGGCCTGCTCCGACTTAGGCGCGGCAGGAATCGGAGCGGCGGTCTGCGAGTCGGCAAGATACGGCGGGTTCGGCGCTCGGGTAGACCTGGCGAAAGTCCCGGTCAAAGTCAAGAACCTCTCGGCCGAGGAAATCCTGATCTGCGAATCCCAGGGTCGGATGGCTGTTCAGGTGGCCAAGAAGGACGTCGCACCCGTCCTCAAGGCGATTCGGGCGAAAGGAGTCCGGGCTGAGGTCATCGGCGAGATCAACGACGACGACAAGGCGGTCTTCGAATACGGCGGCAAGACCGTGGCCGTCATCCCCAACCATCCCTCTGCGGCCGAGATGGAAGAGCTCCATAAAGGATCCTGAGATGGGAAAACGTCAGGCGAAATCCGAATATGCGCGGGCGGGAGTGGATTACACGAAAATCGAGCCGTTCAAGATGGCCATGGTGAGCGCCGGCAAGAGGACCCTTAAGTTTCCGAACAGGCGCGGCGTCTATATCGAGCCGGAGAGCTTGGGCGCTCACGGAGTCGTTTTCCGATACCGGGGGACGAAATCTCACTTCTGGTGCATGACCCAGGAGGGCCTGGGAAACAAGAATTGGATCGCCGAATGGATGTATCAGCATGCCGGAACCGGCAGGACCTATTACGAGGGAATCGGCATCGACACGGCCCTGATGGCGGCCAATGATGTCATCTGTCAAGGAGCTCTTCCCGTCATTTATACGGATGAGGTGGCCGCAGGCGACAGCGAGTGGTTCATGGATGAGAAGAGAAGTCGGGACCTTGCGGAAAGCTTTTTCCGAGCCTGTGAAATGTGCGGCATGGCCCTTCCGGCAGGAGAGTCTCCCGCTCTTCGCTATCTGGTCAGAGCCGAGCCGCCGGTGAAAAGCGCCCCTTCACTTTCCGGCTGCGTGACCGGGATCATCGCTCCCCGGGAGCGGCTGGTGACCGGAAATCGTCTTGCCGTCGGCGATCGGATCGTTGGAGCGACATCCTCGGGCCTCCATGCGAACGGGATTTCGTTGGTCATCAAGCGGGCTCTGGAGCTGAAGGACAAATTTCTCCACGTTCTGCCGAACGGGAAAACCCTGGGCGAAGAAGCGCTCATCCCCACCCGCTCCTATGTTCGGCTGGTCGAAGCCCTGCTTGATGCGGAGATCGAGATCCATTCGTTGCTCGGCGGAACGGGTGGAGGCATTTCGAAGATCGCCTATGCAAAAAAGCCGTTCACCTACCGAATTACGAGATGGCCCGAGGAGATCCCACCTCTTTTTGAGTTTATGCTCAAGGTCGGCGTCGGCCTGCGTGACTGCCTGACGACGTTCAACTGGGGAATCGGGTTCTACGTCTTTGTGCCCGAAAAGGAAGTCGAGAAAACGATTAAGATCGGGAAAAAAGCCGGCTATGATCTGCTCGACCTGGGTCGGGTTGAAGAAGGGGAGCGCGCGGTCGTCTTCGAGCCGGAGCGGATCACCCTTCCGCCCATTTAGTTGCAAGCCGTCTTAATTGGGGGATGTCGTTCGTAATACGCTTCGTTTTTGCTCAAGGAATTTCATAAGCAAATTGATCGACTCCGTGTGTTTTTCCCTGATTTCTGTTTGGAATCCTCGAGAGATCAGAGGGCTTTTGAGACTTCGATGATCGAGCTCTCGGGGTCGGGCTGGAGGTCGAAACCTCTTTTCCGGAAGACAGCGAGCATCCGCTGGTTGTCCGATGTCGTTACCGCGACCATTTTTTTTATTCCCCAGTCTTTGGAGATTTCGAGGCAATAGTCCGTCAGAATGCTCCCCAATCCTTTGTCCTGCCAGGCGTCGCCGATGAGGACGGCGTATTCGACGGTCTCGCGCATCGGGTCGGCGACCAGCCGGCCGACGCCGATGAGCCGCTTTCTTTCTCCGTCCGCGAGCTCGGAGACGATGGCGATCTCCCGGTCGTAATCGATGTAGCAGTACCGGATGGCGACCTCATGGGATTCCCAGAAGAAGAAATAGCGGAACCGCGAGTAGATCGTTTCCCGGGAACAGCTCCTCAGAAGCTCCATCCACAGGGGCTCGTCCTCGGGCTTGATCGGCCGCAGCGTTACCTCGGTTCCGTCGTTGAGCCGCGTCCGGCGGACGTATTCCTCCGGGTATGGTCTCAGGGCGAGGTGCGAATACGGCTTGACCGGCCGGCCGACGAGACTTCGATCAATGACCGCCCTCGCATCCAGGGCGATCACCTCCATGGGCGAAACGAGAAGGGGATTGATATCCAGCTCGCGGATCTCCGGATAGTCGGCGACGAGATAGGAGAGTCGGATCATGACCTCGACCAGTCTGTCGATGTTTAGCTTCGGCCGACCTCGATATCCTAGAAGCAGAGGCCAGACCTTGAGCGATTCGAGCATCCGCCTGGCCAGCCGCTCGTTGAGGGGCGGGAGGCCGAGACTGCGGTCGCGAAAAAGTTCGGCTTCTACGCCGCCGAGCCCGACCATGATGACGCTGCCGAACGTCGGATCCTTTTTGGCGCCGAGAATCATCTCCACGGCATATCCGGACTTGACCATGGATTGCACCGTCACGCCTTCCAGTCTCGCTTCCGGTCTTGCTTTGGCCGCGCTCTCCATGATCCGCTCGTAAGCCTGCCAGACCATCTCTCCGTTCAGAAGGTCGAGCGCCACCCCCCCGACGTCGGTTTTATGAGAGATATCCGGGGAGTGGATCTTCAAGACGACCGGATAGCCCAGGATGTCGGCGATCTTGACCGCTTCTCGAGGTGTGCGAGCGGGAAGAGGTTTGACCACGGGGATTCCGTAGGCCTCAAGAAGCGTCTTGGAGATCTCCTCCGTTAAAACCTCGTTTTGTCCTTCGACCAGCTTGTCAAATCGCTCGCGCAAGGAGGCCCGATCAACGGGAAATTCAACCGGGATATCCTTGGGTGTTTCATAGAGACTCTCCAGGTTCCGCGAGTAGGCGACCAGAGTCATAAAAGCGCGAACAGCTTGCTCGGGAGTCGTGTAAGTGGGAATTCCGGTGTCGTTGAGGATGCGGACTCCTTCCGCCATGCTCTGAGCGCCGAGGAACGCAGCTAGAATCGGCTTATTCGCCTCCGGCGCCAGGGCGCTGATTTCTTTCGCGATGGCGGTCGGGTTGGTCATAGCCTGTGGGCTCACGATAACGAGGACCGAGTCGACGCCGGGGTCTTCGAGGACGATTTGCGTCGCCTTGGCCACAAGTCTGGACTTCGCATCTCCCAGGACGTCGACGGGATTCCGATGGGACCAAGCAGGAGGAAGGCTCTCGTCGAGGCGGGCCAGCGAATCCGCGGAAAGGCTCGCCAGCTCACCGTTTTCGGCGATCAGGGCGTCGGCGGCCATGACGCCCGGACCGCCGGCATTGGTGACGATCCCCAGGCGGGCGCCCCGGGGAATTTTCTGTCGGCCGACGAGCTCGGCCACGTCGAAGATCTCGCCGATGTCGTCGACGCGGGCGAGCCCCGCCCTCTGAAAGGCGGCGTCGTAGACGGCGTCTTCCGCGGCCAGGGCTCCCGTGTGGGAGGCCGCAACCGCAGCCGATTCCGGGAAGCGGCCGGCCTTGTAGGCGATGATCGGCTTTGTCCGGGCGAAGGCCCGGGCGGCCGTCATGAATTTCCGGGCGTTGCCGATCGACTCGATATAGAGGATGATGGATTTCGTCTCCTCGTCCTCGCCGATGTAGTCGATGAGGTCGGCGAAATCCACGTCCAGAGTGTTCCCGATGGAGACAAAATAGGAGAACCCGATTTTCTCCTGAAGTGCCCAGTCGAGGACGGATGTGCACAGGGCGCCGGACTGGGAGATGAAGGCGATGTGCCCTTTGCGAGGCATAGCGGCGGCGAAACTGGCGTTGAGCTGTCCGGCCGGGGTGATGATCCCGAGGCAATTCGGGCCGATGATCCGCATCGCCGGGAAACGACGCGCTTCGGCGAGGATGCGGTCTTCGAGGGCCTTTCCGGCGGCGCCCGTTTCCCGGAACCCCGCCGAGATGATGATGATCCCGAGAATCCCGGCTTCTCCGCATTCGCGGACGAGGTCCGGGACCTGGGGCGCGGCGGCGCAGATGACGGCCAAATCGGGAGTCCGCGGGAGGCTCCGGACGTCCGGATAGCACTGGATTCCCATGACGGCCTCGAGCGTCGGGTTCACCGGATAGACGACGCCGCGGAACCCGCCGCTCACGAGGTTGGACAGGACTCTGCCGCCGACGCCCTTCGGGTTGGCCGTCACGCCGACGAGGGCGATGCGCTGGGGCTTGAAGATGCGGTCAAGCTTATGGATATCCATTCAACGGATCCGCGAGAGAATTCGACGCCTTCGCAGCCGGCCTGATGATCCGGAACAGGGGGCTGAGGGACCCCGGCCTCCTTTACTTTCTTTTCAGCCTCAGGCCCCCACTGCCCCAGACCCACTGGTCGAACTGGACGGCAACGAGCTCATCTTTCTCGAGTCGGAAGACGAGGGGGACATTTTGAGCGCGGCGGACGCCCCCCGGCCGACTGAGGCTGACCGTGATCGTGCCGTCCGGGTTTTCTTTCCAGACGCCCTGCTCGGCCGCGGGTTCCCGGCCCTGGGGAAAAACCTGGGTCAGAAGCGCGGTCTTGTTTTCGTAGAGGGTCAACGTGACGGTCCGCGATCCCCCGCTCGGCGGGGTCGCCTGGCCGCTGAACGTGCCGACAAAGTTCTGGGTCTGTTTGGCCTCCTGTTCCGCCAGCCGGGATTGGTAGGCGGAGGGAAGCTGGTTCGTCAAATAGATCCGCTTGACTTCCTCGAGGGGGACCTCTTCGTTCGTCTCGAACTGAAAGACGCGCGGCGATATAAGGTCGACAATCCGGCCGGAGATGATCCGGTCGTCCCGGTAGAAAAGATAATGCGCGTTTCTTTCAAGTTTTTCTCTCTCCGCAGGAAAATTCCATTCCGTATTGATGAAATTGATCATCCAGATTTCCTGGAGGGGGAGCTTCTGTCCGTCCCGGAGTTCGAGATGGAGCGGCCGACCGGCGATATCGACGACCTCGCCGACGACCATTCTTCCATCCTTCATAAAAACAGCACCTCTGCCCCCGCCGAGATCCTCGGCCCGAAGCGATTTCGGAAAAAGACAGAATCCGCAGCATGCCAGAATGGCGATCCAGGGCCAAAATCTTTTCATGATCACCTCCGCGTTCATTATAGATCAATCACTGCAGGCTGACAATGAGGTGGATTATGGATGACGTTTCCGTTGTATCGTCCCTCTATTCTCGAGGACAGCGCTTGCCTTATTCGGCGCCTTCCGATATCATCTTTGCCTGTTTGATGGAAACGCGCGAGATGATGTCGCCTCACTCCCACGCTCAACCCTATCGAGGCGGGGGGCAGTGATTCGCAGGCAGGCATCCGTTTCTCAGGAGGAATCGCCATGGGAATCGTCGTTGACGGACACAGCCTGACGGTCGAGAAGGTCGTCCGGGTGGCCCGCGGGGATGAGAAGATCGAGCTCGATCCCGAGGCCAAAAAGCGGATCGAGAAGTGCCGGGCCCTGCTCGAGGACAAGATCCGGAAGCGGGAGATCATGTACGGCGTCAACACGGGAATCGGCGAGCTCTCTGAGGTCGTCCTGACGCCCGAGCAGGTGGAGAAATACCAGAGGTACATCATTTACAGCCATGCCGCCGGCTACGGGAAGCCCCTGCCGATCGAGATCGTCCGGGCGGCCATGCTGAGCCGGATCAGCTGCCACTGCCACGGCCATTCGGGCATGCGGCTGGTCGTGACCGAAACGATGAAAGAGATGCTCAACCGCGGCGTCACACCGGTCGTCTGCGAGAAGGGCTCGGTCGGCGCCTGCGGCGACCTCTCCCCGATGTCGCAGATCGCTCTCGTCGTCATGGGAGAAGGGGAGGCGTTTTATCGGGGCGAGCGCCTGCCCTCAGCCGAGGCTCTCAAAAGGGCCGGCATCAAACCGGTCGTCCTCGAGGCCCGGGACGGCCTGGCGACAATCAACGGCTCGAACTTCATCACCGGGCTCGGAGCGCTCGAAATCTACGACGCCCACCGCTGGATCAAGAATTCTGAGATCGCCGCCGCCATGACCCTCGAAGTCGTGAACGCCAACATGAAGGCCTACGACGAGAGGCTCCATAGAGTCCGCGGCTATCCCGGCGCTCTCGAGGCCGCCGAGAACATCCGTCGCATCACCGAGGGAAGCGAGCTCCTGGCTAAGCTCGGGAAGAAGAAGGTCCAGGACGCCTACAGCCTTCGCAGCACGCCCCAGGTCGTCGGTGCGGCCCGCGACGCCCTCAAGTGGGCCCGTTCCATGATCGAGATCGAGCTCAACAACGCCGCCGACAACCCCGTCTTTTTCCCCGACGAGGAGCTCGTCCTGACGGGCGCCAACTTCCAGGGCACGCCCCAAGCCTTCGCCCTCGAGCTTCTCGGGACCGCGGTCACGACGGTGGCAGTGATCTCAGAACGCCGACTCAACCGACTGATGAATCCGCATTTAAGCGTCGGCCTTCCAGCGTTTCTAACTAAGGGTGCGGGCATGTTCTCGGGGATGATGCTCTCCCAGTATACGGCCGGCGCACTCGTCTGCGAGAACCGCGTGCTCTCCCATCCGGCGGCCACGGGCTCGATTCCGGCCGCGGCCGACCAAGAGGATTTTGTCAGCATGGGCTGGACAACGGCCCTCAAAACGCGGCAGATCATCGACAATGCTCAGGCTGTCGTCGCCATCGAGATGATGGCCGGCGCGCAGGCCATCGATTTCCGGGCGCCGCTCAAGCCGAGCAAAGGCGTGCAGGCGGCTTATGATGTCATTCGCAAATACGTCGCTCATCTCGAGGAAGACCGGCCGCTTTACGACGACATCAACAGGCTCAAGGAGGTCGTCCAGTCGGGCGAGATCCTGAAGGCCGTGGAAAAGGCCGTCGGCGAATTGAAATAACTCGCCAGGCCTTGGGCCTCAGCGTCGCATTCAAGATGGCGCCAGATCCTCCCTCGACAAGACGGCAAGAAAGATGTTTCAGGCTCTGATCTTCGACATGGACGACCTGATGGTCGGCAGCGAACGCCTCTATCTTGAAGTCGAAAAGGAAATGGCGCGGAGCTTCGGCAAAGAGTTCAAGATGGAGGCCTGGGAGAAGATGATGGGCCGGAAGCCGATCGAGGGACTCCAGATCTTTGTCGAGGAGTTAGGGTTGCCGATCTCGGCCGAACAAGCGCTGGCGATCAGGAACATCCGGATGCGGGAAAAATACAGGAACGAGGCCGAAGCCCTGCCCGGGTTGTTCCACATCCTGGAGACGTTCTACGGAAAGCTCAGGCTCGCCGTCTGCACGGGAGCGCAGCAGGAGTTCCTGGAGATCGTCGTCGACCGACTCGGCATCCGGGACAAATTCGAGCTCCTTCAGTCCTCGGATGAGATTCAAAAAGGGAAACCGGATCCGGAAATCTATCAGGTATGCTGCCGGAAGCTGGGGTTTGAACCGGACGAATGCATTGTGCTTGAGGATTCATCCAACGGCGCACGGGCAGCCAAGCGGGCCGGCTGCTATACGATCGCTGTTCCCTCCGAATATTCCAAACATCAGGACTTCAGCTTTGTGGATTTTCTGGCCGCCGATCTCATTCAGGCAGAGAATCATATTTTAGCTTTGCTTCGGCCGGGTTGATGGAGCGATTCGGAGTTGAGCCGGCCGCGTTGCCATCGCGTCTCCTTTTCTCTAAGCTTAGACGAAACATCGGTTTTCATCAACTTGAGACTGCCCGAGAACTGTTTAAAGAGATATGGTGATAAACTCTTCTCCAAATCATTGGAACGGATCCGGAGATCACTCTTGGGAGATGACGGCCGGAGGTGTCGGAGATCATCCTCGTTCTCAGAAGCCCGATGATTTGTTCATCGGGAAAGTCCGGGTTCGGAAAAGACGGATCGGCGAAATGGGTCGTCGAAAAGACAGAAAGTTTAGTGTTATCATAGAATCGATAGATATTGTATTATTTAATCCGAGGAGGAGAGAGGCCGCTGGCTTTAATTCGCGGGCAGCGGCAAAGGCAGCGGTTTTAGGGAGATCCAATGAAAGAAAACAAAGTTGCCTTGGTGACGGGGAGCAGCCGGGGAATCGGCCGGGCGATCGCCCGACGGCTGGCGGATGATATCGCCGCGGTGGCGGTTCACTACAAGGAAGACAAGCCGGCGGCAGCCGAAGTCGTGAGGGAAATTGAAGGGAAAGGAAGAGAGAGCCTGGCCTTTCGCGCCGACCTGACGGATGAGGATGAGGCCAGAGATCTCATCCGGCAGGTTGAATCCCATTTCGGGCGGCTCGACATCCTGGTCAACAATTTCGGGCCGATCATCGTCAAGCCCTGGCCGGAGCTCGCCACGGCGGACTGGGAGGCCATGTACAGGAGCGTTTTCTTGAGCGCGAACTGGTGCCTTTCAGCTGCGCTTCCGGGAATGAGGGAACGACGCTGGGGCCGGATCATCAATATCGGTTATCACCGCGTCGAACAGCTCACGGCGTTCTCGAAAATCACTGCCTACGCCGTTGCCAAGACGGCGCTCCTCATCCTCACCCGATCGGCCGCCGTCTCGGAGCTCAAGTCGGGAATTACTGTCAATATGGTTTCTCCCGGCCTCATCGAAGGCGGAATCATGCCTGCCGGCGGAAAAGTCCCAGCAGAGTTATTCGGGAAGCCAGCCGATGTGGCCGAAGCCGTAGCCTTCCTGGCCTCCGATCCTGCCTCCCACATTAGCGGGACCAACCTCGTCGTCGCCGGCACCTGGAAAATCTGAACTTAAAGCCTCCCGCCGCGCGCTTGGCGAAGCCACTGGAGGAAAGGCTTGGAGAGGAAGCTGCGCTCATCGAGCTCGCAGAGCCGCTTAAACATCAGCCTTGTCACCGTAAACGTGAGGATATCGGGCGGGATGTGACGGCGCAGGGCGATGTCAGTCGCGCCGATCGCCAGCGCGCTCAGCTGGTCGGGGTTGACGAGAAACGTAACGGTTTTGACATACGGCCAGGCGCGCTCTTTGAGCGGCCCGAGGAAGAGGTGCGGAGGGTCCCCATTTTTATCAAAAACGGCTTGACATCTGCGGTCAAATAAAGTATACATATACGTACATGTTGAAAAATATGTCAAATAAATATAGACGTTTAGGTATATTATGAACAAAAGTGCCTTCGGCAGGGATGAGTTTTTGGCCAGGTTCGGGATCGCCGAAGTCGATTTCAGGCAGTGGGAAAAGCTCAAGCTCGTGCGGCCGGTCGGGTTCACCGATGACAAAGTCCCGCTCTATGCGGAGGAAACTGCGGCCAGAGTCAAGCACATCCAGAGGCTGGCCGAACTCGGCTACGGCTGCGAAGAGATCGAGAAAATCCTGAAGAAGGTCGGGCTGCCGAAGGGCACGGAAAAAAAACGCAAGCCGGACGCCCCGGACCAGTACCTGACTGTCGGGAACCTGGCCGAGCGCGTCGGGGTGAGCCCCCGGACGATCAAGCACTGGGAAGACAAGGGGATCATCGAGCCCGACATGAGGAGCGAAGGCGGGTTCCGCCTTTATTCCGGGGTTTTTGTTTACCTCTGCGAGCTCATCCGGGACCTTCAGCTCTTCGGTTACACCCTCGAAGAGATCAAGGCCGCCTCCGACCAATTCCGGTATTTCCTGGCGGTGCAGGACAACCTCGAGGCTCATCCCAAGGCCGAGGTCGCCGCGCGGCTCGACGCCATGCTCGCCGATATCCGTGTCCTGTTCGACAAGATGAACCTTCTCGAGAAGGGGATCAAGCGCTGGCGCGACCTGCTGAAGAAGAAGCGAAAGGAGATCCTGGATCTCAAGAAAAAAAACCAAAAGAGAGGACATCAGGATCCTCGAGAGAAACGAAGGACCAAAGGAGAATAAAATGCCTAAGATTATTTTTATCGAGCCCAAGGCTCCCAACCTGCACATCTTTTCCCGGTATCCGCTGCCCCGGCTCGGACCGGTCATCCTAGGGACGATGATGAAGGAAAGAGGCTGGGAGGTGGATGTCATTGTCGAGGAATTCCGGAAGGTCGATTTCGAGGCGGTTGCCTCCGCCGACCTTGTCGGCATCTCGACGATTACCTCGACGGCGCCCCGGGCCTATGCTCTGGCCGATCGAATCCACGAAATGGGGATTCCGGTCATCATGGGCGGCCCCCACGTCACTTTCCTGGCCGATGAGGCCTTGGAACACGCCGATTTCGTGATTCGCGGCGAGGCGGAAGAGACGTTGATGTCTTTCGTCGACGCCTGGGAAAGGGGAGAGGGGTACGCGGATATCCCAAACCTTTCCTACCGAAAAAACGGCGACCGAATCCATAATCCCTTCCGGCCGATGACGAAGGATCTGGACGAGATCCCGATTCCCGATTTTTCTTTAATGAGGCTGTCCAAGCACGGGATCGGCGGGTTCAAAACTATCCCGGTCCAGACATCGCGGGGCTGCCCCTACGACTGCTCCTTCTGTTCGGTGACCAGCATGTTCGGCCGCAAGTACCGCTTCCGCTCGACCGAGAACATCATGGAGGAACTGAGACGGTACAACAATCGCAAGAACATCGTCTTCTTCTACGACGACAACTTCGCCGCCGACCGCCGCCGGGCCCGCGATCTGCTCGAGGCCATGATCCGCGAGGGCCTCAAGTTCACCTGGACCACCCAGGTGCGGGCCGACGTGGCCAAGGACCCGGAGCTCGTCGCCCTGATGAAGAGGGCCGGCTGCCGGGCGCTTTTCATCGGGTTCGAATCGGTCAACCCGGAGAGCCTGAAGGCGATGAAAAAGAAACAGACGGTCGAGGAAATCACCGAGGCGATCAAGATCTTCCGCAAGAACCGGATCGGCATTCACGGGATGTTCGTCCTGGGGTTCGACGACGACGATTGGAAAACGGTGAAGAGGACGGTCCGCTTCGCCAAAAAAACCCGGCTGAACTCCACCCAGTTCATGATCCTGACCCCGCTCCCGGGATCGGCGTTCTTCGACAGGATCAGGAAGGAAAACCGAATTCAGTTTCAGGACTGGTCCCTGTACGACGCCCACCATGTCGTTTTCCGGCCGGCGCGATTGTCGCTTTTTGATTTGCAGCGGGCCCAGATTTTCAGCCACAAGAAGTTCTATTCGATCAAGGAGTCTGTCAAAAAACTCTTCGAGCGGAAGTGGTTCGACGTGGCGATCGCCGCCTACGCGAGGAAGCTCAACCGGACCTGGAAGAAGAAGAACGAGGCCTACCTCAGGGTCGTCCGATTGCTCAAGGCGAAGAGGGGGCCGAATCTTTCGATCGATTACAGGGAAGAGGTCATCCTCGACCGCTAAGACAAACGCATTAAATAAAATGTCATGGCGAGGAACGAAAACTGAGATTCCTCACTCTGTTCGGAACAGACTCCGCAATCCCCACCGGCAAGGAGAGAGATTGCTTCGCCGCCGCCCTGGCGAAGATGAATAAGGCCGAGCTTTTGACGGGGGACAGGGAATTCGCGCGGCTTAAAAGTGAGATCAGAATCATCTGGATATAGAATTGTCATATTTCTGAAAGGGAACCCTTCTCGTCTGAACTCCCGAGCGGGAAAGAAGGCTCTTTCCCCTTAAAGTCTTTCAGGGCTTTGCCGGCTCATCGCAAGATGGGTCAACTTTTTTTACTTTTCCACCCTGTCAAGTCATCTGATAATCTAACCGAAGCATCTATCATCTTGTCATCTAAAAATCTAACCATGATGACTCACCACCAAATCAACACTCTTAGGGGGTCTATCCATGACTTTGCTGCCCA
>Ga0136652_1000505_pt1 | contig 18762 bp, 19 predicted proteins | sample ConPoolayeEmetaG_FD_94864 | JGI IMG/M metagenome (GOLD analysis project Ga0136652, IMG submission 94864) | Hot spring microbial mat communities from California, USA to study Microbial Dark Matter (Phase II) - Cone Pool mat layer E metaG... ...
CCCATATCACTGATACTCCCTGGGCCTGGGCAGATGTATCGAAAACTGGGTCCAGCCTTGCTGATCTGGCTTCTCGCTCACACAGTGATCTTACCGGTGTTAGCGCTAACCAGCATCACAACCAACAGCATACGCTTATCGGATCTGACCATACCGCCAGCGGGCTTACTGCGGGACATTTTTTAAAAGCGACCAGCAGTACTGGGTTTGCTTTTGCTGCGCACGGATTGACATATACTGATGTTGGTGCGGCAGCCGCTTCTCACAATCATGATACTGAGTACATTTCAATTATTTCAAGTCCGGCAGCTAATAAATTCCCGTATCAAACTGCTGGAGGAGAACTGATCAATAGCGGGTATTCTGCCTCTGACTTTGCGTCCGCCTCGCATAACCATGATTCGGCGTATATCTCGATTATTTCTTCTCCGGCGGCCAATAAGTTTCCATACCAGACTACTGGCGGTGAACTTGTCGACAGTGGCTACAGCGCATCCAGCTTTGCCGCCGCCTCACACTCTCATGCGGCCTCCGACATCACATCTGGTACGCTATCGACAGACAGATTTTCAGCATATAATGACCTAGTGGCTGAATCGAAAATCGGTTCAGGTTCGGGTCAAGTCGCCGCTGGAGACCACTCGCACAGCAATTATCAGCCGCTTGATGACGATTTAACCGCATTGGCATCAATTACATGTTCTCGTGGTGCTTTAATTATTGGGGATGAAACTGCGCAGTGGTCGAGGTTAGAAATTGGGGGCGAGGGGACAATTTTAAAGAGCGGTGGGGAAACAGCGGAGTGGGGGGCAATCTCAACATCGGATTTGGCTGATGTTGTTGGAACCAAGACGTCGGGGGCAATTTTAGTGTGGGATGGGGACGACTGGTTGATTACATCCACCAGGACTCCATATCATCCCTATCGGGCCAAAGTATATTTAAGCGCAAGCCAATCTATTTCCAGTGGGTCTGCAACAAAGCTGCAGTTTAATACTGAAGTTTTTGACGACGGCAATAATTTTGATACGTCTTCTGGAAATTATAAATATGTTGTTCCGTATAGCGGGGTATATGCCATTTCTTTAATTATTGTGTGGGACGACTTGGGAACAGGTGGCTTGACAGTAGGCAGGATTTATGTCAATTCGTCCATTGTTGCTCAATCAAATATCAATGGAGGGGGATACCAATCAAACCCAGTATACACAATTTCGAAATTAAGCGCCGGGGACGAAGTGACATTTTATGCAATTCAATATACCGGAAGTAGCAAGTCTGTGCTTGGCGGAGTTGAGTATTATACCCAAGCGACAATTCACATGCTTTCAAAGAATTCATAGGTGGTTTTTATGGATGAAAGAATAAAGTTTATTCATTTGCTTGGCAGGCTTTTAGCTTATATATCAAGCATTTCAGCTGATGTGATTATTACGGCTTTTTATCGGTCTTCCGATGAACAAAATGCCTTGTATCAAATTGGAAGAACCAAGCCGGGTAAAATTGTTACTAATTGCGATGGTTACAAGAAGAAGTCAAAGCATCAGCTTTGGAGGGCAGTGGATTTGGCCGTGGTAGAAAATGGAGAAATTAAATGGGACAGCCCGGTGTATGATGAGCTGGGAGAATTCTGGGATAGCGTTGGGGGCATCTGGGGAGGTAATTTCTCTGGGTTGCCAGATAAATGTCATTTTGAGATATAGACATGACAAATATTAGAGAATATCTTCAAAAGCCAGGCCGATATTTGCATGTGTTTGATCAGGCCCATGAAAAAATTAAGATTCTTGCGGATAAAATGTTAATTGGATATCTTTGGTTGCCGGACGAGATGAGAAATAAGGATGGTATTTTGCTAACTATTAACATCCTGTTCCCCAGGATGCCAGAGGGCGTGGTTTCCGGGAATATACATTATGAGATTGGCAATTTTGGGGGATTATTGAGCGTATATTCTATCTTGCCGGGATACAAGTGTGACCTTTTTTTGCGCCTCTGGGATCCTTCACTCTGGGGAGCAACGCTGGTACGGGATATCCGATATCTTTTGGCAACCATTATGCGTGAGGCTAAAGTAAAAAGAATGGCGTTTCAGTCTCCTGACGAAAGATATTTAAAACTTATGAAAATGATTGGTTTTAAGGTCGAGGGCACTCAAAAGAATGCCTTTATGTTTGATGGAAAACTTTATACAAATTATCTTTATCGGAAGATAAGGGAGGGTTAAACATGCCTTTACCACAAATTGCCATGACGGCGGCGGCGCTTTTGCCGTCGTTGGTGGGTCTTTTTGGTGGCGGAAAAAGAAAACCAGTTGAAACGACTTCTGGCCTGGACCCTTATATGGAAAAGGTCAGGAATCAACTGGGTAGTATGCTGCTCCAGAAAGCACAGGCTCCGCAAATGTATGCTCGTATTCCCATGGCTACGCATCAGCGGCAAGATTTTATCATCAATTCGCTTTTTCCTAAGGCCAAAAAGTATTCTTATGATCCCCTTGGTACGGCTCAACAGCCGTGGCAGACCCCGGCCGGCCAGCTTGCCTTACAGCAGGCTGCGGCACAGGTTGGTAAGGGAGGAGGCGGTGGCCTTGACGTGGGGAGCTTTCTTGGTGGAATAGCCGGCGCAATTCCAACCTTATTGCGGATTTGGAACAAGAAATGAAAGACAGAATAAAGTCTGCGATGTTGCGCAATATTGCGCCTCGTAATCCAACACAAACGGCATTAGTTCGTTTTTTGCGAATGCCGCACACTGGACTTAAAACTGCGTTTGATAAAAATAAATTGGCTTTTGATAGCCATTTGAAAAAAGTGTTTAAGAAATATCAGTCTTTGGAGGTTTAACATGCCATTACCTTGGTCTGGCCAATTACAATTCGGATCAGCAAGGCTTCCGTCATCGGTCCGCCCCGAGGAGCCGCTAGATCCAGAGTATTTTAAAAGATGGCTTTCGTCTGGATTCCATAAGGCGATGCAACAGCCATCAGTGTACCTGCCACCTCCGTACCATCCTTCGCAGCTGGGGACAGCGCAGGCTAGGGGGAAAGGCGGCGGGCCATGGGGTCAGGGACAGGCGACGGGATATCGGTCGCCATGGCAAACGCCTGGTCAATATCCGTTCCCAATGCCGCAATCTCCATGGGGAACCCCAGCTCATGGGATGACTTATTCTAGCCCCATGGCTCCCCAGACTCAGTATTCTCCATTTGGGCAGGGAGGCGGATTAGGAAGTATGCCACCGTGGCAGATGCCATTTAATTCCATGCCGCAGAATCCATTTTATGTGCCGAATCCCAATGCGCCAAACATTCCGTCTGTTTTACCTCGCACGGAGCAATGGACCCCCGGACCGCAAATTAACCCGGAGAATATAGTTGGCCCAGGCGGTACTATTCCTGTTTCTTTCCCTGAAGAAACAGAGAAAAAGACTGGATGGGGAGGTTTCTAAAATGATGAAAGCGCCAGATCCGGGAGACTTCCCGGCACCAAATCCATATGCCGCTTATACGGGGGTCACAACCGGAAGCGACTACCTTGGCGGTAGCCCATATACATCTGATCCAGGCATGAAATTTGAGGCTCCGGAAGAGTGGACAAAGGCTATAAATTACTGGCAGTCGCTTCTGGAGGGTGGTGGCGGTGGCGGCGGATTCGGCTATACGCCGGAAAAAGTTGACATTGGTAAATGGTGGGAATCCCAAAAGCCTCTGCAGCAGCGCATGTGGGAAGAACAATCGAAACAGATCTCAGAGCAGGGTTTTACAAAGGGCATTGGTGATTCCAGTATGCTTTCTTGGCAGCTAAACCGTGGTTTGCAGGATCTGCAGCAGCAGTTATATGCAGAAGCAATGGAAAAACAGTTACAAGCCGATATGTTTAATCAGCAGATGGCTATGCAGGCCGCTCAGGCTGCGGCTGCGGCGGCGGCGGCAGCCGAGGCCCAACGTGCTGCCGCAGCCCAAGCGCTATTTGGTGCCGGTTCGGCCAAGTTGGGGGCCATTGGGGACATCGCCAATATGCTTGGACAATCTGGGCAAGATTTGTTTAACATGGAAAATATCCTTGCCCAGCAGTATAATAATCCGGCTATTCTTTCGCATCTGGGCAGCTTTGCCGGATGGGGAGGCGGAGGTGGTCCGGCGACTTATCAGCCCTCTGCCATGGATTATTTAAGCCAAATTAGTGGTATGTTGCCGGATGTCATGCAGTTATTTAGTAAACCCATGACTCCGGGAGCCGCCGGAACCATGGTGGAAAAGGCGCCCGGGACATTCAATCCAGGCCCATACTGGAATCCATGGTAATCATGGAGGTCGGCCATGTCCATTAGACGTACTCGTGAACGCCAGGTTCCATCCACAACTCTGGAGCTGTTGCAAGAGCTTGGCGGGCCAGGATATAACCCGTTTTCGGCCACTTATCAACCACTTTTGGCCATTAGAAACGCCCTGGCTACCATGATAGCCAAGAAACAAGAAGAGCGGGAAATGGCCATGGAAAAGGCCAAAGAAGCCTACGAAAGAGCCATGGAAGAGCGAAAACAGGCTTCTCTTGAGGCATTCAGGGAATGGCCACGGGAACAGTGGTTTCTGGAACAAGCACAAAAGCAGACGGAGATGGGGGGTTTTAAGTTTCCAGAAAGCGGAAAATTTTATAAGTGGCTGTCGCCATCCATTGGGATGCCAGCAGAGCAGATTGCTGCCCTCCCCCCGCAGCAGCAAAAATATTTTTATGATAAGTTTTTCCCTGAATATATACGGTGGCAAATAGAAGAAAAGCGAGAATCCGAAAAGCGTGCTGCTCCAGAAAAAGATCTAACTAATAAGGCTAAACGCTACAGCTCATCGCTTACTCTTTTCTGGAAAAACTTTCCTGACGCTGTGGCTAACGCCACGCCAGAGCAATTGGCTACCATAGAGCAGAATAGAAAATGGGTTCACCATGTGATCAACCGTTATGGTGGTGATGTGGCGAAAATGCCGGAACAGGTTGTTGCGGCCTTGGAGAACATTGCCCATGATCCATATCTGTCTTTCGCTGAGGTTGTGGCGGGAGTCGAGAATCCATCGCAGGAAGAAATTGAAAACCGCATTCGCCAGCGGGCTGAAGAATGGGGTAAGATATATGGACCAGGGGCGGAAAAAGAGTTTTTAGAAACATATGGATTACAACCAAGGCCAAGGCTTTGATTATGTCACTAAAGGAGAGGCCCGGTGAATAGCTGGGATTTTACTAAACTTTGGCTGCCGTTTTTTGGCTCGGGGCCATCGGAGGAATATGCTCAAAAGCTACGGGAATATGAAGAGGCCGAGGAAAAGAGAAAACAGAAAGAAAAAGAAGAGCGAGAGCGACAGCTGTGGAAAGAGCGAAAGCTGGCCCTGATTGTCAGCGATGTTGAAAAAAAGTTTCTTGAGCGGACAGCTTATAAGGCGCAGAAAACAGGTACCCCCATGCCGTGGGAACCGGAATCCGAACTATTGCGCCCTGAGCCAAAGACCCCTCAAGAGCAGCTGGGCATCGATATTCGTGCACATGAACTGGAAACATCACGCCCACGAAATTTTTTTGATGATCTATTGACTGTTCCCGCCGGTGGCTATGAGGCTCTTCGAGCCGGTTCCTCCAAGTTTGCCTCAGAAGTTGTGAGGCGGGTATCGTCGCTTTATGATGTAGCCAGGTCCATATCCACAAAACTTGGTTTAGAACAGCCGGAGGATTATGAGCGATATTTGAAATACAAGAAAGCCATGGATAAACTGGCATGGCAATTTGAAGCTGATGCGGCCTGGGCAAAATCACAAGCCGGGCAACGTGGTCTGCCGGCGTTTGCCACGGTCGCCCTGTCTGAGGCTACGCACATGGGCGGAAAAATTCTGCTCATGAGAGCTCTTGGCCCGTGGGGATTTCCAATTCTTTCTACGCTTGAGGGCTATGACGATGGGGGCACACAGGGGGCCGTATCTGGTTTGGCCTCATCGTTGTTATTTATGAAACATTTTCACAACATTTCTAAATACTTGCCCAATATACCCACCAGAATGGCGGCTGGATTTGCCACGGGGTGGCTGGCAGCGGAAGGCAAAGAGCCTGAGGTGGGGAAATCTTTTCTGCGCAACATGTTGGAGGGCATGGTACTCCCAAAGCAAGACGAGGAAGGCCTGGCCACAAAAATGGGGCAGGGCGTGCTTTGGGCGTTCATGAGCGCAGGTGGGCAGAAACAGAGATTTATAGACTGGCTGAAGGGCTATCCATTCATGGAGAAGCCCCTGAATGATATTCTAGCCATGCAGGTTCTTCGCAGAAATGTGTTTGGCCCCACGATATCCGATCCAAAAGTGCGGGAAATGATTAAATCCGCTGGTGGACCAAATGCATTTTTAGAGAAGCTTCGGAAGGCAATAACCGAAAAGGAAGAGCATTATCAAAAGATTGTCTCTGAATATGTTCCCTACGAGAAAACATTGGAAAGGGCTTTTGAGAAAATACCAGAAGAGGGATATGCCCCCGGTGTATTAAAGGCCCCCCGGGCCGTGCAGAAAGAGTTGGCGGCTGAGCAGGCAAGCGTAGAAAAAGAAATTGAAAGGGCAAGAAGAGAAGTTCTGGCCAAGGAGCGGGCCCCACAACAGCGGGACATAGATTGGTTGGCCGCAGCGAAACAACGGTCAGCTGAGCTAGAAAAGACGATCAAAGAATCGGGTGATCCTGAGGGTAAATTAGCTGAGCAGCTTAAAGCTTCACGCTATACGGATCAACTAACCGGGGCGAAAAATGAGTTATATCTGGAGGAAGTAATTAAGCCCCAGAACCCAAAGGTTTGGGCTGTTTTAGATTTAAGTGATACCGATAAAATTAATGTACGGTTCGCCAATTATAAGGCTGCAGATATTGGTTTAAAACTGATGGCACAAACAGATCCAGCCTCTGAGATAGTACGTTCTGGGCAAAGATTAATACGTGTTGGCAATAATCAGGCTGAGCTAGAGAAAGACATTCTTGAGAACGTTGAGTTTATTGAGGAAGCCTTTGGATATAGATTTAATGTCGGAATTGGAGGCTCCCTGGAAGAAGCCACTAGGGTGTTGGAACTTAATAAAAAACAATCCAAAAATCTTGGAATGAAATCTGATTTAAAAACTATTGCCGAGACATATGACTATACAATTGTACAAGAAAGGCTTATTGAACAAGGGGAGGGCATACCACAGGTAAAAGCAAGATTTACTGGACGCATTCCAACTGTACCAAAGCCAATATTTAACCTTCTGCACGATAGCACAAAGAGGTATATTCTGAATCGCAGCGGTCTTCTGGCGGATGAGCAGGCCAGTTGGAAGGCAATTAAAGATTTGTCTAGGCGCATCGGCGGTATTATTGGTTATCAAGAATCATTTTTTGGGGCCGTAGCGGAAGATTACCCAGACTTAAAAGAAGCGCATAGACGCTATTTGAGTGATACGCAGCATAATCGCTTTGATGGCTCAAAAGCTACGCATCAATGGCTGTGGGAAAACATTTTTAAGTATACTAAAGTAAAAGATGCCTTGTTACATCTGGCGAAAACGCAAAAAGATTTACCATTTTTCTATCGCTTGGGTATGAAACTTATCGCCAAAAATAAATATCTCACAGCTGACCTCAGGGCCTCATTGATGCCAACGCTGACCGAAGAGGCATTTGGTATGTACAATATTTCCGCTGATGTTGTAATGTTAACCCCTCTGATGGCTAAGGCTGGGGCCGTAAAAGTGTTATTCCACGAAGCCGTGCACGCTATCTTTGATGCTAAGTGGTCATTTGTGCCGCCAGAAGTTAAGCGTCCGTTTTATGAACTGTGGAGAGCAGTGTCTATTAGATGGCTTCGTGAGCATCCTCAGGTGCCAGAGGATAAGATTCCTTATGGACTAATGGGGAATGGCAGCGTAACAGAGTTTATCTCTGAACTGTGGTCGTCACCGGAAATGCAGGATATTGCCTTGAACACGCCATTTGTGCGCCTGGATAGCGTGGTTTACGCCTCTGGCCTGCATGCATTTGCCAATAAGGTTGTGGACATGGTGTTTCCACAGCCAAGTACAGCTATGCGGTATGCTTTTATCGATAGCCTGTTGTTTATGCGGGAAAGGCCAGCTTATGGCCTGGGTGATTTTAAGTTTGAGCAGTCTGGATTTCATTTCTTGGTATCAATTCCCAACCCTGATCCAGCCTCCCCTCCCGGATCCCGTGAACTGATCGATCGAATACACATTGCAGACATTCCTCGAAATATATTGATGGCCCAGGATCAAGCTGTGTTAGCGTCCTGGTACGCAAGAAATCGGTATCGAAGGCCGATTTTTGCGTATGGCGGAATTAAACAAGAGGCTATGCCTCTTGAGCAATTTATGACCAGGGGTCCCCTGCAAAAGGTTACATATGGTCCCACTTTGCGCACACGGCCACGAACAAAAATCGCAAAAAACATTGCCGAAGTCGAGGAGCTTGAGCGGGAGATTATACCCAATAAGCGTGATCTCCATGAGGGCCAGACCGTGTATTCACACGGTACAGACATAGAGGCGAAAATTACTGGAGTTGGTGAGCCTGAATATATTGAGCCAATGATTATGCGCAGCGTGGAGAGCCGCTTATCGACAATTGCCGGGGAGAAATATAAATTTCCGGCTCAAAAATTTACTACTATTGATGAAGCTTACCAGTGGTTAGTAGAAAAGGGAATATATCCTCAAGAGGTAATGACCGTAATTCCACGTGGATCGGTAGGGCCTGATGGATATACCGAAGAAGCGAAGATTATTGAACAGTATCGCAAAACTGGCGGACGAACAGAAAAGCAGAAATTCCTGGAAGGACGCAAAGAGAAGCCGGAATGGATGATTGATGTTCCAGAAGCCATGGACCGTTTGCTAAATTCCAAAGATTTTTGGGCTCTCTCTGTGGTGGATAGAGCAAAGGTATATTCTGTGGTAGAGCGTCATGTATGGGGCAGGTTATACTCAGAATCCAAGGTGCCGACACAAAACAGAAAGACGGCGTGGAAAACCGCCGATACATGGAGAGCCTGCGATAACAGCTGTATTGGCTGTTATGCTAATAAAATGGCGATAATGTCTAATGTTATGTCCACTATCCCGGTACGGTGTTCTCTTCGGGGATATCTTAAAACTGGGGAAATACTGCGCCTTGGAGAGGTTGGAGACCCCGCCGGCCCGTCAATGGACATGAAAGTAAGTGGATGGGAATGGACGATAAAAGAAGTACAGAGGTATATCGCCGAATCACAGGCTAAGGGACAGATTGTTGGGTTTGAAAACGTATTCTACAATACAAAACTACAGCGTATTGATGGTTTTGATCCTACCGTTATACGCAATATGGAAGTATCTTTAGACCCGATGGATCCAAGACAGATGGAAATTTCCATGAAGAATATCGTGGCCATCAAGAAAATGGATCCAACGGTAAATATCGCAGTAAGAATCAGAAGCATCAACAGTCTCGATCCAATACTTTCAAGGGCGCAGGCGGATGCGGTAAAGTTTGCTAATATGTTAAAAATACCAGTTCTGGAAACCAGAATGCGTTTTACCAGCAAATTGGTCATGGCTGCCCTAAATCTTGATGTGACGAAATACCGACGGGAACACCATCAATTCCGTGGCTTGCCTGCGCTTAAAGAACTTGCCGATAATTGGCACTTGTGCGATAAAAGTGGACAGGGAAAGTGTGAGACGTGCCTGGGATGCATAGAGCTGATGGTCCCGGGTACGGAAAAGATGGTACGTCAAATCCTCAAGCGAAAGCTGAACGCCACGGAACTGCTGCGAGCTGGGTTAAAAGAAGTCCTTGGAAATCCGCAGGATTTTATTCTCAAGGCCAGGGCTCAGCATATTGAAATTTTGCCAACAGGAGAGGTGGTGGGGTTAAAGCGTTATAGTCCAGTACCAAAGGCTCGCACCAGGCCGGGAAGCATTGAGGAGCGCATGGATGCGTTCAAAAAATTCATTCTCGGTAAACGTGGTGGTATACTGCCGACTGGAACCCTTCCTCCGGAGGAGATGACTCCAGCCGGTCGCTTGCTGTCTCTTAATTTGTCCAAATATGATGATCCAGTGAGGGATTGGATTATTCAAGAAGCTGAAAAATATTCCCAACCCTTGACTCAACTTCGTGGTGGTCCCAAGCCATGGGCTGAAGTCATAAAAGAAGCTAAGACGGTTTCTCTACGTGTGCCCATGGAAAGCCTGTTTAGCGGCCTTCTACAGCGTACCCTGAATCTTGATTCTGCCATCTTGGCGGCGCATAACATGCTGGCTGATTTTCAGCAAGCCATCGCCAAGGCTCAAGATGCGTATGCCAAAAACCCAACAGCGGAAAATGCGGCAAAACTGGAGTATGCCAAGCGAATGGGGTCCGTGGCTTTTATCTACGCCACATTCCCCCCACGTGAGATTGGACGTGCTCTTAATCAGTTTAAAATCCTGCGTCAGGCGCAAGGCCACATTCTGACCAAAAACTATATGGATGCCTTGCGTATTATGCGCAAGATGGGCGTGGACACAGAAGAAAACATTAAGGCCTTGACCCTGCTGGACCCAAATAACCCACATGAAGTTCTAAAGTTTTTGGAAGCACTGCACAGGCCAACCATGGGGCAAAAGTTCTACGAAGCGTGGGTGAACGGGTTGCTGTCTAACCCGGTAACGCATATGACAAATACTATTTCCAATTTCATTACCATGGCCACAATGCCAATAGAAACGCTGATGTCAGCCGCCGGAGCTAAATTTTTGAGCGTTTTTGATCCACGTTATAAAAATGCGGTACGAGCTGGACAGTCTTTAGCAGAAGTAGCTGGGTTTGTGTCGGCGTTTCCCCAGGGCCTCAAGGCGTTTGTCAATACCATGCTACACTCTACAACTACGTGGGATGATACCGGAATTCTTTCGGATGCCCTCGCCAGATTACCGGCTATTAAAGGGAAAAAGGGTGAAATTATTCGCATTCCATCCCGGTTACTGGAAGCTGCCGATGATATGTTTAAAACGTGGCTTTACTCTATGAAACTCTATTCCGAAGCGTACCGCCTTGCGGTAAGCGCAAAAGAAAAAGATCCAAGCATTGATCTCGGCAGAAAAATTCGAGATCTGCTGCGTGACCCTACGCCGGGAATGAAAGATGCGGCCAGTAAAGAAGCCATATACCGCACATACCAGGAAAATCTTTCTGGCTTGGTCAGGAAGGTATCACTGGCCAGAAACGATATGCCAGCCTTGGCGTTTCTAATTCCATTTGTGCGTACGCCATATAACATCGTAAAGTTCGCCATGCAGAGGACGCCGCTTGAGGTAATTCGTGTTTTCCGTCATGGCTCCGAGGGATTTGTGAACGTTTCTCCGCAGGAGGCCTCGGCCATGACAGCCAGGGCTATTTTTTCTATACCTATTGCCATTGGGCTCGCCCAAATGGTGCTTAATGGGGATATTACCGGGTCTGTCCCCGATGATCCTGAGGATAGGGCCCGATTTTACGCCGAGGGTAAACTGCCAAAGGCTATTAGAATTGGGAAAAAGTGGGTCAGTCTTGAGCGTATTCAGCCACTGTCATTAACCGTGGGTATTATTGCCGATACCGTTGATCTCCTAAAGCGTGGTATCATAGATGAAGACGAAGCCGGCAAGCTGATCGCCAGAACGATTTTCATTATTGGCAGCAATATTACCGACAATACATTTCTCAAGGGGCTGAATGACGCCATTGAGGCGTGGAACGATCCGCTGCGCAAAGGCGAGACATGGTACAAAAGCATGGTTGGCAGCATGATCCCGGCTGGCGTGCAGTCGGTTACCCGGGCTATCGATCCTGTCGTAAGAGACGTGAACAATTTACTGGATATCTTTAAGGCCCGCATTCCTGGGCTATCCAAGCAGTTGGCTCCAAAGGTAAGCGAAATGGGAGAGGAGATTAAGAGGCCAGGAGTAGGCTTTGGCGGCGGGTTGCTGGGAACCGTTGGCCGGATGATTTCCCCGATTAAGATACAAGATGAGACAGAGGATGAGGTAATTAAAGAATTGGCCAGTATTCGCTATTATCCCGGCAAAATTTCGGAAAAGGTCGGAGACGTGCGCCTGCCTCCCCATGCCTATGCCCAGCTGGCCATAGAAGCCGGACGGGAAGCCCGTGAGGCAATGGCCAAGCTGATTAAAACACCACGCTATCAGCGTATGACACGTGAGGAAAAAATCGCTGAGTTGCGCAAAACCATCGCTCAAGTGCGCAAAAAGGCGAGGAAACCATTATACCAGGAATACGCCAATGTTCAATGAAAAAACAAGAATCAAATTGGTTATCGGAATAATCGTACTGGCTCTCATTGAGGGCCTTATAAAAGTTTTTCTTAAAGACTTCCCGATTGTAGAGGTGTTCTCTCTGCAGTCGTTAGTCGTGGGTGGGTATTTGGGAGCCAAAACGGTAAACAATATCAGTGAGGTGAAATATGGGATTAGCCAAAGAGTGGTGGAAAAAGAATCAAATTGCGGTCGCCTCCCTTCTGGCAATAGCGGCGGTGCTGTTGTTGAGTGCAAGGGTATGTGTGATTTATGATCGCAACGCCAAGCTGAAGGGTGTCATCGAGAACCAGCAAGAACAATTAGCCTCGGCAATTGAACATTTACGCCTGGAGCGGGAGGCGTATACAAACGTCATTAAGAAAAAAGATGGTGAACTTGCGGCTCTCGCCAAAATCACCCAAGAATATCAAGAAAAATTGCGGGCAGGCTCCCAGACTATCGCTCAGCTGAAGCAAGAACTCGCCAGCATAGATCCGGCGAAGAAGGATGAAATTATCGCATCGCAGCGCAAGCTCATATCAACCCTGGAACAAAACCTGACCCTTGCCTATCAAACCATCGAAGCTAAGGATAAGCAGATAGCGGCCCTTGAGTTGAAATTTACACAGTGCGCCTCTTATGTCGTATCGCTTGAGGACACCATCGCTAAATATGAGGCCATATCTCGCAGTAAGGATGAGTTGATCCGAGGGCTGGAAGGCAAGATTAAGCGCAGTCGTTTAACAACCATGTTAAGCACAGCGACATTAATCGCCGCAGGCGTCATTATTTTAGCGAGGTAATCCATGGCGGTTACACCACTTGAGCTCGGCGGCGGGGCGGCTGTTGCCATACTGCTAATAGACCGTGTGCTGAATTGGACAATTAAATGGAAGCGTGACGCCCCAAAAGAAAAAAGATGTATAGATGACACAAGGATGCAAGAAAGCATGTTTACTGTCGAACAAAATCATGACTTGTTAAGTAAATTAGACTGCGCCATGCAAGAACAAGCCAAGGCCTCCCTAAGGCAGGTCATGTTGCTTGAGCAGTTAGTGGAGCTAAGCAAGGAAAACAAAAATATTCTACATGAGTTAATCGCTGTAGTCAAAAAGAACGGAAATCATCTATGAAAAAATCTATCGCTAAACGGGAAGAAGAGGCCAGAAAAGCAGGTTTGGCGGAATGGAGAAGAGAAAACTGGAAAAGAATATTGGATTTACTGGAAAGCAGATTAACGGCCATTATTCAAAATCCGGAATCATCGGCTCGGGATGTAAACGAGGCGGCCAGGACGCTGGCCAGAATGGCCGATATTCTTAGTCCAGAAAAAGTCTCCAGTGGAAGCGCTTCGAAAGCGGTATCCCACCCCAGCCCGCTGGAAGAGGACTTAACACCAGAAGAGCGAGAGGAAATTGAGCGACTGCTTGGAAATACCCAAGGCGAAAAGCCTGAGGTTTTATCGTGAACTTTGTGATCGTTCCTTCTTCCATTTTGTGAAGATTGTGGGAACGGCCACTTCGGGACGTGATATCATTCCAGAGATACATCTTCCACTCTGTCAGTTTAGCCAAGGGCCGTATAAAAGAAAGGCTATTGTTGAGCCTCGTGACTGGCTTAAATCAACTGTCTTTACACGCTGGAAAACCATTTGGCAGTGGCTACAGAACCCAGAAAGTCGACAGCTAATTGCCGCTGAGAAAGAAGAGATTGGAGCCAGGATGCTGTTCTGGATTGAAAACGCCTTGCTTACTCACCGCAAATTGCGTATTTTATACGCTGACAAATTAAAGCACGTAAACGATTTATGGATCAATAATCGCCGCCACCGCTGGAGCGGCACACAGTGCGACCTACCACGTGAGGGGCAGTACGCTGAGCCGTCAATTTGCGTGATTGGCGTTACCGGAGCCGCACAGTCGGGACACTTTGATGTTATCCGCATTGATGACCTTGTTGGTAAGGCGGCCATGGAAAGCCCGCTGATCATGGAAAGCACATACCGCTGGTTTGATAATGTCGAGGAATTGCTGGTAGAGCCGGATCAAACAAAGCCAAACGCCAGCAGCGTGGAGATTGTGGGAACACATTGGGGCAACGGAGACTTTTTCTGTTATGTGCAGGATAAATATCCCGAGTATCAGTGGCGCATTGTTCCCGCCCTGAAAGATCAGGACCTGCTGGACAGCGATAACATTAAGTGGATCAATAATCCCAAGGTAGACCATGGAGAATCAAATTGGCCACAGCATCGATCCACACGCTTCTATCGTAACATGATGGCCAATCCGGAAAAAGAAACAATCTTCTGGGCCCAGCATATGAATAACCCACGTGGCAAAACGGGAATTAACAAAATCGATCCGGACTGGATTATGTATTACCACATTGATCAGCGTGATCAGGGGGAATATATTGTTTGCGAAGATTCCAAAAAGGAAGAGTTTTCGGTCAAAGAAATTGACTGGATTGGAATTATTGATCCCGGTGGATTCGCCGAAACAAAGCTCCTGAAGCGTGGATCAAACAATGCTATCCTCATCGGCGGACAACCAAAGAACAGCCGCAAGAAATTTGTGCGATATATTTGGGCAGGAAAGGAACGTGATCCAGAGGCCCTGTTAAAGCTTATTTTTGAGCTTAACCAAAAATACCGTGTCAGAACCTGGCGCATCGAGACCGTAGCGGCACAAAACTACATCTATAATCACATTCTTTACGAGAAAAAGCGAAGAGGGATCCCGATGACCATATCGCCGCTCCCAAAGGATACATCAAGGGGAGCCAAAGACGCCGACATCCAGGCGTTGATTCCGCTGTTCTCTAATGGCGAAATATACATAATGAAAAACATGCGCCTGCTTAAAGCAGAGCTTGTGACATATCCCTCCTCGCTAACGCTTGATCTCGCCGACTGTTTAGCCAAGCTTAATAAGTACTTTTGGACACGCACCCCTAAGGCTGACCTGGAAAAGAGATACGGGGAAAGCTTTAACCCGGTAATGCCATACAGGCGGGACGTTAATACCGGATACTAACTTTAATTCGTACCGGAGCGCTACCGGGTATCATCTTCCAAGGCTTTGACCAATATTCCCTGGTCTGCCAGTATCTTATAGCGTATACCCTGGTCATGGTACGGTTAGAGATATCAATTGAAATGCGCTCTAGTCTGGCATAGTGCAGGCCCAGGGGCTGAGTATAGACAGGCATGAATTTTCCGTGAGGCAGGATACCACGAACAATGGTAATTTTCTCCTCCCCGCAAATGCCCACCCGAGACATAATTACCAATAGAATGATCATGCCCGCCAGGATCAATTTCCCAAGGTCACGGACCCCCATTTTTACCCTCCGTAACTTGTTTAGAATCAATAACATTTTGACAACCAAAATTGGGTTGTGCGTAGGGGGGTAGCCACCAGGTTGTATTTTCACCCCCTCTCCACCCCATCAACAAAGCGTAAAGCATTGCGTGTCAACGATTTGCGACCATTTTCCATGTCACACACCAACTGCTGACTAACGCCCAAAATCGAGGCCAATTTTCGTTGTGTCAAGCCCTTTGCTTTGCGTGCCGTCCGCAGTCTTTCGGCTTCAGATGGTCCACCATAAAGGCACTGCCTGACCTTATCATGGAAATCTTGCGCATCACGAAACTCGCACCCGATAAGCTTCTCCAGCTGTTCTATAATAGCAACCCTTTTAGAAACCACATAAGGATCACGCAAGTCAACCTTGTTAAAGATTTGAGCATAAAGATTGGAGACCCGCTCTTGGTCTTCAACCGATAAACGCCTCATCTCTTTTGTCCTTTCGGTTGTTTATATTTCTCAATTAATAAATCAATCTCATCTTCTTCTTCTAATTGTTTTGATGAGATAACTGGGGGAACCTCTACTGTAATCAGTTTGTCGTCTGAGCTAACAGTAATGGTGTTGGCGGTGGGATGATCAATATCTTTTGTTATGCCGTGAGCGGCGCAAAGTTGAAGTATGGCTACGATTACCTCGTGTATCAGAACGGTCGGGATGCCTACAATGTGCCAGGTCCTTCCGGCTATGCGGTTCTTACCCTTAACCAAGAACCTTCCAAAATACCACCTATCCAGGCTACGCACATAAGACACCTCGACTAAGCGTATTTTCTCATATGGCTTCAATACATCATCGCCGGACCCTTTGTCGTAATAAATAAAAATGCCTGATGAGTGTTTTTCAAAATCATAAACAAGCTTGCCGTCATGGTTAAAAATTCTTCGATCGACTATCATCTTGCTCTCCCTTAATGATACCGGCCCCTTGGCATCTGTGACACCACCATACCCGAACCCAGCGTGGCACATGTAATTCGACAACCGGGCGCAGATTTCCCGGCCCCAAATATCCTTTACCGTTGCATGATGGACAGTTATTTATCATGATGCCCCAGAAATTGTGCGCACCGTGGATCGGTGTATAGGTTTTTATCTTTGGTGCGCTGGCGATAAGCATCGGAACACCTTCTTTTAGCAATAGTATACAACAATCCTTTCATATTGTCAAGGGTACCAGATTGCGATATGCGCTCAACAAAATCAACCCAGATAGAAGACTCAAGGTCACGGATGAATTCGGAGTCCTCCTTGGGCATTTTGGTCAGAAGAAACTTGCGCATTCGTGGAGCTTCTGTGCTATAAAATTTTGTAATCTTACGGTTTATGCGCTTGTTGGGCATTGGTCAGTCTCCGCAAAATATCACGCATATCCGCATATCTTATAATGACCAAATCGTTATTGTGTGAGTCATTAAGCTTATGAAGTACAACCATTGGAACGTCTCCCTCGGCATGGCGCATAGCCTGCTTCATGGATAATTCGATCAGCGCAGGAAGTCGCTTACGCTCTTTGCACTCAATGGCAAAGCCATGCCAGCAAACATCTACCCTGCCCAATGTCCCTAGGCGTTTTCCCCCCAGGTCCTTGGCCACAAAGTACTCAAGGCTTTTTCCTCGTCTTCTGTTTAGAGATGGTGCGTTTTTGTTTGCCATAATTTATCCCCTGAAGTTGAGAGGTTTCCCAGCAATCGGCCCACTTTTCCAAATAGTTCTTTACCTGCTTTAGCTCTTCACGCATTTCATGAACAGGCTCTCCGGCAACAATTCTGCTTGCCATAAAGGCCGCAGAGCGTATGGACAGAAGATAAGTAGTGGCTCCACAAAGGTTTGCCTCTCCTCGCAATTCTGACAACGCATCCTGAGTGGTAACCAAAATATAGGCCAGCAGATCGCTAAGATAGCGCAAAATTGCCGACGGATTCTTTTTTATCTTCATTGTGGTTCCTCCTGGGATAAAGATATTGTAATAATCTGTTTGTTTGCCAGAAATATTCTTCTTGAAAAATCTTCGTATATCTCCGCTTAGAAAAACACCCGTGTCGTATTTTGCCTGGAAGCAAGCCATCACGTAACCGCATGGGTACTGATAAAACTAGATCAATATTTGGGCTAGCGCAATTCCAAGCCGGGGAAGCTATAGCCAGTTGTTCATCCGGAAGCTTAGCGAGGATATCAAATTTTTGCGCAGCAAAGCGAGCGCATTCCTTCAATGAAATTTTCCCTTTGGCATAATTCCTGGCAACATGAATCGGATCGGAAACGTATTGCTCATCGCAATGGAAACTATCAACATTGCGGTATACGTGTTCCACACAGTCGCAGGCAAAGAGGCGTGCGGTACGCTGGTTCCAGGTGCGCAACCTCCTAATTAATCTCGCCCGACGGAAGACAATGCTGTTCCACCTCCCGATTAAACTATCTCCATCTCCTTCAGCTTCGTAAATTTCCGGCTGCAACCATGACAGAAGATCGGAGGCGGTACATAAATGAAAACCATTAACGCACTCTACAAGGGGCCCACGAATCTTTTTAGTCCACTGCCCGCAAGGTGGCCATTGAAATTGACTGTACAGGCCCATGCGGTTGTTATTCAGGCATTTGTACAATGTGGCATATAGCAGAAATTTCATAAATTTTACTCCCCGGTCAATGTTTTGTGCAAGCGTTCCAAATAAGCCTCCATCGGGGTGTCTTCGTCATGGCGGTATGGCTTTTGCGGAGGCTCCCCCATTAGCTCCCGTATACGATCTATAGCCTCATAGCACTCACGAAGATGCCAGCGGGGATCAGTCCAATCACCACGAATGGCAGATAAGCAATATGTCAGATAACGCAGGACAAGCTTAATCCCATCCGTATTGATTTGGTGATTTGAGCGACACATGCCGGACGGGGATTGGTCACTGGTCGTCTCGGCAGAGTTAATACAATCCCCGGATGATAAATTACAACTACACGAATACTTGCTCGGTGGCGGCGTGACGCCCATCCAGGAACTTGGGGCATAAATGGGAGACCCGCATTTGGGGCATTGCCCAACCTGAGTATACATTAGATA
>Ga0136652_1000509_pt1 | contig 18644 bp, 15 predicted proteins | sample ConPoolayeEmetaG_FD_94864 | JGI IMG/M metagenome (GOLD analysis project Ga0136652, IMG submission 94864) | Hot spring microbial mat communities from California, USA to study Microbial Dark Matter (Phase II) - Cone Pool mat layer E metaG... ...
GCCATCTACCCCGCCCCGCCTGCCCCTCCGGCCGAACCCAGATGACCGCTGGATCGGCGTACCATCGGTGCGATCCATATCCCCGCCGGCCGCTTCCGGCCACGCTCTGCCTGGCGGCGCTGGTCTTCCTGCTGCACGGCCCCTCCCTGCCGACCGGCCTTTTCATGGACGACCACGCCCACTTTCAGCAACTCCGCCAGGCCGACTGGTCCCTGCGGGGGCTGACTGACGCTTGCCAGCTCGAACTGGTCGGCGGAGTCGTCAAGCTCTGGTGGTTGCCGGAGACGACCCTCCGCTTCTTCCGTCCGGTCGCCTTCGGGCTCATGAAGCTCTCTTACATGTTTTCCGGGTGGAGCCCCGCTGCGTTGCACCTGGCCTCGCTTGTCTGGCACCTGGTCAACTGCCTCCTGCTGATGATCCTCCTACGCCGGCTGGGCAGCTCCCGCACGCTGGCCTGGGCGGTGGCCGGACTGTTCGCGATTCATCCGGCCCATGTTCCGACCGTGCAATGGATCGCCTGCCAGACTGAGCTGATGGTTACCGCGTTTCTGCTGGCGGCCACCCTTTGCTTTGCCCGCTTCCGCGGCTGGCCAGGATTCCAACCTCTCCCCCCGGGGCCTTCGACCCGTGATCTGTGCGCAACGCGGGCCCGGCCGCGGGACCGTCCGCTAGTGTGGGCGATCGCTTCCTTGGTGTTCTTTACACTGGCCCTGGGCTGCCGCGAGAACGCGGTGGTGTTCCCCCTGGTGGTCGCTTCGGCCGAGCCGCTGGTATGGCGTAAGCGGACTCGCTCGGCCCTGGCTTTCTATTTCACTGCGGCGGTTTTGCTGGGCGGCTACTTCCTCGTTCGCCGGCTCATGCTGGGCGGGGCGGCCATCCCGCCGCGACCATACGTCGTCCCGGTCGACGATCCGGGCTTTCTGCGCTTCGTCTGGGACAAGGCCTGGTACTATCTGCTGGGGGAGTTTCTGCTGATTCCCTGTGTGCCGATTGCCGGCCTGCCTTATTTTCAGGAGCGGCCGCTCCTTTTCTACGGCCTGTCAGCGCCCATCGCCGTCTTGTTGGCGCTCCTATACCTGCGATATTGGCGGCGGCCACCCGGCTTGGTCGGGCTGGCCTGGCTGCTGGGGTTTATGTTGCCCGTGCTGCCGGTCTTCGCTTCCCCGCACCATCTGTACCTGCCCGGCATCGGCTGGGCGCTGACTGCCGGGCTGGCACTCGGTCGGTTGAGCCCGGGCGGACCCCGCCCAGCGTCGGTCGCCGGGCGATTCCGAGCCGGTCTGGCCTGGACCGTCCTTGTGGTCTCGGCTAGCGTGTTTGCAGCCGGTAGTTACTGCTACGGCTTGGCTTTCCGGATCGGTCAGGGCGTGGAGGACTGCCTGGTGCAGGAAATCGCTTCGGCACCCAGCGGACTGAAGGACGGCGACACGCTGTACGTGGCCAACCTGCCCGCGATCGGCCATTACGCTCGGCTGGCCGTGGAGAAGATTACCGGCCGGTCGGGTCTGCGATTGATACCGCTGACTTGGTCCTCGCGTTTATTGGGAGCGGTCACGGCCACTGAATTGACCTGGGTCGATGATCATACGATCGAGCTGCGGGTGGCCGACGAGCGGTATTTTGCCGGACCGTTTGCCCGGTTGATCCGGGAGGCTGCCGGCCAAGACCTGCCTGACGAGGTGGATCGGTTAGCCGACCTCGGTTTTCGCGTTCGGGTGCTGGAAAGGCACCCCGACGGAGTCTCTGCCCTCCGGTTCGAATTTAATCGATCGCTGACGGACCCCACGCTACACTTATTCTGGGGCTCGCGGGTCCGTTGGGCCTGCGAGGTGAGACCGTAAGCGACCTTCGGGCAGCCCGCAGCGGGGGCCAGAAGGCAAAGCGGCGGCCAGCACGAGCGGTCCGGGGGCCCGCTGATCCTTCGCGTTCCGCTTGGGGCTGCGGGTTGGCGCTGTGATATAGGACAATGACCGACCAGAAACTGCCGGCCCTGCGTCCGATTGAGATCGTCCCGTTCCGTGACCAGAATGGGCGGCTGTATTTCGCCTTGCACGATCAGACTCAGCTCGCGCCGCGAGCGCTGGCGGTTTCGCCCGCCGCGGTTTTCGTCCTGGCACATCTGGACGGCAACCACTCTTGCGCGGAGATCCAGCTCGCGTTCCGCCAAGCATCTGGAGAGGACCTCCCGGCCAACGAAATCCTCGATCTGGTCCGCGTGCTGGATGAGGGCCTCTTTCTCAGGGGCCAGCGGGCTGAGGAGGCGTCTGAGCGCCGGCGCAACGCCTATCATAACTCGCCAACCCGCGACAACCGCGAGCGGTATCCCGATGCCGTCGGCCTGCGTCAGCAGATTGAGCGGGTGCTCGCCGGCGGGGTTGCAGCGCCGGTAAGTGAGGTCCGCGGCCTCATCGCCCCGCATCTGGACTATGAGCGTGGCGCGCCCTGTTACGCCGACGCTTATGCGACGTTGGCTCAGGTTCTGCCGGTGGATCGTTTCGTGATCCTGGGGACTAATCACTTCGGCCGGCCCGCCTCCGTGGTGGCCACGACCAAGGATTTTCAGACCCCGTTTGGCCGGGTGCCGACTGACCGCAACTTTGTTTGCGAGCTTGAGCGGCGGCTGGGCATGTCGCTGTGCGAGGACCAGGTGGATCACCTCAGCGAGCACTCGGTGGAGCTGCAACTCCATATCCTGCAAGTATTAATGGCCGAGCGTCCGTTTTCGATCGTCCCGATTCTGTGTTCTGACCCTGGGATTGCTGCCGATCCTGCCGGCGTCAAACCTCGCGGTCCCGGGCTGGCGGACTTCGCCGCCGCACTCGGCCAATTGATCGAGCATTCAGATTATCGGACGATCGTCATAGCTGGAGCCGATCTGAGTCACGTCGGGCAACGCTTCGGCGACGCCGATCGTACCAGTCCGGCCATGCTGGAAGAGGTGGCCCGTTCGGATCGCTTTTTGTTGTGGTTACTGGAAGCCAGGGACGAGGAGGGCTTTCTGAACCACATAAGGGCGACCGGCAATCCGACCCGAATTTGCAGCGTGGCGTCCATATTCGCCCTCTTGCGTGCTTTGCCCGGGCGCCCCTGCCGAGTACTAAGCTATCACCAGGCGGTAAATGCGGCCGCTGAGACCAACGTCACTTGCGTGGCGGCCGTGGTGACCTAGCTGCGGGCTGGATAGTGCAAGAAAGGCCCCCGAATGGGTTTTGACCCCATTCGGGAGCCCGTGCGCTGGGATGGGCTTTGAAGCGTTGCCCATAGACTTACACCGCCGTGGCCGCCGAGGGTGGCAGTGTTTTCGGCTTCCCCGACGTCGGCAGCGGGGTGTGCGATATAAGTGGCTTTAGATGATGAACTTACGGGTGTTGCCAATCCGCCCCGACGCAAGGTTCAGCCGGTACAGTCGCTGAACCGAATTTGCCAGTCGCTGAAGGGTAGTGCGGCCGTCGGGGGTGAGTTCCAGTCCCACAAACTGGACGGCGGCAGTGAGCGCCCCCCCGGCGGTCAGACGCACGCCCCGGTAGCGGGCATCCGTCAAGATCGGCGTCCGCCCGTCCGGGAGCTGCATTTCCAGCCCTAGCGTCTGCCCGTCCGCCCAGTTGGGCGGCGTCGGCAGGTGCAGTCGCAGCAGGGCGCCGCCGCAGGACAGGTCCGCTAGTTCGCCGGTTGTCACTTGTAGCGGAGTCTTCTGGGCGTTCCCGCGAGCCGCGATGCCGCCCGGCCAGACACTGACCAACAGCGTGGTATCGTCCGGCACGCGCGTCCGGTAGTAGGCTCGGCGTTGCATCTCGGTCATGCTGTCCGGCCAGCGGTATCGGACCGCAGGTATCACGGTGCGGTCATCCAGGTGAAAACGTCCTATCGCCTCGGCTACGGTCGCGAACAGCAGCTTGCGACTCCTCTGTCGGAAGCTGACACCGAGGCACTGGCCAGGAATGATGGACGGCGGGGTGTGGTCCCCATTGGGCAGATGGTCGAGGACGAAGAATCGGCCGCGTGGGTCGCGTTCCAGGAACCGGGACTTGAAGGTCAGCCACTGCGAATCGCTCTGGACCGTCAGCACGGCCAGGGCCCGCTCCTGCACGGCGCGATCGAAGATTTCGGTCATGTCCGGGCCGGCAAGCACTCGCCTGGGTCTCATGCTCAACCCTCCTCGACCAGCCGGGCGGCCTGGTCGCGAAGACTCTGGCGGAGCTTTTTCAAGCTGGCCTCGTCGGCAGTGCCGGCGAACTCGAAACCGACCATGAGTTCCTCTTCCTGACGGCTACGGGACTTGGTGCACGCCACAGCCGGCAGGGTGTATAGCTCCGCTGACCAGGGCAGTGCGAACTCAAGCTGGGCTTGATCGCCGATGAACAAGACCTCATCCAGCTCCCGACCCGAAAGGCGGCAGGCCAGTCCGGTCGGGTTGATGTTTGCCAGGATGCCTACAAAGGTGTTGGCAACGGCGGGTACCGTGATCCGCACCGGGACCGGTTCCAGCGGCGCCTGACGGGCGAACCGCCGGCGGTTGGCCACCTGGATGGTCTGCGGCACCTCGATTACCAACCGCTGCGGCGCAGTCTGCGGGACGCTGTCCACCACGAACGTGGCAAACAGGTACAGTTGCCTGGCCAGGATCATCCGCACGTCGCACATCGCACCGACCAGGCCGGCCAGGTCGATGTCCGGGCCCCGTTCGTGCAACTCGACGTAAAGGCCGTCCTGGCCGCGGCCGGAAAGCGTGCCCCACAACAGGTCGCTGAATGCGTCGGGCCGCGGCTCGATTTCGAGCATCGCCCGGATGTGGACGGCTTCGGCAAGAACCCGGGCGGTCTGACGCGAGTTCAGGTCCAGCGTGACCAGCATGGCTCAGGCTCCTCCGTCGTCGCTTGATCGCTTTTGCTCGTCCGACCCGCTGCCGAAGTGGGTAAGGCAGAAACGCTGAATCCGGGCGAGCTGACGCCACTGAGTGCTGGCGTCGTCGCCGGGGCAGAACTTGCAGCCGAAGATCACCGACTTGCGTTGGCGATCCGGCCGGGTGTGGGCGACTCGGACCACGAATTCCACCGCTCCGCCCTGGTCGGGCAGTTGGAACCGGGTCCACAGCAGTTCGCCGGGTCGGACCGTCTCGGCCGCGTCCCCAGGTGCGACGGCTTGCAGACCGCCGGGCGCGATATCTCGAAGCTGGGCCCTGAAACTACGCTGATCGTCGGCCACGCTGGTACAGGTGGCCGCCAGCGAGGGCAGCCGGACCCGGAAATGGTGACGAGGCTCCCATCGCCGAATACACAGCGGCAGCTTCAAAGTCCAAACCGGGAGTTGATCTCCATCATCCAGTGTCCAGCAGCCCCGCCCGCAAGTGTGGGTCCGGAAACTGAGCCGCTGGCCGTCGTGTTCGAAGAAGACGTCTACCATCTGCCCGCCGGCCGGAAGATTTCCGATCCCGCCGACTGGCCATTCCAGAACGATCCCTTCCCGCGACAGAGCGACAAAACGCGTGGTGGCCTGGCAACTGCCGCTTGGGCCGGGTGCCAGGCGCACGCGTGCGTGCCGGCGCTGACGGCATACGGCTTCTAATAGCTCCAGTTGCGTTCTACGCTGGGTCAGGGATAGCACTCCATTTCCTCCGGATGACAGCCGGGCCGGCTGATAGTCGGGTCGGCACGTGGCCCGGCCCACTCCAGTCCGAAACAACCGGCCCGGCGGACGGACCTTGCGGCTCGTCTCCCAATGGCATGCCCGCAAGCGATTTATTCGGCGCCTCGCCCGACTGCCAAAGGACCAACGCTCATTGTGATGGGCGGAAACCAGTCCCCGAAGATCAGTTGATGCCCGGCGCGCGACCATCGCCTATCGGACAGGTCCGATTAGGAGGCAGTCGCACGGCCTTCCCCGACAGGCCTTGGACGCATAAGGTGACCTGAGGCGGCTGGCGGTTTCTCCGCCCCGGATAATCCTGCTTGCTCCCCGGCGAGTATCCGGATAAGAGTGGCCAACTGCTAATAACTTCCGCCGCCTGGAAGTCGGCGATGGTCCGGTTAGAATGCCGGCGGCTGGTTTCCGACCTCGGATCGAGATCACGGCATGACGCTGAAAGCGGCTGGCCAATTCCCCACGGCAGTAATGATCCTGGCGGCCTTGAGCGGGTGCGTCGAGCGGATCGCCAAGATCCAGACCGAGCCGCCCGGTGCTTTGGTCATCGTCAATGATGAGGAGGTCGGCGTCAGCCCGGTGAAGTACCACTTTTTGTGGTATGGCGACTACGACATCATTCTTCGCAAGCCCGGCTACCAGACGCTCAAGACCAATTACCGCCTGAACCCGCCCTGGTATCAGTTGCCGCCGATTGACTTGGTCGCCGAGACCATGATCCCGGTGATGATCCGGGACGAGCACGTCTTGCCGACCTTCACGCTGGAGCCGGCCGAGCAGCCGAGCGTGGAGGAAGTTGTTCAGCGTGCCAGCGAACTGCGGGAGCGGGCCTTGTTCGAGGGCGACTAGCAGGCTCGGCCTCACACCTGCTAGTCGCCGCGCTGCCTGCCCCACTCCCCGGGCCTGTTAGTCAAGGATCGATTATTCGTTGCCGAATCGCGTACCGGGCCAGCTCCACCCGGTCGCGCAGTCCGAGCTTGCGAAGCAGCGTAGTGCGATATGAGTCGGCGGTCTTGTAGCTGATCTCCATGGCGCTGGCCGCCTCGCGAAGCGTCATGCCGCGGGCCAGCAGCGGCAACAGTTGGGCTTCGCGCGGCGACAGCCGTGCCGGCCCATTCTTGCAGTATCTGCTGCGCGACAGGGCCTCGCGGATGCCGGGGCTGAAGTATTCCCCGCCGCTTGACACGGACTGGATCGCATTCCGCAGCTCCTCTGTGTTTGCGTCCTTAACCACGTACCCATCCAGCCGGCAGCGACTCCAGGGTTCAACCTGTAGGGGATCGACCGGTCCGCTGATCGCCAAAATCCGCGCCTCGGGCCGAAGGCGGGTGGCCATTTGCACCGCATCAATCACCTCGGGCCGCGGCGCGTCGGCCTCGACTAGCACCAGATCGGGCTTGGAGCGCAGCGCATTCCAGACCGAGACCGGCGTAAAGTCAGCATCCACAGTAACTTCGTAACCCAGGTCCTCTTGTAACAGTAGCCGGTAGGCCCGTCGGCCTAACGCCGTGTGCCCCAGCAGGCAAATCGCCGGCCGTGCAACGGAAACCACGCCCAGCTCTTGCATAGCCGCCGAGTTCGAAGTCTGTCCGTGACGACCTTTGGGCACCCAAACGCACATCACAGTGCCCAGGGTTTAGACAATACTTCCCCCTCTCCGAGTTGCCATCGGGCAAATACCCGTACCGCTCGTTTTTTATCGTCACCGCATGCGGTCGAACTTCGACAGTTGGCCTGACCAGGCGTCCCCCCGCCCGATGTCTTGTCTGGAGCACTCAAAACAGATGCCGAAGGACACTCCACCCAATTGCCGTGCCCGGGTCCGGCCGCCGTGAGCGCTTGCTGATAGCCGCGCGGTCGCTTGCCCCGCACACAAACCAGCCGGGAGGGCCGACTGCCCTACCGGAGGCCGCGTGGTGCCGGGCAGGCCCAGGTCAATTCCGCGTCAGGCCGAGGAAACGCATTACCTGCTGAAGGTCTGCCCAGGCCTCGCCCTTGGCGGCCGGGTTCCGCAACAGGTACGCGGGATGGAAGGTCGGCATGATCTTCACGCCGCTCAGGCCGGCCAGCGGCATCGGCGGCCGAAAGTCCAGGAACTGCCCCCGCAGTTTGCTGATGGCCGCATCTGTGGCCAGGAGGGTCTGGGAGGCCGGGCGGCCTAAGGCGACAATCACCTTCGGACGCAGGATCGCTAACTGCCGGAAAAGGTAGGGGCTGCACGTTTCCATTTCATCTCGCAGGGGCGTTCGATTCTCCGGCGGGCGGCACTTGACCACATTGCAGATATACACCTGCTCCCGGGTAAGAGTCATGGCGGCTATCATGCGGGTCAGAAGCTGCCCAGCACGCCCGACAAACGGGAGCCCCTGAACGTCCTCCTCGTACCCCGGGCCCTCCCCCACGAAGACCAGCGTCGGGCGCGGGTTTCCAACGCCGAAAACTGTCTGCGTACGGTGCTCGTGCAGCCGACATTTGGTGCACTTTCTGACGAAACCGGTATCGAGCTCGGTCAGCGCTGCCTCCGCTTCCGCCGGTGATAGCTCCTGCTGGCAGACGGGCGGCAGGTTGGGATCGTCGGCAAACAGGCCGCCAGGAGCGGCCGACATGACGGGCGTAAGCGTCGGTGGCACGGCTTGCAACGTGGAGCTGCGCTCTGCAACTTGGGCTGCCCCAGCCGCGGGCGGTTGCTCGGACGCCCGTGCGCGTGCACGGGCCACTGGGGCCGGGCTGGAAGGTGCCGACGAACTCTGGCTGGAGCGCGATGAGACTGCCCAGTGAGGCACCCCCAGTCTGCGCTCGTTGCGCAGCCATTCACGCAACGCCGCCAATATTGGACCGGGCTCGGCCTGGCTCACGATAGAAAGCTTACGGTCGGCACCAGCAGCCGGCAAGCGGCCCTCTGGCCGGCGTTGCGACTGTGGCGCGCAGGGCTGTAGAATCGCCCGAAATGCGAGATTCGCTGAGTTGGCCGGCAGCGGGAGGTCCCCCAGTCGGCGAGTGAACGGGGCAGCAGGCCGATGGGAGCGTCAGCATGGAGCGACCACCCCTCAAACCATTGTCATTGACCATCTTCTTTCCATGCTACAACGAGGAGGCCAATGTCGAGCGGGTGACCCGGGCCGCGGTCGAGGTGGCGCAGCGCCTGGCCGACGACTACGAGGTGCTGATCGTCGACGATGGCAGCCAGGATCGCACCGGCGAGATAGCCGACCGGCTGGCGGCCGAGATTCCCAATGTCCGCGCGGTCCACAACCGGCCGAACCTGGGCTACGGAGGGGCCCTGACCCGCGGCTTTCGGGAGGCCCGCAAAAACTGGATCTTCTACACCGACGGCGACGGGCAGTTCGACTTCAACGAGCTGTCCAAGGTGCTGCCGCTGCTGGAGACGCACGACATCGTTTCCTGCTACCGACTGGATCGGAAAGACCCGCTGCTGCGCAAGATCAACGCCTGGGCCTGGTCGACTCTGGTCAATCTGCTGTTCGGGATCGGACTGAAGGACATCGACTGTGCCTTCAAAATCTATCCGCGTACCTTCATCGAGCGGATCACCCTGCGCAGCAAAGGGGCGTTGATCGACACCGAGATGCTGGCCAAAGCCCGGAACCTGGGATACTCCATCGCCCAGATCGGAGTGCACCACTACCCGCGGACCGCCGGCAGCCAGACCGGCGCCAACCTGAAAGTCATACTCCGGGCCTTCAAGGAGCTGTTCAAGCTGTATCGGCAAATCAAACGGGAGGGCCGCTCGGGCGAGGTTTCGGCCTGATGCGGTGACGTCGGGACGGTCAACTCACAGAAGCGGCGTGCCCCAACGCGAATCGTAGGCTTCGTCATTGATGATCGCGTAGAATCCGTAGTCGTCGCTGCCTACGTCGTAGAGCGCGTCGCCGATCCCGCGCGAAGCGAAATAGAACGTCAGGGCCTCGCGCACCGTCGCCTCGTCCACGTCACGCGGCAGGTCCAGATCGACCGTTCGGACCTCGGTGTTGTCGAAGCCGTATCGCGGGACACAGCGGATCATGAGAGCCGTCTTCTTCATCGCTTCATTCCCGGGCGAGACGCTCGCCGGCACCTCGCCACACTCATTATATTGCCGGCCCGGGGTGCCGGTTCAAGGGCCGACGCGCCGTCGGCGACCACGCCGGCTCGGACTCGCTCGCCAGCCATCGCGCAAGTCCTTGAAGGCTCGATTGTTCGTCAACCGTCTAATCAGTGGGGCTGCCGGCGCGACTCGCGCGGCAGCGTGCGTTTTCGACTGATGCGGCCCCCTGCGGGTTAATTATGGCACGCTAGCCTGGCGCCTTATAAGAACAGCGACCGGTCGGGGAGAGCAGCAAGGGTCCAGAAAGCGGTTCGCCGCCAGACTGAAGACGGCCCGCACTGGAATCGGGCTTGTGGTTACTCGGTCCCTCGCTGCCGCTAATCGGTTGGCCCGTCACTGACGCTCCGGGCTCTGGTCGCTTATGACTTGGGTGGAGCGCGGCGCTGCTGCGTCAGTGCCCGGGGAGGGCGTCCACCAGTTGATCGATTTCCTCAGGCGTGTTGTAGAAGTGCGGGCTGGCCCGCAGGCGGCCCAGTCGGCGAGCCACCACGATCTTGAACTCTTCCCGGAGATGTTTTTGCAGGTTGGGCAGGTCATGCTTATCGGAAGCAAAGGAGACGATCCCGCTCCATTCGCTGGAGGTGCGCGGGCTGCACACTTTCCAGCCCTTGCGGTTCAGTCCTTCCACTAATCGGTCAGTCAGTTGCTTGACCCGTCTCTGGACTTCCTCGATCCCAACTTCCAGCAGCAAGTTGATGGACGCCCCCAACGCACAGATTCCGGCCAGGTTGTAGGCGCCGCTGTCGAACCGCCGGGCATCGTCCCGGAATTCCAGCTTTCGCTCGCGGCTGTCCCAGTCCAGCTTCATGCAGAGGTACCCGGGCTCGCTGGGCCGCAGGTGGCCCAGCAGTTCACGTCGGCAAAAGAAGATGCCCGCCCCGTCGGGCCCGCACAGCCACTTGTGCCCGTCGGCCGCGAGAAAGTCGATGCCCATTTTGCGGACGTCGATGGGGTGGACCCCCAGGGCCTGAATCGCGTCGACGCAGAGCAGCACGCCCCGGCTGGCGCACAGCTCGCCAAGTCGGACCAGATCGGTGCGGAAGCCGTTGCTCCACTGGACTGCGGAGATAGCCACCACACGGGTTCGCCGGTCGATGGCGGCTGCCAGGCGATCGAACGGGATCCGCCCGTTTTCCTCGGCCACCACCTTGAGGTTTACGCCGCGGTGTTCCAGGTTCATCCAGGGGTAGACATTGGCCGGGAACTCCATGGCGTTGGAGACGACGTTATCGCCCGTGACCCACTGGATCCCGTTGGCCACGTAGTTGATGCCTTCGGAGGTGTTCTTGACAAACGTGATCTCGTCCGGGTCGGCGTTGAGCAGGCGGGCGGCGGCCTGCCGCACGTGATCGATGGTTCGATGGTAGGTGCCCTTGAGGTAGGCCCATTCGGCCAGTTCCTGGGCATACGCCGCCATGGCCTGGGCCGCGGGGGCCGAGAGGGGGGCTATGCCGGCGTGGTCCTGGAAGTTGTAGTGCCGGGTGATCGGGAACTGGGAGCGGATTTCTTCGAGGTTCATGATCCTACTACCGGTAACTGACAGTCCACGCTGTCGGAGCGTCGAATTGTACGCGGTGATCGGCACCCAGTCTGCGGGTTTACGGGTCGGCCGGCCCCGGATTGCTGCCACGCCGACCCAGCGCATATGATATCACATTGACGGCAGCGGAGTTACCGCTGTCGGGCTGGTTAGCCGCAAATGAGCCCGCGATGGATAACCTGACACCTCGCCAGATCGTCGCCGCTCTGGACCGATACATCATCGGTCAGGAAAACGCCAAGCGGGCAGTGGCCATTGCCATTCGTAACCGCTGGCGGAGACTACAGTTACCTAAACCGCTCCGCAATGATGTTTGCCCCAAGAACATACTGATGATCGGCCCGACCGGGGTGGGCAAGACTGAAATTGCCCGTCGGCTGGCACAACTGGTTCAGGCCCCCTTCATCAAGGTCGAGGCTACCAAGTTCACCGAGGTCGGGTACGTCGGACGGGATGTCGACGGCATCATTCGCGACTTGGTCGAACGGGCCGTGGCCATGGAGCGGGAGCGCGTGGCTCGCGAGGTCCGCCAGCGGGCTTTACAGGCCGCGGAGGACCGAATACTCGACCAGTTGTTGCCGGGGACGGATTCCTCCGACCCGGGCGACGACCAGGCCGAGCGCCGGCGGCGCACCCGCGAGAAGCTCCGGTCCCAGTTGCGGGCCGGCGGCTTGGCCGAACGGGTCGTCGACCTCACGGTCGAGGAGCGGGCCGTGCCGGTCCACGTCATGACCAACATGGGCCTGGATCAGATGGGCCCCGAGTTCGAGCAGCTTCTCGAACGGATCATGCCCTCCCGGGCCAAACGCCGCCGATTGCCCATATCAGAAGCCCTGGAACTCATGACCCAGCAGGAGATCGACCGACTGATCGATCAGGACGCCCTCCACCAGGCCGCTATCCGGCAGTGCGAGGAGTCCGGCATGGTCTTCATCGACGAGCTGGACAAGATCTGCGGGGCCGGCCTGACCGAGGGCAGCGGCCCGGAGGTTTCTCGCAGCGGCGTGCAACGCGATCTGCTGCCACTGGTGGAGGGCACCAGCGTGAGCACACGCTACGGGATGGTGCGTACCGACCACATCTTGTTCATCGCCGCCGGTGCGTTCACCCAGTCGCGCCCCAGCGACCTGATGCCGGAGTTGCAGGGTCGGTTCCCGCTCCGGGTCGAACTCAGCGACTTGACCGCCGAGGATTACCATCGCATCCTGACCGAGCCCGAGAACGCCCTCATCAAGCAACAGGTCGCGCTTTTGCGTACCGAGGGGGTGGAACTGACCTTCACCAATGAGGCGATTCTCGAGATGGCCGAGATGGCTTATCGGGCCAACCAGATGCTGGAGAACATCGGGGCCCGACGGCTCTACACCATCGTCGAGAAGGTCATGGAGGAAATCGCTTTCAACGCCTCGGATGCCGTCAACAAGCAGGTGACGGTGGACGTCGACTATGTCCGCATGCGGCTGGCCGACGTCCTGTCCGACGAGGAACGCAGCCAATATGAGCTTTAGACGACGGCGCCGGGTCGTCGGTCCGTTGAACAACACCTCGGAACGGCCGGATCCGTGAGGCCGGGCCCATAGCGCCGGAGTTCCGGGTGCGGGGCTACGGTTTGTCAGACCCGTTCGATCGCGTCAGCCGGCAACCACCCGGTTTGCCCGTTGAGCAGGCGTACTTCCACCCAGTCGCCGACCTGCTGAAGAATCTGCACCTCCACGCCCGGGCCCAGGGGGTGCTTGAGGGCCAGGTCCGCTCCCTGGCCGCGTGCCAGCCGAAGCTGGATCTGGCTGACAACCACCGCCGGCGCGCGATGGGCCTGCTGCCACAGGTCCATCTGGATGGAAGACCCGCAGACCAGGGCCGCCGCCACGCCAACCAGTCCGACGACCAGGAGCCAGCGTTTCCGCCACCAAACCCAGGCCAGCAATCCCGCCCAGCCTGCGGCCGACAAGGCGACCAGGGCTGTGAAGCGCTGCCGGGTCGAGGAGCTGTAGTGCCAGAACAGGAGCTGTGCGGCCAGTCGGGCCCGTCCGGTCGGAGCGATCTGCGGCTCGACTCGCTGACGTGCGTACCGGAGATTGGCGGTCAGGTGCGGATCATTGGGCGACAGCCGTTGTGCTCGCAGGTAATGCAGGATCGCTCGCCCCAGGTCGCCGAGCCGGAAGTAGACGTTCCCGAGGTTGTATTCCAGGGCGGCGTTGCACAGGCCGGCCTCGCGTAGCGCCAGCCAGCCGGCAGCGGCCTGTCCATACAGTTCCGCCGACCGGCCGGTGTCTTCGCGGGCCGCGGCCACCGCCTGATCGAAAGCATTCAGAGCGTCCCGCAGGATTTCCCGCTGACGCGCGGGAGGCAGCGATTCGGCTGCGGCCGGCAGCCAGAGCATCGTCGCGATCAGGACCGGGATGGCAGATGCGCTGCGGCGGCCGGGCGGGCGCCGGGCTGGCTGCCCGAGCTGGCCGGGTCGGGCCTGGCCTGCGCCTGGACTCACTTTGCCGCTTCGAGTCTGCCTCATAGTTTGTGGCGCTCCAGGGCCCTCAGGCAAGCCAGGGCTTGGCTGCAAAGCGAGTCGCCATCGGGGAGGCTGCTGCCAGCGAACGCGGCCTGCTCGCACCGGTCAACGACCGCTGCCCACTGTTCAACTATCCGCGGCGGCAGGCTGCGCTGGCGCAGAAAGATGGCCGACTCGGTGGCAGTGAAGCGCCCTGGCGGCTCATTGAGCCGGTCGGCCAGGTAGCCGACCAGCGCCGCCGCCACCTCCCGCGCCTGGTCCCGTGGAGCCAAGCTTCTGGCCCGGGTGATCCGGCGGCGTGCGGCCGGCAACGCTGCCTGCCGCCGCTGCCGGGCCGGGTCCGCCGTTCGCCGCCGGACGTACGCGATGCCGGCCCAGCTCAGTCCGAAAACCGCCGGTGGTACCACCATCAGCGCCGTCACTGCCCACTGGCTCACTGAGTCCCGGTTGGCCAACAAGGCGGCTTCGCTGGTTTCGATATCGTGGAGTCCGTCCAGGGCTTGCAGAGCGGCCGGATCGATAGCCGGACCCGAAACGCGGGCGCGCCCCACCTCCTGCGGTGATGCCTCGGCTGCCGGCCTGACGGTCAGCGGAATCGGCTTGCTGCGGGCAATCACGAAACGCTCGGCGTCGGGATCGAAATACGGGTATTCGATGGAGGGGATCTCATTCACGTCTTCCCGCTTGGCCCGAATGGTGACCCGGAAGCGTCGCCGACCTTGCTCCATCTGGCCGGTCAGTTGCTCAGTCGGCAGCCGGAAGTTCTCGGTCAGCGCCGGATTGCTGCCCAGCAGTGGCGGCGGCAGGGTCTCGACCGGCCCGTCCCCGAAGATGTCGATGGTCAGCTCGATCGGGTCGCCGACGCGCACCTCGGTGGGCTGCGCGTCGACCGCGATATCGAACAAGCCGACCGCCCCCGCATATTCGGCCGGCCGGCCCTCCATCGGGACTGGCAATACCTCGATCGGGTCCGCCACCGGCCGGGCTCGCAGGCTGCGACTGCCGGTGCGGGTGGGATAATCCAGGCCGAGTTCAATGTTGTCGAACGTCAGCGGGCCGGGACGTTCCGGTACGACATTGGTCGCGAACTGGTAGCAGTAATACAAGTCATCCGGTTCCGCGCCCGGCCGCGGCCGCGGCCGACGGTAATCGTTCCGGACCTGCCGCGGGAATGGTCCCAGCTCGATCGGCCGCATCTGCTGAAGCATCGTGGTGGCATCCAGCAGAACTCCGCCATAACGAGCCGGCTTGACCCAGACCGTCATGGTTAGCGGCACACGCTGCCCCACGTAAACCCGGTTGCGGCCGGCCGAGATCTCGATGGCGAAAAGCTGGTCGGCATCGCTGGGCCGGACGTTCAGTTTCAGCTCCGGAGTCTTGAGCACCCGCCCGTCCACCTTCACCGACACCGGCGGAATGACCAGCTCCCCAACGGTCTGCGGCGTAAGTTCGTATTGGTAACTGCGGGTCCGCGATTGAGTCACCCGGCCGTTGATGATCGAGGTGAACTGCGAGTCGGAGGGGCCGCCGGCTTCGCGAATGATCGCGTTCGGAATGGGGGGTATTTCCGGCTTTTCGCAAGACTGGAAATCAGCGACCTGGACGATCAGCTCGCAGGCTTCGCCCACGAACACCTCGCGGCTGCGCACTTTCAGTTCGACGGTGGCCTGGGCGAAGGTGGCAGTTGCCAGGCCCGCCGCCAGCCAAGCCGCCGGCCAGAACGTTCCTCTAATCCGTCCCTTCATCGCGCCTTGCCATCGGCAACCCACCCCAGCCTGCGGGTCGCCCTGACGATTTCTTGGCGTATACGTCACTTATTTTATGCCCCGGCGCGCCGTGGCCCAGCAAGCCCATGGCGTGGCCGGCCCCGGCGGGTATGATACCAGCCAGCCACGGGAGCAGCACATGGATGAGCGCAAACCCGCCGCGGCCCCCAGCCTGGTCTCGTTCCTGGTCTGCGACCAGGTCATTGACGACAAGCTGACCAACAAGAAGAGCGCCATCGGCATATTCAACACCATCCTGGTGCCCAGGATGCCCGCCACCATCCATCAGATGGCCATTCTGGCCTCGGTGACCGAGATCGCCGGGCGGGCGGAGTTGGAGATCCGCCTGGTGCGCGACTCGGACAACGCCGTGCTTTTCAGCGGCAAAGGCGGAGTCGAGGCCCCGGACCCGCTGGCGGTGGTCGATCTGCTTTTTGCGATGCAGGGCGTCAAGATACCGGAGGCCGGGCAGTACGCCTTCGAATTGCTCAGCGGCAGCGAGCTGCTGGGCCGCCGACGGTTCCACGTCCTGGTCCGTCCGCCCGGGCCGCCGGGCCCCGCCCCGCCGGCCGGGCCGGCCTGAGCACATCAGCCGCCGGAGCCCGCCTTTGCCTGGTCATCCCGGCTGCACGCGCGACAGGAAACCCACGCTGGAGGCGAAATACCGCTCGCGCAGGCGCTGACGCGACTCGGCGTCGCGCTCGTCCTCGCTGCGCAGATCGGCCAGATTGGCGTTGCAGCGGTCGCAGTCGGCCTGGTGAACGTGGAAATCCACGTACGCGTTCCAGTCTTCGTCCAGCGCGCCCAGCAGATACCGACCCAGAGTCGACCGTTTCAGGCAGGAAATCCCCTCCTCACGCCAGATCCGTCCGACCGTGCTGTCGGCGGCCAGATCGGCTTCCCGCCATTCGTGGGCGGATGGGGCGGCCGCGGTCAGCTTCCGCCACTGCTCCAGCACTCTGAACTTTATGCCGGCCACCGCAGTCTCCGTCAGACCCAGATCGGCCGCCACCTCCTTATTGCGCAGCCCGAGCACCACCAGCATCTCGACCACCATCAGCTCCTGAAAACGCCCCTGCTGCGTGCATTGCTCGACCCACCGCCGCAGGGTATCGACCAGGGCGGCCCGCTGGGCGCTCAGGTGTTCCTGATCGGCCAGGTGGCGACTGGGCGTTTCCGCGTCGATCCAGGCCTGCGGCCGATCGTCCAGATCCAGGTGGTTCAAGCTCTGCCGCTGCCCGGGCTGGCGACGCCGAAAGTGATCGTGCAGCTTGTTCCGCAGGATCGCGAAAAGGTAGGTCTCCAGCGACCGCCGCCGGTCGAAGTTCGGCAGGCTTTTCAGCAGTCCCAGGAAGGCTTCCTGTACCAGGTCTTCGGCCTCGCTCCGTTCGGCCAGCATTCGGCGGGCAAAGCTCAACATGCGGCCCTGGTAGCGGTCGATGACCTCTCGCCAGGCGTCCGGATCGCCGCGCTGCACGCCTTCCAGCAGAAATGATTCCGCGTCACCGGTGCTCATGCCGCTTCTACCGGATCAGCCTCGCCCGGCGCGGGCTGCACCCGGACCATTGCGGAGCCGGCCGGTAGCCTGAGCGCTGCCAGGACCGTCATGCCCGCTCGGCCGCCGGTCCCGGCCCTGGCCGACTCGGATCCGACGTTAACTGCTCGTCCACATCGGCCTCCGAAAACCAGCCCACGCCGCAAGTGCTAGCATACCCGCGCGCCTGGCGGGGGCCAACGACCTGCCGCCTAAACCGTACCTCAACGGCCCGTGTCGTCCCATCGTTCGAACTGGTTTGACCGGACCGCGGCTTGCATCCCGTCGTCAGTTAGGCACCTGGAATGAAAGCGGCATGTCTGTCACGAAACCGCAGGTCCTATTAATCGACGACGACCCAAACATGTACTTGGCGATTGAGATGATGCTGGCCTGCGAGGGCCGCGAAGTCATTTGCTGCCGGACCGGGGCCGAAGGACTGGAGCGGATGCGTCGGGTCCGCCCGGACCTGGTCCTGCTGGACATCATGCTGACTTTCCCGGCCGAAGGCTTGCAGCCAGCCTGCCAGATGCGGCAGGATCCCCGTGTGAAGGAAAACCAGATCATTTTCATGTCGGCGATCCGCAAGACCGTGGGCGCACCACGCCAAGGAGGTCTGCCCGATCGCGCTGGATGCCGACCTGTTTCTGGAGAAGCCCCTCAACGCCTCCACTGTTCGCGAGGCGGTCCGCTGGGTTTTGGGACAGCAGCAGAAGGCGACCGAAACGTGGCTGCCTGCGCCGCCGGCACAGGGCGAGCAAGGTCAGGCTCACCCCGCTGGCGGGTTCCGGCGCAGGCGTCAGGTATCGCTGGTCCGAGCCGAACTCCACGATGCTGTTGTGCGCGGCCGCCGCCAGCTCCGCGTCGGTCAAGCCCGCCGTAAGGGTCAGCTCGAACAGTATCGAGTTGCAGACCGCGGCCCGGTTGGACGGAATGGCGACCAGCACCGGATTGGCGGCGATTCCGCCCCAGGGTCCGTCGACCGTCCCGCTGCCGCCGTCGAAGCGTGTTACTGTCCCGCCGCCCTGTCCGCTGCTGGTGCTGATAACCTGCGCATAGCTCTCCATCAAATCGCCGCCGAAATCGTTGGTCCAGATCCATTCCTCTCCGACACTGTCGCCGGCCACTCGATTCGACCAGATCCCCAGCCCGACTGAACCCGGGCCGATAACCGCCGCTTCTCCGCTGGCGATCGTTACGCCATCGGGCAGGTTCAGGCCCCAAGACACCAGCAAGGAGTCGGCGGCTTGAAAGCTGGGCGGAACGCCGACGCTGGTGTTCTCAAGCAGGACCGACAGGTGTGGGCCGTTCAGCTCGAAGGTGGCCCGTGCGGCCAGGCCGCTCAAGGGCTCCGTGTTCTGGCCGCCGGCGTCGACCGTGTAGTCAACGATGATAGCCGCTTGAGCGAGACTCGCCAGCGCCCCGATTACAGCTGGTGGCGTATCCTTTCGTGTGTAATCTCGTTGCCGAGGCGTAGGAAGGGCGTATCCTCTGGCCCATATTGAATTAACAGACAAGGAGGACACGCCCATGAGGATCGTAGCGGCGGATTTGGA
>Ga0136652_1000511_pt1 | contig 18602 bp, 16 predicted proteins | sample ConPoolayeEmetaG_FD_94864 | JGI IMG/M metagenome (GOLD analysis project Ga0136652, IMG submission 94864) | Hot spring microbial mat communities from California, USA to study Microbial Dark Matter (Phase II) - Cone Pool mat layer E metaG... ...
CCCTGGGAGAGGGGAGATAATGGCAAATAGCATCCAGTAACTTGGTGACACCAATATTTCGCAAAGCTGACCCTACCAGAATGGGCACCACCCTTCCAGTCATAGTTGCATCGCGCAGCCCGTGGTAGAGCTCCTCCTCGGTTAGTCCCTCCCCCTCCAAGTACTTGGCAATAAGCTCATCTTCGACCTCGGCAACCGCCTCCACCAACCTTTCATGGAGTTCGCCGGCTTGATCTCGAAGGGGCTGGGGTATTTCCTGCTCCTCAAGTTGTGGTCCGCTATACGCTTTCATGGTGACGAGATCCACCACACCCTGAAAGCCGCTCTGAGAACCTATGGGCAACTGGACAGGGAGGCATTTTTTGCCAAAATTGCGCTCAATCGCGGTTACTGTCTTATAGAAGTCGGCGTTCTCACGATCCATCTTGTTAATAAAGATGATGCGTGGGAGCTTCCCCTCCTCCGCATATTTCCAGACCTGCTCAGTGCCCACCTCCACACCGGACACAGCACATACTAAAACGACCGCCCCATCAGCGACGCGCACCCCAGCCTTTACCTCGCCCACGAAATCGGCATAACCAGGGGCATCCAGTAAATTGATTTTCACGTCTCTCCAGAAAAAGGGAAGGGTGGTGAGGTTGATGCTTATCTTGCGTTTCACTTCATCAGGGTCGTAGTCTGATGTGGTAGTACCCTCATCCACCTTGCCCAATCGTGTGATCACCCCTGAGTCGAAGAGCATCGCCTCTGAAAGCGATGTCTTGCCCGCGCCACAGTGGGAAAGGAGGACGACATTTCGAATCTGCTCCACAGTATATTGCTTCATAATGTCTCCCCCGTATGACCCTAGTAAGTTAAATTGCCTGAAACACACGTCACCTCTCAAGAACAGGCGCCTTATTCCACCTTGATCTTCGTTACGCCCTGCCCACGCTTTTTTTCGACCTCCTCAGTGTGCTGGATAGCCTGATCAATCAGGCTGCGTAGTGAGAGGAGTAACTCCTTTCTCGCGGCACGGATATGGCCCCTCGCTTCATCAGAGAGCACTCCTATCCTCGGCAACCTCAGACGAACCACCAGCTCCTCAGGGCCACGCTCAACCTCGATTATCCTCTCCCCCATCTTCTACCTCCATTAATCCGTTTTTCCCTCAAACCTTATCTTCAGCCGCTCCCCCTCGAATTTTGCCTCCTTCACCTCAAGATCCGCCAGGGTTCGAGGAAGGATAATATTCCTTTTGATATTCCCCACCCTGACGACAAGCTCATCGCCGTTCCTCAAAAGGGAGATGTCCTGTTTACTGGTGAAAGGAAGAGGTAGGGTCAGGATGTAATGGCCATCCTCCCTTCGGATATCACTGGGCTGACCACGGAAGAAAACCCTGGTCGGATCCTCATCTCCATAAAGTGCCTTCGCCATCAGCCTTAGCATGGGAACCCCTCTCACCTCCTGCTCAAGGAGGGGGGCGATGAGGATGGGAAGGGGGGCAAAGCATTCCTCGATCTCATGATAGTATTTGCTTTGACTCTCCTTCCAGGAGTCGAAGTAGCGATCCTTAACCCTATCCGGGATAACCCGGTTGCAGATCACAAGGTCGGAAGAATAGCCATAGAGGTTAAGGTAGGTGAAGAGGCGCTGTGACTCCTTGATCACCATTATCTCCGGATTGAGCACAAGACGCACCGAGCACTTATCAGGATTGGTGAGAAGGGAACGTATCTCGCTGAGCTGGGTGAAAAGGTTTTGTATCGAATCCAAGACCTCATCACCTGGCATCGGCATATTGGTCAGGTGTTTCATCACCGGGCGGATGATGCCAGCGGCCCTCCGTTCTATAGGGAATACCCTCTCCATATACCAGCGAGCCATCTCCGGGAAACTGAGGAGGCGGAGTGTCTCACCGGTGGGAGCGCAGTCAACGATGATAACATCGTATTCACCCTTATTGTGGTAGTCCACGATATAAAGCAAATTAGCCAGCTCCTCCATACCAGGAAGGACAGCCATTTCGTCAGCCACTATTTCATCCACCCCCCGCCACATCATGAGGGCAGCTAGCCATTCCCGGATAGCACCCCAGTGGCTCTCTATTTCCCTAAGGATGTTGGTCTCCTGACCCCATAGACTCGGGGCAATGGGCTGGGGATGACCGCCTAAAGTAATGGAAAAGGAATCGCTGAGGCTATGGGCAGTATCGGTTGAGAGAATTATGGTCTTATAGCCAAGCTCCGCCGAGCGCAAGGCGGTGGCAGCCGCCACCGTTGTCTTTCCCACCCCGCCTTTACCAGTATAGAGGATAACCCTCATAATGCCATTATATTATATTAACTTTCCGATGGCAAGAAGCCGTTGCTCGCTCCCAAGCAGAGGTGATATAATAATAAATATGCAATTTAGGAAAGGAAGGCTCAGCCGAGAGGAAGTAAGGCACATCGCCCGGCTTGCCCGCCTGGGCTTGAGTGATGAGGAGCTGGAGAGGTTCCGGGAGCAGCTCTCCAATATTCTGGAGAACTTTGAGGTCTTGAAAGAGGTTGATACCGGCAATGTTCCCCCCACATCACACCCGATCCCCATCCACAATGTGGTCAGGGAGGACGAGGCGACTCCGTCCTATCCCCGAAGCGACATCCTGGCCAACGCACCGAGAGAGGAGAATGGCTACTTCAGGATACGGGCAGTGCTCGAATGATCTAAGGCGAAATACCATTGTAAATAGCTAGAAAGTGGAGGTTTAGATGAATCAGACACTTATCGAGCAACTTGAATACTTATTCAATCCCAAATCAGTAGCCGTGGTTGGGGCATCAGATATGCCAATGAAGTGGGGGTTTGGCATTATCCACGCCGTCCTGGATAGGAAGGGGAATAGAGAGGTTTACGCCATAAATAATAAGAGGGAAGAGGTGGCCGGGCTAAAGGCCTATAAGAGCGTGAGGGATGTTCCCGGGCCAGTTGATTTTGCTGTCATAGCCATTCCCCCTGCCGATGTCCCCGCGGTCATGGAGGACTGCGTCGCCAAGGGAGTCAAGGCCGCCCTCGTTATCACCGCCGGTTTGGGGGAGACCGAGGAGGGGAAAAAACTGGAGCAGGAGATCCTACAGATCGCAAGGCGGGGTGGTATCCGCTTCACCGGTCCAAACTGCATGGGGCACTTCAATACCGCTGCCAATTTCTTCACCACCAGGATAGTCGAAGACGTCAAAAGGGGCCCACTTGGGCTTATCGCCCAGAGCGGAGGGTTTGCTGGCCATATCCTTCGCTGCGGGGTCGAGGCGGGGGTGGGTTTTTCCAAGCTCGTCAGCAGCGGCAATGAAGCTGATCTGCACCTAGAAGATTACATTGAGTATCTCGCCCACGATCCAGAAACTAGGGTTATTGGCGCCTACGTGGAGGGGTTTAGGGAGGGCCCGCGCTTTCTCAAACTAGCCAAAGAGGTTACCAAGAAGAAGCCAATCATCATTATGAAGGTGGGAAGGACGGAGCCAGGCTCGAAGGCGGCAAAAGGGCACACCGGCGCCCTATCAGGAGCGGACATCATCTGCGATGCCGCCTTCAAGCAGGCGGGGGTGATAAGGGTGGAGGAGATCGAGGACCTTTTCGATGTCGCGGCCGCCCTAATTCGCCAACCACTGCCCAGAGGAAGAAGGGTGGGAATACTTACCGGGGGAGGAGGTCACGGCGTTGTCGCCACTGACGCCTGTGCCAGGCGGGGGCTGGAGATACCCCCTCTATCCGAAACTACACTCAAGAGGATCGACGCTGTCCTCCCCACCCGCTGGCCCCGCCAGAATCCAGTTGACACGGTAGCTGCCGGATTCGTTACCTATCCCTGTCTTTGGGCGTTGATGGAGGATGAGAATATAGACATCATACTAGCTGTTGGCACCATCGGGATGACAGCCATGATGCGAAGGATGGGTGCCCTGCCCCCTTCCTTCCCGCCAGCATTAATCGACCTGGCAAGGAAATTCATGGAAGACGCCGAGAAAGATGAGCTAAAGAATATCGAAGAGGCAATTGAGCGAATGGACAAGCTCCAGAAGCCGCTTATCATTACCGGCCTGTTGATGACCCCTGAGGTAAAGGAGACTGAGGTGTTTAAGAAGCTCAGGGAAAACGGGCTCATTATGTATCCCACCCCGGAAAGATCAGCAAAGGTGCTCGCCCACCTCTGCTGGTATAGCGAATACCTGAGGAACACCAGGGAAGATTAGCGGAGAGGGCTGTGGCAGTGATGCGTAGGAGGCGACGCTGAGACTATATGACCTCACCATCCATGAGGCACACCAGCTACTCAAAAACAGAGAGATTTCCTCATTAGAGCTCACCCGGGCGGTGCTGGAGCGCATCAGCCAGCTTGAAGGGAGAGTTCATGCCTTCGTTACCATCACCGAGGAGCTTGCCATCCGTCAGGCTATGGAGGCAGATGAGCGTATCAGAGCCGGCGAGCTCTCGCCCCTTACCGGTGTCCCGGCAATGATCAAGGACAATATGTGCACCAAGGGGATTCGCACCACCTGCTCCTCAAAGATGCTGGAGAATTTTGTCCCCCCTTACGATGCCACAGTGGTTGAGAGATTGAAAGAGGCGGGGCTTGTGATGGTGGGCAAAGGGAATATGGATGAGTTTGCCATGGGTTCCTCCACCGAGCACTCGGCTTTCGCTATCACCCGTAATCCGTGGGACTTGGAGCGGGTTCCCGGGGGGTCAAGTGGCGGCTCAGCGGCAGGGGTGGCGGCGGGGGAGGCGATCTATGCCCTTGGCTCGGACACCGGTGGCAGCATCCGCCAGCCAGCAGGATTCTGCAACATCGTGGGCATGAAGCCCACCTATGGAAGGGTGTCAAGATATGGTCTTGTCGCCTTTGCTAGCTCCCTCGACCAGATCGGCCCCATGACCAGGGATGTAACCGACTGCGCCTTGGTGATGAACACTATCTCAGGATATGACCCCCGTGATTCAACCTCTGTCCCATATCCCGTTCCCGACTACACCAAATCCCTCATCCCCGACCTCGATGGGCTCCGCCTTGGCATCCCCAAGGAGTATTTTGTTGAGGGGATGGAGCGGGGGGTGGCGGAGGTGATGAGAGCCGCCATTGCCAAACTGGAGGAGCTTGGCGCTAAGATAGATTGGGGGGGTTCACTACCCCACACCCGATATGCACTTGCTGCTTATTATATAATTGCCCCCTCTGAGGCATCGGCAAATCTTGCCCGCTACGACGGGGTAAAGTATGGATTTTCCTATCAAGACGGGGAGAGTATGTGGGAAAATATGGAGAAGACGCGGGGACTTGGCTTTGGGCCTGAGGTGAAGCGGAGGATTATGCTCGGCACCTATGCCCTCTCCGCAGGCTATTATGATGCCTACTATCTCAAGGCGCAGAAGGTGAGAACGCTGATCAGGCGGGAGTTTGAGGAGGCGTTTGAGAGATTCGATGCCCTGATTACCCCTACCTCCCCAACCGTCCCCTTCAAGATCGGGGAGAGGGTGGATGACCCGCTCCAGATGTACCTCTCAGATGTCTGCACCCTCCCCATAAATATTGCCGGAATAGCGGGGCTATCGGTGCCCGCCGGCTTCTCCGACGGGCTACCGGTGGGGATGCAGATATTGGGGAAGCCCTTTTCCGAGGAGACACTTATCCGAATTGGCTACGCCTATGAGCAGGCGACGGGGTGGGGGAAGAGAAGACCGGTGATATAAGGAGGCGCAAACTATGAAAATCAAGAAGCTCGCTATCATGCTTCTAGTAGGCGCCTTGCCCGTGTCGAAGGCTGAATTCTTTGATGCTCAGGGCATAAAACTCTTCGAACCGAGGATGAAAAAAACCTTCGAGCTCTGCTATTCTGAGAAGGAGGATGTGTGGTCGCTCATCGAGATAGAGGCTTAGCCATCACCAGGCACAACACCTTCATAAACAGAGGCGACCTCGCCCTCCTTAAAAGCGAGATAACGGAGATCATGAGCTTTGATTCCTACCTCAGGGAAAGGCTCTCCGATAGCTCGATAGAGGGGCTGAAGGCATGGGAATACGGCAAAATCGTCAATTTCATCGGGGATTTCAGGGGGCTTAGGGTGCTCGACATCGGGCCTGGCGATAGCACTTTCTCACTCTTCTTAGCTAAGAAAGGGGCTCGGGTTATCACTATAGACTACCCTCAGCCTATGGCACCCGATTTCAAGGGATTTCGCCGGAGGTGCCTTGAGAATAATGTCGGGGTCAACGTTGGAACCATGCTCCACCTTCCATACAAAGATGAATCCTTTGACCTTGTTATCTGCATCTCAACCATTGAGCACCTGGACATCACGCCCAACTGGAAGCCGATACCATATAATGATTTCATCTCTTTGACCAAGAGGGCACTTCAGGAGATGGCACGTGTGATCAAGAAAGGCGGTCACCTTTACCTCACCACCGATGCCTATGAGCCCAAGCTGCAGAAAACGGATAACTGGTCTCTGGCCAATTTATATCACGGCATTGGCGCCGCCTATAATATCTATGATATAAATGAGGTGTTTGTAGATACCATCGAAGAGGCCGGCCTCACATTTGTGAATGGTCACGATTATAGACCAAGTCTGTTGCTAGCTGATAAAGGAAGGTGTAACTACCGAGGTCGATTCTTCACCACCTTTTGTGTTCTGGCAGAAAAAGGGGGTAGCCATGAAAGAGGTTCTTAAGATCCTAGAGAAGGATGCTCGCGCCACTCCGGAGCAGATCTCCACTATGACTGGAATGCCTGTCGAGAGGGTGAAAAAGGCAATCCAGGAGGCGGAGAAAAAGGGGGCCATTGTTAAATACAAGACGGTGATCAACTGGGAAAAGGCGGGGGAGGAGCAAGTCCTCGCACTCATCGAGGTAAGGGTAGCCCCGCAAAGGGATCGCGGCTTCGATGCCGCCGCCGAGCGGATCTACCGCTTTCCCGAGGTGCGCTCAGTTTATCTTACATCAGGCACATATGACCTTGCAGTTATAGTGACGGGAAAGAACATGCGTGAGGTGGCTGCCTTTGTCGCTGAAAAGCTGGCTCCTCTGGAGTCTGTGCTGGGGACCGTCACCCACTTCATCCTCAAGAGATATAAAGAGGATGGCGAGATTCTGGAGGGTGAGGAACAAGTCAAGCGATTGCCGGTGAGTGCTTAAGGAGGTTCTAAATGTCGGTTCCACGGATGAGCCGCACCAAGAGGTTACAAAGTCCCATATCTCAGCGGGTGAGTCAGATCCCCCCCTCTGGGATCAGAAGGTTTTTTGATCTGCTCTCCTCGATGGAGGGGGTCATATCCCTGGGTGTTGGTGAGCCTGACTTCGTTACCCCCTGGCATATTCGTGAGGCAGCGATCTACTCCATCGAAAAGGGATATACCATGTATACCTCCAATTATGGTCTGCCCGAACTGAGAGAGGAACTTGCCCGCTACCTTGAAAGCCGCTATGGGCTTCACTATAACCCTGATGGTGAGCTTCTTATCACCGTAGGCGTCAGCGAAGGGCTCGACCTAGCGATGAGAGCTATCCTTGACCCCGGAGATGAGGTCATTGTGCCTGACCCGAGCTATGTTGCCTATAGCCCCTGTGCCATCCTCGCCGGAGGAATACCTATCCCTGTCCCGACAAGCATCGAGAACGATTTCAAGCTTGATGCCTCAGCGGTCGAGGCTCACGTCACCGAGCAAACCAAGGCGATAATGATCGGCTACCCCTGTAACCCTACCGGGGCGGTGATGGGGAGGGAGGAGCTTGCTCAGATAGCAGAGGTGGCTCGCCGGCACAATCTCCTCGTTATCTCCGATGAGGTATATAGCCGTCTGGTTTACGGAGTGGAGCACACCTGCTTTGCCTCCCTGCCCGGGATGAAGGAGCGAACCATCCTGCTCGGCGGTTTCTCCAAAGCCTATGCCATGACCGGATGGAGGATCGGCTACGCTGCTGCCAGGAAGGACATAATTGAAGCGATGATGAAGATACATCAATATGTTGCCATGTGCGCCCCGATAATGGGACAGATGGCAGCCATCAAGGCGCTCAAGTCGGGGGAGGAGGCAGTCACTGAGATGGTGGCGGAATACGACCGCCGGCGGCGCATCATAGTTAAGGGTCTAAATGATATGGGCCTGACATGCTTTGAGCCCCAAGGGGCCTTCTACGCCTTCCCCTCGGTGAAGAGCACCGGGCTATCCTCAGAGAAATTCGCCGAGGAGCTTCTTCGGGAGGAGAAAGTGGTGGTCATCCCCGGCTCCGCCTTCGGCGAGTGCGGCGAGGGATATGTGCGCTGCTGTTATGCCACCTCCCTTCCCGAGATCGAGGAGGCGCTGGAGAGGATGGGGCGATTTGTTAAGAGACATCGGCATGTCTAGCGGTGGAAGGGAGCAAAAAGAACTCTCGCTCAGAATAAACACCGTAACCACCAAGGACTTTGCCCCGAATATACTTCAAGTTGTCCTTCACACCTCTCGCGGTGAGATCGAGTGCCTTTTTCACCCCTGCGAGGGGGGAAAGGGTGGGGTAATCTGGGTATGCGGCGCCCTTGGCGGCTTCGATGGGCCATCCTTCGGCATCTTCTCCATCCTAGGGAAGGAACTGGTCGAAAATGGCATAAGCTCACTCAGACTTCACTATCGGCTTCCCGGAAATTTTGATGAGTGTGTTCTTGATGTCCTGGCAGGGGTCTCTTTCCTGAAGGGCATCGGAGCCACCGATATAGCCCTTGTGGGGCACTCATTTGGTGGGGCAGTGGTGATCACCGCCGGGGCATTGAGCCCGGATGTAAAAGCAGTGGTAGGAGTCTCAAGCCAGACCTACGGGGCACAGGATGTAGCAAAGCTTGCGCCGAAGCCACTACTACTCATTCACGGCAAAAGGGATCGGAACCTCCCGGTCAAGTGCTCCGAGCTTATCTACGAATGGGCGAAGGGGCCGAAGGAGCTTGTTATCTACCAGGACTCAGGGCATTTCCTGAGAGAGTGCCACGCTGAGCTTCACGACCTTCTCAAAAGGTGGCTTGTGGAGAGGGTGGGGAGGGGACAGTTTCACTTGCCTTAAAAAATCCGCCACTATCACCCCATTTGAGGCGATGAGCCCCTTATCTTTTAGATGTAAACGGAAAAGGGCTAAAAAGTGCCCCGGCTTCCTTCACTAGCTGGATGGCTACCTCACGCGCCCCCTCCCGCTTTCTGGACAAGGGCAATCGGTTATATAAGCCCCATCTTTTCCTTGACCTCTCTGATCGTCTCCCTGGCGATGGCATGGGCACGGCGAGCCCCGTCGGAGAGAACCTCAGTGATATATTTAGGGTTGCCCGCCAGGGCCTGGCGCCTCTCTCGTAACGGCGCAAGGGAAGTGTTAATCGCTTCGCCGAGAAGCCTCTTGCAGTCAACGCAGCCGATTCCCGCACTGCGACACTCACTGCCGATCTCCTCCAGCCGCTCCGGGTCAAAGAGCTTGTGGAGGCTATAGACATTACATACCTCAGGATGTCCTGGATCACTGCGGTATATGCGAGCTGGGTCAGTGAAGGCAGTCGCCACCCGCTCCATTGTCTCCTCAGGGGTTAACGCAAGCTCAATATGGTTATCTAGGCTCTTGCTCATCTTGTTCACCCCATCAAGCCCCAGGATAAGGGGAGCCCCACTGAGCTTCGCCTGAGGCTCAGGGAAGGTATAGCCGAATAGATTGTTAAAGCGCCTCACAATCTCCCGAGCCAGCTCAAGATGGGGAAGCTGGTCCTCCCCTACCGGGACGGTGGTTGCCTTATAAAGCACAATGTCTGCGGTCATCAGCACCGGGTAGCCGACAAGCCCGTAGTTTATATTGTGAGGCTGCATCCTCGCCTTCTCTTTGAAGGTGGTTACCCGAAGAAGCCAACCCAAGGGGGTGACCATGCTTAAGAGGGTATGTAGCTCCATCACCTCAGGGACATGTGATTGAACGAAGAGGATGCTCTTTTGGGGGTCAAGCCCGGCTGCCAGCCAGTCAAGCATCATCTCACGGACATTGTCCTTGAGCCTATCCACCCCCTCCATAGTGGTTAGGGCATGGATATCCACGATGCAATAAATGCAATCATAATCGTCCTGGAGAGCGACATAGTTCTGGATCGCCCCGAGGTAATTTCCGATGTGCTGCCTCCCCGTCGGTCTGGCTCCAGAAAAGACACGACCCTTTTTCATTCGACCTCCTTTGCTAAGAAGTCTAGCATAAAGGGAATTCATCGGCAAGGGAACCCTTGACCACCGCCAAAAGCCAGGTATAATGCAAGCAAACGAGGAAAGGAGGAGAGGTGATCAAGACCTTCAGAGGTAAGACACCAAAGGTAGCTGATTCCGCCTTCGTCAGCGAGGCGGCTTACATCATTGGAGATGTCGAGATCGGGGAGAACTCCAACATATGGCCCGGTGTTGTTATCCGGGCCGATATCGCCCCGATAAGGATTGGAAGGAACGTCAGCATCCAGGACAACACCGTCATCCACGCTGATAGCCCTTTAGAGATCGGGGATAATACCCTCATCGGGCATAGCGCCGTAATCCACTGTTCAAAAATTGGAAGCAATGTTCTCATCGGTATCAACGCAACCATCCTTGACTATGTTGAGATCGGCGACTACTGCATAATCGGCGCCAATGCCATGGTCAGCGAGGGAATGAAGATCCCGGATAGGTCGTTTGTCGTTGGGGTGCCGGCGCAGATCAAGAGGCAGATCCCGGAGGAGCAGCTCTCCATGCTGGAGCAGGGTGGGAAGTATTATGCCGAGCTGGCGAAGGAATTCAAGGAGCAGGGGTTTTAGATCACCTAGCGAAATCGAAGATCTCGCTAGCCACCTGCCTACATCCTCTCTGGGGCACTCATCCCCATAAACCTGAGGGTAATGGAGAGGACGATCTTTGCCGCTTTCACCAGTTTAAGCCTTGCCCGGGTGAGGGGCTCATCCTTTGAAACAACGCGGCAGCGCTCGTAGAAGTTATGGAAAGCCGCGGCCAGGTCCTCAGAATAATAGAGGATGTGCTGTGGCTCAAGGTTATGCGCCACTATCTCGACTATCTCGGGTAGGAGAAGCATCTTTCGAATGAGGCTCATCTCAGCCTCAGTGGTGAGGAGGGAGACATCTCCTTGTGAGTAGTCGATCCCCCTCTCCTCGGCGAGGCGAAGGATGCTAGCGATGCGAGCGTGAGCATACTGGACATAATAGACGGGGTTTTCCACCGACTGCTTCTTCGCTAACTCAAGATCGAAGTCCATCTGACTATCAGCGGAGCGAGATAGGAAAAAGAAGCGACACGCATCCGCCCCCACCTCCTCGACTACCTCACGGAGAGTGACTATGTCACCACCACGCTTGGATACTCGCACAATGCTGTTGCCACGCTTGAGAGTCACCATCTGGACAATTATTATCTGAAGCCTATCAGGGTCTATTCCTAGGGCACTTACTACCGCCTTCATTCGAGGGACATGCCCCTGGTGGTCGGCACCCCAGATATTGATAACCCTGTCGAAGTTTCGCTCCAGGAATTTGTTATAGTGATAGGCAACATCAGAGGCAAAATAGGTGGGAGAGCCACTTGAGCGCACCAGCACATTGTCCTTATCATCACCAAGGGCAGTGGAGGTGAACCAAACCGCCCCCTCTCTCTCCCCAATATAGCCCCCCTGGCGGAGAATGGACATAGCCCTCTGATACTGCCCCCCCTCATAGAGGCTTCGCTCACGAAACCAAACATCAAAGTCAACGCCCAATAGCTCGAGATCAGCCCTTATCCACTTTAAGACCTTGACCAGCCCTATTTCGCCCAGCTTCTGGATTGCCTCCTCGGCAGGCATAGCGAGGAACCTATCGCCCTGCTCGGCGATGATCTCCCTAGCAAGGTCAAGCATGTAGTCGCCGAGGTAGCCATCGGCGGGCATCTCGGCGGGGATGCCCATGAGCTGCTGATAACGGGCATAGAGGGAGCGATAGAAGGACTCCATCTGGCTCCCGGCATCATTGATATAATATTCCTTCTCCACAGAGTAGCCCGCGGCGGTGAGCACCCGGGCAAGGGTGCTGCCAAGGACAGCCCCCCGTCCATGCCCCATATGTAGAGGACCGGTAGGGTTGACGCTGACGAACTCCAGTTGCACCCGAGAGCCCTTCCCTATATCTACAATTCCATATGAGTCACCAGCGTCGAGGATAGCATCCACCTGCCGGGCTAGCCACTCCTTTTTGAGGAAGAAATTGATAAAGCCAGGCGGAGCCACCTCGATCCTTTCGATCTCGGGAGTGGGCACGATAAGGTCAGCCAGGATTTGAGCCACCTTGAGGGCGTCCGTCCTTACTGCTCGTGCCAGCTTCAGGGGAAGAGTGCCAGCATAATCCCCATGTGCCGGGTTCTGAGGGTGCTCTAGCGTGACCTCAGGCAGGGCAACCGGGGGCACTAGGCCCCTCTTTTGGGCCTCAATGGCGGCCTGTTCCAGAAGTTTGGCAATATCGTCCCTGATCATGCCTCACCTACACTCACCCCATCCCTGAAAAGCCGAGCCACCTCCTCTGTAAGAAGGCGGTGCTCCGCCCGCTCAAGCCTGGGATCGCGCTCAAAGAGGCGAATTGCCTCGCTGCGCGCCAGCTCCAGAAGTCCCACATCGGAAAGCCGGGCCATCTTGAGGTCAGGGAGCCCACTCTGTCTTGTGCCGAAGAATTCGCCGGGGCCTCTCAGCCTCAGGTCCTCCTCGGCCAAAACAAACCCATCCTGAGTCTGCTCAAAGAGAGAGAGTCTATCCCTCGCCTCAGGAGAGGGGTTCCCGGCAAGGAGGAGGCAGTAGCTTTGATGTTCCCCCCTCCCCACCCGACCACGAAACTGATGTAGCTGGGAGAAGCCAAAACGGTCGGCGCCCTCAACAAGCATCACAGTAGCATTGGGCACATCGATGCCCACCTCAACCACGGGGGTTGCCACCAGAATATCGAGCTCCCCTTTCCGAAACTGGCGCATCACCATCTCCTTCTCCCGAGCGCTCATCCGCCCGTGAAGAAGCCCCAGGCGGAGGTCGGGGAAGACCTCCATGGAGAGACGCTCATACTCCCTAGTCGCCGCCTTTGCCTCTATCTTCTCAGATTCCTCAATGAGGGGACAGATGATAAACGCCTGGTGTCCCTCGGCTACCTGTGTGCGCAGGAATGAATAGGCATCCTCCCTCTGTTCGGGGTGGAGCCACCTCGTCCTGATCACCTGTCTCCCCGGCGGTAGCTCATCGATGATCGAAAGATCAAGGTCACCGTAGAGGGTAAGTGCCAGGCTTCGTGGAATTGGGGTGGCAGTCATCACCAAAAGATGGGGGCTTGCCCCCTTTTGGCGAAGTGCCGAGCGCTGCATCACACCGAAGCGATGCTGCTCATCTACAATAGCTAACCCCAGCCTCTTGAACTCCACCCCTTTTTGAATAAGGGCATGGGTGCCCACCACAATGTCCACCTCACCATCTCCTATCCTACGGTGTAGCCCCTGCTTCTCTCCCCTCCCGAGGCTACCGGTAAGCAGCGCTACGGTAAATGGGCAGGGAAGGAGGGCAGAATAGACCCTAAGATGCCCTTCAGCATACTCCTTCACCTTTGCCCTCGCCAAAAGCTGGCAGATATTCCCAAAGTGCTGCTCAGCGAGTATCTCTGTAGGGGCCATGAGCACCGCCTGGCAGCCACTTGCCACAGCAACAAGTAGTGCTGCGGTAGCCACCACGGTCTTACCACTACCAACCTCCCCCTGAAGGAGTCTGCTCATTGGCTTCTCCTTCTCCAGGTCGGCCAGTATCTCATTGAGGGCACGCCTCTGGGCAGAGGTCAAGGTGAAGGGCAGCGAGTTGAGGAAGGTGTCAAGGATTTGCCTATCAGCCCTGATCGGGGTGCCGGGAACGCCTTCCTGCCAGTTGCGTTTCCTCGATAGCACCCCCAACTGGATAAGGAAAAGTTCATCGAAAGCAAGACGCCTCCTAGCCATATCTCTGAGGAGGTTGCTATCGGGGTAGTGGAACTGGGTGATGGCTTCGGGGAGCTCCAATAGTTTAGCGCGGCTTCTCACATCTTCAGGGAGGAAGTCGGGCACTTTGGGTGCCCACTCATCCACTGTTTCCTTCACCAGCTTCCGCACAACCCGAGGCGATAGACCCTCGGTAAGGGGATAGATGGGAACGAGCCGCCCGGTATGGGTAAGCTCCTGAGATAAAGGCTCCCATTCAGGGGACTCGAAAACCTTCCTCCCCTTGAAGATGCTCACCCGGCCACTGATGACTACCTTAGCGTTGGTGCGTAGCCTCCTAGCAAGATACGGCTGATTGAACCAAACAACCCTTATGTTACCGGTCTCATCCCCTACAATTGCCTCGGTACCCCGCCTGCCTCCAAAGGTTGCCTCCTGTGCCTCCCATACTGTAGCCACAATTGTCTGCTCCGCCCATTCCTTAAGCTCAGAGATGGGCTTTATCTGGCTATAGTCGAGGTGACGCCGGGGGAAGAAATAGAGGAGGTCACGCACTGTGCTTACGCCAAGCCTGCCGAATTTGAGGGCAAGGCTGGAGCTGATGCCCCTTATACTGGTTATTGGAGAGTCAAGGGAATGAGCGCCTGGAGCTTGAGCCTTACTCCTCACTCGAGCCCTGGCAGGACCCTTATGCTCGGCCTGGGCTAGAAGACGGAGCATATTGCTCACCCACTCCTCCCGTTCATCTTTTCCCAGGCTGGCATAGTTAGGAGCAAGCAGGTTAAGGAAACGGCGACGAACCTCCTCCGCTATTGGGGCCTTGGCGTCGCCCGCCCAGCGGCGAAGATAGCGATCGAGCCCACCGATCACCGCTGAGTCATTATAGCCTTTGGCCCGCTCAAGTTCCAGGATCTTTCTGAGTGGCTCTGTATTAAGAATTTTCGATGTTCCCTCCAGGTTGCAGGGTTACTCCACCGAGACAATATAGTCATAGTTAGGCTGACCGCCGTATATTAGCTCGACTTCAATGCCCGGGCTGTTTTGCCGAATATCCTGGGCAACCGCTTCCGCTTCAGCCTTCTGGGTATCGGCGCCATAGTAGATAGTGACGAGCTCGCTCTCCGCCAAACCAGCCTTGAGAAGCACCTTATGGAGGACTTCCACCTTACTTGTGCCCACCGCCACAAGTTCATGGTCAAGGAAGCCGATTGCCTGTCCCTTCTTTACCTTCAAGCCAGCAACCTTGGTGGAGCGCACCGCTGTGGTGACCTCCACTGTCCTCACAGTAGCTCTCGCCCTTTCCATTGCCGCCACATTTGTTTCAAGGTCCCCCTCGCGGTCAAAGGCAAGCAACGCAGAAACCCCTTGTGGGATGGTTTCAGTGGGCACAATCTCTACCCTCTTGGCACTCATGCTCTGTATCTGCCTGGCAACAGGTATTATATTACTATTATTGGGCAGGATAATCACCCTATCTGAGGGTGCCAACTCCACGGCGCGCAGCAACTCCTTGGTGCTAGGGTTCATCGTCTTCCCGCCAGGGACAATGGTTGAGACACCGAGGCTGCGGAAGACATCACAAAGCCCCTCTCCGGAAACCACTGCCACAATAGCAATACCCAGTGAAGGCACGCTAGCCCTTTGGGCAGCGACAAACTCCTCATGCTGCTCATCCATATTCCGAATTCTCACCCCGTGAAGCATGCCAAGCGAGGTAGCATAACTGATAATAGCGCCCGGCTCGAAGGTATGGATGTGGACCCTGACAGTGCTTTCGTCACCAACAACCATCAGGGACTCACCCTTCTTCTCTAGCTTCTTTCTAATCTTATCGGGGTTGAGCCTTTGCCCTTTGATGAGGAATTCAGTGCAGTAGCCATAATAAAGTTCATATTCTGCTCGGGGTGGTTTACTGATGGCGGTCGGCATCGCGCCCGGGACAATATAGGGTCTTTGGTATTGCATCTGCTCCGTCTCGCCTTTGAGGAAGCGGAGAACACCCTCAAGTATCACAAAAAGCCCCTGCCCTCCGGCATCAACCACCCCAGCCTCGCGGAGCACTGGGAGGAGAGAAGGGGTCTTTAAAACAGACTCTTTTGCTGCTGCAACCGTGGCCTCCATAATCGACACCAGATCGCTACTATCCTTGGCTGCTGCTTCTTGAGCTGCGGCGGCGGCTTCACGGATAACAGTGAGAATGGTGCCCTCCACTGGCTGGCTTACCCCTTTATATGCTGCCAAGGATGCTTCTCTGAGAGCACCAGCAAGGTCGCTGCCACTAACCGATTCCTTATCCTTGAGCCCTCGTGCCAGACCACGAAATATCTGAGAAAGGATCACACCACTGTTGCCTCGAGCCCCCATAAGCGCCCCGTGAGCCAGTGCCTCACACACCCTCGATGCGCTCTCATCCGGCGAACGGTAGGCCTCCTCAATCGTGGAGCGCATAGTCAGAAACATGTTGGTTCCGGTATCACCATCGGGAACTGGGAATACATTTAGGGAGTCAATCTCCGCGGCACTCTTCTCAAGCCACTCTGTAGCTGCAGCGAACATCCCCTTGAGATCCTCCCCAGTAAAAGCATTTATGGGTTTCAACTTCCCTCCTTGTCAGATATGCTTGAGTGTAGTATGCTTATAGGGAATTTTACAGGAAAACTGTATTCGGGTCAAAAGGAGCAATAAATGAAATGCGAGCTTTGTGGAAAAAGTGTCCAATTCGGTCATAATGTGAGTCACTCAAAAAGGCGCACCAATCGTCTATGGCGACCCAATATCAAGACCACCAGGCTCATAATTGATGGGAAATCGAAACGGGTTAATATCTGTACCAGATGCCTCAGAACCCAGTATAAGCTAACGGTTTAGGGTGCTTTCCCTGAGCCGCCTCATTGCCTCATCTACACTTTCCTTTTGATTGAAAATTGCCGAGCCAGCTACCAAAACCCTAGCCCCGGCTTGAACCACCCTGGGGGCTTTCTCCGGGGTGATCCCACCATCGACCTCAAGCTCAGCCTCCAGCCCTCTCTCATCAAGCCGTCTTTTTAAGCGAGCTATCTTGTCGATCATACCTTCGATAAAGAGCTGTCCCCCGAAGCCAGGGTTTACCGTCATAATCAGCACCAGGTCGAGGTCGGGCAGAACCTCGTCGAGCATCGCCAGCGGGGTAGCCGGGTTTAGGGCAACCCCAGCCTTCAGCTTAAGCTCTTTTATCGACTCAACTATCCGGTGCAGATGAGGACACACCTCGGCGTGGACGGTGATAATGTCCGACCCTGCCTCAGCAAACTGCCTAATATGGCGTTCCGGTTCCTCGATCATCAGGTGCACATCAAGAGGCAGGCTGGTCCAGGGTCGGAGGGCTTTCACTACCGGGGCACCGATGGTTATATTTGGGACAAAGCGTCCATCCATGACATCGATATGAATATAGTCAGCGCCAGCCCTTGTCGCTTCAGCAACCTGCTCGCCCAGGCGGCTTTGGTCTGCGGCAAGTATGGAGGGGGCGAGCTTAATGACTTTCTCCATAGAGTAGCCCTCTTGCCTTCTCCAGTGCTTGTTCGACCTCTGGGGGCGCAGTGCCCCCGGGGGCACTGCGCCCCCAGAGCGATGACTCCACAGTTATCGAGTAAACATCCTCTTTAAAAAGGGGTGAAAAGCCATGGTATTCATCAATGGTAAGTTCCTGGAGGCTCTTCCCCTTCTCGATGGCATATCCAACAAGCCTCCCCACCACCCTGTGGGCCTCTCGGAACGGAAGCCCCTTTCTGACCAAATAGTCCGCTATGTCCGTAGCCAAGATGTAGCCCTCCTCGACAGCACGGCGGCAACGCTCTTTATTAACCTTGAGTGTCCCTATCATCCCGCTAAATACTTCTAGGGTGGAGAGAAGGGTGTCAACGGTATCGAAGAAACCCTCCTTATCCTCCTGCATATCTCTATTATAGGCGAGGGGGAGGGCTTTCATTGTAGTGAGGATGGCAAGGAGGTTTCCATATACCCTGCCCGTTTTCGCTCGGGCAAGCTCAGCCACATCCGGGTTTTTCTTCTGCGGCATAACGCTACTCCCCATAGCATAGGCATCATCAAGCTCGACAAAGCCAAATTCTGCTGATGACCAGAGAACAATCTCCTCGGCAAGGCGTGAGATGTGCATCATGGCAAGGCTCGCCGCCATCTGATACTCGATGACAAAGTCACGGTCGGAGACAGCATCCATGCTGTTTGAACTTATGTGGCTGAAGCCAAGCTCCTTGGCTAAAAAGGCACGGTCGATGGGATAAGGAACACCGGCAAGCGCCCCGCTACCCAGGGGCATGACATCGGTGCGCTCTAGGCAATCTCGAAATCTCTCTACATCGCGCCCAATCATCTCGAAATAGGCAAGGATGTGGTGGGCGAAGAGGACGGGCTGTGCCCTCTGGAGATGGGTGTAGCCAGGGATAATGACATCTTTATGGGCTTCAGCGAGCCCTAAGAGGGCTCGCTGAAGCCCCCTGAGCCCCTCGATAGCCTTTGAAATAGCCTCCTTAGCAAAAAGCCGCATATCGAGGGCAATCTGGTCATTTCTGGAGCGAGCGGTATGAAGCTTCCCCGCCACCTCGCCTATCCTCTCAAAGAGACGAGCCTCTATATTCATA
>Ga0136652_1000513_pt1 | contig 18597 bp, 16 predicted proteins | sample ConPoolayeEmetaG_FD_94864 | JGI IMG/M metagenome (GOLD analysis project Ga0136652, IMG submission 94864) | Hot spring microbial mat communities from California, USA to study Microbial Dark Matter (Phase II) - Cone Pool mat layer E metaG... ...
TCCTTGAGGAAGCGTTCCGGATAAGCTGTTTTGATTGCCTTCGATATGTTCTCAAACTTATCTATAGCTTCGAATGCGTCTTCGGTGGATCCAATTAAACCATTTAGTAAGCCACTACTGTGGAGTATGGATTTTATGGCATGAAAGGCGGCTCTTCTTGCTCCTGCTCCTGTAGATCCCTGAAGTTTACTTTCCGCCTTGGCTATGCCGTAAATTAAGGCGCAGTATCCTTGGGGATACCTATCCAGATTTTGTAGAATATAGTTTGTAACATCTTCCAATCCTTGAATGTTCTCGGGTGGCTCTTCCTTCAACTTCTCTGCCTCAAACTCCAGCGCGTATTTTGACGCCATCCTTTTGAAAATGGGGCCGTATATTTTCGCTGTCTCTTCTATCGCACCTTTTATGAAAAGTACATAACTTTTTCTATCCGGCTCGCTTTCCACAATAATCTCATTTTTGCCTCCAAGCACTAAAATACCACCCTTCTCACATTAAATGAATTAAATAATCCTTTGCTTTATTCTGTTGTTGAAGTAATACTTAAGTTTTACTATTAATAGAAGTATATAAATAACTGCTATAAAATTAGGTATTAAATTAATATTGAAAGAAATGGAAAAGTAAAATAATTTTGATTTAAAAATAAAACTACTAGCGGAATCTTAAATTATTCACATAACACCACTTATTTAAATGACTCCATTAGGAAACACCAAGGCCCAAAAAATAGTTTTAAGCTTCAACTGAGCCCCATGAAAACTCATTGGAAAAAAGGAGAAATATGGGATTGATTAAAGACCACACATAGAAGCCATAAGTGAAATCAAAAGGAGGTCTCACAAAGCGATCTGCACAAAAAGTTTCGACGCCTAAAAGTATATTTGAACTAATTATGGATTATAATTTAATCTCTCCTTTTTGAGGGAGAAATTTATTTCGCACACATCATCGCCCTTTACTAGGCTCTTTCGAATATGGACATCTGCTTTCAAACCACATGCTTCCGCCCATCCTCGGCTCTATTGTAACAGGCGTACTGGTATAAATTGAGGATTCCCGCCTTCTTGGTGCCCTCATAACTGGGAAATTTTAATTCTGTAGATCCAAGTGGTGTCGTTCTCTCTAGTTAGTCCTTTTATTTCAAACACGTCTTTTGTGTAAAGGTCTGACACTGCTTCAATTATTTCAAAAAAATGTTCTGAAACCCATTTTTGGTCAATGTGGAGTGCACCCAGTAAACGCTTCATTTCCGATTTCTCTATAGATTTGTTGACCGGCAGGTTCAGCTTATTGGCTACGTCAAAACCCACTTCCTTTGCGGTGTAAAAGAACCATCCACCATCATGAGACCACCAGTTTATCCGGAGAATTTTCTCCCTTTCCTCCGCAGAAATTCGATCTATTAAAGGCGAGTTTTCCCTCCTTAAATACATTTATTTCCAAATCGTGTGGCCGCGTTCCATAGTGTGGTGAATGTATTTTTAATTTACACTCATTCTATTTTCTAAGGATTGAGGGTATTTCTTTTCTGCATTTTCCGCATATTCTCGCTCCTCTGAATGCTAAGGTGCCACATTCTCGACATGACCAATTGTGCTCTTCCCATTCAACCCATTCTTTATCGGTCCGCTCCCTTCTGGCGGGAATGGATTTAAGCATGTATTCTCCGGCGAGCGGGAATGGAAAATTGGTGACCTTTTCGCAGGGCCACTCGGTACACTGGTGACACCCTGAAAGTCCTTTTGATAGAACACATTCTCTGATTAGGCAGGAATCGCAGTAAACAAATTTGTTGTCCGATGAACATCCGTCACACTTGATTTGTTCGGGTTCAGTCAAATAACTCTGGGCTAACTTCTGCTTTAATTTCTCAATATTATTCTTATCGGCATAGTAAATGCCACACACGCCGCAGCACAAACCACAGGGAGCCAATAATTTAATATTTACACTCGCTTTACTCACTCCGTGATAATTTAAAGAACCAATTTTTTCTTTTTGCACCAATTGTTGAGTTTAATGTAATAGTTATTCTTCAAGCCTCGTTAAAGTCCGGGAAAGGCTGGGGGCATTCTCAGGGGTATTGGAATCGGATATTTTACCACTCTTTGACTTTTCATGCCGGATATTATTTCTTGGGCCTTCGCTGCGGGGATTGCGAATAGAATTTCATCGTCACTTGTGAGGGCGAAGGCTCGGTCTCCGGTTCCTGGTATCACCACTTGGTACTCGCCCGTTTTGAATGCTCGTAGGAATCCTCCATTACAGGAGCCTGCGAGTCCTGCGAACATGCTTTTCAGTGCTTTACCTTCCTTATAGACTGTTCCTTGGATGAGACGCATAATCTGTGCAGAGTTCCCATAAACCAGAATCACATCGGGAATAATTCTTGTGCGTGTTAATGGGGATATAACTACTCCGCAGTACTTGCCGGGTTCTAAGCTTTCTAGGTTATTGTCGAGTGTTTTTGCTGCGGCTTCGCTGGATACGTATCCTGCTCCTATGTAGAACTGTAACATTTGGGATTGGTCAGCGATTTTTTGCCAACCGAATTTTATGCTCGCTCCTGGGCATCCGCTATCTTCGCCTGTTACTCCCATAGTCCATCCATATCTGCGGCTAATCGTGAATGCTTGGCATACTGCAATTTTTTGCTCGGGTCTTCTTGTTCCCTCTGGAAATTCGGAAGCGTCCTTCACCAATTTTACTGCTAGGGGATAGGTGTGAGGCCTCAGTAACTCCTCTAGGGTTCTTCCAACATTTCTCCAATTTTCCAAGTTGGTATCAACACTCATAGCATCACGCCCTATTCAGATTGGTGAATTACCTTGCACCCATGAAATATATAAATTTATTGAATTTACTATATATTTATATAGTACTATAGCCAAATATAGCGTCGGAGAATAAAGATGAGCAAAACTGAGAAAAGAATCGCGGAAATCGCGGAAAAATTGGTAGAAATTAACAGAAACATCACAAATTTACAAGACCTCATTCTCAGCATGAAAACCACACTTGAAACAGTGACCAGAAGAGAAATTGAAAGTGAGTGTCTAGCCAAATTAACCCTCGAAACAAACGAAAACATAGAAAAGTTCCTAAGGGAGAGGAACCCAAAATGCAGCGTTAGGGATTGGTGCGCTAGGAGAGTTGAAAAAGCAGCCTCCATGGTACTCCTTGCTTTTATGGAGCAGGGAATCAAATCCGCAATTGAGCAGGTAAAATACCATGTTAACGCCGCCACCAGGCATTATAGTGAGATAAAATGCCCCGATGAAGCGTGTTTCAAAAACGCCATTAACACATTTAAAAGCCTAGGAGAAATATTGGAAGCCTCCAGCGAAGAGTCTACAAAGCTTACCAAGAATGTCTATTCACCTAAGAGTAAAGCTAGTTTCGTGGAGATTGGAGAGGAGGAAATATGCGAACTGTTGGCACCCCTATCCAATGTAACGCGTCTAAAGATTCTCAAAAACTTGGAAAAAGGTGGAAAGAATTTTGCCCAGTTAGAACGCCAAATCGGCATAAGGGGAGGTCACCTGCAGTTCCACCTAAATAGCCTCATTCAAGCAGGATACGTTAACCAAGAGAAACCCCAAGGCAAATACTTGATCACCATAAGGGGACTAAAAGCTCTAAGATTCTCATACGCACTAAGAGAGGCGATCGAAGGAGGCCAGACTTCCACTTAAACAGAAATTGTGAAACTTGCATTTTTGGCAGTTTAAGCCTCGCCGAAAAATTTGGACATAATAAGTTCCTTTTTGGCATATGGAACCTTTGTCTTTGTTTGTAGGCAGCGTGCAAATAAGCCTTCTTTTCAGTATTCTCCAGCCTATTATTAGAGTTGGAAAAAAATTACCTGTAACCAAACACTAAAGGGAAGAGTTATTATATGGCGCCCGAACATTTTTTTTGAAAATGTTTATATATGAGGGCTACGGGGCTATTAGCAATAGAAAAATTACTGAAGCCATTTTTTGGCTTTCGGCTTTTTTTCTATTTTAAAGTTTGTTTAGAAAGATGAGTAGAAATGGAATCACAAGATTTAGTTGTTGAGAATTTAAGACCAGGTCTTAAGAGTGTAAATTTAAAATTCAAATGCGCGTCTTTAAATGAAGAGAGACAAGTTGTATCAAGACAGAGCGGTGAGACTAACAGGGTCACTGAAGCCTTGGTGGGCGATAGTTCAGGAAGCATTCTTTTAACCCTCTGGAATGACGACATTGACAAAGTGGAAGAGGGCCACGTTTATAAGCTGAGTAACGGTTACACCAGCGTTTTTAAAGGCTCTTTGAGATTGAATGTTGGTAGGTACGGTAGCCTCGAGGAAGTCGAGGGCGGCGAAGATATAGAGATAAACAATGAAAATAATCTCTCAGACAAGGTTTACGAGCAAGAACAGAGATACAAGCCAAGGTATGGCGACACAGGCTCCAGATATGGATCCAGACCATACCGTAGAGATAGGTCTCATAGTAGAGATAGGGGTAGTAGAAGAGGATACTAATTATTAATAATCCACTGTTCCACCCTAGATACGATAATACGTGCTTGAGGTAGGGGAATGGGATATTAATTAAATCTCTTCCTCCCCTTTTTTGGTTCTGAGTAAAAATTTTTTCATTCCAATTTTTTATTTTTGGGTTAAACTTTACTTTCATAGCCCATTATAAGCGTTCTATCGCTAGAAGTGTTTCTAATAGAAATTTATTTTTTTAAGAGTGTTTTATTGAGATACTAGAAAGATGACATGATCTTTGGGAAACTATAAGGGTGGAAGGAATCAATGTTTATCAGATATGTTAGGGATAAAGGGAGATGTGTGGATTGCGGTTTTTGTGAAACAGTAATTCATTGCCCCAGTCCCCAGTATTGCATAGGCTGTGAAGCGTGTTTTCTCGGTTGCCCTTATAATGCCCGAAAACCAGTATCAGACACTAAACCCAGGGGTAAATGTAGAATTATCATTGATGGTTCGGAGTTTGAAGTTCCAGAGAGAATTACTGTTAAGAGAGCACTTGAACTAGCGGGATATAGGTTCACCAGATTTCCAGAGAAAAACGCTTTTTTCGCTCCCTGTAATACGGGGGGATGCTACAGCTGCTCCGTTATCATAAACGGTGAATTGAAACCCTCTTGCCACGTTGGGGTGGAAAACGGTATGATCATTGAAACAGTTACGGAGGGAAAAACTCCTTACAGGATAGTTGAGGGTTTCTCTCCCCACAGTGTTGGAGGCGTTGGAACGCCCTACTGGCTTAAAACGGGCATGGGTTACATTGAGGTGGCGGCTTTTGTTGCTGGATGCAATCTGCGCTGCGGAACCTGCCAAAATTATCATGTCACCTATAATAGTTCGGGTTTGCCTCTCACACCTAGGGAGGCCGCCGCAAATCTCACTTACATGCGTAAACGTTTCCGCGTTGACAGAATGGCTATAAGTGGGGGAGAAGCAACACTAAACCACAGGTGGCTCTTAGAATATTTTAAGGAGCTTAAAAGGTTAAACCCTGATTCTAAAGCTCGACTCCACCTTGACACGAATGCCACAATACTGACGAAGGAGCGCATAGACGACCTTATAGAGGTGGGGGTTACAGATATTGGCCCTGACCTTAAGGCTCTAAGAGTGGAAACCTTCCAGAAACTGACTAACATTGATGATCGTGCACTGGCTGAAATTTACCTGAGAACCTCTTGGGAGGCAGTGAAATACATAGCGGATAACTATTATCCAGAAAGAGTTTTCATGGGGGTGGGGATTCCATACAACAAATTCATTCACCCTGACTTGGATGAGATTTATGAAATGGGACTGAAAATTGCGAGTATTAATCCAGAGATACAGGTGTGTGGATTAGACTATAGACCAGAATTCAGGAAAAGAGATATTATCCAACCAACACCTGAAGAAATGAAGAGGGTCAAAAAGACACTGGAGGAAGCTGGACTTAAAAAAGTAATTGTTCAAACAAGCCGTGGACACATAGGTCCTTAATTAACTCTTAACTATATTTATATAAATCCCTTATCCATTCTCAATTACTATGAAGAGTGGTGATAATTTGTCCAAGTTGTTTGAACCGTGTAATATTGGAAGTATGGAACTCAGGAACAGGTTAGTTATGCCACCGATGGGTACGAACTTCTCATCTGAGGATGGTTCGGTGACTCAGCGTGCCATAGAGTACTATAGGGAGCGTGCGCGTGGCGGAGTGGGTCTAGTTATCGTTGAAGGAGCTTATGTTCATCCTTTGGGCAAGGGTTCAAACCTGCAGATGAGCCTTACCGGTGATGACAAGATTCCGGGTCTCTCCAAACTCGCTAAAGCCATACAGGCTGAAGGGGCTAAAGCTGCGATTCAACTATTTCATGCGGGGAGGCAGGTTTCCTCTATGATTATTGGAGCCCAGCCTGTTTCTGCTTCTGATGTTCCCTGTATGCTGGTTAGGGAGACTCCACGTCCTATGACCCTTGAGGAAATAGAAGAAACTATTGAGGCTTTTGGGGAGGCTGCAAGAAGGGTAAAGGTTGCTGGATTCGATGCGGTGGAGATACACGCTGCTCATGGTTATTTGATTAATCAGTTTTTATCCCCTTTAACCAATCTGCGGAGGGACAAGTATGGTGGAAGCTTTGAGGGGAGAACAAGATTCCTAGTTGAGATAATTGAGAGAATAAGGAGAAAGGTTGGAAAAAATTTTCCAGTTATTTGCAGGATGAATGGTAGTGACTTCTTTGAGGGTGGTATCACTCTGGAGGAGGCCAAGAGAATTGCGCAGACTGCTGAGGCGGCGGGGGTTGACGCCATTCATGTTTCGGGTGGAATCTATGACTCGGAGAATGGTGAGGCAACCGCACCTATGTGGCTTCCCAGAGGATTTATGGTGCCCTTAGCCCAAGGGATTAAAAAGGTTGTAAATGTTCCGGTGATAGCTGTAGGTCGAATAAACGATGTGAAACTGGCCGAGAAAATTTTGGAGGAGGGGCAGGCAGACCTGGTCTCTATGGGGAGAGCTTTGATAGCTGATCCAGAGCTTCCAAGAAAGGCTATGGAGGGAAGATTGGGGGAGATTAGGCCATGTATAGCTTGTAATGAAGGGTGCATAAATATGCTGCTTTTTCTCAAATCTGTAACTTGTGTTCTAAATGCCGCTGTGGGGAGAGAGGAAGAGTTCCGAATTCAGCCGGAGAAGAAACCCAAAAAAGTTTTGGTTGTGGGCGGTGGAGTGGGAGGAATGGAATTTGCAAGAGTCGCCGCTCTGAGGGGACACCGGGTTTCACTCTATGAGAAGACAATGGAGCTCGGAGGACAAGTGCTTCTGGCTTCGGTACCCTCATATAAGTATGAGTTAAGAAGCATAGTCCCCTACTTTAAACACGAGCTTGAGAGGCTGGGAGTCAGCATTCATCTGGGAGAGGAAATTTCAGAGTCCAAAATTTATGAGCTGGAACCAGAAGTGGTTTGTATTGCTACTGGATCTAGTTTGGTTCTTCCCAGCATTCCGGGAATCGATGGCGGTAATGTTGTCCTAGCCACAGATGTTCTGGCTGGGAAAGCGCAGGTGGGAGAAAAGGTGGTTATTCTTGGCGGCGGTGAGATCGGCCTTGAAACTGGCTATCACCTAGCCGAACAGGGCAAAAAGGTCACCATAATTGAGCAGATGAAGAGGGTAGCTACAGAAATGATTCCCGCATTCAACTACTATGTTAGACACAAATTTGCGGGCTTCGGCGGAAAACTCATAACTCAGGCAAAGGTAGTCGAGGTAACATCAGAGGGAGCAATTTATGAGAAGGAGGGACAGAGAAACTTGGAAAAAGCAGACACGGTAGTTGTGGCACTAGGAACAGTGCAAAATAGAAGCCTTTACGAGAATTTGAAGGATAAATTTCCAGAAGTATATCTGGTTGGAGATGCAGCGGAGCGGGGAAAAATAATGAATGCAATACATAGCGCCGCAGAGACGGCAAGGAAAATATAGGAAGCATTAGTAATTCTCTGTCGCTTCATCGTCTAGTTTGGTTGTTTCATTTTATAGGGATGTGCTTTCTGTAGGATTCCTGCCTTTTTTAAGATATTTTTATGTTGGATTTTAAATTCTTTTGAACTATTCTACGAAAAGGTTATAACATTTTTTTCGTTGATGAAATATTAAGCTAATTATGGAGGGTTTACGTGTTAAAGGAAACTGAAATTTGGGGACCTTCCGAGAACTTGTCCCCGAGGGTTAAGCGTCTCAGAGAGGAATACTGGAATTTTGATAAACGCGAATACTTTAGAAATGAAGCCATTTCCTACACTACGGGTACTCCTTGGGACACTACTTGGATTCAGCACAATTTTGCCAGTGCTCCGGAGCTTCTGGTTTACGGTAATGCGGTGGAGGATTCCTTTAACGCCATGGCTGTAAAGGTGGATTTGCCTGAAGGGTTTTGGGATGAGCCTCAGATTGTGCGCCAAGCAATATTCTTTCGAAACGTCTTAAGGATTCACCCAGTATACATTCTTGAGGGAGACCTCATCGCTGGAGCCCATTACGCGGTGGCAATGTCTCTTTGCCTAAACCAAGCTGAAGCTGCTGATTGGAAGGCAAGAGACACCGAATACATGAAGAGACTAAGGCATTATCTTGATTTGGGTCTGGGAACCACTGGGCCGATTCCGGGCCACATAATTCCAGACTATCCTAAGCCTCTCAGAGTGGGCTTTAAAGGCATTAAGGAAGAAGCGGAGGAAGAGCTGAAAAAAGCAACTGAACAAGAGAAAAAAGATTTTCTGAGGGCAGTCATAATTTGCTGTGAAGCAGTAAGGGAGTTTGCCCACCGACACGCAGAGGAAGCAAGGAGACAGGCGGCGGCTGAGAAGGACCCTAAAAGGAAGGAAGAGCTCCTAGAGATAGCGAGGATTTGTGACAAGGTTCCATGGAATCCTGCAGAGAGCTTCTGGGAAGCGGTTCAGGGCGTCTGGTTCACCCACATGCTGAGCAACATGTCGGAGTCCTATATCGGTGCGGGCCTTTCCCATGGTAGATTTGACCAGTACATGTATCCCTATTATGAGAAGGATATAAGAGAGGGAAAGCTTACTCGGGAACAAGCCAAGGAGATTCTGCAATGCTTCTGGATAAAACACAACTATGCCTATGACTACTTTGGTTTGCGGCTGGGAAGGCAAGGTATAACTTCTGGTTACGGCCAGCTTATGACCATAGGCGGCCTTGGCCGAGACGGAAGGGATGCGACCAATGATTTGTCTTGGCTTTTGATAGATGTTATTGAGGAGATGAATCTTTTAGAACCGAAAACCAACATTAGAATCCATAAGGATACACCTGAAGCCTTCCTTATGAGGCTTGTTGAAGCCATACAAAGGTGTAAAGGTGGATCACCCTTCCTACTCAACTTTGACAGCATCTGTGTAAAGGCTTTGGAGTGGGAGGGTTTATCCCATGAGGAGGCTTTGGATTACGGGGTGGTAGGCTGCCTTGAAAACACTTCCCAAGGAAATGATCGGTCAGGAACTGTCGATGTTAACGTTAACCTAGCTAAAGCCGTTGAGCTTGTTTTGAATAATGGAAAGGATATGCTGACGGGAGAGCAAATTGGTCCAGAAACCGGTGACCCGACCAGCTTTAAAACTTTTGAGGAATTTATAGACGCTTATAAGATTCAACTTAAAAACCTTCTTAGACTTCTCATAGAGTTGAACATGGACTTCGACACTCTGAGAGCCACCTATGAGAGGGTGCCCTTCCTTTCAGCCATAGTGGGTGACTGTATAAAGAAGGGTAAAGATGTAAATGCCGGGGGGCCGAAATACAACTTTACCACAGTTGAGGGAGTGGGAATAGCAACGGTTGCCGATTCCCTAGCAGCGGTTAAAAAGCTGGTATTCGAAGAAAAGAAAATCACCATGCAGGAGCTTATCCAAGCAATAAAAGCCGACTTTATAGGATACGAGAAACTGCGCCAAATGCTGATTAACGATGCACCCAAATTTGGAAACGACGATGACTACGTAGACCTGATAGCAAGGGATATCTCCCGCTTCTGGTCGGAGGAAGTTTTCAAGTATCAAGCTCCAGTTAGTGGCAGACGCTACCGCGCAGGATACCTCTCTTGGAACTACTTCATAGACTGGGCTCCCAAAACGGCTTCCACACCGGATGGAAGAACCCGTGGAACCTACCTTTCCAACGGTGTACAGCCAGTTCAGGGTAGAGACAAATCCGGCCCTACAGCCTGCCTGAAGTCCGTAGCTAAATTGGGATTTGACGTAACCCCTAACGGCGCTTCCTGCGTCATACAGTTCAGCCCCTCATCACTAAGGGACAGGGAACACCTTAAAAAACTTGCCTCCCTGCTCAGAGCCTTCGACATTCTAGGCGGAACCGCCCTAATGACCAATGTAATCGATGCCGCCACACTCAGAGAAGCCCAAAAACATCCCGAAAAGTACCTAAACCTACTGGTAAGAGTAACAGGATACAGCGCGTACTTTGTAACTCTGGGAAAAGCAATACAGGAAGAAATAATCGCACGAACAGAACACGCCATATAGTAAAAAAAAGGGAGGTAAAACTAGATACTGCACGAAGGGCACCGAGATGAAAGAGGCGGTAATATTTAACATAGAGAGATTCTCTACAGAGGACGGACCGGGAATAAGGACAGTAGTCTTCATGAAGGGGTGCCCCCTAAAGTGCGTTTGGTGCCACAATCCAGAGGGGCAATCCTTCCAGCAGGAGATATTCGTTTTCGACAAAAGATGCATTGGTTGTGGAGACTGCGTCCAAATCTGTCCAGAAAAGGCAATAATAGTTGAGGATAAAACCCCCAAAATAGATAGGGAAAAGTGCAACAGTTGCGGCAAATGCGCCGAAGTCTGTATTCCCAAAGCAATAGAGGTTGTGGGGAAAAAAATGACTCCCGACGAAGTGCTCAAAGAAGTGGAAAAAGACAAAGTTTTCTATGAAACCTCAAATGGAGGGGTTACTCTCACGGGAGGGGAACCCATCTCACAAATAGAATTCCTAGAGGAGTTCCTTAAAAAATGCAAAGAGGCAGGGATTCACACCGCCATAGAGACCAGCGGCTGCACCAAGTGGGAAACCTATGAGAGAATATTGCCCTACACCGATTTGGTTATGTACGACTTGAAAGAAATGGATGCGGAGAAATCCGTGGAATACGTGGGCATCAAGCCAGACCTAATTCTGGAGAACGCCGAAAAAATGAGCAGAGTAAAACCCATGTGGATCCGTGTACCCGTCATTCCCGGCTACACCGCCAACGAGGACAACGTAAGGAAAATAGCGGAGTTCATAGCGAAAAAGCTTCCCAGCGTTGAGAGAATTGATCTCCTACCCCACCACCGCCTCGGAGAGCCCAAATACAAAAGTTTGGGCAGAAAATACGCCCTTGACGGTGTAAAGCCCCCTGAAAAAGAGGAGATGCTCAAATACAAGAAAATCATGGAATCCATCGGTCTAAAAAACGTAATCGTAGTGGGACATGAAGATAAAAGTTGATATTATAAATTATTAAAAAATGTGGAGGAGAACGTATGGTTAAAATGCCGCCCAAAGTTCTGGAAAAATTCATGGACCTCAACACCATCAAATTTTTGGCCACAGTGGACGATGAGGGAAAACCCAACGTGGTCTACATACTCTCCATGATAGCAATAGACGACGAAACACTAGCCTTCGCAGACCTAGCACTGAACAAAACCAAGAAAAACCTACTCTCAAACGGCAGATGCGCAGTCAGCGTACTCGCCAACAAAGAAATACAATACCAAGTAAAAGGAAAATTCATAGGCTTTCAAGACTCAGGACCACTATACGACATGTTCAACGAAGTACCACAACTAAAATACAACGCCTACTTCAGACCCCCAGCAATAGGACTAATAAAAGTAGAAGAAGTATACCTCGGATCCATCGTACCATCACCAGGAAAAAGAATCGCCTAAAAACCAAAACAGCTCCCACCAAAAAAACCCACCCCACTTTATTCCACAAAACCCAATTCAATTACAGCCATTCAAACAAAGTCACCGATTCCCTCCAAATTACTTTTCAAACACAAACGGGTAAAAATAAAGGTGTCAAAAAGAAAATCACGACTCCAATTTAAAGATACGAATCATAATCCTCAGAACCAGCCACATTACCTACTTAATTAATATAAAAAGAAACCCCCTTCACACACCAAAATTAACAATTTAAATTTACAAGCAGACATGCCAACTTTTCCTTAAAAGGAAAAAAGAATCCAACGCCACAATTTGATAAAAACCAGCAACTCCACGAGACAGACCTGAAGCAAAGCACGCCAGTTTTAGCCGCAAATAAGCACAAAAAATCACAAAAAACACCCTTCCGAACCAAAAAATAGAAAAATTATGAAAAACATACACAAAAACACAACACAAACAATTTTCAACCCGTAAACCAAAAACTATATATTCCAATAAAAAATGTTTATCTAGCAATCCCTAACAAAAAAATTAGCGAGGAACCAAAGATGGTAGTAAAAGAATTCAAATCCGGAGACATAGTAATCAAAATAGACTACGACAAGTGCAACGGCGACGGAGAATGCGTAGACGTCTGCCCGGTGGACGTATACGAACTAGTGGAAGGCAAATCCACCGCCCCACGAGTCGAAGACTGCACCGAATGCTGTGCGTGTGTCGAATCATGCCCCGAGGGGGCCATTCAGCACAGTTCTTGCTAGGGCCTTTTTGGTAGTGCTATTTCCTTTTTTATTTTTATTTTTTTGACTTTTTTCTTGGATAACATTGTGGTGGGAGTTATCAGATGATGTTGGGGGCTAAAAAAGGTGGGGGTTTTGGGGCTATTCTTTGGGAATTCTCGCGTTGGCTACTATGGCTACTGGTAGGTAGAGTGTTAATGCTAGGGGTAGGAAGATGACGATTAGGAGTTCAATCCATGCCCAGAGGAAGAATGTTAGTCCGAGGAATATTTGAGCCCAGGGATTAGTGGCTAGAAGTACAATTATTGCGATGAACTGTAAGAAGCCCAAGACTCCGCCAACCCATTTTACGGGTAAGAGGTGAGACCAAGCTGGTTCGTTTTCCCGGAATCTTAGTGATAAGACTATGAGGGAGAGGACTGTGTAGGGGAGTGATGTGAATATGACGAAGTAGAAGAAGGGTATGACTGAAAAGGTGAAAATGCCGTAAAAGACCCATATGTAGTATGCTAAGATGTGTCCCATGAAGCTTGGTGCTGTTAGGTATAGTGCGGTGAATAGGGTGGTGTTTAGAATGCCCAGGCGCAAAACTATTCCCATTGTCCAGGCTAACCACCAATAGACATGTAGGTATAAAAATCTGAGCCCCAGCCAGGCCACAATTAGCGAAACAACCAGAATTGCTGCGGCTGCTCCCCATCTTCTCTGTTCCATAACTCTTATGAACCTACTTGAAACACCTTTTGACACCAGCCAATGCCCTGCGAAGGCAAAGGCGGCTAAAAGAAGAACTATTTCTAACATAGTTTAAGAGAACCTCTATCCCTATATAAGACTATTTGTACTGCCAACAAAAAATTTTTAGAGGATTTAGAAAATTTCAAGAAAACAGTTATGTAAATGTGTTATTGTAACACCTATTTTTATTGCTCTGCTGTTTCATTGTGTTTTTTAGTATTCATTGTTAGCATATTGAAAGTTAAGGTAGCAACATAAAAAGGTCAATAAAATATGAAAGAAAAATGAGGGAAGGTTTGTGGAGCCAGGCGAATTTTTTGTGTTATTTGTGAAAAATTGGTTCTGAAAACATAAAAAATGTGTGGGATGGGTGATTGGAAGATGGTTATTGTTCTCTTGGAACGTTGAAGTATTCGTAGAAGCCTCCTCTGCTTCCCGGTTTCTGTCGGGGGTCTCCTATGTATCCGGCTATCACCATTTTCCTTAGCAGCATGGGTGGCTTATATGCAGGATTGCCTGTTTCATTGTAACAGTATTCTAATACGTGATATATGGTGTCTAGACCCACAAAGTCTGCTAGTACGAAGGGACCCATGGGCCAACCGAATCCTAATCTCACCATTGTGTCTATTTCCTTCACTCCCGCTATTCCTAGTTCCAGTAGTCTTATGATTTCGGCAACTGTGTAGCAGATGAATCTGGTTGTGAAGAATCCTGGTCCGTCCTTTGCCTCCACTGGAACTTTGCCCATTTTTACCGCTAGATCATGGATTACTTTGTAGGTTTCGTCTGAGGTCACGGCGCCTCTTATGATTTCCACAAGTTTCATGACGTGTGCGGGGTTGAAGAAGTGCATTCCTATGAATTTTTCTGGGCGTTTGGTGGCTGAGGCTTGATCCGTTATCATTAGGGAGGATGTGTTTGAAGCAAATATGGTGTGTTTGGGACATATTTCATCGAGCTGTTTCCATGTTTTCTTTTTTAGTTCAAGGTTTTCGGGAATTGCTTCTATCACAATGTCTGCGTTTGCCGCTGCCTCCTTTAGGTTTGTTGTACCCTTTATTTTCGCCATTGTTGCTTCAAGTTGTTCTTTAGTCATTTTTCCCTTTTCCACAGCCCTACTTAAACTACCCCTTATTCTCTCCATGGATCTTTTAACTATCTCATCTGATATCTCGTAAAAAGTGGTGTTGTAGCCTAGTCCGGCGCAAAGCTGTACAATTCCTGAGCCCATTATGCCGCATCCTAAAACGCATATATTTTTTACATCTTCAATTTTCATTTTTTCCACTCCTCTTCTACCAATTTTTGAAAACCTTAATGGTGAGTATTATACTTAAAACTTTTCTTAAACTTACCGAAAACAAATCCTCGAAATCCCCGAGAAATTTTATTATGGGGATGGGCAATATTTTAAAAAGATGCGTTAGAGGCAAATAAAAAGCGTTTGCCAGAAAAATTTGATGGAAAATGATTTAAGGTGATTGGTTTTGGAGTTTGAAGACATAATTTATGAGAAGAAGAATGGAGTGGCCAGAATCACCATAAATAGGCCTCAAGCCCTCAACGCCTTCAGATCGAAAACTCTGGACGAGATGACCGCAGCCTTTGAAGACGCCGAGGAAGACGAGGATATCAGAGTAGTTGTTTTAACAGGTGCTGGAGATAGAGCCTTCTGCTCTGGAGGCGACGTGTCCGAAATGGGAAAACTGACCCCCGCCGTCGGAAGAAAGTTCCTAGGCAAGTGTTTGAAGCTCTCCACAACTATGAGAAACCTTTCAAAGCCCATAATTGCTAGAATCAACGGCTACTGTCTAGGGGGAGGAAACGAACTCAACATGTTCTGCGATCTCTCCATAGCTTCAGAGAAAGCAATACTAGGCCAGGTGGGTCCCCGTGTGGGCAGTGTCCCTATTTGGGGCGGCACCCAAATGTTGCCGAGGGTGGTGGGTGAGAAGAAGGCGAGAGAGATGATATTTCTCTGTAGGAGATACACTGCGAAGGAAGCCGAGGCAATGGGCCTGGTGAATAAGGTTGTGCCGCATGAACAGTTGGACGCTGAGGTGGATAAGTGGTGCGAGGAAATTAAGGCTCTTAGTCCCCAAAGTTTAAAGCTTTCAAAAATATCCCTGAATTTTGGCTCAGATCTTCTATATCCATCCTTCGTTCACGGCAGGGATATGCTGGCTTTAATATATGGTTCCTACGAGCTGACCGAGGGAATGGAAGCTTTCATGCAGAAAAGAAAGCCGGTTTGGAAACCGGAGAAAAGGGACTAGGCTGAGGCTTTAATTTCCCTCCTTTTTTTGTTTGCGTCGCTTATTATTTCTCGGCCTATGAGGTAGGTTAGTATCTCTGTCGTTCCCCCTGCAATCTTCATCATTCGAGCGTCTCTATAATACTGTTCCACCGGGAATTTTGTGGTGTAGCCGATGCCCCCCAATATTTGTAGAGCATCATTACACACTTCTACGCTCATGTTGGTTGCGAAAAGTTTTGCTTGAGCTGACTCCTTGCTGGCAGTTTTGCCTGCATCAATTAGTCTTGCGGCTCTCAAGGCTAGGAGGCGGGCGGCCTCTATTTTAGTGTTCATATCTGCCAGTTTGAAGCTTACCGCCTCAAAGTTGGATATGGGTTGGTGGAACTGCACCCTAAGAAGCGAATATTCCAATGCAATTTCATAGGCGCGACGCGCGTGTCCGATGGCTTCGCCTGCAATAACCGTTCTCTCAATGTCTAATTCGTCGAGAAGAATCCGGAAACCTTCATTTTCCCTCCCCACAAGGTTTTCTTTGGGAACCTTTATGTTGTTGAAGCGCATAAGGCCATTCCTTGCACCCTTCATACCCAAGAGCTCATAGTGTTCCACAACCTCGAATCCCTCCATTTCTCTCTCAACCACGAAGCAACTCATGCCTTTATGGGGATGCACGCTCCTATCAGTTATGGCAAATGTAGTGTTGACCTCCGCCTCTCCACAATTGGTTATGAATCTTTTTTCACCATTCAACAGGTAATAGTCGCCACTTCGGACCGCCGTTGTCTGCATGCGGGCAGTGTCGCTGCCCACTTGGGGCTCTGTAATCACTATGGCCCCTATTTTTTCACCTGAAAGTATGGGTCTCAAGTATTTCTCCTTAAGATAGTCAGTGCCAAATCTGCAGATGGGGATGCCGCAGAGCATATTTGCAACTCTGGCGGTGCTGGTCACCGGGCTCACCGCGGCCAGTTCTTCGGAAACTATGAGGTCTTTGGTGACTCCGTTTCCCTCATTTAGGCCTCCCCACTCTTTGGGGAAGGGGTAGCTGACATATCCTCTCTTAGCTATTAGCTGTAAAGCTTTTCGGGGATAAACATTGTTTTTTTCAAACTGGTGAGTCATGGGTGCGATTTCCCTGTCCAAAAAGGCTCTTACTTCTCTTCTGAACGAGTTCTCCTCATCTGTAAATAGCCATAGACTCTCATCCGAAACACTATATCCCTGAGGTAATATCAGGTCCTGATACTCAATAGGGGTGAGTCTCTCCACTTTCATTAATGCTTCCTCCATAATCAGATTACTCTCACTCAGGAGGCGAATTTTTAAATAAGTCTAGATGTAACTAACTAATAAACCTCTGTACTGATTTCTAATAATTTTCTGAATATCACCCTTCCTGCCAAAACCAGCCACAATATAACTGAGGGATTCATATTTAGAGTTAGAGGATTTCGAGTTATAGATTTAAATTGAAGTTACTAATTAATAGTAGGTAATGATGATTATTGGAGATTGATTTTATGCTTCCGAGACATCAGACCATTACCAAGAAAATAATTGAGAAGTATGAGAGTGGAAAGAAGGCGGAAGCCATAAACGAGTTAGTTTACAATTTGAGGGACAAAGATTTTAAAGTGCGAGCCGCCTGTGCAGAAGTCCTAGGAAACATAGGAGACCTGAGAACAATAGACCCATTAAGCGAACTATTAAATGACGAGCACAGCGAGGTCAAAATTGCGGCGGTTCAAGCTCTGGGAAAAATTGGCGACGCCAAAATAGTAGAACCCCTCGAAGGACTACTCAACGATGGGGACAGTGAAGTTAGATTAGCAGTAGTAAAGACGCTAAGCAAAATAGGGGGAGAAAAAACCATCCAGCCACTAATTAAGGCTCTGGACGACTCAGATACCAGAGTTCAAACAGCCGCCATTGAAAGCCTGGGAAGAATGGGGCCAAAGGCTTTAAACCCTCTCCTCAAAAGCCTAGAATCTGAAGATGAATACATTCGCGCATCCGTAGCCAAGGCGCTTGGAGAAATCGGAGACCCTAAAGCCACAGATGCATTAATAAAACTAGCAAACAACCCCAGCAGCATTGTTAGAGCAAACACCATAGAAGCATTGGGAAAAATAGACGACCCCAGAATCGTTAGCACCCTCATCAATGCCCTAAAAGACAAAGACGTAGAGGTAAGAATAAACGCGGTTAAAGCCCTTAAACTAGCAAAATCTGAGGAAGCAACAAAACACCTCATCGAAGCCCTAAAAGATCCAGACAGCCGAGTACGCATGTGGAGCGCCGACGCCCTAGGATTTAAAGGGGACAGCTTAGCAACGAAACCCCTACTCAACCTGCTCAAGGACAACGACCCCCGCGTAAAGGAAAACGCAATAAAAGCCTTGGGAAAATGCGGAAACTATGAAGCGGTACCACAACTAATGGAACTGCTAAGGGATAAAGATGAGCGAATCAAAGACCTCGCAGACAAATCACTAGCCATGATAGCCAAAAAATACGGAATCACCAAAGACGAACTAATAAGAAGACAAAAAGGCTAAAAAAAGAACAAAGAAAAGAAAAACAGATTCAAAGAAAAAAGCTCAACATGCCAGAGGTAACCCCAAAAAAATAATACGGAAACCACTAATTTTTAGCGAAATTTTTTCTCCATAAAAGGAGCTTCAAAAACACTACATACATCTAATTTGCGCCCCGTTGCACGATTTGTGAACACATTATATCTCGACAATGTTAAATTAGGATGGTTTCCTTCCCAAAATTACCAAAAACAGCAGAAAAGCCACTTCTCCTCAGGATAAAAAGGGAAAGAAACTAGGGGAAAATTGCTAAGAAAACAAATTTAA
>Ga0136652_1000515_pt1 | contig 18520 bp, 19 predicted proteins | sample ConPoolayeEmetaG_FD_94864 | JGI IMG/M metagenome (GOLD analysis project Ga0136652, IMG submission 94864) | Hot spring microbial mat communities from California, USA to study Microbial Dark Matter (Phase II) - Cone Pool mat layer E metaG... ...
GGTCAGATTCCTTTAAAAGATATGGTGCATATTTTTAAGACTTTAGGGTTAAGATAATAAAAATTAAGGGCTACATTTATTTTATATAACTTTTCCAGTATGCTCTAATTTTTTCTTTTACAGACTTAGGTAGGGGGACATAGTCAAGTTTTTTGGCAGTTTCATCTCCGTTTTGAAATGCCCAGTCAAAAAATTTAATAACGGATTTATTGGCATCAGTTTTTTCTCTTGCAAGAAGGATATAAGTAGCGCCAGTGATAGGCCAGGCTTTTTTACCTGGTGCATTAGTCATCCATGTGTAGAAATGACTTTTAGGGTCAAGCTGAGCTGATGAAGCTGCCTCTGTGAATGTTTCAATGTCAGGGGCAACAACCTGTCCTGCAGGATTTTTAAGTTTTGCTGTAGTAAGTTTACTTTGTTTTGCATAGGCAAACTCAACATATCCAATTGAGTAAGGAGTTCTTCTTACATAGTTTGCAACACCTTCATTTCCTTTTGCTCCGAGTCCAGTTTTCCATCTTACAGAAGTTCCGTATCCCACCTGGCGTGCCCATTTTTTACATGCATCGTTTAAGTAGTGAGTAAATATGGCAGTTGTTCCTGATCCATCTGACCTGTAGATTACTGTAATTGGTTTTGCAGGAAGATTTAGATTAGGGTTCAGCACTTTAATTTTAGGGTCATTCCAGTATTTTATCTCGCCAAGGAATATTTCACACATTGTATTGCCATCTAAAACTAAACTTCCATTCATAATGCTTGGAATATTTATTACTGGAACAATTCCACCTATCACTGCAGGGAATTGAAGCAATTTGGATTTTTCTATTTCTTCTGGTTTTAAAGCCATATCAGAAGCTCCGAAGTGAACTGTTCTTTCTGTGATCTGCCTGATTCCTCCACCTGAACCAATTGACTGGTAGTTGACTTTAATATTTGTTTCTTTGTAATAACTTGCTGCCCAGCTTGAGTAAAGAGGATAGGGGAATGAAGCCCCTGCACCATTGAGCATTTCAGCAGAAAAACTAATATTGCAGTGTAACAGAATTAATAAAGATATTAAAAATAATACTATTCTAAGCATTTTTATGCCTCCTGAATTTATAGAATTTTGAATATTTTATCATATCATAAATGTAGAAAAAAGACAGAAGTTTTCTATAGGCATTTTTAAGAAAATATTTTTAACTTGAAAGAGGGGGCAGAATTGCCCCCTGAATTTTTAAAAGGAGAGTTGTAAAGTAAGCTGAACTCTTTTATCGTCTTTTGTGCCTTTTTGCTTATATTCAACTTTGTCATAATCAAGGACAAGCATGTTTTTATGTGGTTTATCAATATGATAGGCAACTCCTGCGATGTATCTCTTGTTTTCATCATCTTTTGCATCTTTGTTCGGGTCAAAGTAATCATATCTTCCAATAATACTGAACTTTTTATGAGGCTTTATTTCTGCAAAGAAAGAATATCCTTTTTTACTGTTTTCATCTTCACCTTTCTGATTTCCTTTACCAGCATAGTACTGTCCTGTAACTGTAAAGTATTCGTGTTCATAACTTATCATACCAAGATTTACATTCCAGTCTGGATTTGTATCTTTGTTGCCTTTACCTACAATTCCGAAATATGATAATTGAAGCCCGGAAACATAGTCTGGAAGAGGCCTCAGAGTGAGCCTTCCCTCAAAAACTTTGTTTTGATTTTTTTCTGATGCATGATATCCACCACCATTGTATATTCCAAAAGACATACTCCCGTATTTTCCAGGATAGTAGCTATTAACCTTTTTCTGATATTCTTCAGGCATTGTTCCACCAAGTAAAGTAGCAAAGGTGATACCTAAGTCTGCTGAGTTGAATATTCCATTTCTTTCAAGAAACATTGTGTCCTGACAACGATAGAAGTTAACATGTTCTTCAAAATCAAGCCAGGGCATATGAACCATACCAACTTCAACAAAAGGCTTTGTGAATATAGCAAACTCTGGAAGTTCAAACTTTGCATATCCGTATTTAAGCCTCAAAACTACAGAGCCTGCAAGGTTTGAAGTTTTATCATCTGCTGTTGTTATATCAGGTGTTACTCTTACACTGAACCATGGAAGAATTTCCTTGTAAATATTTATATATCCACGCTTCAGAACAAACTTATTGTAACCTTCTCCTTTATTTGCTCCATTCTGATATGAAATATACCACAGTCCTCCAAACTTCCATCCCTTAAGAACTTTAATAATTTTTTCAGCTTCTTTCATTGTTTCCTTTTCTTTCTCACTTAAAGCAGTTTCCTGTTTTGTCTGCGCCTTTTCTGTTTTTTCAACTCTTCCCTCAAGTTCCTGCAATTTCTTTTTTAATGTCTCAATTTCCATCTGGAGTTCTTCTTTTGATTCTGCCTTTGCAAATCCTGTCAGTGATAATAAGAATACAAGAGTAAAAGCGAATACTAAAAAAGATTTTAATTGTCTCATGTTTCCTCCTTATTTGATATGGTTTTTCCAATATGCTCTAATTTTTTCTTTTACAGACTTAGGCAGGGGGACATAGTCAAGTTTTTTAGCGGTATCATCTCCGTTCTGAAATGCCCAGTCAAAAAATTTAGTAACGGACTTATTGGCGTCAGTTTTTTCTCTTGCAAGAAGGATATAGGTAGCCCCGGTGATAGGCCAGGCTTTTTTACCTGGTGCATTTGTCATCCATGCGTAGAAATGATTTTTAGGGTCAAGCTGAGCTGATGAAGCTGCCTCAGCAAAACTATTAAAATCAGGGGCAACAACCTGTCCTGCAGAATTTTTCATTTTTGCAGTGTCTAAGTTGTTCTGTTTTGCATAGGCAAACTCAACATATCCAATTGAGTAAGGAGTTCTTCTTACATAGTTTGCAACACCTTCATTTCCTTTTGCTCCGAGTCCAGTTTTCCAGTTTACAGAAGTTCCGTAACCAATTTGCTCTTGCCATTTTTTACATACATCGCTTAAATAATGGGTAAATATGGCAGTTGTTCCTGATCCATCTGACCTGTGAACCACTGTTATTGTCTGATCTGGCAGATTGATTTTAGGATTTAATGCTTTGATTTTAGGGTCATTCCAGTTTTTAATCTCACCAAGAAATATCTCAGCAAGAACAATCCCGTCTAAAATTAATTCTTTACCTTTAAGTTCAGGCACATTGATTATGGGAACAACTCCACCTATTACAGCAGGAAACTGAAGAAGTCCGGACTTCTCAAGCTCTTCTGTCTTTAATGGTAAATCAGAAGCTCCGAAGTGAACTGTTCTTTCTGTGATCTGCCTGATTCCTCCACCTGAACCAATTGATTGATAGTTAATTTGGATACCTGTTTCTTTGTGATAACTTGCTGCCCAGCTTGAGTAAAGAGGATAGGGGAATGAAGCACCTGCACCATTGAGCATTTCAGCAGAATGCACAATTGTGAAACTGAAAAGCAATAATAAGATGATGCTTAATACAGAAAGTCCTTTCATGTAAAACCTCCTTTTGTTTTTTTGCCAGAGCAAGGCTCCAGTTATTTGTTATTTAGATGATATCATGGGACTTGTTAAGGCAAAGTTACAGCAATATTAAATTTCTGTTAAATTTTTGAGTCTTAAATTTTCTGTAAAGTTGCAAAAAAAACAACTTTATGTGCATAATGAATCTTTAAGAAAGTTAATCTGGAGGTATTATGAAAATTGAAGAAATAATAAAAGAAAAACCACATCTGCAGAGTCCTCTTGAACTTTATGCAAAAATTAAGGATTTTACAGAACAGTGTAAAAAGGAAAAAGAAAGGGTAAAGCTTGACAGTGATACAGATTTAATTGATATTGTTCTAAAAAAATTCTCATCAGTTTTTCAGATTCCGTATGAATCCATCGTGTTTCTAAAAGATGAAATTTTAAAAGGTGGAAAGGATCCAGTAAAAGAGCCCTCAAAACTCTGGACTTTACAGATTCAAAGCGAGGAATTATCAAAAGAAGAAATTGAAAGAATGACATTTATATTGAGTAAGCCCTTCTTTGTATTTCTAAGAAAAGAAGGACAGAAGGCTGATTTTACAGAAACAGGGAAATGCCCGATCTGTGGAACTGATTCCTCACTCGCCATGATTACTGAAAATAATGAAAAAATAATGATCTGCCCTCTCTGTGAACACGGAGGAAGCTTTTTTAGAATAGGATGTCCTTACTGCTTTAACAAAAATTCAGACAGAATTGAGATACTTCTTGATGATGAGGAAATAAGAGCAGAACTTTGTCTTGAATGTAATACATATATTAAAAGTTTCAGAGAAAACCACTACATCAAGTACAGAGACCCTTTTTTGATTGACCTTGTAAGTCTGCCACTTGACATAGTGGTTCAGAGGCGCGGATATATAAGACGCTCTCCAAACATTATTGGATTGAGAATGATAAAATAATGAGCAAAAAAGTTTTTCACGAGCTTATTTCTCTTGAACAAGCAAAGGAAAAACTTTTTAATTCAGTAAGACAGAGGGTTTCAATTCCAGTTGAAGCTGAGATAGTCTCTGTAAAAACTGCCTTAGGAAGAATCACTGCTGAGCCTGTTTTTGCAAGATTTTCATCTCCATATTTTCACTCTGCTGCTATGGATGGATATGCTGTCAGAGCCCGTGATACTTTCTCGGCAACTGAAAGACAGCCTGTCAGACTTAAAATAGGTGTTGAAGCACAATGGATTGAAACAGGAGATCCTCTTCCAGACGGATTTGATGCTGTTATACCCGTTGAAGATGTTAATCTCAGGGATGGTTTTATAGAAATTTATGCTTCTGTCCCTCCATATAACGATGTAAGACCAATTGGAGAGGATATCGTTGCAACAGAGTTGATAATTCCTGAAAGTCATGTAGTTCGTCCTCCTGATATTGGAGCAATGCTTGCCAGTGGAATAACTGAGATAAAGGTGCGTAAAAAACCAGTGGTTGGAGTCATCCCAACAGGTTCAGAACTTGTAGATGCAGAAAAATTAAAGGAGAGAATGATTAAACCACCTGAACTTATTGAATATAATTCCGCAGTTATTGGAAGTTTGTTAATTCAGGCAGGGGCATTACCCAAAATTTATAAGATTGTAAGAGATGAAGAGGAAGATATAAAAAATGCTATTTTAAATGCATTTGAAGAATGTGATTTTGTTCTCGTTAACGCCGGGTCAGGATACGGAAAGGAGGATTACACTTATAAAGTTGTAAATAAAATTGGAGAGATTATCATAAACGGTGTTGCTATAAAACCAGGTAAACCTTTTATTGCAGGTTTTATAAACAATAAACCTGTTCTGGGGATTCCAGGATATCCTGTCTCTGCCTTTTTATGCTTTGACCTTTTCGTTAAACCATTAATTGAACTTTATCTTGGCACATCCATTGAAAGAGAAGAAAAGCTTAAAGGAATACTTTCAAGACAGATTTCATCAAACATTGGAGTTGACGAGTTTTTACGTGTAAAGGTAGGCAGGGTTGAAGACAAATATATTGTAACGCCTGTGGGAAGAGGAGCAGGGCTTCTTATGTCTGTTGTTAGAGCAGACGGTTATATTGTTGTTCCAAGAGGTTCTGAGGGATTTTCACAGGGTTCAGAAATAACAGTTAATCTATGGAGAACAAAACAGGATATTGACAATACAGTAGTTTGCATTGGCAGTCATGATAATACTCTTGATATTCTTTATAATTTCCTCAGAAAGCGTTATCCGTATGTAACCCTTTCATCTGCTCATGTTGGTTCAATGGGTGGTCTTGTGGCGATAAAAAAAGATGAGGCACATATTGCTGGAACCCATCTTCTTGATGAAACAACAGGCGAATACAATATACCTTTTATAAAAAGGTTGATGCCTGACAAAAAAGTTGTTCTCATTAATCTTGTTTATCGGATTCAGGGCTTTATTGTAAAAAAAGGGAATCCAAAAGATATTAAAGGATTTGAGGATCTCTGTCGTGAAGATGTGGTTTTTATAAACAGGCAGGCTGGTTCAGGAACAAGGCTTCTTCTTGATAAACATTTAAGAGAACTTGGTATTTCACCAACAAAAATAAAAGGTTATGAAAGGGATGAATACACTCACATGGGAGTTGCTTCTGCTGTTCTTACAGGAAGGGCAGATGTAGGACTTGGCATCTTAGCAGCTGCTCAAGCACTTGACCTTGATTTTATTCCTGTAGCTGAAGAAAGATATGATATTCTGATACCGAAAGATTTTATTGAGCTTGGCACTATTCAGGCGGTTTTGAAAATAATCAGAGAAGATGATGAATTTAAAACAACTGTAGAATCACTTGGTGGATACAATGTCCGGGATATGGGAAAAGTTATCTATGAGAATATTTAATTCTTTTCATTATTTTATTTCTTCAATAGCATTTTCAAAATCTTCCCTATTAATTCCGAGTATCCTCTTTGCACCAATAAATCTTTTCAGGTAATAAGGTGTCTCAAGACTATCAATTGTTACTTTTTTTGACCTTGATGATGCATGTATAAATAGGGCATCTCCAAGATAGATGCCAACATGAGATGGAAACCTTGCATAAGTTCTGAAAAATACGAGATCACCAGGTTGAAGATCTTCTTTTTCAACAGGAGTTCCCAGAGCAAACTGTTCACGCGCACTTCTTGGTAAATCAATTCCAATCATGGAGTAAACTTTTTTAACAAAATAGGAACAGTCAAGCCCGCTAAAGCTGTCTCCACCGAATTTATAGGGTAGATGAAGCATCTTTTTAGCAAACAAAAGCAGTCTTTCTGCAATACTCATTCTGGATAAATCCTCAGATGCTTTGATTCCTTCCAGTTCTTCCATCTTTGTATCCATATCAACTGCAGATATAATTACAGGAACTTTTTCATCTTCTCTAATTGATATATTATTCAAAGGTTTTTCAGCTTTTACAATTAGTTTCTGCCCAACTCTTAACCTGTTACTGGTCAAGGCATTCAGTCTTTTAAGTTCATCCACTGATAAATTATATTTTTTTGCTATTTTGAAGAGAGTATCACCTTTTTTTACTGTATGGTATTCTGATTCTGTGTTTTTAATTTTTGTTTCTTTTGATTTATTCATTTTTTTATAATTTTTATCCGGTATTTCAAGCTTCATACCTATCTGTAATTTATTATTTTTTAGATTATTGGCTTTTTTAATTTCATTAACTGATACTTTGAATTTTTTTGAAATCTGCCAGATATTATCACCTTTTTTTACAGTATATGTATCGGCGAAAACAAGACAGGGAAATATAAGAGCGATTAAAATATAAAAAATGCCTAATTTTCTAATCATAAAGCACCTCCTCAAGCAGCATTGTTTTGAATCTCATTAATTCCTGGCAGTTCATTTAAATTTGAAATACCAAATAATTTTAAAAATTCCTTAGTAGTGCCATAAAGAAAGGGCCTGCCAGGCACTTCTTTTTTCCCAACGATTTTTATAAGCCTTTTTTCAATAAGAGTTTTTATTGCATTTTCTGAGTTCACTCCTCTGATTCTATCTATTTCAGCTTTTGTAACAGGCTGTTTATAAGCTATTATTGCAAGTGTTTCCATTGCCTGCTCGGAAAGTTTATTGCATGAATTTAAATTTTTAAATACTTTTATCCATTCTGCATGTTCAGGATTTGTAACCATCTGATATGAACCATCCATATTAATAATTAAAATACCAGCATTCCTTTTCTTGTAGTCATGAATTAATTCATCAACAATTTTCTTTATCTGAGTTTCCTGAATATTAAAAATTGAATTTAAAGTTTTAAGTGAAACAGGTTTTTCAGATATAAATAAAATGGCTTCTATGATTGATTTAACTTTATCTGAACTCAGAAATAAATTCATCGGAGAAATTATACAGAATTGGACATGTAAAAATCAACTAAACCTATTTCATTTAACTTTGAAAAAAAGCTCTTTTATGAAATTTTTTACTGCAGGTATTTCTGTTGATATTAATTCATCTTTGTTGCCATCAAATACAAGATTACCATTTTCTACAAAAATAAATCGGTTGCAGAGTTGCCATGCCACATATACAACATGGGTTATTATCATAAAGCCTGTTTTTTCTCTGTTTGCAAGGTCTTCAATTAAAGAAATTATTCTTTGAGAATTAATAGGATCAAGACCAGCTGTTGGCTCATCATAAAGAAACATCTTTGTTTTACCTACTGAAAGGGCCCTTGCAATCGCCACTCTTCTATGCATCCCACCACTTAACTGCTCAGGCATCAATTCCTCTGAACCCTGAACTCCAACAAGCCTAAGAAGTTCACTAACTCTTGAATAAATTTCATCATCAGGAATCTTGAGCAGTTCCCTCATAAAGAATGCAACATTTTCTTTCACAGGCAATGAATCAAAAAGAGCACCTTCCTGAAAAACTATGCTGAATTTTCTTCTAATAGGAATAAGTTCTTCTTCACTGAGTTCTGTTATATCAACACCATCAATAAAAATTCTGCCCCTGTCAGGCTTGATCAATCCAACAATGAGCTTTAAAATTGTTGTCTTCCCACTTCCGCTTTCTCCAAGTAAAGCTACACGCTCATCAAATTTAGCCCTGAAACTAATTCCTTTAAAAATTTCCCTTTCTCCATATGAAAACCAGACATTATCAAAAACTATCATACACTGAACCCCAGTGCATAAAGCAGAATTCTTGTAAGAATAAAATCCATTGCAATAACAACAACTATTGATGTAACAACAGCCTTTGTTGTGGAAGTTCTCAATCCCTTTGCACCACCATGTGTTGTAAGTCCATAAAAACAGCTTATACAAGAAATTAAATATCCAAATATAAAAGGTTTTATAACTCCTGAAAAAACATTTTGAAAATTAAGTTCCCTTATAATGCTTGACCAGTAAAATGAGCCACTCTGATTGCTCACAAAAACAGCTATATAATATCCACCAAATAGACAAATAAGGTCACCGATAATTGTAAGACATGGAAGCATTAAAACAGAGGCAATAACTCTTGGAATAACAACTTTTTTAACTGGATCAATGCCGTAAACTCTTAATGTATCTATCTGATGACCAAGAATCATTGAACCTATCTCAGCAGTCTGACCTGCCCCAACTCTGCCGATAAAAACCAGAGCTGTTACAAGAGGTCCTATCTCTCTTATCACTGCTATGCCTACAACTTTTCCCGTATACATTTTAAGACCCAATCTACCAAGCTCTGCACTCAGCTGCAGACTAAGTGCCATCCCCACAAAAAGACAGACCAGAGATATAATAAAAACAGATGAAGACCCTGCATATTCCATCTGCTCAATCACATCATCAATATAAAGCGGCCTTTTAAAAAGTTTAAAAATTGAGTTTATGCAGAGCATATAAAAATCCTGTAAATCAAAAAAGATTTTTTGTATTTGAGTTGAAAATCTCATCTAAAATAAGCTCTTTTGCATGGGTTTATACTTTGTAACTTTTTTTATTTTTATATATTCTTCAGGAATTTCTTTCAGAAAAGAAGAAACAGGAAGAGAGATTCTCTTTCCATTAATAAATCTGCTTTTTGTATAAATGAGTATTAAGTCATCCATTGCCCTGGTCATCCCGACATAAAACAGTCTTCTTTCCTCTTCAATATCCGTATCAGATGAAAAACTGTGTGGAATAAGTCCTTCATTAAATCCAGCAATGAAAACAACAGAAAATTCAAGTCCTTTGGCTGAATGAAGTGTAAGAAGGCTAACTGCATTAATATTTTCAGGAAACATATCCATTGGCATAAGGCCTGAAATTTCATCAATAAATAATTGAATCTGTTCTATGAGTTTACCTTTTTTATAAGTTTTTGCAATATTTTTTAAAATAAAAGCTTCGGTATCTGATAAACCATCAAAAATGCCTGAAGACTCAAGAAACCGATGCAGAGAAATATCAGCAAAAAACTTCTTTGAAGTATCCTCTCTTGATAAAAACTCAGTGAGTTTTTTTACTATTGAAGCTATCCATATTCCTGTATCTTTCTGCATTGTTTTTACAGGAATTCCTGCTTCAGTTAAAGTCTCTTTTATTATCTTAAACTGATTATTGGTTCTTGTAAGGACTGCAAAGTTTGAAAAACTGTACTGAGTTTCATCTTTATTTTCATAAAGTTCTGTAAAATCTGTTGCTCCAAGTCTCGATTTTATCTCTTTAAGAATTGCCTTTGCCTCTTCATACTCATCTTTAACCTCAATCAATGTTATAAATGATGATTTTCCTCTGACTGGTTCAATTTTCTTTGCAAATCTTTTAGTGTTTGAGGTGATAAAGCTATTTGAGGCATGGACTATATTTGCCTGAGAGCGATAGTTCATGGAAAGATTTATCAGTGTTAAATCCTTAAAATCCTCTGGTAAATTTAAAAAAAGTTCAATTTCTGAACCTCTAAAGGAGTAAATAGCCTGGTCAGGGTCTCCAAATACAGCAAGTGAGCCATCTTTTTTAAGAAGCCCTTTTACAATCTCATACTGAAGTTTATTTATATCTTGAAACTCATCAACAATTATAAAAGAAAAAAACGGTGGAATCTTCCTTTTGTTTATCAGTTCCAGAGTTTTTAATAAAAGGTCATCAAAGTCTAAAAAATTGAACTCTGTTTTTTTCTCTTCATACTTTTCATATATTGCACGAGTTTTTTCATCAAGTGATAAACCTGTATTTTTAAATTTAGAGATTTTTTCTATAAACTTATCTGAAGCTTTCCCGCATATTGCTGAGATTATCTCTCTCTGAGTGTTTCTTGTGCAGAGTTGAAAATGCCTTTGTCTTTCAGGAAGAAACTCCCTTAAAAGCCTCAAACACAAAAGATGAAATGTGCCTATGAATGGTAAATTCTCCTTTCTATTTAGGCTATTTATAACTCTCTGCCTCATTTCAACTGCTGCTTTCTGAGTAAATGTAAGTGCAGCTATCTCAGATGGATTTATACCTTCATTTAGTAGATGAACAATTTTTGCAGTAATTGTAAGGGTTTTCCCTGTGCCAGGACCTGCTAAAACACAGAGATATCTGGCTGTGTTTTCAATGACAATTTTCTGATTTTTATTCAAATTCATTTAAAAAGTAATGTCTGCCCTGCGTTGTTCTTTGATGTTTCACCAAATACTCTTATTTTGCCGTACTGCCCATCATATCCTGGTTCTACGAAAACTTTTCCTGTTCTCATTCTTTCAACTGCCTCTGCTAAATGCTCATCAACTGCTGAAATCTCTTCCAGTTTTTTATTCAGTAGGATATCAAACTCGCTGCCAAGTTTGTAAATCAATTTCATATAAGTATTAAATACTGTTTTACTCTGAGTTGATGTTTTATTTATCTCAGCAATAATTTCCTGCAGGGGAATTATTGATTTATAAGGAAATGCATTATGGGGTTTAAATCCTTCCTCTCTGTCTGATAAAACTTCAACTCTGTGCATAACACCAACAGTAACTCTTTTACCACACCGAGGACACATATAGTTCATTTTAATTGTTTCCTTGGGAGAAAGCCTCACACCGCAGAGCCTATGCCCATCATAATGATATTTCCCCTCTTCAGGAAAGAACTCCACTGTGCCAACAAATCCTTTACCTGTTTTTATAGCCTCTGTTATTGCTTTATAACTGATTTCTGTTTCAAATATATTTGCTTCTCTTCCAATTTTTGCTGGAGAATGCGCATCTGAATTTGAAATTAAAATTACTCTATCAAGTTTGCTCAGTCTCCAGTTCATTGGTGGATCTGAACTCAGTCCTGTCTCTATTGCATAGATATACTCCATCAGTTCTTCAAAGCATTCTTCAATACTGTCAAATCCAGACTCAGAACCAAAGACAGAAAAATGGGGAGTCCAGGCATGCGCAGGAATAATTAATGACTGAGGAGAAATCTCAAGGATGATTTTCAATATTTCTTTAGCGTCTATGCCAAGAACTGGTCTACCATCTGAAGAAAGACTGCCTATCTGCATTAAGGCATGATTTATCTTTATAACATCTTTCAGCGATGGTGAAAGAATCAGTAAATGAATCTTTCTCAGTTTCCCAGTTTTTTGATAAATACAGCTAATTTCAGATGAGAGCATGAAAAAGACTTCCTGTTTGCATGAATCAGGAATGTTAAGGCGATACTTCTTTTTCAAAGTAAAAAGTCCATTTTCTTCTTCATTGAGCTTCTTTTCAATTTCTTTGAGCCACTCTGGATGCGTGAAATCACCTGTTCCAATAACCTTTATTCCTTTAATCTGTGACCACTGTTCAATTACCTCAAGGCTCATGCCTTTACTTGTTGCACGTGAATACTTTGAGTGAATGTGCAGGTCAGCGTAAAACATCAACATCACCTTTTTCTAAGGATTTTCTTATGAATTCAACAATATAAAGATGTTCTTTAATTCCCTTATTCTCAATATATAGAGGTTTGCCTATAAAAAAGTAAACAGGCTTTGAAGGATCAATTTTACCGAAATCCTTGAAGATTCTGCCAATCCCCCACGCATCTGTTCTCAATGCTATGGGAACTACAGGAACAGAAGCTTTTTTTGCGAGTTTTATTCCGAGAGTATTAAATTTTGCAGGATCAAAGACAATCTGTCTTGTTGCCTGAGGAAATACAACAACAGATATTCCTTCCTGAAGCCTTTTAATTCCTTCCTGTATCACTGTTCTGTAGTCCTCCTTTGGATTCTTTCTTGTAACAGCAATTGGCTTTAGCATTGATAAAATTTTACCAAAAAAAGGATAGTTAAGAAGAGACTCTTTCACAACAAAGGTAATTCTTATCTGTTTTCCTATCACTGCTGGAAGAACCAGAGTTTCAAGGGTGCTCATATGGTTTGCTATAAAAACACAGGGCTGATTCAAGCCATTTAAGTTTTCATTTCCTTTAACAGTAATCTTGCAACCAGCGTCTTTCAGCATATCAAGAACCTTTAATCCATCTGAAACAAGATTTTCATATGAATAAGTCCCCCTTTTTAGCTTATATGCTGCTGAAATTATCTTTTTTAAAATATTAAAATGAATCTTAATCGTTGTCATCTCAGAATAGGATCTTTAATCCCTGATTCGTCAAATCCCTTCTTTCTGTAAATACAGCTTAGACATTTAAAACATGGAAAAGGATTTTCAGGGTCACCCTGCGGATCATAGCAGCTCCATGTGAGTGAGTAGTCAACTCCAAGTTCAGCGCCCTTTTTAATAATCTCAGCTTTTGTCATATAAAGAAGAGGAGCTCTGATTTTAAACCTGATTTTACCCTCCAAAGACACTTTTGTTGCAAGATTAGCCATTTCCTCAAAAGCCTGAAGATATTCTGGCCGGCAGTCAGGATATCCTGAGTAATCCACAATATTTGCTCCTATGAAGATATCAGAAGCCTCAAGCACCTCAGCCCATGCAAGAGCAAAGCTCAAAAAAATTGTATTGCGTGCAGGAACATAGGTAACTGGAATGCCTTCTACCTGTCCTTTTGGAACTTCAATCTCTGAAGTCAGAGCAGAACCACCAATTTTTCTTAAATCAAATGATACTGTCAGGTGTTCCTGAACACCTAAATGTTTTGCTACTTTTTTGGCAGATTCAAGCTCTACCTTGTGCCTTTGCCCGTAATCAAAGGAAAGAGCATAGCAGAGGTATCCTTCAGATTTAGCTACAGCAAGTGTTGTGGAAGAATCAATACCTCCACTAAGAAGTATAACTGCCTTTTTCATCTGATTCCTCAATTATCGTATTTTTCACCAATCTTTGGTTCTTTTCCGCTAAACAATCTCTTTATGTTTGAAATATGTCTTGAGTATACGAGAACCGTAATTAAAAATGAAAAAATTAAAAATTCTTCCTGATAACTAAGAAAGTATACAATTAAGGGAAGTAAAGAAAAACTGACAAGAGCACCAAGTGAAGAAATTCTGCTTATTTTAACAGTTATTATCCACAGCAGGACAGTAATCATTCCTGCTAAGGGCATACTTGCTAATATAACTCCCAAAGATGTAGCAACTCCTTTGCCTCCTTTGAATTTAAGAAATGGAGTAAAACAATGACCAATAATTGCAAGAATTCCTACTGTAGTGAATAATATAAGATTTTCTCCATAGGGAAGTAATCTCAGTATAAAAACAGGGATAAATCCCTTCAACATATCAAGCAATAATGTAACTAATGCTTCCTTTTTACCTATAACCCTCATTACATTGGTTGCCCCGATATTTCCGCTACCTGCTTTTCTTAAATCAATTCCCTTTGCTCTGCCAATAATATATCCCCAAGGAATTGAGCCTGATAAGAAAGCAAACACACAGAAAACAATACTCATTTGATATTTCTCCAGAAATGAAAAAGATATTGAATTCCAGAGAATATAGCCACCACAGTACCAATATAAATCAAAATAAGACCTGCATCATATAGATCAACTCCATTTATCTCTTCTGCAATAAGCAGAAGTAGTATTGAAATCATCTGCAGGACTGTTTTTGCCTTCCCTGCTGTTTCAGCAGGAATAACAATTCCTTTTGAAAGAGCATAAAATCTTAAAGTTGTTATAATAAACTCCCTTAAAATTATAACAATTGCTATCCATGAAGGTATTCTTGCTATGTCAACAAGAATTACAAGAGCTGAGATTACAAGAAGTTTATCAGCTATTGGATCTAAAATAATTCCAAGTTTTGTTATCTGACCGAATTTTCTTGCCAGGTAGCCATCAAGAAAATCTGTAACTGAGGCTATAAAGAAAAAAAATGCTCCAACCTGTGGATTCGCTGGAGCTTCTATTATAAAAAGAGGAATTATTAATATCCTCAGAATTGTTAATGATGTTGGCAGATTAAATGTTCGTGTATTCATTTATAAATCTGTTCCACAATCCTTTTGCCTTTAAAATAATATCACAGAGTTCTCTTACAGCACCCTGTCCTGACTTATTTTCAGTTACATAATCAACAAATCTTTTGACTTCTTCATGAGCATCCTGAGGAGCAACAGAAAAACCAGCTCTTTTTAAAATTGACAGATCAATTATATCATCTCCCATTACCGCTATTTCTTCTTTCTTTAAGCTATGTTTTTTAACTATTTCATTGAAAATTCTGAGCTTCTCTCTTACACCCTGATAGACCTCTGTGATTCCAAGTTCTTTCATTCTTCTTTCAAGCGCCCTTGAGTGTCTTCCTGTTATTACTGCTAAATTTATCCCTGATTTGTGAAGCATAACAAGCCCGTGTCCATCCCTCACATTGAATATCTTCAATTCATTATTTTCATTGTCAAGAATTATGTCTCCTGAAGTTAAAACTCCATCAACATCAAGAATTAAAAATTTAATTTTTTCTGCCTTTTCAATAATTCTTTCTATGAGGTTTCCCGGTATGTTTTTATACTTGTTAAGAATTCTCTCTATAATTGCTGTGGTTGAAATACCTTCAACATATGAAAGGCTGTAAACCTCCTTTACAAGGTCAGCACCAACAATCTCTGCGGGAGACCAATCACCACCCTTGACAAGCACATTAGGCTGAATATATTTAATCAGATTATATGGGGTTTCTTCATCAAAAAACACAACAAAATCAACCATTTCAAGGGACGAAACAACCTCTGCTCTTTCATTCTCGGGATTAATCGGCCTTGAAGGTTTTATTCTTTTTACTGAGCTGTCAGAATTTATACCAACAACAAGAATATCTCCCAATTTCTTTGCTTCTTTGAGATATCTTATGTGACCTAAATGCAGTAAATCAAAACATCCATTTGTAAAAACAACCTTTTTACCCTCACTTTTCAGCTTGTCTATTTCTTTTTTGAGTTCTTCTTTACTCAGGAGTCTTCCCATAAATTTTCTCCAGAGCTTTCTTCAGAATCTCTCTATCAGTTTTGTAAGTAATTTTTTTTAATGCCTCCTCAGGGTCAAACCACTGAGCTGTATCAATCTCCCACTGAGGATTTATTTCACCTTGAGTGTACTCCACAAGAAAATATTTTACTGTTTTAAAGCACTTTTCTCCTTCCATTGAAAACCAGTATGACGCCTGCCCTGCTTCATCAATTATTTTACCATCAACTCCTGTTTCCTCCTTTATCTCTCTCAAGGCAGTTTCTTCAGGATCCTCTCCTTTTTCCACAAGCCCCTTAGGAAGAGCCCACACAGTTTCATTTTTGGTGGCTATTAACAAAATTTTTACCTTTCCATTTATGAATCTATAAACAACTCCTCCTGCTGAAAAAAGCCTTTTCATGGTCTGGGCATTTTTGAGGGATTTAAAATTCTCAGAATATCATTATAAAATGCAAGCATCATAAGGGCAACTAAAAATGCTATTCCAATTTTTTGTGAAACTGCAATAAATTTTTCACTCAGTGGCTTTTTTCTTATAGCCTCAATAAGGAAAAATAAAATATGTCCACCATCAAGCACAGGAACAGGCAGAAGATTGAGAACTCCAAGATTAATACTTATTATTGCAGCAAAACTAAGAAAGCTTACCAGTCCCTGCTCGGCTGTTTTTTCAGCAACCTGAAATATAAGAATCGGACCTCCTATAACCTCAGTTGATATAACCCTCTGCAGTATCTTCACTATTGTGAGATATGTAAGCTCAATAATCTCATAACATCTCTGAAAAGACCTCTTGAGAGCCCTGAGCGGGTCTTCCTTCTGAATAAAAAACTCTGCTAAGGGTTTAACTCCAATCTGTCCCACTACAATTTTTTCTCCAAAAATATTTTTAGTTTCTTTTGCCTGAGGGGTTACTGTAAGCTCGGTCAGTTTTCCATTTCGTTCTATTTTGAAATTAAGAGACCTTTCAGGTTTCTGCTGTATCAACTGAGCCATATCAAACCAGTCTGAAATTTTTATACCATCAATTTCAACAATTCTGTCACCTGCCCTCAATCCTGCAATTGATGCTGGAGAGTTCTTTAGAACTTCTCCAATTACTGGTTTTAGAACAGGTATGCCATAGACAAAAACAAACCAGAATAGCATTACAGCACCAAGAATATTAAAAACAGGTCCTGCAAAAACAATAAATATCTTTTTATAAACAGGCTGATGTTTGAAGGCTCTTTTTTTATCTATAATCTCATCCTGCAAATCTTCTCCATACATCTTCACATATCCACCAAGAGGAACAACACTCAGAATATACTCTGTTTCACCTATTTTCCTGCCAATCAACTTTGGACCGAAACCTATGGAGAATTTGAGAACCCTTACTCCACTGAGCTTGGCAGCTAAAAAATGTCCGATTTCATGGATGAATATTAAAAATCCTAAAAGAATAACTGCATAAAAAAGGCTCATTTTTTCTCAATTTCCTCCATAGCTTTTTTTCTTGCCCACCTGTCAGCTTCAATTATATCCTCAATGCTGTCAGGAGAAAAAGATTTGTGAGCATCCATAATTTTTTTTATTACTGTGTATATCTCTTTAAATTTTAACTTTCCTGAAAGGAAAGCTTCAACAGCAATTTCATCAGCTGCATTTAAAACAGCTGGCATGCTACCTCCTGCATTAGCTGCTTCATATGCGAGTTTAAGACAGGGAAACAAGCCTGTATCAGGAAGTTCAAAATTTAATTGAACACCGCTCCACTGTATTGGTTCAACTATATCTGGAAGTCTTTCAGGTATTGACAAAGCCAGAGCAATTGGAGCTTTCATATCAGGCACACTTATCTGCGAAAGATATGTTCCATCAATAAACTCAACAAGACAGTGAACAATGCTTTGAGGATGAATCAATACTCCAATTTTTTCAACTGGAATATCAAAAAGAAAATGCGCTTCAATTACCTCAAAACCTTTATTCATTAGCGTTGCTGAATCTATTGTTATCCTTTTTCCCATCTTCCATTTTGGATGATTCAATGCCTCTTCAGGAGTAACATTTTCTATTTCTTGAGCCTTTTTACCCCTAAAAGGACCTCCAGAAGCAGTAAGCCATATTTTTTTTATGTAAGGTTTGTTGCACCCATTAATGCACTGAAAAACTGCGCTGTGTTCACTGTCAACAGGTATGATTTTAGCCCCACTTTTTTTAGCTTCCTTTTTTATTAAGCCACCAGCCATTACAAGGCTTTCTTTGTTTGCAAGTCCTATAGTTTTACCTGCTTTTACTGCAGAGAATGTGGGCATAAGTCCCTCTGCACCAACAATGGCAGAAAGAACAATGTCTGCTGAAGGTAGTCCTGCAATTTCGCTAACTCCTTCAGGTCCTTGAAGTATTTTTATTTTTTTTACTTTTTTACTTAGTTCATCAAAGGCTTTTTTATCATAAACTGCCACATATTCGGGCTTAAACTCTTTGATTTGTTCTTCAAGAATATTTACACTACTTTTTGCAGCAAGTCCTAACACTCTGAATTTATCTGGAAATTTTCTTATTACATCAAGGGCACTTTTTCCTATTGAACCGGAGCTACCAAGTATAACAACCTTTTTCAAATTTCCCTCCTACATAAATTTCATTCCAAAATAAAGTAAAACTCCTGCAAAGACAATGGCATCTATTTTATCA
>Ga0136652_1000516_pt1 | contig 18514 bp, 14 predicted proteins | sample ConPoolayeEmetaG_FD_94864 | JGI IMG/M metagenome (GOLD analysis project Ga0136652, IMG submission 94864) | Hot spring microbial mat communities from California, USA to study Microbial Dark Matter (Phase II) - Cone Pool mat layer E metaG... ...
AACCCTTGCCGGAACAGACGTTACTTGGACGGCAACGGGCGGGAATTTCGGGCCGTTCCGCTACATTGTGCTTTTCAACGCGAACTCTGCCGGAAACCTTGCCAACTGCGCTCTAATTCAGTGGTGGGATTACGGATCGTCAATTACCTGTAATAACGGCGAGAACTTCACGTGGGACGTTCCGGCGAATGGGACGATCGCCAATTTCTCCGTCGGATAAGGAGAAAATAACGTGGAAGAAGATGTCAAAAAGGGAGAATGCTGTTGCGAAAAGCCCGAGAATATCGAGGTCATCGCGACAACAAATCCAGGGGCGTATATTAAGCGTTGTCTGGTTTGCGGGAAAAATCATTATTATATGAGGATTGAACCGGCTCAGATAAGAATGCGAACCAAATAGAAATGATCTACAAGCCTCCTGATATAGAGGGATGGATGTCGGTCTCTGAGCTTGAATGGCTGTTTTTGAGAGCAAGAGAAATGAGATCGGTTGTTGAGATTGGTTGCTGGAAGGGAAAATCGACGCACGCCTTGCTTTCCGGCTGTCCAGGGCCTGTTTTCGCGGTCGATCATTTTAAGGGAAGTGAGAATGAACTGCATGGCGCGCACGCCGAAGCGAAGAAAAAAGATATTTCTCTCGACTTTATCTCGAATGTCGGCATGTTCAAGAATCTCGTTCTTATGCGGATGGAAAGCACGGAAGCGGCGAAATATTTCAGGGAAAAATCAGTCGACATGATCTTTATCGATGGCTGTCATAAGGAAGACGCCGTCCGAAAAGATATATCATGCTGGCTTCCGATCTGCCGCCGCCTTTTTTGTGGCCACGACACGGAGATGGTTAAAGGAGTATTAAAAGATATGATCCCAAACTTTAAAAAAATTAACGGAACATCAATCTGGAGTATAGAGCTATGAAGAAAGCGCTGTTTACGCTGAATCTTAATCCAGACGAATACAAAGAAATTACCGACATCACCTATCCCCTTCTCAAGCATTATGCCAAGAAGATCGGGGCGGAGTTTGTAGAGATTAAAGAACGGCGTTTTCCCGAATGGCCATCAACGTTCGAGAAGCTTCAGGTTTACCGTCTTGGACAGGAGATGAAAAACGATTGGAATATCTTTTTTGACGCCGATTCAATGATTCATCCAGACACGCCGGATTATACGGTTCATATCCCGAAAGACACGGTGGCGCATAACGGGACGGACATGGCGAGCATTCGGTTCAAGTATGACCGATTCTTTCTTCGCGACGGACGCAATATTGGGTCGGCGAGCTGGCTTTGTATCGCGTCAGATTGGTGTATCGAGATGTTCGAGCCGCCGGACGATATAACGCCAGGAGAAGTTGAGAAGATGATTTTCCCGACCGTGCTGGAGCTTAAAAACGGCGTCTCGCCTATGCGCCTTGTCGAGGATTTCATTATCGGAAGAAATATCGCCAAATACGGACTTAAAGTCATGACGATCGTTGACCTTCACGAGAAACTCGGGATTAAAAACGTCGGCTATTTTTTCCATATCTATGCTGTCCCAAAGCAGGTTAAGGTCGAGGAGATGAAGAAGGTTCTTAAGGCATGGGGGATTGACTGATGCGCTCGATCGTTGATATGGACACGGTTCAGATTGAGCTGACCAATGTTTGTCGTAATTCCTGCTCTAACTGCACGCGCTTTTGCGGTCATTATGGGCCGTGGTATATGCCGTTCGATCAATTTAAGGAAGCGGTAGATTCGATGATCGGCTATCCAAAAATGGTCGGCTTCCAGGGAGGCGAACCGCTTCTCCATCCCGATTTTCAAAAAATGTGCGAATACGCGAGGAGCAAAATTCCACGGGAACAGCTCGGGCTCTGGACGACGCTTCCGAAAGGATATGAGCATTATCGGGAAGATATAGTCGAGACATTTAAGCATATCTTCGTCAACGACCATACGAGGCCGGATATTTTTCATCATCCGGTTCTTGTTGGCGTCGAGGAATTCGAGCCCGATGAGAATAAGATGTGGCATTTGATCGACCATTGCTGGGCGCAGGAGAGCTGGTCAGCCTCGATTTATCCTAACGGCGCATGGTTTTGCGAGATTGCTGGATCGATGTCAATGTTATTTGCAGATGAGGGGAAGAGCGGTTGGAAAGTTGAGCCAGGGTGGTGGTGGAGGATTCCGGCGGATTTTCGAGAGCAGATGAACATGTTCTGCCGGAGATGCGGTTTTCCGGCGAAGATCAGGCGCAGATCAAGTGTTGACGAGATTGACGATATTTCGGAGAAGAATCTGGACCGGATTCAAGGAAAGTCAAGAAAAATCGCCGCCGGAAAATATGAGCTCTATGATTTTAACGCGCCAAGTTGCGGAATGGAAGACGCTCCCCTGGCCAGATATAAAGATCTTAAATACAGAAACAGGATAGCCTCCAAATACGGTATGTTTCTTACCATAAATGATCAGAATTTCTGGACGCCTCATCTATTAAAAAACTGGAAGCCAGGCGCGGGTGAATGCTATGATGGAAGATCCGTTCTTGATATTCTTCAGGAGTATTGGCCGACATGAGAATACTTGTATCTGGAGGGGCGGGTTTTCTCGGTTCGAACCTTTGCGAGCGACTTTTGGGTTATGGCGATAACGTCTGGTGTCTTGATAACTTGGCGACGGGAAGCGAGGAAAACATCTCGAATCTTTACGGTTGTGAGAAGTTTCATTTCATTGCGGGGAACGCCGCTTCGCCGCCAGACATAAAAGTTGATCAAATTTATTCCCTTGCCTCACCAACAGCGCCTGGAGCTTATATGGCCGATCCAGAGGGCACAATCGAGGCGAACGTGGCCGGAACAAAGGCCATGCTTAACCTTGCCGACCGATACGGCGCAAAAATGCTTCTCACGTCATCGATTCGCGTTACTGAACCGCTTGAGCCGGATTCGCCGCATTCTTGCTACGTGGAAAGCAAGAGACGGGCGGAGGAGCTCTGTTTGAAAGCTTCGGCGAACGGGACGAATGTTAAGATCGCGCGTCTTTATAACAGCTACGGGCCGCGGATGTCGGTCAATGATTCACGTGTCATGCCGCAATTCATCACGCGGGCGCTCAAGGGCGAAGAGCTTAAGATTGTCGGTGATGGCACTCAGCGCGACGCCTTTTGCTACATCGACGATATGATCGACGCGCTTATCGCCTATATGGAGTCTGATTTTGGGCCTGGGCCGCTGGAGCTTGGCTATCCCGTGCCGATTGCGATTATTGACCTTGCGCGTCTCGTGATAAAGCTTACGGATTCGAAATCCAAGATTGTTTTTAACGGCATTCAACGGTCGGCGCGGGAGCTTGAGATTAAGAAAATGCGTCCGATTCCAGATATTCGAGAGGCGGAAAAGAAACTTGGCTGGAGACCAAGAATAGGCTATGAGGATGGGATAAGAAGGACGGCTGATTTTTTTAGAGAGAGGTTATAAATGGCGACTTATTATGTGTCTACGGACGACGGAAACGATAGCTATAACGGTCTTTATCCGACTTATCAGGGAGGATCTAACGGTCCGTGGCTGACGTGGAGTAAGGCCAAGGGGGGATCTTATTCCGCCGGAGACACAATCTGTTTTAAGCGTGGAAATACATGGAACATTTGCCCGACTTCTGACACCGGTTATACCTGGTGGTGGCCAGCGAGCGGCTCGTCCGGTTCTCCGATTACCATAACGGCATACGGCACTGGTAATAAACCGATCATCAACGCGTTTTTCGACCTTAAAGGATCATCTGGAGACTGGACTGATCTGGGCTCAAATATCTGGCGAAGATCGATCTCCTGCACTGACTCGTATATTAAACGTTGCTTTATTGACGGCGCTGGATTTAACGATAAGGAATCTGCTCAGCCTTCAGTTTATACCGGAATCAACGGAACAAAATATCTTTGGCTGTTTGATTACGATAATCAGTATTTTTACGTTTATTCGACATCAAATCCGGCGACAAACTATAATTATATACGCGCGGCAAAAGAACGTGCGGTTATGGGAACGTATTTTGGGCGTTCATATTGGACGGTTAGCGGTCTTGAGTTTCGTGGCGGGCTTCCTTTCTATATTAACGGTTCTACCGCCGACTCGACTTATATAACAATCGACAATTGCAGGTTTTACAGGCCGGCGAAGTATGGCTTATATGCGCATATTGAGACAAGCGGAAGAAACAACGATCATTTTACCATCTCATATAACGAATTTGATTTTGACCATAATCTTGTAAGCGGGACGACGCCACTTAGCGAGTCTGAATTTCAGGATATTTCCTATGAAATGCTTTCGTTTACAAATGGATTGACGAATTCAACAATCTCACATAATACATTTATTGACTCGGCGCACGGCGGAATCGGATTCATGGCTTTGGAAAGCGGCCACGGGGGAATAAATGGAAATGTTATTGAGCATAATGAGTTTTACCGTTCATCTTGTCCGTTCTGCAGGGCCGTCGGCATGGCTGGGCTCGAAGATAAATGCCGTGGAAATGTTTTTCGATATAATTACATTGAGAATCAAAGCGCTGAATGCGCGTTTAATGGCCAATATACCGAAGTTTATTACAATGTGTTCTTTTCTTCCGACAGCTGTTCATGGTATGGATATGAGGAGAGTCAGGCGATTCATATATATGCCGGATCAGGCCAATCAACTCACCACGTAAAAGTTTATAATAATGTTATTAAAGATAATTACGCCGAGGGGCTTTTGCTTTATCAGCTTGATTCGGTTTCGCCGACATATTGTGAAATCAAGAATAATATTTTTATAAACAACGGCACTGGACATATCGATTGGCACAACTTCGACAATATCCAGATTGTTATTGGAAGCGGGACAAGCACGACAAACGTTATCGACCGCAATGTATTTTATGACAGCGATACGTCCGAAGTCATCGCTTACAAAAACGAAGCGACGGCGCATACTGTCTCCTGGGCAGATTCCAATACAGACGAATTCGTTTCCAATCTTGGCTCTAACCCGAAGATCGGGTCGGATTTCAAGATCGCCTCGGATTCGCCATGTCGCGACGCGGGAACGGACGTCGGCCTGCATACGGATTATTTTAATCAGTATGTTCCAAGTGGAAGCGCGCCCGATATCGGAGCGCATGAATATCACGACATGGACTATATTAGGCTTCGTTGGTCTAAATGAATGAGAAAAGAAAAAAGATCGCGGCTGTCCTCTTTGGGATTTTAGCGATGGCTATAACTTTTATTGCTCAGGCGAATAATTCGTCCACTGCGGCGAATGCCATTATTGTAAATAAACCCGCCAACACCGCCGAAAATGATCTTATGATCGCCTATATCTTTATTGAGGACAACACAGACAGAATCGGAAGCGGGGGGTCTGTTCCGACCGGCTGGCAGAATATAATCAACGCGACGACCGGAAACCGCGCTATTCGTCAGTATGTCTATTGGAAGATAGCCAACAATGCCGAACCAGCGAATTATAGTTGGGGGATGAATGCAAATGATGAGATAATCGGAATAATCGCGACTTTTCGCGGCGCTGATCAATCATCTCCGATAGGAAACAAATCAACCTCAACAGATACTGGATCAAGCGTGAATCATACAGCTCCGGCCATCACAATCGGAGCAAATGGTCGTTTCGCTATACAGGTAAGCGGAACGGCCTATGGAACAAACTATACTGGAACTCCGGCAAATTATACAAAAATTGCCGACCGCGCCACCGGAGCTAATAACGCGAACCGCATAACGGCGGCGTTTTTCTATAGCGAAGTCAATGCCGGAAATACGGGAAACGTTACGGCGACGTCGGCAAACGCCGATTATTACATCGCGTCTCTGATTGAACTAAAATTACCGTCTTACAATATCTCAACCACCCCTGCCTCCTATCTTTGGAGAACGGAAGGGGTAAATTTATCATACGGTTATATTCCGAAAAATTACTCGATCTCCGTCGAGCCTATTTCCTATATTTGGCGCGGCGTTGATTCAGTCAGGGATTTCTCAATAGCGCCGGCGATAAAAAGCTATCTTTGGAGAACCGAGCCTCAAAACTTGAGGGCGAACCGCGTTATTTCAACCTCACCTAAATCTTACTTTTGGATGGCCGAGCCGGTCGCGTTAAAGTCGGGACGGAAAATATCGATCGATGATAAGGCCTACCTCTGGAGAACCGAGCCAGCCGGAATAAGAATTAACAGAAAGCTTACGATTTCAAGCGGAGAAATCGCTTCTTATTTGTGGAAAACAGAGGCGATAAACTTTGCTTATGGTCAGCCGGCAAGTTATAAGCTATCCATTGATCCGGCTTCTTATATATGGAGGACGGAAGATATCAGGCTTGAATTCGATCCGTATGTAATTGTGAGTCCGGCTTCTTATATTTGGCGGGCGGTTGACAGCCTGAGAAGTTTTTCGCTTTCCCCGGAATCTAAAAATTACATCTGGAAGACGGAAGACGTTAATCTGATTTACGCTCAGGCCGGTCAAAATTACACGCTTGAAGTCAATCCAGCTTCCCATGTCTGGCGCACGGAGAACGTTGACTTAAGAATGGATCGAAGAATAATCATATCACCACAATCTTATGTCTGGAGAATTTATTTTGAAGAAGGAGGTAATATTGTGATCTTATCACCTATAAATTCAGTCATATTAGCTCCAATTATCGGGGTCAGAATATAAAATGCCAGATATAAAAGTTCAGCCGGCTTCTTATATTTGGAGATCGGTCGACAGTGTCCGCTCCTTCTCGCTGTCTATATCGATTAAAAATTATATATGGCGCGCACAATCCTTTAGTAAGGATAAAATTGTAATTATATCGCCAATTTTATATCCCGAGGTTAAATTTTATTTATCACCAAGGCTATAAAGATGAAGAAAAATAATGAAAGCAAACGTTTCGGGCGTCGCGCCGCATGCGGGTTTTTGACCGTCATCCTAACAACCATCGCCTTTTATATTTGTATGTTTCGTGGCGTGGACTTAAGCTGGTTCGCCGAATACGCGAAAACAATGCTTTTTATTCTTGGGTTTGTTACGGGCGGACTTACGATTACCGACGCCATGCGGGAATGGAGGAAATAAAATGACAAGGGCAGAGCTTATTACGTCTTTAAGAAATATCGTCAATGAGCTGAGCACGGACGCGGGGGCGTTTTTAAGCGATACCGGAAACGTCCTCGATTTTTTAGCCGACGCCGCCGAAATCGTCGTTCTTGACCTTGTCGAATTCATGCCGGAAAGCTTTCTTGGCTCGGAAGATATAAGCCTCACGGCCGGCACGTCAGAATACTCGCTCACAAGCGATTGGATTCAGATTTACTGTATTCTTAAAAACTCGAATTCTGAAATCCCGAAACCGATTCCTTATCTTGACAATGTCGCCGATCTTTACACGAAGACCTATGTCGGCGAGAAGGCGGACGATCCCGAGTGCTGGTATCTAAAAGGACGGAAGATTGTATTTTCACCAACGCCGTCGAAAAACTCGGCGAATTACGCAAGCGCGTGGATTGTTAAGCCTGAGTCGGCGTCCATGGGAGAAAACGGGCCGACAATGATCCCGCGCCATGCCCACAGGCTTATTGTTTATATGGCCGCGATCCTGGTCGGGACGGCGCTCGGAGCGAATACCGCGCGGTTCGAGAGTCTATATAATTACCGCCTGAAAAAGGTCCGCGATACCATTGGCGTTCAGGTTCAAAACAATCCAAAATTTTTGAACAACTCAATCCTTGACAGGCTCTATGTCTCATCTCGCGATCGGGCGTTTTATGATACTGATCCGTTTTTTGGACGTTAAAAATGTTGAAGGAAGTAGAAGGCATTAAGTCAATTGAAATTCCGTTTACGGGCGGAGTGAACGAGCTTGCTCCGACAAACAAGATGAGTCTCTCTCAATGCCTCAAGATGGAGAATTTTCGGCTTTCCGAGGACGGGACAAGGGTAGTTAAGAGGCTTGGGCTTTTAGAGCTTGTCTCGGATTTCGGGGAGGATGTTTACTGCTATACGACTTATTATGACAGCTCATCGAATTTCTGCGAGCTTGCCGTTCTTGAGTCAAAAATCAAGCGTAAGATTGGGACTGGGTCATGGACGACGATTCATACGTTTTCAAGCAACATCTCGCATCCAGTAACGCCAATCTCTGTTCACGGTAAGATATTGATTATAAACGAGATCGACAGCCGCATGATTCACACCGACGGAAGCGTTTATCAAATCGGGATTGACGCCCCGACATCGCTTCCCACTCTCTCCGCTGAATCTGGCGGAAATTTTATCGCCGGAACATATAGATATGCTGTTACTTTCGCTCGATCGGGAAACTACGGTTGTGAATCCAATCCGATTAAATCGCTCATCGGGACAGCGACATTTACCGGAAGCGGACTCAACGACCTCTCGACGGGCGGAAGTTATACTGGGTCTATAAACAGGACAATCCGCGTCGTTATAACAGAAACCGGAACGCCAGATAAAATTAAGTATTCATTTGACGGCGGGAAATTTCTTTTTATCGCCGATACGCTTAATCACCGCCTGATGAAAAGAAACGCCGATGATTTGTCTTATATCCTTAAGGTCGGCCAGGCCGGAAATGGAGTTGGAGAATATCAGAATCCGTCCTCGCTGTGCTCGGATGGACAGCACGTTTATGTCTGCGATTATGGAAATCACAGAATCGTTAAACTCACCGCGGACAGCCTAACTTATGTCGCCTCCGTTGGGTCTTATGGATCAGGCGACAATCAGTTTAATAATCCCTATGGCATTACAACCGACGGAACGCATTTATACATTACGGATCAAAAAAACCACCGGATTCATAAACGGCTTTGTTCCGACCTATCACTTGAGGCGTTGTATGGCTCGTCTGGAAGCGGCAACGATCAGTTCGACGATCCACACGGAATTCACTATAAGGACGGCTATTTATATATCGCCGACAGAGATAATCATAGGATAAAAAAGCATCTTGCTTCCGATCTGAGCTATGTCACAAAAATCGGGTCTTACGGGACGGGGAATGATCAATTTGATATGCCGCGCGGGATTTACTGCGATGGGACTTATGTTTACGTTTGCGACTCAAATAATCACAGGATTCACAAACGGCAGGCTTCCGATCTGAGCTATGTCTCTAAAATCGGGTCTCAAGGATCGGGCAACGATCAGTTTAACGACCCGAGAGACATTACCGGCGACGGAACTTATCTTTATATCGCGGATATGTTGAATTACAGAATTCAGAAGCGTCTTGCTTCCGACCTTTCGTTCGTTTCTAAAATCGGGTCTTACGGCACAGGGAATGACCAGTTCAATCTTCCGCACGGCGCGTTTTTCGCCGAAGGGCCTTACAGCTCGGATTCTCTTGAAATAGATACGAAAATGTATCTTCAGTATGGAATTCAGATAAATTTTTCAGCGACGACCGGCCACACACTAAATGACTATTGGGAATTTACGTGTAGCGCCTGCGCTATAACCGTATCCGCCGGAGACAAAGTATCGCTGAGCAATATTCCTATATCGACAGACCCGCAGGTCAATCAAAGAAAGATATACAGAACGACTAAAGACGGGGCGAAATTCTATTGGCTGGCCACGATCAATAATAACACGACGACAACGTTTATCGATAACTTTTCCGACTCCGCGCTTGGTTATGAGATGGAAGAAGATAAAGACGTCATGCCTAACGGCAAGCTTTCCGTCTGGTGGGATAACCGTCTCTGGGTATCGGGCGACGATATGATCTATTATTCCGAAATCAATACGCCGGAGGAATTTTCGCTTTACAGCCGATATATCGACGTCAGAAGCGGGATTATGGGCGATGAGATTACCGGTCTCATTGACTACAAGGATACGCTTTATATATTCAAGCGTTATTCGACATTCGTCGTTCTGCGGGCGTCTGACGGGAGCTATGGAAGATACCAGCTTCATAAAGATATTGGATTCAGCGCGCCATGGAGCATATTAGAGGTTAATGGTCTTCTGATGGGAATCTCGGATCGAGGGATAAATCTTTATAACGGTCTTTCGTTGAGTTCTGTTTCGTTTTCAAATGAGGTCGCCAGGACATTGCGAACGATAAACACATCCAAGCTTGACTATATTTGCGCCGTTCACAACCCGAGATTTAACGAGGTCTGGTTCTCAATACCATACCGGACGGGCGGATATTCAGCGATAACGGTTGTATATAACTACGCGACTGGAGATAACTGGTATTTCTTTAGCTTTCATAAAACTCCATCCTGTCTTGTTCGGGCGAGAGACTCCTCAAAGAAAATGGGCGTTTATATGGGAACACAAGACGGCTATCTTTTCCTTTGCGATACGAGCTATCGGGATGGTGGAACAAATATACAGGCCACGATCAAAAAGCCGTGGATTTCTCTTCCCGAGCACGGTATTGTTAGGCTTCTTGAAACGGAATGCGAGATTCGGGCCAATAAAACGCTGACCGCAAAAATATATGTCGATTTCAAAAAATCCGCCGAGCGCACGGCCAACCTCTCTGGCGTTTCGCTTTCCGCTAACGATATAGAAGAGCGCCGTGTGATTTACGAAAAAACCGAATTGGGACAGCGGGCAAAAAGCTTCAGCGTCGAATATATAAATAACGAAGACACGGAAGATGAGCTGAAAATCAACTCCGCCAAGATTAGTTTCGCGACGCGGGCGCTTAAAGGGAAGACCTATGGCGATTAGCAAGTTCGAAGACAAGGATTTTATAAGCCAATTTAATCCGTTTACGCGCGTTTATCCGCCGCCGACAACGTCGTCAGGCGGCGGAGGGGGACAGGCGACTCCGTTTAATATCAGCCTCGCCAACCACGCTTATTATGAGCTTGAGCGCCTTCCGTTTTTCGATATCAGAAAATACGGCGCTGTTGACGGCGCGTCTGATAATACGACCGCAGTTCAGGCCGCCGTCGACGCGGCTCTTGCCCAGAGTTCGGGCGGGACGGTTTTTTTCCCCCCTGGAATCTGGAAGGTTAAGCATATAAACCTGACAAACTCTAACGGCTCTCTCAACCGCTGGACATCTCCATCGATACGGCTTCAAGGCGCTGGAATAAAAGCGACAAGAATTGTCGGAACAGATAACGGAAAAATATTATTTGATTGTCTCGGCAGGAGTCTTGTTGAGATCGCTGATATGGAAATTAGAACGGACGGCACGGCGGTTTATCAAACGGCCATTCTTTTTGGGCGTATGCAAAACGGCGGCGTCGAGAGTGTACTGAATAGGATTTTTAGGGTTTATATAAGGGGTGATTTTAGCGTCGCCTGCGCCGTGTCGATTGCCTCGGAAAGTAGCGTTTGGTCAAATTGCGTTCTTGAGAATGAGAGCGGAACGAATAATTACTGCTCGTTTTTTACCGGCAATGATAACGATACATCTGGCGTTAGTTCGACCCATGGCGTCATCACGAGCGGAACAAACACAAATAATCATATGATCGACGTTAAGTTTATCTCCGAGAGCCACAACGGGGCGACACCAGTCATAATTGACACATCAGCTGAGTATACGTTCTCAAGATGTTCGGTTGAGACGGGGACGGGAACAGGCGTAAAACTCGTTACGTATATTGGCGGCGACACGGGGGGAGTTTTTAAGGGCAGGGTAAACTGGATCGGAACGCTCTGGGAAGGAACATCGGGGACGGTTCATTATCTTGCCTGCTCGGTCTCGGGAGATGGGCATTTTCTCGATATCGCCGACATCGGCTCAACCTTTAACCTGACCGGAGCGGCAACGCAAAAGATTATCGAGGGCCAGAAGTCAACGACAAGGATTTATAATTTCACGATTCGGGACGCAAAGATAACGATGGGCGGAAGTTCTTCAGCCTCCGTTACTGTTTATTCCTGTAAAAACTGCGATATTGACATTTACAGCAATTATATCACGTCGACTATAACGGTAACCGAACCGCCGAATTTATCCCGCCTTAAGGCGAATGTTATAAATATCAACGGCTGGGATTATACGGAGGCCTCCTCGCCGGTCAGCGTATCGCCGGACCAATGCCAGGGCGAGGTTCTGACAAACTACGGCGCGACGAGCGGAGTTGAATTCGATCTTCCCGAGGCCAGAGTCGGGATGAAAGTAACATTTTATTCTCTATCTGCGCAAACAATCACCATTGATCCTAACGGCTCGGATCAAATCATGTATCTAACGGACAGTGCTGGAGACTATATTCAGAGCGACGGGGCTCTCGGAACGCGTATTACGCTGATTTGTCTTAGGGCGAATAAATGGTATCCAGCTGATGTGTCTGGAACATGGAGTGAGGAATAAAGGAGCGTAAAATGGCAAAGTTTGTGATTTTCGCGATTTATGCGGCTTTTTTTCTTGTCTGCGGGGTTCTAATTATTTATCTCTGGGAAGACATCAAAGAGGTTTTAAGAAATTTATTTGGAAGTGATTAAGGGGTATCCGATGTCCGATTTTAATATTATAATCAACGGGGCGACGCTTTCCGCTTTGGCCGCCGTCGCTGGGGTTTTGATCAAGCTTCTTAGGGACAACAGGGAAAGCAAGGCTGAGTCGGACAGTATTAAGCTTGAGATCCTGACGGCCGTCGACGCCGTAAGAGATAAGCTTTCCGAGCAGAACGGCGATATTAAGGTTATTAAATCAGAGCTTCTCTCTTATAAAGAGCGTTGCGAGATGCACCTTAAAAATCAGACCGTTATAAATGAGATTTTAGAGAACAGATTGACCAAGGCGGAGGAAAAGATTTTTGCTTTGAAATAAGGAGGTTAAAATGGATCCATGGACGGCAATCGCGTTAATCGCGCCTACGGTTTTAGATCTTTTATTTGGATCAAAAGGAAAATCGCAAACTCAGGAAATTAAGCAAACAACAATTACGCCGCCAAGGGGAATTCAAGACCCAACCCTTGGTCTTCTTCTCCCTTATATGAGCGATATGATGACCAGAATGATGAGTATTTATGGTGGCGCCGGACTTCCGTCTGGCTTATCTTATTCCTCACCATTCGGCGCTGATATTATGAGGGTTCTGTCGCAGAATTGGCCAGATATTTTGAGGGCGTATCAGAGTCAAGGGAAGACGGTAAATCGAATTCCCGCTCGTTCAGATATTGAGCGAAGATTTACAAGGAGGGCCTAAGATGCCTTATTATTTTGGGAAAGGCAGGCTTGGTTTTGACACGGATCGGGTAGGTCAATATTATGGCTCTTCAAAACGTGGGGATGGAGATAAGATTTATGACGGCGGCGGCGGTGGTGAAGGTGTTAAAAAGATTCTTGCCTGTTCGGGCGGAATTTGTAAGGAAGTAGAGACGGCGACCCCTGAGGCTAAGGCGGCATGTAAAGGCAAGGCGCCAGGCGACCCCTGCTCCGGTCAGCAATTCGAGGAAACTTATGAGAAGCCGGAAGGCGCTGGACCAAGCAAGGGAGATTGGCCTGGCTGTCCTTACGGAAGCCGCTTCGACGTAAAGAGCGAAAATGATAAGTGTCCACCTGGATACAAGATGGTTATTGGCGCCGGCGGCCCGTCCTGCCGTTGTCTTAAGTGGTGTTATGATAACGGTCTCGGCGAGTCCTGTCTCGGTGGAGGCGCTGGAGTTGGCGGCGGGCTTGGCGAATTTCAATGGCCGCAAGAGCTTCTCGACCTTTATACGTCGCTCATCGGGCGGTCAAGGGAGCTTTTAGGCCGAAAACCTGGTTTTTCCGATGAAATCCTGAATCTTATGTTCGGTCGGGATTTCGAGAAAATACGGGGGATGGAAAGGGCTACAAGGGAATCCGTCCTCTCAAACCTTGCTTCACACGGTCTTCTTGGAACGGGCGCTGGGCTTGAGGCTTTAAATAGAACAGCGTGGGGAACGGAGGGAAATATCGCGAATATCCGCCGCGATCTCGCAATTGCTCAGGCCCAGAAAGAATTAAGCGATCTTTTAGAGCAGACCGAGGCCGCGAGGACGCTTTTTGGGACGGGAGTTGGAATGCAACAGGCGCTTGAAGCGATCAATGCCGCGCGCCGAAGCGAGGGGAGAGACGCGCTTGCTCTTCTTATGAGCTGGCTTTCCTCGCTTCTCAGCTCTTGGGCGGCTTAATGGAGATTTAAAATGCCGGAAAAACAGGAATTAAAAAACCCGCAACAAAAAACTGGCTATGTCAACATCGCTCAATCGTTACTTGAACAAATCTCTAAGGCCGGACAACCACGCGTCACAACGACGACCACGGAGACGCCTGAAGAACCGCTCAACATTCTTAACCTTGGCTTCGTTACCCTGCTATTACTTGAGAATATACTCGGTAATAAAAAAAAGCAGGACTTGTTTCCTGAGTCAGATTTCAGCAGGCTTTATCTATCGACGCAACAACCGGTTCTTTCCCCGTCGGCTTTATCTCCGCTTTCCTCATCCGGTCGGAATCTCGCTTCGGTTGATCCTTATTCGCTTCTTAATATTTTCAGCTCGCTGAGGTAATAAAATGCCATCCCAATCAAGAAACGCTCAGATCAACCAATTTACGGAACAGCTCCTCCGCTATCTTCTTGAGGGGAAGCTTCTTGAACAGCGTCAGTCTGGACAGATGGAATATTTGACCAAGCGAATTCAGGGTTCTCTTGATCTTGAAAACCTTAAAAAAAGCGGCGATTATGAGCTTCTGCTTGAAAAGTTTAAGAACGAGGTAAGTCAGCTTCCCGAGGTTAGGCGTTATGACGCTCTTTTCGCTCAGGCAGAGATGGCGGGGGACGCTGAAAAAGCGAAGATGTATGCCGAAAAAAGAAAGGAGGCGGCAAAAAAATGGGCTAAAGCTGGCCTGAAATCAATCCTCGGCGTCGAGGAGTCTGATCTTGATCTATTATCGGACGCGTTTGAGGCGATAGGCGAAGAGGCCGGACGCGAGCTTTATGAGCAAGCCGCGACCATGAAACGCGCGAAAATGACAAAGGAAACCCTAGAAGCTCAGCTGGCCCAGCAAAAACGGAAGCTTGAAGAAGTCGATATTCCACGGACTAAAGTTCAAGAGCAGAAGCTTGCGCTTGAAAAGGAGAATGTTTCAGACTATCAGAAGATTATTCATGAAAGGGCGAATAGAATAATCACTTTTTTACAAGATACTCTTAAGGGGCAAAATGATCTTTTAGATCAATCTGGCGTTTCCCCATCGGATTTAACGAAACTCATGGCCAGAATTTCTTATCTTGAACGAGAGGCTCAGAAGAGAAAGCTGACGCCTGAAGAGGAGGCCGAGATAGACAGCGCCTATGATATTTTCACCCTAAAAAAAACACCATCGGCGGAAACCAATCAGGTTGATAGGTTTGGTTTCCGAATCGGGGAAATCAGGCAAAATGAAAAAGGTGAATACTGGCAGTATTTGGGAAAAGATATATGGAAAAGAATCAAATAATACCATTGGCGGCTGAAAATTTCGGGGGAATTTTTAATGATTCCGGCGAGGTTGCCGATCAAACGCTGAAGACAAGCGGCGAGCTCGGCTTTTCACCGGAAACCCAGCCGATACCTGAGAAGTCCGATCTCTTTAAGACAAGTCAGGAGCTCGGCTTTTCACCGGAACAAATCTCGAAACCTAACCTTGGCTGGTATGTCGCTGAAACCTTAAAGGGAGCGGGAAAAGATGTTTGGGATTTTTTAACCGGAGTAAGCGAGGCTGGAGTCGCCACCGCCTCTGGTATTCCAGCTTATATTCTTGGCTATCTTGGACAGGGGGCTCACGCGCTTTTTGATATCTGGAAAACTGGCGGGAGAGGAATCGCCGGCCCCAAAGAACTGATTGAAAAATTCGGCGAAAAAGCCCCGACAAAAGAAAAGATTGCCCAATTTTTTACCTATCAGCCAACAACCAAAGAGGGGGCGGAATTCGCCAAGATTCCCGTCGCGCCGTTCGAGGCGGCCTTCGCCGGAATCGACAAGCTTGCTCAAGCAATAACCGACGATGAGGATATACAACAGGGAATCAGATTTTTAGCCGATACGCTTCTTATTTTTGGGACTCCAGTAGCGAAGGCGAAAATAAAATCCGCCATCGCTTCGCGCCGTCCATTAAGAGCCTCAGAATTTCGCTCTATGGTTGATAAATCGGCGATCCCGCCCGAGCTCATGGATGAGACCCAACGCTATCTTGCGAAACTTGAGGAGATGGAAAAGACGTCAGCCCGCCGGCCAGAAGAAATCCAAACATGGGCGGAAATGCCGAGAATTCCCAAGGAACAGTCAATGGTTGATAAATCAGCGATTCCTCCGGAGGTCGCAGATGAGATCCAACGCTATCTTGCGAAACTTGAGGGGATGGAAAAGACGTCAGCCCGCCGGCCAGAAGAAATCCAAACATGGGCGGAAATACCGAGAATTCCCAAGGAACAGCCACTTGTCGGCCCGATAGCGACACCAATCCCACAAAAACCGCCTGTTATCGCCCCAACCAAAAAGGCGGGCTTCGCGGTTACGCCTGGAGGTGTGGCGATTAGACAACCGGAAACGGCGCGAGGTATTATCCAACAATACCGTGAAATGGAAAAACCTCTGCCTGAACCTCAAACGGCAATTATTCTTGACGCGAAGCCGAATCCAGATAACAGCTGGCGCATTGAGCTTAAGATTCCACGTGTCGAAGAACGTCCCGCCGTGGAAATTCGCAAGCCTGGCGAAATAGAAGCGAGGCCGGAGATTCCAGAAACAAAAAAAATCGAACGGATCGCAGAGCCAGAAGTTAAATCTGAAATCACGGAAAAACCGATAATTGAAGAAAAGCCAAGCCCAATCGAGAAGCCGAAAGAAATAAAGCCCGAGCCAGAACTAAAAGAGACAAAAACACCAACGGGGCTTGAAGAGCTTCAGGATGTTTTAGATAAACTAAACATTAAAATGGTAAAAAGGGGAGCGCTGATAGATGAGTTTCTGACTTCTTACGATCCAAAAAAAGGAAGCATTGAGGAATTTGTGAAGGGTAGGCTTCGTTTCATTGATGAAGAAGGAAATATTAAAGGCAGGCATATTAAAGAAGTTCCGCTTGAGGAAAAAGAAATCGCTACCGGCGAATCAGCCGAAGAGGCCTATTTAAAAAAGATAGAAACCGAAAGAGACGCCGCTATCGAAGAAACGATAAGAGATGTTTTATCAGAGCTTCCTGAGCAAGATAGAAAAATAGCGGAGGGAATAGCCGAAGGGCGATCGCTTCGCGAGGACGCCAAAGCGCTTGGTCTTTCCTACGAAACAATCAGGAAAAAAAGAACTCAGATTTTAGAGGAGCTTAGAAAAAACGAATCTATCCAAAAACTAAGAAGATTTGACGATGTCGTGGAAACCCTCTCAAGGCAAAAACAAGCGGAAGAGCCAGCTATCGGTCTTTCCATTAAGCAGATTAAACCTCCGGCCAGGAAAATCCCCGAGTATAAATTTGAGAACCCAGAGATTGAAGAGGCTTATAGATCGGCAATAAAGCCAAAAGAAAACACGCTGTCTTATATAAAAGCCAAGCTGAATCATATTAAGAATATCTGGACAAGAACCTACGAGAATTTGCCAAATAAACCGGAATTCGAACGGGCGATTTACGCATTAAAACGTCTTGAAAAACAAAGGCCGATAGCTTTTGATAAAACCGTTCAGGCGCTTGATGTAATAGCGCCGAAAGATAAAGAGCTTTACAGCCGGTTTTCGAGAAAAGTTTTGCTTGAGGATTTTAATGAGGAAATCAGTCGGGGGGCGGCGAAACTTCCATTTGGTTTCGATAAAGATACCGTCGTCAATGAACTTGGACGGATAAACGCCGAGCTTTCTAAATATCCAGAGCTGATGGAATCGTGGCAGAAACGGCAAGCCGTGAGAAAGGCGCTTGTGGATTCTTATGCTGAGGCGATGAAGCGTATCGGGATTGATGTTGAGGAAAAGCTCAGAAGAGAAAATTACTTTCCGCATTTCGTGTTAAAATACGCTGAGGCGAAGGCGAGAATAAAGGGAACGGGACAGAAATTAAAAGCGCCTCTCGGACGGGGATTTTTAAAGCAGAGGCTTAAAGGCGAAGAGGCGAGCACGCTTCCCATAAACGTTGATTATCTTGAGGCCGAGGGCGAAGTCATGTCTCAGATGATCTATGATATGGAAATAGCGAAGACGCTCAATAGAATCAACGCCGATTATGGTATTGCCGATAGGCTGATTGCCGAGGCGAAGGCGAAGGGGCTTTCATCTCAAGACGCTTTTCTTGATGAAAATATTCCTAAGGGCTATAAGATTTTCAGGCCAAGAGAGGGGAATATTTTTTATCTTGGAAAAACTATAACAGAACGGGCGGTAGAAAACATTTTGGAAAAAGGAATACAAGCTCTTTGGGATGAGGATTTTAAGCTTCGAGAAGCGATTCTTGTCGGGCCGAAAAGAAAACCCTGGGTTTTGCCCGAAGAAATAGTTGATACGCTTGAAACTTTTGTAAAACGAAAAGAATCTAATATTTTCGC
>Ga0136652_1000517_pt1 | contig 18508 bp, 16 predicted proteins | sample ConPoolayeEmetaG_FD_94864 | JGI IMG/M metagenome (GOLD analysis project Ga0136652, IMG submission 94864) | Hot spring microbial mat communities from California, USA to study Microbial Dark Matter (Phase II) - Cone Pool mat layer E metaG... ...
ACATAGACGCCGTTCCCCTGAGGGAAGGGCGTGTTAACTGGGTGATGGCACACCCATTGCTTCGAAGGCTCCCGATGAGCCAGAAGCAAGAATCTCCCGACTTTAGTCGCGGAGAGTGTCAAAGATTCAAGCCAATGCACCAGAAAGGCCTGCAGAACAACCCAAGGAGTATACCCTATCATTCCTTGTGCCATCATAACAAGAATTGTTCTGGTTCTAAATATTGTTCCAATCGCGCTGCGTTCTATTTTATATTTTTCAGCATATTCGGCTGTCAGTACTCCCTTCAACTCCTTTTCTGAAGCTCCTTTTGTTGGCTCCTTTATGAGAAACCAAATTACTGCTGCGGCTACAAAGCTCAGGATAGCAATTAGAATGAAACCTAAACGCCAAGCGCCATAGTGCACCGTGTACTTCATTAATGTGTCAAATGTAAATAGTTGCGTCAATAGAGGGAGGGTTAACGGGTTTATCTCATTCAGTACATATAGTGTTAGTAGGTCGGATTCCAGTCCAAAAGTATAACTTGGAGCATCGATGGCTCCCATCACTGGTACAAGTACAGCGATTCCCAATATGCCAACCATCTGGAATATTCCTAGATATTTGCCTCTATCTTCGGGCTTGTAGTAGTCCACAATGATTGAGAAGCCTGTCGGTATAATGGATGCAAGGCCGAATCCCGCCAAAAGTCTGAAAAAGAGAAGAGAAGAAAAATTATTTGATGTGGCGCACAACAGTGTAAAAATACCCCAAACAATGCAGCCCACTGTCAATACACTTTTGCGAGAATACCTATCCGCCAAGTATCCCCACAGCGGAGCGGCAACCGTTTGTAGAGCGGATCTTGCTGTCGTTATTAACCCCAGTGAGGCTCGTGTTATTGCCAGCTCTCTACCTATCGAAGTATAATATGTAGGCAGGGCCTGTGCATCTGCATAATTAATGAAATACGCGAAACTAACTGCGGATAAAGATCTCGTTTCGGTAGGTTGCTCCTCCAACCTTTTCTGATAATTATTGTTTTTTCCCATATATTTAGCCCCTTTTTTTTTAAAGGCAACGCGTCTAGTTAAGAGAGCTTCTAGGTTTTAAAAATTTCGTTCAGAATCCTTAAACCACTCTTTAAATAAAATAGAACTTTACACTAAAACAGGGAATATAGCTATGCTTCAGTGACTAAAATTTGAGTTGTATGAATTTAGCCTCTGCGTTTAATTGAGGAATAATTAGAATTTAATTGCTCGGATATGAGTATATTCTAATCTATTTGGTTGGAGTTGATTACCGGAAAAAAAGGAACCAAAAAGGCAGATCCGTCCCCGTGAGCTATAAACATAACAGGAGCCTTTTGGCTAATTATTTTATTTCAAAGCAGGGCATGCCCCCCTCAGTATATTCAACTGTTCCAAAAAATAGAGGGGAGAGAGTGGTGTTTCACTTCCTGAGTTCGTTAAATACTTGTGCTAGTAGGATATAAGCTACAAAAACTAGTGCTATTCCAATTCCACCTAGGAATAATAGGCCCCCTATTATGGATAGAATTCCGGCGGCTAGCATGTTGTCTGGCTTGGGTGTTCTTGTGCGAATTACAATCATTGTGACTCCCATCACAATGTAGCCAACAATTACTATTATCGCTGTTACTCCAATTGCTATGCCCAGCCCCATATCCCTAACTGTTGCTTGTATTAATGGGATTACTAACGAAAAGTAATGGTAGAAAATTAGGCTCCAGGGGGAAAGAGTCATTGAGGGAAACAGTCCGATGGGTATTATAACTGCGAGTGCTCCGAAGCCCAACATCATTATGAGTGAGGTAATTAGGCAGAGACTGCTCTGTTCTTTTTTGTAGAGTCCATAGAACCCGTACCCAGTCATTGCATTTCCAGCGGCGAAGGGTAGAGCGCCCAGAATACCTAGGCCAAACATTAGGTAGGCGTTTCTGGAGGATAGGTCGACTGCGGCCATAAGTGCTACTGTTTCGAATGGTAGGAGGGGGAGCGTTCCAATTATTGGTAGGCTTATTTGGGCCAATGAGGCGTAAGCTAACCCTAATAAATTGTAGTCTCTGTTCATGGTTGCCATCACTATTGCTATTATTCCCAATAGGATGAGTGAGAGCAGGGAAACTATGATTCCAAGGAATGCTACTTTGTATTCAGAGTTCATTTTAATTTCTCCTAATGCCTTTTAGCATGATGAAAAACTACAATATGTAGTTTACACTATGGTAAGTAGTTTACTTAAACCTTTCTCTACTGGCAAAAAATTAAGGGTTAAGATCCAAACGCCTATACCTCATATCTGGTTATAAAGAAACCCTATAATGCCCCTTTATAAAAGGCCAAAAATATCACATTTACAAATTAGCCTGTCTGGTTTTTTGGATTTGTTTTGGGATAAACTTATTATTATTTTTTTGTTAAGTGTTGGTTTAATAGTTTTGGAGAGAGTTTTATGGTTGAGTCGGAAGCTTACAATAAGTTGATGAGTGCTTCTGAGGCTGTTAGGAAATTTATAAGTGATGGTGAGCAGGTCTGTATTGCGAATTTTCTCCAGTCTTCTCCTTTTGCCCTCATCCATGAAATCATCAGACAGAAAAAGAGGAATTTGACTTTGTGGAGTACTTCGCTGATAGATGAGGCGGATTTGCTTATTGCTGGTGGGTGTTTGAAGCGGATAATTACTGCATTCAGTTTCAGATTGGGTGGGTCCAATTATGGGACTGAATTTGAGAGGGCAATAAAGGAGAAGAGGGTTGAAGTGGAAGACTATTCAAACTATTCTATTTTGGCCATGTTAATGGCGGGGGCTATGGGGCAGACTTTTATGCAGGTTCCTATAGGTCTCAAGTATACTGATATTTTCCGAAAGAGGAGCTTTATGGGAGAAAACAAGTTTAAGGAAATAGAATGTCCCTTCACCGGAAAAAAGGTGCTCCTTGTTCCTGCAGCTAATCCCGATGTGGCTATTGTTCATGTTCAAAGGGTAGATGCTGAGGGTAATGCGCAGCTGTGGGGTGCGCTTGGTACTGTAAAGTGGGCTAGTTTAGCTTGTAAAAAGATTATTGTATCCGCTGAGGAGATGGTAGACCATGAAACAGTGAATCGCAGTCCTCATCATACCATTATTCCCGGTTTTCGCGTCAACGCTGTCGTTATAGAACCGTGGGGTGCCCATCCTTCTGAAGTGCATGGGTACTATGATATGGACTTCTTTTTTAGAGCTTTGCTGGGAGCAATGAACTGGAGCAGTGAAAGTCTCCAACACTTCCTTATAGAATGGGTCTACAATTTGGAGAATAGACAACAATACGTCGCACACTATATTGAAAGATTTGGAAAAAAATACTTGGACAGGTTGAGGGCAAAACCCTATTACAGCGCACCGGTAAATTACGGCTCATCTTTTAGAAAACATATGCAACTGGAGGATTAGAAACAGATTTTCTTTTGTGAAATATGGAGCAATTTTTGAATTGAGGTGAAGTGTGATTGGAATATACGGCTTTGGAGTTGATGGTTTCCCTCGCATCGAGGGAAATTAGAAATGGTGATCGTGTTATTGTAGGTCAGGGAATTCCAATTATAGCTGGTGTTGTGGCTAAGATGACCCATGCGCCGAAATGTATTCTTATGACTGAGGCTGGAATCATAGACTTTTTGCCCTACAAATCTGCTTTCCACATTGCGGAGAGCACTACTACTAAGGGCTTCAGCTACGCTTGTGATTTGGCGGACATCTTCACAACAATATTGTTTAGAGGCTACGTAGATGTTTGTTTCTTAGGTGCGGCTCAGGTGGACAAGTTCGGCAACATAAACTCCACGGTGATTGGAGATTATTATAATCCCAAAATGAGATTGCCCGGAGCTGGAGGCGCTGCAGATTTTATTGGATACGCAAAAAGAACCATAATCACTCTAAGAGGCGGGGAATTCGTTGAGAAACTGGATTACCTTTCATCCCCTGGTTATTTAAGTGGTGGCGATTCGAGAGAAAAGGCAGGTTTTCCTCCCGGAACCGGGCCGAGCCTGCTAATTAGTAACCAGGGGGTTTTCGGTTTCGATGAGAAAACAAAAGAAATATTTCTTAAAGGCTGCTTTCCGGGTGTCGAAGTGGAGGATGTCAAAAAGAATGTTCCCTGGAACCTAAAAATTGCTCCTGAGCTTGAAAAAATCGATCCTCCTCCCGAAGAGCACATAAAAATATTTCGAGAATACGCCTCGGGAATAATTTTGAGAAAAATTGGTGATAGCGGACAATTAGTTCAAGCCGTTTTGGATTTCATTATGGGTAAAGGGAGGGAAAAACAAATTTAGTGAAAACATTAATCATCATTTTTTAAGTAACTATCTAAACATTTTTATACTAGACATTGTGAGAGTCTAATGGTCTTTGTGCTTCTTGGTGATCTGTTATGGATGTTAAATTTGGTTTCTCGATTCCGGTTCCCACATATAGGTTGGAGCTGGCAGTTGAGGGTGCAAAGAAGGCGGAGCAGTGTGGCTTTGAGAGTTTGTGGTATGCTGACCATCTTACCACTATTCCGCCCGAGGGCAGGGTTTATGACGCCTTCGTGTTCTTAACAGTTATGGCTTTGAACACTTCCCGTGTCACTCTTTGTACTGGTGTTTCTGATCCTCACCGTAGGCACCCTGCAGTCATGGCCCATACATTGGCAACTCTTGACGTGGTTTCTAATGGTAGAGCCATGCTGGGTATTGGAGCGGGTGAAGCTATGAACCTTAAAATGTTCAATATTGACGCCAAAAAACCAGTTTCAAAATTGAGAGAGTTTATTGAGGTTATGCGGCTTCTCTGGAAGGAAGATAAAGTTAACTATGATGGCGAGTTCTTCAAAATGAAGGATGCTCTCCTGCAGCTTAAACCAGTTCAGAAAACAATTCCAATTTACATTGCGGCTAATGGGCCTGTTTCAAGGAGGCTTGCCGGTGAGATGGGTGATGGATGGTTTCCCTTCTATGAGAGTCCCAATTTAATTGCCAGACACATAAAAGATGTAGAGGAGGGTGCAAAAAGGGCGGGCAGAAGTATGGAGGAGATTGACGTGTGCTACAATTGTATGACTGCCATAGCTGACGATTTCGAGACAGCTCTGAAGAGAGTTGAATTTATGAAGGGTGGACATTTACTATTCCCAGATAAATTAAAGGAAGAGTACAATATTGAGGTGCCCAAAGACCTAGCCATCCAAAAAATAACTCCCTCAAATGAGGATCTTATGAAGCTTCTTCAATATCTCAACAAGGTTCCAGACCGAATCCTGCAGGATTTTAATATTATAGGCACGTTGGACCAGGTTATGGACCAGATAGAAGCATTTATCAAGGCGGGAGTCAAACACTTTGCCTTACTCAACAGGGGACCAGACCCTAACAAAGTTTTTGAAATTTATCGGGACAAAATAATACCCTATTTTAAAGAATTATGAGACTTAAATTCCATTTTAACACCCCTCTAAAACAAAGTAGAGGGTAAAACAGGTTATAATAACCTAAAAAATAAGCTATAAATTTATAAAGAGAAGACGTCGTATTTTGGTAAAATATTAAAAGGGTGTATTTATGCCTCCAGTTCCCCAGTTTGGTGCTCACTTGCCAAATGCTCCACTTTCCGACATTTACGACGCCGTTTCCTATGCAAATAATAATGGGTTTGACTCAGTGTGGGTGGGGGACCATTTGGTGGGAGCCGGAATAAAGGTTTGGGACGCAATGGAGCCCTTCCCAACACTGGCTGCCATATCTTCTAGGACGAATCTAAATTTGGGAATAAGTGTGGTTGATGCGGCTAGAAGACACCCCGCAGTTTTGGCTCAGAACATTGTTACAGTAGACCATATTTCAAATGGCAGACTTATAGTAGGAATAGGTGCTGGTGAGTCTCCTTCCATTAAACCTTTTGGAATTAGGTGGGATAAGCCAGTCAGCATTATGGAAGAGAACATAAGAATACTCAAAAAATTTTTCACAGGCGGCACCATCAACTATAGCGGCGAATTTTACAAGTTGAAAAATGCTTTCCTCCTCCCTCTCCCCTTCCAGCAACCGCATCCCCCCTTCTGGATTGCGGCCAACTCGCCCAGAACAAGGAGAATAGCCGCAGAGCTGGGAGATGGATGGTTACCACAGGCTTTAACTCCTGACGAGTATAGAAAATTCTGGAAGGAAATAGAGGACAACGCCACAAAGTTTGGAAGAGACCCCGAAAAAATTGTGAGGGCAAACACCATTTATGCAAACGTTTCAAAAAAGGAGGAGGAAGGACCAAATCCAATAGAATTGCCGGCGAAATTGCTCTCAACCTTTTGGCCTGACACACTTAAAAAAGTGGGAATAGAGGTTCCAGAGGAGTTTAGCCTGAAAAAATTCACATATAGCCCAGAAACAATAAAGAAGGCTATCGAGTTCGCCAAAAAAATTCCCTTTGAAGCCATCGAGGAACGCTTCATTTACGGCACACCGGATAAGTGTATCGAGAGAATCGATAATCTCTATAAGGCGGGCAACCACTACTTCGTGTGCATACTCCTTGTCCCCACAAAACATAGAAAGAACCAGTACGAATTATGGGGCAAAAAAATAATACCCTACTTTAAAGAACAATACCAGTAACCATCAGCAGAAATAATAACTTGAATAACCAAGTCTTCACCTAACTAATTAGACTAAAACCTTTATTGGTAAAGGTACGTGTTTCGAAAAGTTATTTAAAACAAACCGTGTAAGGGTATGTTGAAGATTCAAATTTGGAGGGCGTTTGAAATGTCTGCTAGAGATATAGATTTGGAAGCCAGTGCCTCAATAATTTTGATAGCCTCCAAGTACATTGTGGCAAGTGTCGTAGCAGTAGCCATTGGGGCAGTAAGCCTCGTCTATGGAGTCCTCACCTACTTTGTTTACGGGACGTATGCATCCTCAGCAGCAATATTTATGGGACTATTTATTGGTCTTGCGCTAATCCTCATAGGGGTATTCCTAACATTTTGGGGCCTGTACTGGATGCGAAGCGAGGGAAAAAGACTGAAGCAAAAACTTGAAAAAAGACCTCAATAAACAGTGGAGGAAAAACAACTTTGAAGGGAAGGAAAGAATCAGGCCACAAGGCCAACAATCCAGAAAAGCCAAAGCGTCCCGTACCACGATGGGAGGATATCGCAGAGCGAGTCTATGGTAGGCTTAACTGGTATGCTACACGCTTCATAATTTTTTCAGTCATCGGCATGGTAATAGGAGTAACGGGACTAGTCTACGGAATACTAGCCTACTATTTCCTCGTGAATCCTCTCACTACACTTAACCCAGTTACTGTGGTTCTCTACTACCAAATAAATCCGCTATTAATCTCTACTCTAAAACCATCGGGGCTTCAGGAAACTTCAGTATTTCTGGGTGTTTTCATTGGCATCGGCGCCATAGTTGCTTCACTTGTACTATTAGTGTGGGGAATATTCTGGAGAAAAATAGTTGACAAACGTAGTATATTTTAAAGTTTGTTAGTTCAATTTTCAAGAAATCCTTTTGCATTTATCCTTAACAAAAATTTTATGAACATTTATGGACGGATTTAATAAAATTTAAAATTAGTATAAATTGACGCATTATAACCTGTGGAATAAACGTTTAGAAATGAGGGAGTGATCCCTATTTATTTTGGAGGAGGAAGCATGTCCAAGAAAGAAAAAGAAGTTAAGAAGCCAAGCAAGCGCCCCATCCCAACTTGGGAAGAAATAACAGATCAGGTTTACAGCAAAATTATGTGGTATGCTACACGCTTCATAATTTTCTCAATCGTGGGGGTAGTGGTTGGATTCATTGCCATAATATACGGAATTTTAGCAATGTACTTTGTAGCCCCCACAATACTGACGCTAATTCCCAATGCCTCGCCCCTTCAGGACTTTTCGGTGTTTCTAGGAGTCTTTATTGGCGTCGGAGCCATAGCAGCTTCCATTGTACTCTTAGTATGGGGCCTTTTCTGGAGAAGGAAAGTGGACAACCGGAGCATATTTTAAAGCGCTCTGGTCTATAACCACTTTTGGTTTTTGGCGATTTTTCACATTTCGAGGCATGATAGAATTTGCCTCCAGAATCGTTTCTCAATATTTATGAACCTTCTTGGTTTAGTTTTCACGGTTTTTTATGCAATCTTTTATTAGGGAGTTTCTGCTTGTTTAATCCTATTTATGGAGTGTTGACCCAGTATGTCTCTTACAGGAGAAGTTAAAAAATTTGCACTCGAAATGAATGCGGATCTTGTTGGGATTTGCGCATCAGATAGCCTAGTTGAAGGTAGGGGAAACCTTTTTGAGATAATGCCCGAAGCCAAATCTTTGGTTGTAGTTGCTCTGGAACAATTTGAACCGATCTTAAATTCGGGAAACCTCCAAATAATCCAATACAGTGTGCACCAGCTTTACCACGAAATTGACAGGATTCTCTACGCTTTGTCCAGATTCCTATCCAAAAAAGGGTTTAAAGCAGTTTCCCTACCCGCCTATCTTCCCATCGACATGGATAAAGGCTCAGGGTTAATTGGAGAAGTTTCCCTAAGACACGCAGCCCAGTGTGCTGGACTAGGAGAAATCGGATTGAACCGATTATTAATAACACCACAATATGGCCCAAGGGTGAGACTGGGTGCACTCATAACAAATGCGGATCTTGCTCCCGATGAACCATTCAAAGCAGAACTTTGTAAGAGAGAAAAATGCGCAGCTTGTGTAAAAGCCTGCCCTGTAGGAGCGATTTCCACCAAAGGAGAAGTAAACGTGTTTAAATGTGCACCAAACATCCTCAAATACTTCATTCCTGGAATCATCTCCACAATAAATACGCTGGCAGAGAGGGAAGCCGGCTGGAAGGAAATCCAAGACCAAGCAAGAAATCCCGAAACTTGGAAAATACTGCAAGTGTTAACCACAGGAATGATTTACAACTGTTTCAAATGTGTAACGAGTTGCCCCATAGGCAAAAAAGAGAAGTGAAACTCTGTACACAGATAAATTAGTACTGTAAAGTTGGGACACGAGTATATAAGTGGATAGAGGATTTATTGAATTTTGAAGATTTTTTTCACCGCCTCCACGAATCCCTCCCCATAAGATTTCTCCGTCACATAGTCTGCCACATCCTTCAGGATTTGAGGGGCATTGTTCAGAGCTATTCCATATCCTACCTCTTGGAGGAGTTCTATGTCATTTTGCCCGTCTCCTATTCCCAAAGCCTCCTCTGATTTGTAGCCTAGGGTCTCAACGGCTTTCCTTACCCCAATAGCCTTATGAACATTGATATCACAGAGGTGAATGGCATAACCGGAGTCCAAAACATTAATTTTTATTCCGCCCTCATTAAGTGTATTCACTATTGTTTCCCGATCTATCGTCCTCCTTATCGCAATGTCAGTAAATCTGTAGAACTGGTCACCCGCCTCTTTAATACGCTCCCCAAATGTTTCCTTCAACATTTTAAATGCTTTAAGGGGCATCTCCTTTGAACCAAGTATAATGGGAGCATCCCATCCCAACTTCATTATTACCCCACCATTCTCAGCAACCACCGGACCACTGGTACCCAAATAAAACCCCAAAGTTAATAGTGAACACAGTATGTTACCTGAACACAGAACTACGTGAATGCCTTTCTCCTCCAGCTTCCTTATCGCCTCCACGGCGGGAAGGTGCAACCTATTTTGCGGCGAGGTAAGAGTTCCATCAACATCTGTAACCAGTACAGGGAATTCCCGGTAAACCAAGTTTTTCCCTTCCTTCCATTCAAAAAATACAGTTGACTACTGCAACAATAGTCAACCAAAATATAAATTAAATGCCACAAAAAATTCGGACAAATCCAACAATAAATAACATCAAAGCTAAGAATATTATAAAAGGGATGCCTCACATTTTTCAATGTAAAAAGGGGATTTAGCGTTTCTTCTTCTTGAGGAACATAAATATTTGAAAACTTGCCATTTTTCGCTGGTTTCCCAACGCTTTGCGGAATATTGAGGAAGTGGAGCTTTAGTGTATTCTTTCTGCTTCGAATCTAGTTACAGCGTCTCTTCCTCTCTTGGCTGGAATTTCCTCTCTGACTCTAACCAGTGTGATTGCATCATTTGGGCACTGGTTGGCGCATATTCCGCAACCCACGCATCTCTCCTCTAAAATCATAATCATGTCGTCGGATAGATCCTCTTTGTGTGGGTAGTGGTGGAATATTGCTTGGAATGGACAAACCTTTACGCATTTTTCGCAGAGTTTACAGGCCTCTCTATTGATTTGGGGCATGAAATTGGATTTTGCGAAGGCTCTGGGGTTGTGGAGTTCCGATAATCCTCTCATTATTCCGCAGCAACAGGTGCAGCAGTTACATATAAACAGGGGCTTTTCCTGCTGGTTGCTTATTGTGTGTATTAGTCCGTTATCCTCAGCTATTTTTAGGATTTCAAGCGCTTCCTCCCTTGTGATGTATCTTCCTTGGCGGTGTTTAACGCGATAATCTGCAAAGGTGTCGAAGCTTATGCAAACGTCTAAAGGTTTGTCGCACCGATTTGCGCTCATTCTACACACACATGGGTTAACAGCAATGCTTCTGGCATTCTTGACATGTTCGCTCACCCTCTCGAAGGGCAGTATCTCATGTTCCACACTTAATTTCTCCTCTACAGGAATTACTCGCGTTAAAGGGTAATTTGAGGCTCCCAGCTCATGCCCCCAACTGTGATGCATCTCCTCATATACTCTCATAAACTCTCTCTTATCGTCAGTCAAAACACCATCATCAAGGTAAAACTCAAAAAGACCCACCGCAAAGGGAAGCATACTATAATAGGTGGCACCATCCTCTTTGCCCTTGAATTCGAAGAGGGCTCCCCTACTTGCTAAACGTTCAAAGACAGCCCTTACATACTCCACATCTTGTCCAGTCTGTCTAGCCGCCTGCTCCACAGTCTTGGCGTCGCCAAATGGAAAACTGAAAGCCGAAGAAACCAGCTCCGCCTCCTCAGGCGAGTAAACAATCCTCAAAAGCTTCAACATGTACCTACTCTTCGGCGCCTTCATGGGCCAAACATTCATCTTCCGTCTCAACCGCTCATAAACCTCTTCCGACAACGCTACTACTTCCCAAATATTAAATTTCAAAATTGGCAAGTAGGTAAACGTTTACTTGCAATTCCATTATTAAACTTTCTAAAGCCACAACAAACTCAGAAATTCCCTTTTTACAAATTATTAACCAACCAATCAATCTAACAATGTTAAATTAGGATGATTTCCCCCTGCCAGCACTACTAAGAGACGCGAAAAACCGTTCCCCTCAACATAAAAGAACAAAAAGCAGAGAAAAAAGGTAATAAAACAAATCCAACATCATCAAGCTAGAAGGGTGCCGTAGGAAGCGCTAACGAAGCAATAGTTATCATCCACAAAGAGTGTAAAAAATAGAATTTCGATTACGCCCTAATTGGATCATTTTTGCTGTTTCAAACATTTTGGGTGTAGGAATAGTGGTTCTCCTCCTTGAAATGGGAAGGGTCTGTGTAAGAGTGAAAATGAATTTGGGTTTGTAAGGCTTGTTCTCAAAATTTTTTCGATTTTCTTTTAACAATATGGTCTTTTTGTGCGTTCTTTGTACATTTCGTACTCTTTTCGGAATTGGGGGTTCTGCTTCAGTCTCTCTATTTCTTCGTTTAGTTTTTCCTTCAGTTCTAACTGCTTGTCTGGTACGTGGTGCCTCGTTAGCTTGCTTACGGAGTCAGAAGAGTATTTCTGGATTCCCATGAGTATGATGGCGATTTCTGGAGTTTGGGGAACCAACATTCCGAAGGGTGTCGGTGTACCTTGCTCCACAACCTTCCTGATTTCGTCATCGATTCTCCGAACATTGGAACCTACACCCACAGCTTGGCCGGGACCAATGAACTCTGATTTAATCTGCCACAAATTTTTGTCCGTAGTGATGAAGGTGTCGTATGTGTCGTCGGGATTTCTGCCCGTTAGCACTCTCCATAGTTCCTTGTGCTGACTTTTATCGTAGTGCCTTTTTAGCTCAGCCATTATTTCATCAATGGATTTGGCAGGCACAATCACAGCCTCCCTCTAACGTAAAATTTACACTCCAATCTAAATTAAAAAAGTTCCACTAATAAACATATCTTATTCAACTATAGAAGCTGGAAACCCGAATTTTTAGAATTAAAATTAGGAGGCCTAACCCCGGCAAAACATAGCTAATCTAATTCCGGAAAAGCTGAAAATTGTAGGCAAAAATATGCAAAAAAATGTTTTCCCGCCCTATACTTCAATGACCTCCTTTTTTTCGTGTAGTTTTTCAAAGGTTTCCTTATTATTTATGCATCCTGGGTCCGGTGCAGTGATGTCTCCCAAGTAGCTGTAGGCTCTTGCCCTGCAACCTCCACAAACCCACTTATACTCGCAGATTCCGCAGTGGCCTTTGAGCTGAGACCTGTCTCTAAGAGTTTGAAGTACTGGGTGGGTGTCCCATATCTCTTCAAGTTCCTGTTTGCGAAGATTTCCCAATTCTATGGGCATGAAAACACAAGGTTGCAAAGTACCATTAGGCTTAATTGCTGAGTACATTCTTCCCGCTCCGCATCCACCAATAAATTCTCCCAGATCTTGTAGCTGGCCTGTAAGCATGGGGTTGTAAAAGTGTCCGGGAATAATCTTAGTCTCAGAATCTTTCTGTTCTTGTAAGGCTACTCTGGCAAATTGGGGTGCGGTAGATAAAACCTGCAATTTTCCAGCATTGGCAAGCTTGTGCCACAATGTTCTGAGCAGTTCTTCTCTCTCCTCGGGGGAGATGTCGTTTTCCACTATGAAGTGGCCTCTTCCCGTTGGGATGAAGTTGTAAACAATGTACCAGTCTGCGCCGACTTCCTCGCAAAGGTCTGCGATTCTGGGAATCTCAGCATAATTTAACTTGGTTACGGTGGTTGAAATTTCCACAAAAAAGTCGCTTTCCACACAGTTTCTTATTCCCTGAAGGGTTTTCTCATATGCTCCGGGTATGCCTCGAAAACTATCATGAGTTTCAGCAGTCGCCCCATCAAGACTTATCTGAACAAAGCCTACACCGGCTTCCTTGAGCCTTCTTGCAGTCTCCCTAGTTATGAGGGTGCCATTTGACGCCACCGCCACATAAACACCGTTATCCCTCAAACGCTTTATGGTATCAAAAATTTCCCCTCGCATAAGGGGCTCCCCACCTGAAAAAGAAACGGCAGTGACTCCAAAATCCGCAAGCATATCTGCAACTCTGAGTGCCTCCCCTCCGCTCAACTCGTCACTTAAGGGTTTACCGGCTGAGGCGTAGCAATGTTTGCATCTCAGGTTGCAGGCATAGGTGTAGTCCCACACAATTAGAAATGGTGCGCCGGGAACAAACGGTCTTCTTACACCATACTTGGCAATTCCCTTAATCACATCCACAAGACCGGTGCGCCAGTAACGATCCTTGAACCTGCTTTTCAAGACATCCTCCGAAACGCCGAATGCTCCACCACCCCGACCCACAGTCCAGCGAACCAAAGGAAGCGCCACATGGCTACACAAAAAACAAGCATTTTCCCTCACACCTGAGAAAAGTTCTAAAGCCACCCCCAAGCGGTTCTCTCCATCCCTTTTACACCTTCGAACCAGCTGCCTTAAAACAAAGCGCACAAGCCGGTTATCAATAGTAGATTTTAACATTTGGGCAGAGGACTTTAAATCACTCACACCCATTCCTCCTGCCACCATCCCAAATTCTGGCGAAAACATTGAAATTTGCAGTTATTATGATATTCCTCCTAATAGATATAAGGTTTATTATTACTTTTCAATGTTTAAAATAAAAATATTACAAATGTTTTAACTTGTTGCCTAGCATAAGAATATTAAAGAATTTTTACTTCCACGAACAGTGTCCCCTAAATTACCACTTAAGGGTAGCTTTAAAGTTTTGGACGCGATATGCATTGCACCCACAGGAGTTCAGGGCCGGAGACCACGTAGAAGGCGCACCCATCCCCTTCAAAACTAGGAGGGGAAAAGATACAGAATAGAGTACAACAATCACGGCATCACTACAACTCGAAATATTAAGGTTATCAAAATCCACAAATTCATCAGAATACGCGGAGAGCAGTACATTGAAGCCCGCTGAGACATTGGGGACAGGAAGTGGGTCTTCGGATCGGACTGCATAATCCTAATCACTCCATTCACTAACAAGGAACATGGTGTCGGATCAAGAAGGATGAAATTTTTAAAAATCTCACTTTTCTACAATTATCCTTCTCTTTTATATTCTTCAAATATTGGTCAACTCTTTTCCTCCATCTTTTTGGAAGAAATGTATTTATATGCAATGCAATTAATTACTTTAACCATATTTTGGTTTGAAATTGTTTTGAGGTGGAAGTTTTGAAGGCTCTTGTTTGGGATGGTGGTCCTTATCCTGAGGGTTTCCAGATAAGGGATGTTGAGAAGAAGTCTCCGGGGAAGAACTGGGTTTCCATTAGGACTAAGCTGTGTGGGATATGTGGCTCCGATATTGGAATTATTAAGAGGAAGATGGCTTTCTTGGCGGATTTTCTTCCCAAGCCTTTAATTTTCGGGCATGAAATAGTCGGAATCGTTGACGAGGTGGGCGAGGGAGTAGAACATTTAAAAGAGGGAGATCGGGTTACCGTGGATGCTGCTGGTGGCTGTGCTGAGTTGGGTCTTGAGCCCTGCGATATGTGTAAGATTGGCCTTTACAACCTGTGTTACAATCAGGCGGTTACTGGTGGCGGTGTGGGGTACAGTCAGCTAAATGGCGGAGGCTTTGCGGAATATTTTCTGGCTCACAAGTCTAAGGTTTACAAAATTCCGGACAATGTTTCGGACGAAGACGCCCTATTAACGGAGCCATTAGCTACAGGGATACATTCCTGTTTTAAGGGGAACCCCTCCGGTAAAAAGGTCGCTGTGATTGGTGCGGGAACCATAGGTTTGCAGCTCCTACAGGCGAACAGGTTGATGGGTGCGGATAGAATCTACGTTGCAACCGAGTTTGAGTATCAAGCTAAACTAGCAGAGCAACTTGGCGCAGATAAAGTATACTGCCTTGAGAGAGGAGATTTGCCCACACTGGGAATAACTGTGGATAGCGGTAAGGGTGTAGACCAGACTTATGAGGGTGTGGGAAGCGAGCAGACTCTCAGGGACGCCATTGCCATAACGAAGCAGGGAGGACACATCATATTTGTGGGCATGATGGGAGAGGCTAAAATAGACTTCACCATGATAAACATAAAGGAGCTCACAATTCACGGAATATATGGTTACCCATTCAAAGCAGAAGTCGCCCGTTCCCCGTTTGACATTGCGCTGGAATGGGAGGAAAAGGGAAAAGTAAATAACAAACCCCTACTTTCACACACCTATAAACTCGAACAGTGGAAGGAAGCGTTCCAGGCACAACTGGACAAGAAAAAGTACAAATCCACAAAAGTGGCATTCAAATACTTCTAAACTCAACCTTCCCCTCCCTCTTTTTTTGTTTCAGAAAGACTCAAAAGGCCCCAAAGAAGATGACCAAGACATAAACAGGCAAGTTGGTGCCTAACAAACTTAATTATTCATGTAGCCTCTGAAGCCTTTTTCTATTGGTGGTGAGCCAGGCTTTGGGGAGTGGAATGCCTCTGTGGCTTACTACTCTTTTCTTACTACTTTTAACCAAGGTAACTGGTGGATTCAGTTTTTTGACAATGTGTTTTAGCAGCGTAATGTGGCAACTATTTTCTGGGGGTCCATGATTAGTTCTAGGGCGTGGAGGGGGTTAATTACGATTATGTCTGCGTTTAGGATTGCAGAGGAACATGCCCCCTCTTCTCCGACTACTGCTATTCCCAGTTTTGCCTTTTTCAGCATGAGTTCGTCGTTTTTTCCGTTTCCAACTGCGATGGTGTTTTCTGAGCCCAACTCTTCAACAAATTTTTCCTTAGCAGCGCTTTCGGGTGATGAGGACACACGGCGATAATTTACTCCCAGCTTCTCTGCCAACTCTTTTAGGTTGCCTCTGGTATCTGAAGATAATATAAAAACGTTTACCCTTTGGGACAACTGGCGAATTTTTTTCTCAACATCTTGGGAGATTGTGCCATTCATAGATAGGGTTCCGTTAAGATCAAAAACCACATTTTTTATCTCCACTTTGCCCATTCCCGGAACTTGGAACTCAATCATTGCCAAACTCGCTCCTCTAATGCTATGAAACAATTTTCAAAAATTATCTAATACGCGAAGCTCACCTAACTTAAAAAACTTCTTATGGGTTCACATTTACTAACTACCTTTGAATTGACTTGTGAGCTAATATTTTTAAAAAATTAAAAAAGGAGAAAAGTGAGGTACAACTTTCTTGAACTTTTTCCTTTGATTTTTAGTCTTTTGTTTTTTCTTCTGGCGCCGCGTAGAATGCGTGGTCTGATACATTTTTGGGGTCAAAGGATTTCTTGATTTTGCCCAGCCATGAGTGGAAGTTTCCGTAGATCGGCCCAAATATTTGGGCTAATTCCGGTCCTGGTCCTATTGGTACTCCGATCTTATTTTCAATTACTGCCATGGTGGCTTCTTCTATATATTTGCGTGCAGCTTTTCTGGATTCTGGGTCGATGGGGTCGTATTCAAATAGTCCCTCAAAGTGAGAGAATTTGTTGTGTTCGTATGGGCCTCCCCAGAAGTTTTCCCCGCAGCCGTCGTCATGAAACACTTCCTCCTCAATATATTTCCTTCTGATTTGTTCTCCTATTTTTGCTCCTTTCACTGACATGTCCCAAGATGTGGCTGCTCCAAAGGAGGTGTGGAACTGTCCGGTGGGCCTAAAAATTCTGGAATTGTAACACTGGGTAACTATGGCTAGAAGGATTAGAGGCGCATTCTCGCTTAGTATAAATTCGAAGAATTTCCCATTTGTTTCGTCCACTATGCTCTTTAAAACCTTCTCCTGATACTCTAACTCCCGCTTGGATTCAGAGGCTAGAACGACAGTAAAGTAGTATCTGTAGGCTTCTATCATATCGTAAATTCCTTTCATCATTTCGTAGTACTCATTGTTTGTTTTTCCCAGTAATAGTGGTATCATCATTGGTGTACAGGCTCTCCAAATAATGTAGCCAATTTCGGACTCACTAACCTTATACATGGCATCAGCCTGCTGCTCCCAATTTTCCCAGTAAATAGTATATATTTTGAAGTTCTCTGGAACCACCATCCCGTACTGGGGATTTTCACCCATAATTTCTGGTTTCTTTGGGCCAGCCCAAGGATAGAGTTTGGTGGCGCACTTGGTGAATATTCCCAGTCCCCCCATTGTTCCATGCCATCCTCTTAGTAGACCTCTGAGGCTGGGTCCTGGGCCGTCACCGCAGAACCAGCCTGCTCCGCTACCCAGCGAACCCAGTCTTAGAACTTCACCTGTAGGAGTAACCCATTCTACTCCCAATAGGTTCCGATTGTTCATGCTGGTGTGGTAACCTTTATCCCCGTATCCCATCATTGCTGTGCAAGAAGCTAAAACGGAGTGGTTGGGTCCGGCGCCTATTATGGCGCAGTCCAGCCCCCTCTTCATAGCCTCAATTTGAAGCTGCATAGCCGTAACGTATGGTTCTACCACCGCGTACATGTTTTTCTCATCAATCTCAATTATCCTATTCATTCTTCTCAAATCCATCTGTATGACGCCCGAAGTTACAATGCCGCTCCAAAAACCCCAACCGGTGCTGTGTGGCTTTATCTTCACATTATGCTTGTTACATATTCTCACTATTTCCTGAATCTCCTCGGTGCTTCCTGGTAAAATCACAGCCTCGGGTTTCGCGGGCATCCACTTAGCTGAGTCGGGATTCGCTAAATCCGCCAAGTATTGATAGGAGTACACCGTTGTTATTATTGGATCATCCGAAATGTTCTCAGGTCCCACAACTGACTCCAACATTTTGTAAACCTTTTTCTCCAAAACCATCTTATTGCCCTCCTTTAACTCCCTCTTCATGCATCGCCTCAAGTACCAGCTCTACTATATCATACAATTTAATTTTCTCTCTACGCTCTCTTATGGCGTCTCCTAGATTTATTTCACAGAAGGGGCAAGCCGTGACCAGTGCTTCTGCCCCAGTTGCATTTGCTTCCTCTATTCTTTCAGCGGCAGCAAAAGAGGCGAGCTCGGGGAATGCTGCTTTTACTCCCCCGCCTGAACCGCAACACCAGGAATACTCTCTGATTCTCTCCATTTCCACAAATTCTAGCCCTGGAATACCTTTTAGTATGTTTCTGGGTGGATCGAAAACGCCTTTAACTCCGAATCTGACTTCTTTAGGTGGATCAGTTATTATCAATTGTCCCATAACCTTCTTTTCCACACCATTCCAGGGCACACGGGGCTCCGCTAGTCTGCCCAAGTGGCAAGGATCATGGTAGGTAGCCTTAATGGGAATC
>Ga0136652_1000518_pt1 | contig 18487 bp, 14 predicted proteins | sample ConPoolayeEmetaG_FD_94864 | JGI IMG/M metagenome (GOLD analysis project Ga0136652, IMG submission 94864) | Hot spring microbial mat communities from California, USA to study Microbial Dark Matter (Phase II) - Cone Pool mat layer E metaG... ...
GAAGGGAAGACCGCGTGAATTGACACCCGACGCCGGTGAAAACTAGGATTTGCAGCCCGGTTGCCGCCTGGGCGGTGCGCTAGAGGTTTACACCGGCCGGAACTAGAAAGCGCTCTAAAACCGGATGTCGGCAGAGATTGCAGGACGGACGGAGGGCGGAATGCATCTTATTCGGGCGATCCTCATCTTTGGCGTGGCGGGCTTTTTGATGGCCTTCGGTATCCTGCTGATCGGCCGACTGTTCCGCCCTCAACGCAGCAATCCCGACAAGGCCTCAGCTTACGAATGCGGCGAAACTCCCATCGGTCCCGCGCGTGTCCAGTTCGACCTGCGCTTTTATGTTGTTGCACTTGTGTTTTTGATTTTTGATGTGGAGCTGGCACTTTTTTATCCCTGGGCGGTGCTCTACGGCGGCGCTGCCGGTGCGGTTGACGGGGACGCGCTGCCTCAGGTCCGCTGGGCCGCTTTGTGGGACATGCTCTTTTTCTTTGCGGTGATTGTGGTGGGCTTCGTGTACCTGTGGCGGTTCGGATACTTGGATTGGGTGCGCTCCGCGGCGGCTCAACCGGAGCAGCCGCAACAGCAAGTGCTCATGCGCGTCCCACCGCCGGTTGAGCCTTACCTGAAGCGCCACAGTGCGCCTCCGCTGTCGGCCGGGAGCTGAACATGGGCTGGCTGCACGGGCGTTTCGAAGAGAATTTCATCATTACTTCACTGGACTGGGCGCTTAACTGGGCCCGATCGAACAGCCTGTGGCCTATGACTTTCGGCCTGGCGTGCTGTGCGATTGAGATGATGGCCGCCGGGGCGTCGCGCTTTGATCTGGATCGTTTCGGAGCAGGCGCTTTCCGGGCTACACCGCGACAGAGCGATCTTATGATCGTCGCAGGCACCGTTACCTACAAGATGGCCGCGCGCATCCGCCGACTCTACAACCAGATGCCCGAACCGAAGTACGTGATTGCCATGGGAGCATGCACCATCGGCGGCGGGCCATATTTCAAATATGGTTATCACGTGGTCAAGGGTGTTGACCTGATCGTACCTGTTGACGTGTACGTTCCGGGATGTCCGCCGCGGCCTGAGGCCCTTTTGGAAGGGCTCATGCGGCTTCAGGACAAGATTCGTCAGGAGAGCATCGCAAAAAAATCACCAACCGTGGGGTGAATTTACATGTGTGCAGCCGATGGTCGCGTTGGCCAATATCATGCGATTGAGGGCTGAGGGTTGGTAGCGGCAAAGATCGCTGGGGTTCTTAGAGCGCAGTTTCCCGGGCTGGTACTGGCCAGCGATATCGACGGCTTGCATCCGAGCCTTACTCTTTCCCCGGAAAACTGGAAAGAGGCAGCGGCTTTTCTGCGCCACGACCCGCGTGCTGGATTCAACTTTCTGCGCTGCATCAGCAGCCTCGACCTCTACCCCGAGCCCTTTATCGAGCTGGTTTACGACCTGATGGCGCTGGAGCCTGCCGGCCCGGGAGAGCCTTGGCGCTGCGCCGCCACCGTCGCCATCCGGTTGCGCGTGCCTCGGGACGGCGGCTCGGTTCCCTCTGTTGCGGACATCTGGCCGGCAGCCGAATGGCACGAACGTGAGGCCTTTGACCTGATGGGCGTAAAGTTCGAAGGGCATCCGGACCATCGGCGGATTCTCTGTCCGGACGACTGGATTGGCCACCCGCTGCGCAAAGACTACCAGTACCCGACGGAATACGATGGAATCCCCGCTGGCCCGGCACCTAAGACAAGCGTGCCGGAAACGCCGTGACCACAGTGCTGTCCGGAGGTTTGCATGCCGCTTGCGATACGACCTTTGCGAGGGCGCTGAAGGCTGGTTAGCCAATGCAGGAACGCGTTTACCATTCGTATCCCGATCTGCTGTTGGATGCCGAGGGCGAGGACCTCGCCGACCTGCGCACCGAGGAGATGCTGATCAATATGGGGCCCCAGCACCCCAGCACTCACGGCGTGCTGCGGCTGGTGCTGCGTACGGACGGCGAGCTCGTCCTGGAGGCGGTTCCCCACATCGGCTACCTGCACCGCTGCGCAGAAAAGATCGGCGAAAACCTCGCACCGTACCAGTTTATCCCCATAACCGACCGCCTGGATTACCTGGCGGCCATGAACAATAATTACGCTTTCAGCATGGCGGTCGAGCAGCTTTGCGGGATCGAGGTGCCCGAACGCGGTCGCTACGTCCGCGTCATCATGTCCGAGCTGAACCGCATCGCCTCGCACTTGGTCTCCTTTGGTTCCTACGCTCTGGACCTGGGCGCTTTTACCCCCTTCCTTTATGGCTTCCGGGAGCGGGAGTACATCCTCGACCTGTTTGAGTCCGCTTGCGGAGCACGCCTTACCTATAGCTACATAACTATTGGCGGACCGGCCCTCGATTTGCCCGAAGGCTTCCTGGAGAACTTGCAACAGTTCCTGGACTACTTCGAACCCAAAATCGATGAATACAACCAGTTGCTTAGCTATAACCACATCTTCGTCCGGCGTACGGCCGGGGTCGGCGTGATCAGCCCGGAAGATGCCATTGCCTGGGGGCTGACCGGACCCTGCCTGCGCGGCAGCGGCGTACGCTGGGACCTCCGCAAGTGTATGCCGTACGACATTTATGACCGCTTTGAATTCGAGATCCCGGTGGGTGTTCCAGGCGGTTCGGACGGAATACCGCGCGCCGTGGTCGTAGGTGACAGTTGGTGCCGGTACTTCGTGCGCATCGCGGAAATGAAGCAGTCGGCACGAATTCTGCGCCAATGCCTGGAACAGATCCCCGACGGTCCGGTTCGTGCCAAAGTCCCGCGCGTTCTCAAACTTCCTTCCAAGGAAGTCTATTTCGAGGCGGAGAACCCGCGCGGCCAGCTCGGATTTCTGGTGGTCGGCGACGGCTCGCCCATCCCGCGACGGGTCAAAATCCGCGGGCCATCGTTCTGCAACCTCTCGATCGCTTCCCAGATCTGCCGGAACGTCCTGGTAGCAGATATCGCCGCGATCATCGGCAGCATCGATGTGGTCATGGGCGAAGTGGATCGGTAAGAGTCGCTTTGGGTATGAGTACTCCAGATTCTTGTGACCGCCGCGTTTTTCAAGCCGAAGACCGCGCCACTCGCGCCGTGAGAGGTTTTACCCTGCTGGGCGCCATCTTTGTGTTGGTGTGCGCAATCTTGGCGTTCGGCGCCACTCGCGTGTCGGGCGTTGCGGGCCTGCTTGCCGGACTTCTGGCCGCCGGCGCCGGAGGTTTGGCCGGCGCTTCTCTGCTCATCGCACTTGCGGTGCGCTTTCGCGAGCCGTTGGGCCGCCTCCTGGCGCGTGTGGCATTCCCGATCTTCATGGTCGCAGTAGTGGCAACGGTCTTTTTTGCCTGGGTCCCGGCGTTGCTCTACGAAGAGGTTGACCGCCTGGCGGGTTCGGTTTCCACCGCATCGGGAGAACCTCGACAGATGCCACTCGGCGTAGCCGAAATCAGGTCGTACCTGCTGGGCAGTTGTGGCGTGGGGAGCGCATGGGTGGCGACGTTGGTTGCGTCCCTGTTGTGGCTTTTGCAGTTCGGCCTGGTGCGCGACCTGATCACGGTCACTGGAATAGTCGTTTTCGTATCGCTGGTCGCGATGTTTGGCATCTGGTGGGAACGAAAGGTCGCCGGACGCATACAGAGTCGGCTTGGCCCGATGCGCGTCGGCGGCTGGCATGGCTGGGCGCAATCTCTGGCCGACGGTCTCAAACTGCTCCAGAAAGAAGACATTTTCCTGAGCGGGGCGGACCGCCCGCTTTTCTACCTTGCTCCCTACGTCGCGTTTGTCCCGGCCTTGTCCCTTTTCTCGGTACTGCCGTTCAGTGCCGCCTGGGTCTGTCGCGATCTGGAGATCGGCCTGATCTTTATTCTGGCGCTTCTGGCGCTGGGTGTGCTCGGCGTGCTGCTGGCGGGCTGGTCCTCAAACAATAAATGGAGCCTGCTGGGGTCCATGCGCGAAGCGTGCCAGATGATTTCCTACGAAATCCCGCTGGGATTTTCGCTGCTGGTGCCCGTAATGAGCGTTGGTAGCCTGCGACTTACGACGCTGGGAGAAGTTCAGGCCAATGGCTTTACAAGCTGGGTGGCTTTCGCAAGCCCCTTTACCTTGGCAGCCGCGGTCATCTTTTTCATCGGTACGCTGGCAAGTTGCAAGCGTGCTCCGTTCGATTTGCCGGAAGCGGAGAGCGAGCTGGTCGCCGGCTATCACACCGAGTATAGCGGCTTCCGGTGGGCGCTGTTTTTCTTTGCCGAGTACGCTGAGATGTTCGCAGTTGGCGCTTTGGCAACGATCCTGTTTTTTGGTGCGTGGTACTCGCCACTGCCGGCCGCCTGGGGCGCCGCCTGGGAACGCGGGCCGATCTGGCAGCGCGCTCTGCACGGGATCCTCTTTTCCGGTCCGCTGTGGTTGATCGGCAAGAGCCTGTTTTTCGTGTACCTCCAGATGTGGCTGCGCTGGACGTTGCCGCGCGTCCGGCTGGACCAGGTGATGTTTGCCTGTGTACAGGTTCTGTTGCCTTTGGCGCTCATGGTACTGGCAGGAAACAGTTTCTGGCAACTCTGGGTGTTACCGCAAAGCGGGCTGGCGCGCCTGGCGAATCTTGTCTGCGCGGTACTGGGTGCCTTGGTGCTGGTCGCGATGCTGGCAATTATCGTCTATGCGCGGGTTAACCGCCGCCGGCTAGTTGGCAGCCTGGTTGTCGAGCATTTGCCGGGAGCGTGACATGAGCGAAGCAGCCATGTTCTATGTTTTCGCCGCAGTCGCCGCCGGCGGGGCTGTAGGCTGTGTAATCGCCGTCAGTATCGTTCGCATGGCGCTGTGTCTTCTGGCGACGCTTGGGGCAGTGGCGCTGCTGTATTTTCTTCTGGGGGCTGACTTTCTTGGTGCAATCCAGTTGATTGTTTATGCGGGCGGGACGCTGGTGGTGATTGTGTTCGGCATCATGCTGACCAGTCAGGGCTCCGCGGCACGTTTTCTGCCGCGGCGTGGCGAGGTTGTGGCTGGTCTGCTGGTTTCGGCTGGGCTGCTGGCAGGGCTGACCGCAATAATGTTGCGTACTGAATGGCCGCAGGCAGGTGCGGCAAGCGAGGCGTCCGTGCTGCATTTGGGCAGCCGGCTGCTGTCAACGTACCTGGTGCCGTTCGAGCTTGCCAGCGTGGTTCTGTTGGCGGTGATGGTGGGAGCAGCGTACCTGGCGCGGCCGCTCGCGGGTCGGCGGACTGGCAGCGGCCATGAGGGGTGAGTCGTGCTGAGCATCGGGCTAGTGCATTATCTCACACTGTCTACGCTTTTGTTATGCTGCGGGTTATATGTGATGACGATCAAGCGGAACGCCATCGGCATCCTGATCGGTGCTGAGCTGGTCATCAATGCCGCGGCGGTCAATTTTGTGGTCTTTTCGCGCTATGGCGCCGGCAGTGCGGACGGTCAGGTGGCGGCACTTTTTGTGATCGTATTGGCCGCGGCGGAGGCGGCCATGGCTATTGCGATATTTGTCAACTATTATCGCGTTCTGGCGACGATTGACGCGGATGCGGGGGATATGCTCAAGGGCTGATCGAGGAAGGCAGGTAGGGCAATGTCAGAAATTGAGGTGTTGCTGACGGGCGGCCTGCTGCTTCCACTGCTTGCTTTTGTCATCCTGGTCTTTGCCGGGGCGCGCCTGGGCAAGCCGGCCTCGGGCTGGGTCGCGGCCGGGGCCATCGCCGCGACCACCGGGTTGTCAGCGCTGGCGCTGGCGCAGTGGCAGGGGCTGGACGCGGCCGGGCGATCGGCCGCGCAAACCCCTCCAATTGTGTGGGCACATTTGGGCACAATACCCATCAGTTTTGGCATCAACCTGGACAGTCTGACGCTGATCATGTTCTTTATGGTCAGCCTTGTTTCCGCGTGCATCTTCGTCTTCAGCATCGGCTACATGGCCGGGCACAGCGATGAAATTGACGGCATCAGCAAATATCACCGGTTTTTCGCGTATCTGTCGCTCTTCTGCTTCAGCATGCTCCTTTTGGTGATTGCCGACAGCCTGCTATTGCTTCTGATTGCATGGGAGCTGGTGGGGCTGTGCTCGTATCTGCTGATCGGATACTATTTCCACAGGCGCAGCGCCAGTACGGCGGCGATCAAGGCATTTGTGACCAACCGGGTCGGCGATTTCGGCTTTATTATCGGCCTGGGCATGGTGTTCTGTTTTTTGGGGGACTTTTCGCTTTCGGGAGCCGCGGAGAAGTTCCGCCAGCAGTGGGAAGCAGGTAGCGTGCTATTTCGTGAGCGGTTTCTGGGGCTGAACCTGGCGACCTGGATGGGCATGCTGCTTTTTTGCGGCGCGATCGGCAAGAGTGCGCAGTTTCCGCTGCATGTCTGGCTTCCGGATGCGATGGAGGGGCCGACGCCGGTGAGCGCGCTGATTCATGCTGCCACGATGGTCGCAGCGGGTGTGTACCTGACCGCGCGCATTTTCGTCCTGCTGACGCCAGAGGCGCAGCTTTTTGTAGCAATTATCGGCGGTATCACGCTGGCGCTGGGAGCACTGGTGGCTATCGTGCAGACGGATATCAAGCGCGTTCTGGCGTACTCTACCGTCTCGCAACTTGGCTACATGATGCTCGGTCTGGGCGCCGGAGCCTGGATCGGAGCGCTCTTTCATCTGTTGACCCACGCCTTTTTCAAAGCCCTCATGTTTCTGGGTTCCGGACAGGTGATCGAGGGATGCCACCACGAGCAGGATTTGCGGCGGATGGGTGGGCTGTGGCGGAAGATGCCGGTCACCTGTGCAACTTTTTTGGTTGGCGTTCTGGCAATTGCCGGAGCTGGTATACCGCTGTTGCGTGTCGGACTGGGAGGCTACTTTAGCAAAGACGAGATACTTGTGGTGAGCTGGAGTCGGGTATGGGGGCAGGAGTACGCCGGGCTGCCAGGCGCACTGTTCATTGTGCCGGCCCTGATCGCGTACGTGACGCCCTTCTACATGATGCGGTGCTGGTGGCTGGCGTTCATGGGGCAGCCGCGCGACCCGCGGGTATACGCGCACGCGCATGAAAGCCGCCTCATGTACATCCCCCTGGTTGTCCTGGCCGCCGGGACGGTGCTGTCGGGGTACGTGCTCTTTCGGCCGATGGTCGCCGAGGCGGTCCCGCAGCCGTTCCTGACGCGCATCGTCGACGGTGCGGCACATGAGAGTTATGGGCAGGTGGTTGCGGCGGACCATCGCGCGCATGCAGCGGTGGCTTGGGCGGTGGGTGGGGCTTTTGCGATCGGTTTTGTTGTTGCGATCGCCGTGTACCGGCGTGGTCTGGCGGCCGCAGCGCTGCTGGCACAGCGTTTGCGGCCTTTGTATGTACTGTTGGTAAAGAAGTTCTACTTCGACGAAGTTTATGGAGCGGTGCTGGTCGCAGGAACCATGGCCCTTAAAACAGTCTGCTACGCGTTCGACCGGCTGATTATTGACGGTCTGGTGGACGTCAGCGGCTTCCTGACGCGGCGCTGCTCATTCGTCAGCGGCAATGTGTTGGATGCGGGGCTGGTGGACGGTGCGGTAAACGCTGTGGGCCAGGGCACCTGGCGCCTGGGCGGGCTGGCGCGCAGCCCGCAGGTCGGCCGCATCCGCAACTATATCCTTCTCGCGGCTGGGGGCCTAGCGGCGGTGGTATTGTGGGTGGCGTACCGGTAGGCCGAAGGGTGATAGGCGCCCGGTAACCGGAAGCGAGGGAAGATACCTGTGCACTACGGTAATTTGCTGAACTGGATCATTTTTCTTCCGTCGGTGGGCATGGTGCTGTGCCTGCTGGTGCGCAGCGTGCGGACGGTCAAGATCGTCGCGGTGGTGACGACGGCCGTCACACTGGCGCTGTCACTGGGGCTGTTCCGACATTTTGGCTGGTGGGCCGGACGGGAGTTGGCGGCGATATTCGGCAGTGCCTACGGCGAAAGGCTGTACGAGGTCACGAAGTTTACATGGATCAATCTGGGAAGCGAGCCTGGCACCTCCAGGATTGAATACTTTGTCGGGGTGGACGGGCTCAGTTTCCCGCTGGTTATTCTCACAACCTTGATCACCTTCCTGGCGTGTCTGGCGAGTTGGAATATCGAGCACTGGCACATAAGCCGCGGGGCGCGCGGGTATTTTGCGCTTTTTCTGCTGCTGGAAACGGGGATGCTGGGGGTATTCTGCGCGCTGGACTTTTTCCTGTTCTACATTTTCTGGGAAGTGATGCTTTTGCCGATGTACTTTCTGATTGGTGTCTGGGGCGGGCCGCGGCGCGAATACGCAGCGATCAAGTTCTTTTTGTACACCCTGGTCGGCTCGGTGCTGATGCTGGTAGTTCTGCTGGCTTTCTACTTTTATGCGCCGGCCGGGCAGCGGACCTTCAACCTCATCGAAATGGCGCGAGATCGCTCCATCCAGCAGGCATTCGGTTCGGCAGCGTTTCTGGGCTGGCGTTTTGCGCCGGTGATGTTTCTCTTCCTTTACATCGGCTTTGCGATCAAGGTGCCCGTTTTTCCGTTTCACACCTGGTTGCCGGACGCTCATGTGGAAGCGCCGACGCCTATCAGCATGATTCTGGCGGGAATTCTGCTGAAGATGGGGGCCTACGGACTGATGCGGATCAGTTATCCCATACTGCCGATGGTCGGTCCGGCCGCCGCATACGGTCTGGCGGTGCTTGGCGTAATCAACATCATTTATGGCGCGCTGTGCGCGATGGCCCAGACGGATTTCAAGCGGCTGGTAGCCTACAGCTCAATCAGCCACATGGGGTACGTGCTGCTGGGAATTGCCATCATGACCCCCGGTGGCTGGCAGGGCGCAATGTTTCAGGTGATCGCACACGGAATTACGAGCCCGATGTGCTTTTTCCTGGTGGGCGTGATTTACGACCGGGTGCACCATCGGGAGATCAACCGTTTTGGCGGATTGTGGTTGACGATGCCGGTTTACGGTTCACTCGCGACACTGGGGTTTTTCGCGTCGCTGGGTTTGCCAGGCTTGTGCGGCTTCATCGGTGAGTTCTGGGTGCTGGTGTCGACGTTCTCGGCGCCATTTGCCTGGGCACGGCCCATGACGGTCCTGGCGGCAACCGGCGTCATCCTTACGGCGGCGTACATTCTGTGGATGATTCAGCGCGTGTACCTCGGCCCGCAGCGTGACGAGTATCGAGGTCTGCCAGAGGCGACCGCACGCGAGGTCGCGGTGCTGGCACCCCTGGGCGCACTGGCGATTGTGCTGGGGATTCTGCCGGAGCAGGCGCTGTTCCGGTTCATGAACGGGACGCTGAACCAGATTACCGAGCGCCTAGCAGAACAGGGTGCTGCGCTGAGCGCTGTGCTGGCAGGGCTGGTCGAGACATGGACTGGCCCAACTTGAGGGTAATCAGCGTGAATACCTGGCTGCCAAACATCAGCGAACTGAAGCTTTTTGCGCCGGAACTGACGCTTCTGGCAACCGTTCTGGCCGTGCTGATCATACCGGTCTTCGCGGGGCGTAGCAGTTATCTGGCGGCGTTTGTGGCGATGATCGGGGCGATTGCATCGCTGCTGGTGAGCGGCGCGACAGTCGAGCTGGTCGCAGGTGGCGGGCGCGGGGGACTGACTCCGCCGGGACAGGCGCCAATGCTCGTGGCGGACCGGCTGACAGTGTTCTTCCGCATTTTTCTGCTGATGCTTTTGGTAATGATCATCTGGCTGTGGAGTTGTGGGAGGGCCGAGGCGGAAAGGCAGAGGCGCGTAGTCGGGTCGGCCGCTTTTTCGCACGAGTTTTTCACCCTGCTTCTGTGCAGCGCGCTGGGCATGCTGTGCATGGTCAGCACTCTGAATCTGCTGGTGATGGTAATCGCGATCGAAACGGCATCGCTGCCGAGCTATGCGATGGTCGCAGCGGACCGGCGCTCGCGTGCCGGGGCCGAAGCAGCCCTCAAATACGTGATGTTCGGAGCGGCGGCGTCCGCGGTGATGATCTACGGCGCGTCAATTCTTTATGGCTTGTTCGGAACGCTGGACGTCGGCGCAGTTGCCGCCCGACTTGCAGCCCGGCACGAGGAAGGTCTGGCGGTCGCGGAGGCCGGATTCTGGTTGGCACTGGTGGCGCTGGGTGCGGGGATCACGTTCAAGATCGCGGCGGTGCCGATGCACTTGTGGTGTCCGGACGTATTCGAGGGCGCGCCTATTGAGGTGACCACCTGGCTCAGCGTGGCGAGCAAAGCGGCGGGGTTGGGACTGCTGCTGCGGATCGTAGACGCATTCGGTACGGCGGCTGGTGACGCTGCCGCGCAGCTTGTGCCACTGAGCCTCGGAGTGGGATTTCTGGCGGCTTTGACCTGCACCCTGGGAAACCTCGCGGCTCTGCGGCAGGAGAGCGTGAAGCGCATTCTGGCGTATTCGTCCATTGCGCATGCGGGCTACATGATGATGGCCGCGGCGATTCTCGTTGGCAGGCGGGGGCAGTGGGAGGCAAGCCAGGCGGCTGCGGCGCTGGTCGCGTATCTATCCGTCTATTTGTTAATGAATCTGGGTGCGTTCGGCGCTACGGCGCTGGTTGTCTGGCATACCGGATCGGATCACCTGAGTGCCTTCAGCGGGCTGGGTCGGCGGGCGCCACTGGTAGCACTTGCAATGGCGGTCTGCCTGTTTTCTCTGGTCGGGCTGCCGCCGCTGGGGGGATTCGCCGCGAAGTGGTATCTGCTGCTGGCGCTGGGACGGGCGGCGTCGGAGCAGCGGTGGCTATGGGTTCTGGTGATGATTGCGCTGCTAAACACGGCGGTGAGCCTGTACTACTATGTGCGGATCATCCGGCAGATGTACCTGGTTGACGACCGGGAGCGGGCTCCATTCCGTCCGGCGCCGGGTGGGACGATCCTGGTCGGCGCCTGCGCGGTTGCGCTGGTGCTGCTGGGGACGGTGTGGTTTTCGCCGCTGGGGCGCCAGGCGGAGGTCCTGGCGTCAAACTTGTTCGAGCCGGATGTCGTCAGTAGCGAAGTGCGAGGCGTTCAAAGTGGGGGCGCTCGCGCTGAAGCCACCACGAGCCAGCGACGTGCTGCCGGAGCGGGCCTTGGCAGCGGGGACGTTACCTCATATAGTTACCATTTCGGTTTTTCCCACGTAGCACTGCGGGGCTGACGGAGAGCCGTGAATGGCAGGATACCAGGTCGCGGACATCCGTAACGTCGCGCTGGTAGGGCATTCCTCGGCCGGCAAGACGACCCTCGGCGAGGCGATTTTGTTTAAGGCCGGTGTCACCACCCGGCTGGGTAGCGTCGAGGACGGCACGAGCATGCTCGACCACGATGAGGAGGCGCGCGAGCGCAAGCACAGTGTCGAGTCGACGGTGTTCTACGTCGAGCACGGGGGTCGGCTCCTTAATTTCATCGATACGCCCGGAATGCCCGACTACTGCGGGCAGGCAATCGCGGCTCTGGCCGGAGTCGATACGGCGTGCGTGGTCATCTCGGCTGCCAGCGGCCTGGGAGTGAACACGCGCAAGATGTTTCAGGCGGCCCGGGAATACGGCCTGGGCTGCATGATCGTGGTGACGCGGCTGGATGCAGAGAACGCCCGGCTGGACGAGCTGCTGGGGGTCATCCGGGAGTCGTTCGGTCCGCAATGTCGGCCGGTGAATCTGCCGGCCGATGGCGGCAGGCGTGTAATTGACTTGCTGCGCGGGTCCAGCGGGACCGCGGATATCCTGGACGTGGCCGCGGCTCATACCGAACTGGTCGAGGCCATTGTCGAGACCGACGAAGCATTGCTCGAAGAATATATGGAGTCTGGCAGCGTGGCCGTCGAAAAGCTCCCGCCGGCGGCCCGACGAGCAGTGGCTTCGGGCCGGCTGATTCCGGTGGCGTTTGTCAGCGCGGTACGCGGCGTCGGTGTAACCGAGTTTCTGAACGCGGTGGCCGAGCTGACGCCCAGTCCACTGGAAGCCACGCCGCGTACGCTGGTTATCGGCGAGGGCGAGGCGGCTCAGGAGGAGAAGGTCGCAGCGGATCCGGACGACGATTTCTGCGGACTGGTTTTCAAAATCACCTCCGATCCGCGGAGCAACATTAAGTATTCGGTTGCGCGGGTGCTTCGAGGCTCACTGCGGCCCGACAGCTCCGTGTTCGTCAGCGGCGATCGCAAGGGCCAGCGGCCCGGGCATCTGTTCCGACTCCGCGGGGACCAGCATGCAGAGATCGAGGCCGCAAGCTGCGGCGATATCGTGGCGTTTGCCAAGCTCGACTTCCGCATCGGGGCAACTCTGTTCGCCAAGCCGCAGGATGGCCAGATCCGCATGCCGAAGTTCCCGACGCCAATGTTTGCCCTGGCGCTGGAACCGAAGTCGCGTGCGGATGTGGAGAAGGTCAGCGGGGCACTGCATCGGTTTGCGGAGGAGGATCCCTGCTTTCAGTACTACCGGGATACAGAGACGAACGAGCTCGTCATGCAGGGGCTGGGCGATCAGCACCTCAACGTCATCCGCAGTAAGATGAAGCGGTACTTCAAGCTGGAAGTTGAGACTAAGGCGCCCAAGATTCCGTATCGCGAGACCGTCTCGGCGTCAGTCAAGTACGTCGAGTACACGCACAAGAAGCAGACCGGCGGTGCGGGGCAGTACGCCAAGGTCGTCATTGATCTGGAGCCGAACGAACGCGGCAAGGGGTACGAGTTCATCGACAAGATTTTCGGCGGCGTGATCGATCAGGCGTTTCGGCCGAGTGTGGACAAGGGCATCCGCGACCAGATGCGCAAAGGCGTAATCGCCGGGTTCCCCGTGGTGGATGTCAAGGTGTCGCTGGTCGACGGCAAGACCCACCCCGTGGACAGCAAGGATATTGCCTTTCAGATTGCCGGGCGAGAAGCATTCAAGAAGGCGTTTCTCCAGAGCAAGCCCATCCTGCTCGAGCCGATCATGAACATCGAGATTACCGTTCCGACCGAGTACGTCGGGGATATCGCGCGCGATCTAGCAGGTAAGCGCGGGCAGGTGCTCGGGCAGGAGGTGCTACCGGGCGGACAGGTGTGTATCCGCGGGGTCGTCCCGCTTGCCGAGGTGCTTACCTACAGCTCGCAGCTAAAAAGCGCTACTGGTGGGCAGGGCAGCTACGCGATGGAGCTCAGCCACTACGACGTCGTCCCGCCGAACATCCAGCAGCAGATCGCGGCCAGTCACAAGGCGGCGGCCCAAGAAGAAAAAGAGTAACCTCGTCGGCGACAGGTGGTGACAGCGGCGCCTGCTGCGGCAGGCTGCTGCGCAGAGTCGCAGCCCGTCCACGCGCCCGGCCGATAGAATACCAGCGGCGGGCAAGCCGCATTCAGGGCCGGCGGATCGGGAGCCAGTCGCGCGCGATGGACCGCAGCGGGCCAGCAGAGCAGGATGGTTCCGGACAGATTGCAGGAGCCGTTTGCCTCCAGCGGCGGCGGCTGGAAGTGCGCGGGCAGGTTCAGGGGGTCGGATTCCGACCATACGTCTACCGGCTGGCGCACGAGTTCGGCCTGGGCGGTTACGTTCTCAACGATAACAACGGAGCGGTGATCGAGGTTGAGGGCAGGGGCGCGGCCCTGGACGCTTTTGAGCGCGAACTGCGTCGCAGGTTGCCGCCGTTGGCCAGAATTGCGGAAGTTCGGCGTACTGAGCTGCCCCCGCTGGGCGAGGCGACGTTCTGTATTCGCGGTTCGCAGGCTCAGCCGAGCCGTCGGCCCGAGGTGACCCCGGACGCGGCAACCTGCGCTGATTGTTTGCATGAGCTTTTTGACTCGAAGGACCGGCGCTATCGGTATCCCTTCATAAACTGCACCAACTGCGGGCCGCGCTACTCCATTATCAAGAGCGTGCCCTACGACCGGCCCGCGACCACCATGAGCGTTTTCGTAATGTGTCCGCCGTGCCAGGCCGAGTACGACGATCCTGCGGACCGGCGTTTTCACACACAGCCGAATGCGTGTCCGGCATGCGGGCCGCGGTTGCAGCTGTGCCGGGCGGAACGCCTGGCGAGCGACGAGACGAACGCAAGCTGGCAGGCCGTAGCACTGCCAGGTGATCCGCTGCGCGAGGCAGCGCGGCTGCTGGCCGAGGGCAGGGTGGTGGCGATAAAGGGGATCGGCGGCTATCACCTGGCCTGTCGGGCGGACTGCGAGCCCACCGTGCAGCGCCTGCGACAGCGCAAGCTGCGCGACGGCAAGCCGCTGGCGCTGATGGTGCCGTCGCTTGAGGTTGCCCGGCAGATCGCAGTTCTCACCGATGCGGATGAGCAGGTGCTGACTTCGCCGGCAGCGCCAATCGTGCTGGCGCCCAAACGCGACGGGCACGGGATTGCGCCCAGCGTGGCGCCGGATTCGGCGTATTTCGGGGTCATGCTGCCGTACGCTCCGGTTCATCATCTGCTTTTTGCCGAGGGATTGGGGCCGCTGGTAATGACCTCCGCGAACCTGCACGGCCAGCCGCTGACTTTCCGCGATGAAGATGCGCTACGCGAGCTGCATGCGGTCGCGGATGCTTTTCTGATGCACGACCGCGGGATTTACCGTCCGATTGATGACTCGGTCGTCTTTACTTTCCGGGGCCAGACGGTGCCGGTGCGCCGCGCGCGAGGTTATGCGCCGCGTCCACTGCGGCTGGCTCTGTTCGGCGAGTGCGAGCCCCTGGCAGCCGTGCGCGGCCGGCGCGTGCTCGCGGTCGGCGGCGAGCTCAAGTCGACCGTGTGTCTGCTTACCGGGGCCGAAGCGATCGTCAGCGAACACCTAGGCGATCTTTCCAACGCGGCGGCGTACCGACACTTTGTCGAGGCGATCGCCCGGCTGGAAGACCTGTTCGGTTTTGTGCCGGAACTTATCGCGCATGACCTCCACCCGCAGTACCTTTCGACGCACTATGCGGCCCGTCGCGGCGTTGCCACAGTGGCTGTGCAGCATCATCACGCGCATGTGGCCAGTGTGATGGCCGAGCACGGCGAGGCTGGGCCGGTCATTGGCCTGGCTTGCGACGGCACCGGTTACGGCACCGACGGCGCTACCTGGGGTTGCGAGCTGCTTTACTGCGAGCGCGGCGTCTTTCGGCGGCTCGGGCACCTGGAGTACTTTCCACTGCTCGGCGGGGATGCAGCCGCGATCGACACCTGGCGCCCGGCAGCCGCTCTGCTGTGCCAGACCTTCGGGACGGGCTGGGTCGAGCACATGCCGGATAGCGCCCTTTCGCCTGCCGAGCTGGCGCGGCTGGAACGGATGGCCGCCGCGCAGGTCAACGCTCCGCCTAGCTCCAGTCTGGGAAGGTTGTTCGATGCGGTCAGTTACCTGCTGGGCCTGTGCTCGCGAAACCGGCATGAAGCTGAGGCGGCAATGACACTGGAGGCGGCGGCCAGCGAGGGTACTGTCGAACCCTATCGGTACGAGATAATCGAGCAGGGCGAGTTGCTTGTGCTGTCCGTGCGGCCGATGATCCGCTCGCTCTGTAACGATCGGCGCGCAGGCGTTGCAGTTGGCCTCATCGCATCGCGGTTTCATGAAACCATTGCGGCGTTGCTGGCGGAAGCCGCCGGCCGGGCGGCGCGTGCCGTTGGTGTACAGAAGGTCGCTTTGTCGGGAGGCTGTTTTGCAAACCGCAGGCTGCTTACGCGGCTGGTTGAGTTGCTCGAGGCGCAGCGGATGACGACACTGTGGCATCGGCAGGTGCCCAGCGGCGACGGAGGGCTGTCGCTCGGACAGGCGTACGTTGCCGCCTGGCAGCTTGCTTGAGCGAGTGCAGGATACGCCGCAGGGGGCCGAACAAGGAGTGTCATATGTGTCTGGCAGTTCCGGCCAGAGTCCTTGAAATTCACGAGGAGGAAGCGCTGGTCGACCTCCAGGGGAACCGGCTGAGGATCAGTACGGCGCTTACCCCAGAGGTGCGCACCGGTGACTGGGTGCTGGTGCATGCCGGCTTTTCGATCACCCGACTGGAAGAGGCCGAAGCGCTGGAGACCTGGGATTATCTGCGACAGGTTCTGGGGCAGCAGGAGGCGGCGCCGGCGGAGGACAGTGGGTGAATCGCCCCTATGCTGAGTTGTGTGAGGAGCTGCAAGCCCGGTGTGCGGGTTTGGAGCGCCGGATGCAATTCATGGAGGTCTGCGGGACGCACACGGTGTCGATTTTCCGCAATGGGATTCGGGCGCTACTGCCTTCGAATCTGCGGCTGGTGAGCGGGCCGGGCTGCCCGGTTTGCGTGACGGCACAGCGGCATATCGACGCGGCGATCGAGCTGGCCAGTCGTCCGGATGTGATCATCGCCACCTACGGCGACATGCTGCGAGTACCCGGCAAGAAAGGCAGTCTGGAAAAGCTTCGAAGCATGGGCGCCGACGTGCGTGTGGTGACCTCAACACGCAACGCCATTGAGCTGGCGGCAGCGCAGTCCGACCGGCAGGTCGTCTTTCTGGGGGTCGGCTTTGAAACCACGGCACCGGCGACCGCAGTCGCTGTTCTGGACGCTCAGCGTCGCGGGCTGAACAACTTCAGCGTGCTGATGTGCCACAAGCTGGTGATTCCCGCAATGATGGCCTTGCTGGAAGCGGGCGACGTACCACTGGATGGCTTTTTGTGCCCGGGCCATGTCAGCGTCATCATCGGGTCGGCCGCGTATCAGCCGATCGTCGAGCGTTACCGCCGTCCGTGCGTTATCGCGGGTTTTGAGCCCAGCCAGATTTTGCGCGGGCTGGTCGAACTGGTTCGACAGTACGAAAGCGGGCAGGCGGCGGTCCAGAATGTCTACACCGGCGTTGTCACCGAGCGCGGCAACCGTCAGGCACTGGAGCTGCTGGGGCGGGTCTTCGTGGTGGCGGACGCGGTTTGGCGCGCGCTGGGGGTTATTCCGCAGAGCGGGCTGGAGCTGGCGCCGCAGTATCGCCGGTTCGACGCACTGGAGCGTTTTGAGGTGACGCTCGGGGAGGACGAGGATCATCCGGCCTGCCGGTGCGGTCAGGTGATCCAGGGCAAGGTTGAGCCGACAGAATGCCCGCTTTTTGGCAGCACCTGTACGCCGCTGCGGCCGGTCGGGCCGTGCATGGTCAGCAGCGAGGGGACCTGCTCGGCCTGGTACAAGTATGGCGGCGGCGCGGCGCGGTAGGCTCAGACGTTCCGAGGGGCAAAAGCGGTTACAGCAGGCCGTGTTTTTGGAGCCGGTAGCGCAGCCGGTCGCGTGAGAGGTTGAGGAGCTTGGCGGCCTGAGTCTGGTTGTTGTTAGTGCGGGCCAAAGCCTGCCGCAGGAGCTGGCCCTCAAGCTTGCGAAGCTTGTCGAAGTCGAAGCCCTCTGGCGGGAGGGTGAAGTTTTCGAGGTCCCATTCCCAGGAGTGGGGTTCGGGCCGGCCGAGGACAATGTCGTCGGGGGTGATTACGTCGCCTTTGGAAAGCAGGACCGCCCGCTCGATCACGTTGCGCAGTTCGCGGACGTTTCCGGGCCAACTGTAGTTACAGAGCATCTGGTAGGCCTCATCACTGATCCGCGTCACCGGCTTTTTGAATTCCTTGGCAAAGCGGGCGACGAAGTGCTGGGCCAGCAGGCGGACGTCGTCGCCGCGGGCGCGCAGGGGCGGCAGGTAGATGGTGACCACATTGAGTCGGTACATCAGGTCGCGTCGGAACTGACCCTGCTCGATGGATTTTTCGAGGTCGCGGTTGGTAGCGGCGATGACCCGTACGTCGACGCAGATTTCCTTAGTGCCGCCGACCCGTCGGAAGCGGCGCTCCTCCAGGAAGCGCAGGAGCTTGGCCTGAAGCGCGGGCGGCATGTCGCCGACCTCGTCGAGGAAGACGGTTCCGCCGTCGGCCAGCTCGAAAAGCCCCTTTTTCTGGGTCTTGGCGTCCGTGAAGGCGCCGCGCTCGTGGCCGAAAAGCTCGCTTTCCAGCAGAGATTCCGAAAGGGCGGTGCAGGTGATGTTGACAAAGGGGGCCGCGGCGCGGTCGGAAGTGTGGTGAATCACGCGTGCGACCAGGTCCTTGCCGGTGCCGGTTTCGCCGCGCAAGAACACGGTTGAAATCCCGGCACGGGCAACCTGGCGGATCATGTCGAAAAGTTTGAGCATGCTGGGGTGCTGGCCGATGATCGAGTCGATGCCGAACTCGTTCTGGAGGTGGCGGCGCAGCTCGCGGACCTCGCGGCGCAGTTGCGTGGTTGCCAGGGCCTTGTCAACCGTGAGCAGCAGGTGGTCCATCTGGAAGGGCTTGGGCAGGTAGTCGAAAGCCCCGAGCTTGATCGCTTCGACCGCACTTTCAATCGTGCTGTAGGCGGTCATCATGATCACCACCGCGTCGGGGTCGATCTCCCGCAGCTTGCGCAGCAGCTCCAGGCCGGTGGTGTCCGGCAGCCGATAGTCCAGCAGGATCAGGTCGTAGATGCCGGTGTCGAGGGCTTCCAGGGCGGCTTTGCCGGTCTCGGCTTCGGTGACACGGTAGCCGCGTTCCTCGAACTTCTGGCGCAGCGACCAGCGGATCAGGCTTTCGTCCTCGATGATCAGAACGCGTATGGTCATGGCC
>Ga0136652_1000523_pt1 | contig 18424 bp, 18 predicted proteins | sample ConPoolayeEmetaG_FD_94864 | JGI IMG/M metagenome (GOLD analysis project Ga0136652, IMG submission 94864) | Hot spring microbial mat communities from California, USA to study Microbial Dark Matter (Phase II) - Cone Pool mat layer E metaG... ...
CCATAAATGCGGGGTTTGCTGATAAATGGACATCGAACGAAACATCGAGGAGCTTAAGCGGCGTATCGCCAGAGCAGCGGAAAGGGCAGGCAGGTCCCCCGATGAGGTGACCATTGTCGCAGTGAGCAAAGGTGTGGGGTTCCCAGCGATCAAGGCTGCCCTGGGGGCAGGCATCACCAATATCGGAGAGAATAGGGTTCAAGAGGCAAAAGTGAAGATCGAGGAGCTTTCATCCCGGGGGCTTCGCCTTACCTGGCACATGGTAGGGCACCTTCAGACCAATAAGGCGAAGACAGCAGCGGAGCTTTTTGATATAATCCATAGCATCGATAGTATCAGACTCGCCCAGTTACTAAGTCATCGGGCAAAAAATGCCCTTCCTATTTTACTTCAAGTGAATGTAGCAGGCGAGGCAAGTAAAAGCGGCTTCTCTCCAGTTGAGGTCTTGAGAGCCGTGGAAGCGATCGCTCGTTTACCTAATATTATAGTAAAGGGTCTGATGACCATCGCTCCCCCCACCGATGACCCCGAAGAGGTGCGCCCCATTTTTCGCCGGCTGCGCGAGCTGCGGGACTCGTTGGGGCTGGAGCACCTCTCTATGGGCATGACCGACGATTTTGAGGTGGCGGTGGAGGAGGGGGCAACTATGGTCAGGATCGGACGTGCTATCTTTGGCGAGCGGAGTCGACCTTAGATAAAAGAGGAGGTGAGCATGAAAATCGCCTTTATCGGGGGTGGGGTGATGGGTGAGACAATTATCTCACGGCTACTGGGGGAGGGACTTGCCACGCCCAAAGATATTATAGCTAGCGACATCAGCCACCCCCGTCGCCAGGTTCTGAGTGAGAAGTATGGCATCAAGACCACAGCCGATAATCGGAGTGCCCTTGAGGGTGGCGAGGTAGTAGTTCTTGCCATCAAGCCGCAGAGCCTCGCTGAGGTTATGAATGACCTTGCTGGGCATCTCCGACCTGGGCAGCTTCTGCTCTCGATTGTTGCCGGGGCGAGTATCGCCACCATAAGCAAAGGCATAAAGCATAGCGCTGTGGTTCGCGTCATGCCCAATATCCTGGCGCAGATCGGGGAGGGGATGAGTGTCTGGACTGCCACCGCCGATGTCACCCAAAGCCAGAGAGAGGCGGCTAGATCTATCCTCGCCGCACTGGGCAAGGAGATCTATGTCACCGATGAGAGATACCTCGATATGGTCACGGCGGTGAGTGGAAGTGGTCCGGCCTATGTTTTCCTTGTCATAGAGTCGCTCCTCGATGGTGCTGTGCATATCGGGCTCCCCCACGAGATGGCACGGCAACTGGTCATTCAGACGATGCTGGGGGCAACCCGCTTTGTCCAGGAGACCGGCAAGCACCCTGCCGAGCTTCGAAACATGGTCACCTCCCCTGGAGGGACCACCGCCAAGGGCTTGCTTGCGCTTGAGGAGGGGGGGATTCGTGCTATCCTTGCTCATGCTATTATTGCTGCCTATGGAAAAGCCAAAGAACTGGGAGGGTAAGTCGCCAAATGCAAGTGTTATACAACTTTATTGAGATTCTCTGCCAGGTGCTCATTGTCGCCATTTTTCTTCGAGCCATTCTATCCTGGTTTATGGTGAGCTCCAGCAACATCTTTGTGGTCATTCTCCACCAGGTCACCGAGCCTATCCTCGCCCCTCTGCGCCGGGTGATTCCCCGAATAGGTTTGATAGATATCACCCCCATGATTGCTATCCTCATCCTTATATTGATCATGCAGCTTGTTCCCTAGTAGATCTCCCATACTACATTCTTGTGCCATCGGGCCCGGTGTGATAGAATCCAGGCGATGTTTAAAAAAGTCGATCTCCACATCCATACCCCTGAGTCTTCCTGCTTTGAGGATCACGTGGTCCCTGAGGCCAAGCTCAGGACGTTCCCTGAGGACATTGTTAAGGTAGCAGTTTCCCGTGGCCTTGAGGCGATCGCCATTACCGACCACAATAGTGTTGAAGCCGTCGAGCAGATAAGGGATGTGGCAAGAAAGGATGGTCTGGTTGTTCTTCCCGGTGTGGAGTTATCGGCAAAGGGTGGGCATGCCATTGCTATATTTGATGAGAAGACCCCGGTGGAGAGGCTGCGCTATTTGCTTCGTCTCCTTTGTTTTGGAGAGGAGCACAAGGGGCAGGGCTGGGCTGAAACCCCCTACTGGATCGACGAGGTGTTCCAAGCGATAGAGGAGTATGGCGGCCTCGCCATTGCTGCCCACATTGATCGAAGGCCCAAAGGCTTTATCGCCTCGGATGAGCATCTTCAGGACAAGATAAGGATTCATAATAGCAGACATCTAAGCGCCCTGGAGATCACGGTGGAGCGGGATAAGAAACTGTGGAATCACGGGCTTATGCCCAATTTCCCCAAGAGGTATGCCTGTATCCAGGGTTCAGATGCCCATTCCCCCAAGGAGATAGGAAGGCGAGCGATCTATGTCGATACCCCCGATCTCACCATAGAGGGGCTGCGACTTGCCTTCCGCGAGTATGAAAAAAGGATCAGGTTTCCGGGAGAGGCTGAGCAAGGTCATAGGGAGGCACTTTGGTGAAAAGGGTTGCCATTGTCACTGATAGCACTGCCTGTCTTCCCAAAGAGCTGGTCGAGGAGTATGATATTCGCGTCGTGCCTGTGGCCTTCATTTTTGAGGGCAGATCCTATCGGGACGAGATAGATATAACCCCAAGCGAGCTCTACCAGTTACTTGAGACTGGAGACAAACTTCCCACCACCTCTGCCCCTCCTCCAGGAGCCTATCTCGAGGCTTATCGGGAGCTAAGCCAGAGGACAGATAGCATTGTTTGCATCACCGTCCCCCGTGAGCTCAGCATGGTGTTTCAGACAGCAATGCAGGCGAAAGAGGTGGCTAGAGAGGCACTCCCCAATACCTCCATAAGCGTGATCGACTGTCATACTGCTGCCGGTGGACAGGGGCTGATTGTCCTCGAGGCGGCGCGAGCCGCAGCCAAAGGGGCATCCCTTGAGGAGGTTCTAAAGGTGGTGAAGGACATGATGCCAAGGGTACATCTCTTTGTCATGTTGGACACCCTTTATTATCTTGCAAAGGGGGGGCGTATTCCGAAAGTGGTAGCCGGGGCTGGCTCAGTCCTTAGGGTCAAGCCCTTCCTCACTGTAGCCGACGGAAAGATACGCATGCTCACTCCCGTAAGGACTAAACGCAGGGGATTGGAACGCATGCTCAAGATAATGCGGGAGCGCACAAAAGGCCCGGTACATGTTATAGTAATGCACGCCAATGTATTACATGAGGCGGAGGAACTCAAGGCTCGCATTTCCTCAGAGTTTGATTGTGCTGAGATTTATGTCACGGACTTTACCCCGGTAATGGGTATTCATACTGGGCCGGGACTTGTTGCCATCGCCTTTTATAGTGGAGTCTAGCTGGTAGCCTAAGAGAAAAGGAGAAGGTCATGGGGAAGGTTGCAATTGTCACCGATAGCGTTGCTTGCCTCCCCAGGGAGCTGGTGAGGAGGTATGACATTAGTGTGGCACCCTGTAGCGTTATATTCAAAGATAGGGTATATCGGGATGAGGTGGATGCAATCCCTGGCGAATTCTATAGATTCTTGGCTGAGGCGACCGAGCCTCCAAACACCTCTCCCCCCTCCCCAGCCAGCTACCTAGAGATATACCGCGAGGTGAGCAAGAAAACCGACACCATACTCTGCATCACTCCCTCAGCCAGGCTTACCGGCGTCTACACCTCGGCACTGGCGGCGAGGGAAATGGCAAAGGAGGAACTCCCTCACACCACAATCGAGGTACTCGACTCCACCATCGCCACCATGGCACAGGGCTTCGTTGTTTTAGCAGCCGCCAGGGCTGCCGCCGAAGACAAAAGCCTGGCTGAGATCATCCAAGTGGCGAAGAGCTTGATTCCGAGAGTAAACTGCGTTTTCCTGGTGGATAATCTGGCCTATGCTTTACTGAGAGGTCGCCATCCCAGGATAGCAGCCTTGACCGGTCCCTTGCTCGGTAATATAAAGCCTATCTTTGACTTCCGCGATGGAATGGCACATCGCCTCGCGATCTCTAGAACCAAGCCACGGGCAGTGGCACTTCTCCTTGAGATAGTGCGGCAAAGAGTGGGGACGGAGAATCGGGTGCACATCGCTGTGCACCACACTAACGTCCCAGAGGAGGCGGAGAGACTCAGGCGCCAGGTGGACCCCCAATTCGACTGTGCCGAACTTTATGTTACGGAGTTCTCACCGGTCATGGCTACCGGTGCTGGTCCTGGGATGCTGGGGCTTGCCTACTATGGCGAAGATTGATCTAAAGGTGAGGGAGGAAAAATATGGGGGCTGATCTGGCGCTGATCCTGGGTGCCTATCTCTTTGGCGCATTGCCCATTATCTATATCATAGGCAGGCTTAGGGGTGTCGACCTGAGAGAGTATGAGGATGCCCACATCGCCCTATGGCGAAGGGTGGGGCGGCTGGAGGGGTTCATAGGGGTAGTGACGGAGTTTGTCAAAGGAATTATCGCTGTCCTGGTCGCCAGGGGGCTGGGCTTTCCAGATCTGACCGTTGCCCTCACCGGGCTGGCTGCGGTGGTGGGGCAGATGTGGCCCGTCTTTCTTAAGTTTGACGGGGAAAAGGGAAACAGTGTCGGGATAGCTATGGCCGGAACACTTGCCACCCAGCCTTTTCTTATTGCCTTGATACCCATGCTTCTTGGCGCCTTGATCAGAACCCTGCCCCGCCTCTTGGATACCACCTGCTCGAGGGAGGAGCGCCTAAAGCTCGGTGGACCTCCCAGCCTCAGCTTACCCCTGGGCGTATTCATCGGCTTTGCCGTTCTGCCTATATCATCCTGGCTCCTGGGGTGGCCCCTGGAGATAACCTTGGCCTTTGTGGCACTCTTTATATTGATACTGACAAGGAGGGCGACCGCCGGGGTTAGAGCCGACCTTAAAGGGGCTGCGAGCAAGAAAAGTATCATCCTGAACCGTCTTCTCTTTGACCGCAGCTATCGCTAGACCAACATAGCGAATTCAACCGACCTCTCAGTCCAACAGGAGTTGGTCTTTTTGTTAAGGGGATGGCACAATTTAGGGAAATATCCTATAATTGAGAAAGCTGTGGAGAGGAGCCAGGTAACCAGAGACGTCCAGACATTAAAAGAGAGTTTAGGGGAGTTGCCTGAGCCGGTGGTCGATCCTGCCCTCATCGTAGTTAGCGGTCTTCCGGGGACGGGGAAATCTCACTTTTGTCGCCGACTTGCGGAAAGACTCCCCGTCGCCATCTTGGAAAGTGACGCCCTGCGCAAGGTCCTCTTCCCGAGCCCAAGCTATAGTCGTCAGGAAAGCTCCCGCCTCTTTGAGGCCTGCCATGCTCTCATTTTTGAGCTTTTAGGTAAAGGAATAACGGTCGTCCTTGATGCCACCAATTTGACGGAGCGTCACCGGGAGCACCTATACCACATCGCTGACCGCCTCGGGGTGAAGCTAATCATGGTTCGTGTTGAGGCGCCGCCGGAACTGGTGCGTCAGCGCCTTGAGGCTCGGGTTCGTGGGAGTAATCCTGAGGATAGGTCAGATGCTGACTGGAGGGTGTATCAGAAGATGAAGTCCTCGGTTCAAAGGATAAGACGCAACTACTTCACCCTTGATACCTCAAGGGACATCACCCCTGTCATTGACAAGATCTTGCGAGAAGTAAGGCGGTAGCACCCTTCGCCCTGGTTGGAGGGGAAACCATGCCCTATGGTTACAATGGCAAAATCCTGCGGATTAATCTATCTCGGGGGAGCACCCAGGTTGAGGAGCCTGACAGCAGTTTCTATCGTCGCTATTTGGGAGGAAGAGGCTTCGTTAGCTATTATCTCCTGAGAGAGCTCAGGGCGGGCATTTCCCCCTTAAGCCCGGAAAATAAACTCATCTTCGCCACGGGGGTTATCACTGGAGCCCCGGTCGGAGGGTGCGGCAGGAACAGCGTAGGCGCAAAATCGCCTCTCAGTGGAGGCTACGGGGATGCCGAGGTTGGGGGATATTGGGGGGCTGAGCTAAAGAGGGCGGGGTATGATGCCATCATTGTTGAGGGAAGGGCAGACGAACCAGTATATCTATGGATTGAGGATGGGAGGGTGGAGCTTAAAGATGCGAAAAGGCTTTGGGGAAAGCCAACCGCAGAGGCGCAGAGGATGATTCACGAAGAGCTAGGCGACCCTCTGATTCGTGTTGCCCAGATAGGGCCGGCGGGGGAGAATTTGGTTCGCTATGCCTGTGTCATCAACGATCTCGCTCATGCCGCAGGTAGAACCGGCATGGGGGCGGTGATGGGCTCCAAGAACCTGAAGGCTATAGCCGTCCGCGGGCACAAAAACCTGGGGATGGCAGACCCCAAGGCGGTTAGCTCCCTGGCAAAGTGGCTCCGTGACAACTTCGTGACGCTCGCCCGGAGGCTTTACGACGAGGGGACTGCCGGTGGTCTCTGGAGCCTCAACCGAAATGGGGGCCTGCCCACCCGCAACTTCCAGGAAGGGGTATTTGAGGGGGCAACCAAGATAAATGGTCGGGTGCTTAGGGATACTATCCTTGTTGCTCGCCGAAGCTGCTGGGCCTGCCCCATCCGCTGTAAAAGGGAGGTAGTGGTGAGAGAGCCATATAACGTGAGCCCCGCCTACGGTGGCCCGGAGTACGAGACTATCGCATCGCTCGGCTCAAACTGCGGCATAGATAGCCTTGAGGCCATCGCCAAAGGGAATGAGCTTTGCAATGCCAATGGGTTGGACACTATATCCACAGGGGTAGTTATCGCCTTCGCTATGGAGCTCTTTGAAAGGGGCATCCTCACTGAGAAGGATACCAACGGAATGAAACTCAGCTTTGGGAACGCGGAAGCCATGGTGAAAATGGTGGAGATGATCGCTGGACGGGAGGGGATTGGTGACCTCCTCGCTGAAGGAGTGGCCAGGGCAAGCGAGAGGATAGGAAAAGGTGCTGAAGACTTTGCCCTTCATGTCAAAGGGCAGGAGATTCCCATGCACGAGCCCCGCTATAAGCAGGGTATGGGGCTGGGGTATGCAGTATCGCCCACCGGGGCTGATCATGTGCATAACATTCATGACGATATGTTCAATAGAGAAGGTCGTGAGCTAGAAAACCTTAAGGCCCTGGGGGTGCTTGAGCCCCTGCCCCTCACCGACCTCAGCCCAGCCAAGGTTCGCATGCTCATCTATTTCACCAATTGGCGCCATCTCCTCGACTGCCTCTCACTGTGCGTGTTTATCCCCTTTAACTATAGCCAGGTCGCCGATCTGGTGAAGGGCGTGACTGGCTGGAACACCTCACTATGGGAGCTGATGAAGGTGGGTGAAAGGTGTGTCACCATGGCCCGCGCCTTCAACATCCGTGAAGGGTTTGCCAAGGATGACGATCGCCTGCCCCGGCGTTTCTTTGAACCATTCACCTCTGGTCCGCTTCAGGGGGTGAGCATCAAAAAAGAGGAGCTTGAACGGGCCAGAGATATATATTATTCTATGATGGGGTGGGACGAAGCCACAGGTACCCCCAAGCTGGGGAGGCTTCAGGAGCTCGGCATCGAGTGGGTAGCGGGGGTGATGAATTAGAGTGGTGAAAGGAGGAGAAGGTGGAGATAAAAGTCATATCTGGCGACATCACAAAGGTTGAGGTCGATGCTATTATAGTGAATCTCTTCGAGGGGGTGGAAAGCCCGGGCGGTGCCAGTGGGGTGGTGGATAAAGCCCTTGATGGTGCTATCACCAAGCTCATCGCTGATGGTGAGATCAAGGGCAAACTGAACGAGGTTACCATGATCCACACCCTGGGTAAGATCCAGCCAGCAAGGGTGGTTGTTGTGGGGTTGGGTAAGCAAGCCGAGCTATCCCTCGACCGGATTCGGGGGGTGGTGGCTGAGGCGTGTCGGTTCCTTCGCAAGGTGGGTGCCCAGCGGGTGGCAACTATTGCTCATGGGGCGGGGGTGGGTGGCGTGGAATATGATAAGGCAGCCCAAGCTATTGTCGAGGGCTCGATCCTGGGACTTTATACTTTCCGAAGGCACATCACCAAAGAGCCCGAGTATAGGGAGATCAAAGAGCTGCTTATCGTGGAAAGGGATGAGGGAAAGCTCCCTGCCCTAGAGCAGGGTTGCCGCCGGGGTAAGGCGATTGCTGAAGCCACGTCCTTTGCCCGAGACATGACAAACGAGCCGGCAAATCATATGACCCCAACCGATATGGCGGAGCGGGCAAAGGAGGTTGCCCAAACCTACGGTCTAGAGTTCAGTGTCCTCGAGCGAGAGGAGATGAAGGAGCTGGGGATGGGTGCCCTCTTGGGGGTGGCACAGGGCTCAAGCCAGCCGCCAAAGTTCATCATACTCCGCTATAAGGGGGATAGCTCCTCCGAGGCCTCTCTGGGCATTATCGGCAAGGGGATAACCTTCGACTCGGGTGGGATTTCAATCAAGCCCTCCGAGGGCATGGAGGAGATGAAGGGGGACATGGCGGGGGGGGCTACAGTTATCGCCACCATGTGTGCTATCGGCGAGCTAAAGCCGAAGATCAACGTCACCGCCCTTATACCGGCAACCGAGAACCTTCCCAGTGGCTCCGCCTTGAAGCCGGGGGATGTGCTGAGGGCGATGGGCGGAAAGACCATCGAGATTGTCTCCACCGATGCTGAGGGGAGGCTCATTCTGGCCGATGCCCTAAGCTATGCCAGAAGGCTTGGACTTTCGCCTCTAGTTGATGTTGCTACACTTACCGGCGCCTGTCGTATTGCGCTGGGGGATATCTGCACAGGCGCCTTCACCAATAACCCGGATTTGCTGAACAAGATTGTAAAGGCTGGGGAGGAGGCAGGGGAGCGCATCTGGCAGATGCCCATGTATGAGGAATACAAAGAGCAGAATAAGAGCGATATTGCCGATATCAAAAACGTAGGGTCAAGATACGGCGGTGCGATAACCGCTGCCCAGTTTCTTGCCGAATTCGCCGGGGATACACCCTGGGTCCATCTCGATATTGCCGGCACATCGCGCAGTGAAAAGGAGAAATCCTATCTGGTTAAGGGGGCAACCGGGGTGGGAGTGAGAACCTTGACAAACCTCATTCTCGCCCTTGCTCAGAAGTAACGTGGTAAAGGAGGCTTCGAAAATGAAGGTCAAATGGCTTGGTCATGCGTCGTTCCTGATCACATCGGAGGAGGGAACTAGGATCATCACCGACCCGTATCAGCCTGAGGCGTTTGGGCTTAACTATGGGAAGATAAGCGAAGCGGCTGACATTGTTACCGTTAGCCATGACCACCCCGATCACAACTATGTGGCCGGGGTTCCCGGAAAACCTCAGGTTGTCACGGGCACTGGAACACATCGGGCGAAAGGCATCGAGTTCAAGGGAATAGCGAGCTATCATGACGAATCGAGCGGTGGCGAGAGGGGGCCGAATACCATTTTCTGCTTCACTGTAAATGGGGTCAGGCTCTGCCACGTGGGCGACCTTGGTCATCAGCTAACCGATAAGCAGCTTTCAGAGATCGGTGAGGTTGATGTCCTTCTGATTCCGGTGGCTGGGACATTCACTATTGACGCCGCCGGAGCAAACAAGGTAGTCGATAAGATCAAGCCGAGGGTGGTCATTCCCATGCACTTCAGGACAGAGAGGTGCCCCTCTTTCCCGGTAACCGACTGCCAGCCCTTCCTGGCTGGCAAGAAAAACGTGAAGAGGATGAATGCTAGTGAGGTGGAATTCAGGAAGGGGGAGCTGCCAAAGGAGACCGAGATAGTGGTTCTCAGGCACGCCCTTTAGAAGGGACTTTTGTCCGCAGCTGGGGCTGTAAAATAGGAGAAAAGTAATATGGACAACTATTGACAAACATGCTATTCTATACCCAGTTAGATTTTAGTTAGTTGAGATATCTTGATATAGAGCGCCGGGTGATGGAGAAAGTCGGGGTCTTTATAGTCGATAACCAGGAAATCTTCCGGCAGGGTATTCGTGCTTCCCTATCAGCGGAGGAAGACATCAGCGTAGTCGGCGATGCGGAGCAGAGCGAGGAGACGCTCTCTCTGCTTGAGGCCTATATGCCCGATGTAGTGCTTCTTGATATTGGGTTACCCTCGCTTAAAGGTCTTCAACTGGCAAGCCAAATCGGGCGACGCCTACCTGGGGTCTCGGTCATCGTACTTTCAGCCTACGAAGATGATACTCAGCTCTTTTTGGCAATTAAGGCCGGGGCAGTGGCTTATCTTACCAAAGATGTCTCCCCCGAGCACATGGCGAAGACTATCAGGAGGGTATTTAACGGGGAGTATCCCATAAATGAAACCCTACTCTCCAAGCCCGATCTCGCTGCCCGCATCCTTACCCAGTTTCAAAGTCTATTTCAGGCCGGGCAGGAGATGCAGGCATTGGTTGCTCCACTCTCACCTCGAGAGATTGAGATCCTAAATCTGGTGGCTAATGGTTATGCAAATAAACAGATCGGCCACACCTTGAGGATCAGCGAGCAGACTGTTAAGAACCATATAACCTCCATTCTGCGAAAGCTTGCTGCAAACGACCGCACCCATGCCGTAGTCCTTGCTCTGCGCCACGGCCTGATCTCAGTGTGAAGCCCCTAGCCACACTTTACCCCACTTCTCCTATCTATTAGCACGATTGGGAAGATGATTCCGCACCGGGAAAAAGGCTTTAAGGTTTGTGCTGTAAGGGGGTATTTGCTGATGTGTGGATGCCAGGCGTTTATGCCTGATTTACCCTGACTTGGGGTTTAGCGGCCTTTCCCTTTTCTCCGACGCAGCTTCCCGTATAGCAAGGCGTAGCGATACCCCAGCTCGAACCCCATGGTGATCTCTATTGCCTTCTCGATGTCATCGCGAGCGGTGTCCCTAATAAACCGCCTGAGGGCTACCCGGTCCCTCTCATCAAGGCAGAGCAGCAGGGGCTCCCTGCTTGCCTCCTCCAATACACTCTCCAAGCGAGCCGTCAGCTCCTCGTTACACTCTCCATAGATATCGTTGATGGTATCCAGGAAGCCCAAAAGTCGTAGCTCTGTAAACTGGCTAAGGTCGTCCATTCGATCACCACTTCCGTTTTAAGTCCCGGCTCTTAGCATGTCTATAAAGGCATCTGTTATATTTGGGTCAAACTTTGTGCCCTTATCCTCATAAAGGGTTGCCATCGCGTCATCGCGGGGGATGGCTGGGCGCCAGGGGCGAGCCGAAGTCATAGCATCATAGGCATCACAAAGAAGCACGACATGAAGCGCTGGTGTTATCTCATCCCACGAAAGACCATCCGGATAGCCGGAACCATCCAAGCGCTCGTGGTGATGGCGCACTATTTGGCGAGCATCGGCCAGGAAGGGGAGGGGGGCGATGAGATCATCCCCGATTACAGGGTGAAGCTTCACCATCTCCCACTCGGGGGGGGTGAGTAAGGCGGGCTTATTGAGAATAGCCTCACTCACACCCAGTAGACCAATGTCGTGAAGCCTCGCCCCAAGCTCGATGTTTCTTATCTTGTCCTCACTCAGGCCAACGATCTTGCCAAGCTGCATACCCAGGTTGGCTACCTGCTCCATGTGGCTATGAGTGTATGGAGTTCTCCGATCGACTTGAGAGGCGATCAATCGCAGGGTTTTGAGGCAATTTTCTTCGACTTCAGAGACTGACCAACGACTCTTTAAACATATGGCGAGCTGGGAGGCGAGAATAGTCAGGAGCTCCAGGTCCCCCTCGCTGAATAAGCCCTCACCTCCGGCGCGGCTGGTGGTCAGGAAACCGATTGTCCCCCCCTCGGTCTCTATGGGGAGCATTAGGATCTCCTGATGCTTAGCCCTAGGGGTGAGCACCTGGTTGCTGGGATAATGGGAACCGACCTGACCGAACAGGGGGTGGTCCTCGACATTGGTGAAAAGAATAGGTTTACTGGCTCCCGACGGGGGGGTGATGTCCTTCTTGAGTATTGCATTGGCTATTAGTGCTGCCCACTCCCATGCACCCGAGGCAGCAGCTATCCTCACCTGATCCCTGAATGAGTTGAAAAGCACGATGGCACCGCCGCTAGACCTCGTCTCCCTTATGGCAGTACTAAGTATGAGCCCCATTAATTCCTTCTCGTCTGTGCCGATGGCTACAGCCTGGCTGACCTTATATAGACCAGTCAGTTGCTTAAGCCGGGCGTTTTCATCGGCAAGCCTCTTCCTGCCAAGGGCATCGGCTAACGCTAGACAGATCTCACCCCGGTCGAATGGTTTGGTGATGTAGTTATAGACCCCCTGGCTAATGGCGATGCGCGCCGTTTCAATACTGGGATACCCTGTTATGAGGATGGGTATGGTCTGGGGGCTTATTTCCCGAAACTCCTCGACCAGCTCCAGTCCATCCTTTTTGGGCATCTTGATATCGGCAAGCAAGAGGTCAAAACAATCCCCTTTTGCAAGTTGCAGAGCTGCCTCTGCGCTTTCGACGCCCGTGGCGCTGTAGCCTTCGCGAACGAGGATCTCACATATCGTCTCTCGTGCTAGCTCTTCATCGTCAACAACCAACACCCTGACCTGTTTCAAGAAAACTCTCCTAGATCAAGACTATTCCACCATAAGGGGTATACTGCCTCCAATCAATAGCCTTTTGGGTCTAGTTTGAGATAGCCATATAGGTGGGGGAACTAGGTACTAGTGGGTAAAATGATAGTGGGTGACCAAGTCTGGCCACCCACTATATTCCCCTCCACGGGGTGATACCCTCAAAGCGACTGCGCGGCGTGTTATATCTAACCTAGAGGGTTATCTCCCCTTAAAGATTGGTTCCCTCTTTTCAAGGAATGCGCTAACTCCTTCCTTGAAATCTTCAGTCTGCATGCATATTCCCTGGAGATGCATCTCATACTCATGCTGGAATGCTAGATCCTCCTCCGCATACCCTCTATAGAGAGCGCGCTTAGCCAATTGAATCGTTATTGGAGGCCCCTTAGCTATCGTTGTTGCCAGTTCCCTAGTTGCCTTCATCAGCTCATCGTGAGGTACAACCCGGCTCACCAAACCTATTCGCTCCGCCTCCCTGGCATCGATTATCTGCCCCGTGAATACCATCTCACATGCCTTAGACATTCCCACCGCGCGGGGGAGAAAGTAGGTTGACCCAGTGTCTGGGATAAGTCCCCTCCTGACGAATATCTGTGAGAATCTAGCATTCTCCGAAGCTATCCTGATATCACATGCTAGGGCAATGGAAAAGCCCATCCCGGCGGCGACGCCGTTTACCGCAGCTATCGATGGTCTCTTCAGGTTCCGAATTAGAAGAGTTACCTGGTTGATCGTTGGTTCAAGCGCCGCCTGCCTTACCCCCGCCTCAGCAGCTCCTGAGGCAAGCATGCTACTAAGATCAGCTCCAGAGCAGAAGCCGCGCCCGGCGCCGGTGATGATCACCACCCTCACCCCTTCATCGCTATCAACGTCCTTAAGGGCATCGATCAAATCAAGGGTCAGTTGACTATCCACGGCATTGAGCCTATCAGGGCGATTGAGAGTGATGGTGGCGATCCCTCCCTCCTTCTCTAGGATAACAGTTTGGTATTTCATCCAGCACCTCCTTTTAGCTAAATAATCTTCTGGTTCCGAAAACACCAACCGGAAGATATGCCCCGCTGCCCCCTCCCCACCGAAAGAGTAGCAGAAAACCATGAACCAGTCAAGCCGCGAGATTGATAGGATAGGACACTGAATCAGCTCCAGATTTGATTCTCTCTATACTCTACCGCCTCTTTTACAGTATAATGACGGGGTGATACTGCCTGATAGGATCAAGAGGATGGAGCCAGTCCCTGAGGAGGAATAGTAATGGACATCGAGAAGTACGAGGTGCCGGCTGATAAGTTACGCTGGAGGTGTGACCCCAGCCTGTTGAACTTTGCCAGCACCGAGGACCTAGCTCCCTTGGAAGAGTTCATCGGCCAGGCACGGGCAATAAACGCGGTGAAGTTCGGTCTGGAGATGAACCGCCCCGGCTATAATATCTATGTGGCTGGTCTCACGGGCACAGGAAAGACATCGGTGGTAAAGGCACACATTCAAAGGCTGATAAAGGAGCGTGAGGAAGAGGAAGGGCCCTATCACCCTGATGACTGGTGCTACCTATATAACTTCACTGACCCCGATCGTCCCCAGATAGCGAAGCTTCCCCAGGGAAAGGGCAGGGTCTTTGCCAACCAGGTGACGACCTTGCTACTAAAGCTTCAAGAAGAACTGCGCAAGATATTCTCCAGTGAAAACTATGGAACAGAGAGGAGGAGGATTATCGAGGAGGGTCAGGGCGAGCAGCGGCAGATTTTAGAGCAACTGGAAAAGGAAGCCCAGTCTCAGGGATTCTTGTTTCAGATTTCGCCTGCAGGACCGGCGTTAATCCCAATGAGTAAGGGCAAGCCTTTGTCCCAAGCAGAATACCTCTCGCTGAAGGAAGAGGTGAGGAGGACTCTGGAAGAGAGGCAGGCCCATATTATGAAGCTGGCAGAGGCAAGCTTTGAGAAGGTTCGAGGGCTGGAGAAGAACACCCTCGAAAGACTGCGCCAGCTTGACCGCAACATAGGGGAAAGGGCCATCCACACCTTGTTTCAGGAGCTCTTGGAGGACTATCGCCAGTTCAGCGGTGTGGATCAGTATTTCAAGGGACTGCAAGCTTACACTTTGGACAACTTAGACTTATTCAAGCAGCAGGAAGCCCCCACCCCGGCTGTCCCTGGCATGCCCACTGGGCAGCTGATGGGGGCAAGGGATCCCCTCCTCCCCTTCCGGGTCAACGTCTTCGTGGACAACAGCGAGACCGGGGGGCCACCGGTGATTGTGGAGAACAATCCCACCTACGGGAACCTGTTCGGCAAGGTGGAGAGGCGCTTCTTTTTTGGCGGCTATCTCAGCGACCATACCATGCTGAAGCCCGGCTCGCTGAGCCTGGCCAACGGCGGTTATTTACTACTCAATCCCAGGGACGTGCTGACGAGGGCTGGGGTGTGGGAGGCCCTGAAACAGGCCATCCGCAACAAGGAAGTGCGGATTGAAGACCCTTTCGAGCAGTTCGGTCTCATCGCCCCCATGGGGATGAGACCGCAACCCATGCCTATAGACGTGAAGGTGATTCTCATCGGTGACAATTACATCTACCAGTTGCTCTCCGAATACGACGAGGAATTCTGGGAGTTATTCCGGGTTAAAGCCGAGTTCAACTTCGAGATGGATCGAACACCAGAGAACATGGAGGCCTATGCCTGTTTTATCGCCCACTGCTGTGCAGAGGAACGCCTGCGGCACTTTGACCCTTCGGGGGTAGCCAAGGTGCTAGAGTTTGCAGCGCGGGTGGTGGCTGACCAGGAGAAGCTATCCTCCAGGTTTGCCCAGATAAAGGAACTTCTGATGGAGGCCGATTACTGGGCAGGGAAAAGCGACGCCTCCTTGATTTCAGCAGAACATGTGCAGAGAGCCCTTGACGAGAAGATGTTCCGCCACAATCTGATCGACGAGCAAATACGGGGGCTTATCGAGAAAGGGACACTGCTGATAGACGTAGATGGCAAAGCAGTGGGGCAAGCCAACGGACTCAGTGTCTACAGTGTAGGTGACTCAATGTTTGGCAGGCCCTCTCGGATCACGGCTAAGACCTTCATGGGGCGCAGCGGGGTGATCAACATTGAGCGGGAGTCCCAGCTCAGTGGCAGAATCCATGACAAGGGGGTCATGATTCTGAGTGGCTACCTGGGCTGGAAATATGCCCAGGATAAGCCCCTGTCCCTATCAGCCAGTCTGTGCTTCGAACAATCCTATGAGGGTGTGGAGGGGGATAGCGCCTCATCCACGGAGCTATATGCTATCCTGTCGAGCCTGTCAGGGGTACCGCTGAAACAGGGGATTGCCGTCACCGGCTCGGTGAATCAGATGGGAGAGGTTCAACCTATTGGTGGGCTCAACCATAAAATCGAAAGCTTCTACCGTGTATGCAAGGCCAAGGGGCTCACCGGCGAGCAGGGTGTGTTGATTCCTTATAAGAACATACGTAACCTTATGCTGCACGATGAGGTGGTGGGTGCTGTGGCTCAAGGGAGGTTCCACATTTATGCGGTTAAGACCATCGATGAGGGGATTGAGGTGCTCACCGGGGTGGAGGCCGGGCAGAGGAGAGAGGATGGAACTTATCCCGAAGGCAGCATCAACTACCTAGTGGACAGACGACTGAGGCAGATGGCAGAGGGCCTCAAGTCCTTCTATGCTGAGGCGGAGACGAAGGAAAAGGGAAGGGTATTCGGGGGATGAAGGCTCAAGGAGGGATCAGATGTTAGAAAACTACCCCAAGACGGTGGTGATACAGGACGGTACCCGGCTCACGCTGCGCCCCCTGGTTAGAGAAGACGAGGCTAGGCTCAAGGAGTTCTTTGCCACTGTCCCACGGGAGGACCGCTGGTATCTGAAAGAGGATGTATCGGACCCCAGGGTGATCGAGGCTTGGGTGCGGGGCATCAACTACGAGCGGGTGGTGCCCATAGTGGCTGAAGTCGATGGTCAGATCGTGGCTGATGCCACCCTGCATCGGCGCCCCTTTGGAGGCAGCCGCCATGTCGGCAAGATAAGGGTCGTGGTGAGCCCCCGCTACCGGGGCATGGGCCTGGGCACCTGGATGGTTTTGGATATATTGAACCTGGCCATGGAGACGGGGGTGGAGAAGCTGATTGCGGAAGCGATCGCCGAAGAGCAGGCTCCCGTCATCGCCGGACTAAAGCGGCTGGGCTTTGTCGAGGAGGCACGGATAGCCGACTATGCACGCGACCCTCAGGGAAAACCTCACGACCTGGTGATAATGGTCAGAACCTTCTACCCGGATTGGGGAACCTTTTAAGGCACCAAGTTGCCCGAAACTGCCTTAGTTTAAGGGACGGCCTCAAGGTAGCGCCTTTTAAGGCGGTAAGTTGCCAAGACAGAGAGGGTTTATCCAGTCCATATCGGGGGGGCCATGGGGGGCAAAGACAGAAGCACCGACATCGTGACCAATAGGGGAGTAGTTCACATCAGAAGCCACTGTTCTCCCGATTTTGTTGACCAGCTTGAGATGGATGAGGGCATCGGCGTCTTCGCCCATTACCGTTCCATTGTCCGAGACAAGGAGGCTTTGAAGGGGGTGGCTGCCTTGGAGGAGGGCAATGTGGTGCTAGCCTATGTGGATGACGGCAAGATCGTGGGTTATGTCGCCTTTTCCAACCCCAGCCCCATGGAAAGGTGGGGAAGAGACTCGACTCTACCCCTTTATGAGCTGGGATCAATCGAAGTGAGCCGCCACTGGCGCCGCCTGGGGATTGCCCGGAAAATGGTGGAGCTGGCGATGGCGGATGAAGATGTGGAGGATAAGATCGTATTCCTCACCGGCTTTAGCTGGCACTGGGACCTCGAGGGGGCGGGCCTTTCCAAGATAGGCTACCGCAAGATGCTGATGCGCCTATTTGAGCCCTTTGGCTTTCGCCATTTCTACACCACGGAACCCAACGTAGGGATGGATATCGCCAACATACTAATGGTGCGCATTGGGGCAAGGGTTAGCACAGAGGATCGGGCAAAATTTCTAGACCTCGCCTTTGCCACCAATGGGGGCTAGGGGCATGGTCCAGTCTGGGCTATTCTTGTAGCACGCTTCGCAAAGAGCCACAGCTTGCAAAAAAACAGGGCAGGCTCTATAATACAGTACAATCAGAGACTTCTGTTCAGGGCCTGTAGCTCAGCGGCAGAGCGACCGGCTCATAACCGGTTGGTCGCAGGTTCGAATCCTGCCGGGCCCAGAATTGATCACTTTTTGACAGGGCAGTTTACCATCAAAAAGATGCTTGAGATATTACTGGGCACGGAAGGAAAGGGAAAACTACGGCTTAGAGACAAGACCAGTAACGAGCTATTTGAGCTTTAGACAGCCTCCTGACCCCAAGGCACCATTCTCAGGATGCCTTGGACGCAGCCAGGAGAGTGCTGAGCCATTTTAGGGAATATCTTGGTTCTTATCCCCCTTCTCCTGAAATAGCAGCTGGGTTCGTGGCTCAATTTGCTTCCAGAAAGCCAGCTACCCTTTAATCGCTACAGCGCTATAGTAAAGGGCTTTATGGCTTGGTATGGAGAGGAGCTAGGCCACAAGGTTAAGATTCCTGAGACGCCACCCGAATATATTATCTACGGGCTGCAAGGGGAGAGCTAGTGCAATCGACGATCCGTGAGGTAGGATACTGAAAGGGATATAGCAACCCTGGGGAAGGACACAATTAGTCCAGATTGTTACCGTTTACACGATGACTCAATTGTACCTTATTGCCTCACCCTATCATCCCCAGACCAACGGCAAGATAGAGCGGTATCGCTGCACCATAAAGGGGGAGATTAGCCAGGTGCCCTACGA